>Ga0209536_100011878_pt1 | contig 12710 bp, 12 predicted proteins | sample DeeMarSeWOR28_12_FD_187461 | JGI IMG/M metagenome (GOLD analysis project Ga0209536, IMG submission 187461) | Marine sediment microbial communities from White Oak River estuary, North Carolina - WOR-2-8_12 (SPAdes) (version 2) | ecosystem: Environmental > Aquatic > Marine > Intertidal zone >...
CACGCAGGCTATCCGCAAAAACGAAAGCGCGCGGCCCAAACGGAATAACGCCCTCTGGGTTGCCGAACAGCTCGGGATCAGACTCCACATCGCCGATGTCATCGAGGAGTACAAGGACGTCGTCATCAACCCCCGGCACGGTTACGGCGCCCATCTGAATCCCTGTCTCGATTGCAAGATCTTCATGGTACGCAAGGCCAGGCAGTGGATGGACGTCAAGGGTTTCGACTTCATTATCACCGGTGAGGTCATCGGCCAGCGACCCATGTCGCAGCGCCGCGACACCATGTCCGTCGTGGTACGGGACTCCGGCGTCGATGATCGACTCTTGCGGCCCCTGTGCGCAAAGAATCTGGCGCCTACCTTCCCGGAACGCGAGGGGTGGGTCGATCGTGAGCAACTCCACGGTTTCAGCGGGCGCAGCCGCGCACCCCAGATGAAGCTGGCCGCGGCGTACGGCTTCACAGACTATGCCCAGCCGGCCGGCGGGTGTTGCTTCCTGACAGACAAACAGTACGCTGTGAAGCTGGCCGATCTCTGGGCCACGCGCGGACAGCGACGTTACGAGTTCGACGACATCATGTTGCTGAAGGTGGGCAGACATCTGCGGCCGCGACCGCATTTCAAGCTGATCGTCGGACGTGAAGAAGGTGAGAACCATTTTCTCGAGGGATACCGCAAGCAGTTCACCCATCTCAAGCCGGTCACGCACAGCGGTCCACTTGCGCTGCTGGAGGGAGAGGCCGATGAGAATGACCTCACTCTTGCAGCGCGTCTGGTGGCGCGCTTCAGTCAGGGCCGCGATGCCGAACACGTCGGTGTCGAGATTGTCGAGCAAGGCAACAGGTCGCGCGTGATTCAGGTCGCTCCCCTGCCGAGCGGTGCGGTTCGTGACGAGTGGTATCTGTGACCTGCGAAGTCCTCGATGCGCGCAATCTGCTGTGTCCCCTGCCGGTCATTCGAACCCAGGACGCTGTGCAGCAGCTTAAAGCGGGAGACCTGTTGCGCGTGATCTGCACCGACCCTGGCGCCTTGCATGATATTCCGGCGTGGTGCCGTGTGCATGGGCATCATATCGCCGGTGTTGAGCGAAAAGACCGGGACATCACCATTACGGTGGAAGTCGGGGAATCGAACGCCTAAGGCCGACAGACTGCTCGTGCTTTTTCAATTTGATGATGACCGATAGGATGGCCACGGAAAAACACGGAAAGTACGAATATCGGTTAGAATTTTTTTCCGTGTCCTTCCGAGGATTCCGTGGCGGCTATAAAAAAAATACCGGCACTCAGCTTAATCTGTCAGCATCGGTCATTATCACATTGAAAGCGTATTAGCATGGCAGCGGCAACGCTTGGCCCTCAGCGATCGATTCCTTTCTTGAAAGCATGATCCGTACACCCGGTGCCGCCGCCACAACGCTCACGGAGGATCGTTACCGCCGGGTGCGCAAGGTTACCCTCGTGGGGTCTTTCGTGGACTTTGCGCTGGGGGTGGGCAAGATTCTGATCGGGATCGGCTCGCATTCCCAGGCGCTGGTCGCGGATGGTGTTCACTCGCTCTCCGATCTGGGCACGGATTTTCTCGTCATCTTTGCCTCGAAACACGCTCATCGCCAGGCCGATGAGGCGCATCCCTATGGTCATGGCCGCATTGAGACACTCTCTACCGTTGCGCTTGGAATCACGCTGCTGGCGGTGGCCGCGGGCATTACCTATGACGCGGTGCGGCGGCTGTTCGAGCCCGACCTGTTACTGCAGCCCGGACCATGGGCACTGGCTGCAGCAGCCGTGTCCATACTCACCAAGGAAGCGATCTACCACTACACCATGCATGCGGCGCGCCGACTGCGTTCACGTCTGTTGCGCGCCAATGCCTGGCACAGTCGCAGCGATGCCATCTCCTCGGTTGTCGTTCTGCTGGGCGTCGCCGGAACCATGGCCGGACTCCCCTATCTGGACGCCATTGCGGCGATCGGAGTTGCGTTGATGATCGCCAGGATTGCGTGGGACCTCAGCTGGAAGAGCGCCAGGGAACTCATCGATACGGCGCTCGATGCGCAAGAGGTTGACGCGATCCGTTCAAAAATCCTCGCCGTGGACGGCGTGCGTGAACTGCATATGTTGCGGACACGACGCAGCGGCAGCGATGCCCTGGTCGACGTGCATCTGCTGGTCGATCCGACGTTGAGTGTTTCCGAGGGTCACCAGATCGGCGAAATGGTGCGTTATCGCTTGATCGGCGAAATCGAGGATGTCGCAGACGTGACCATTCATATCGATCCGGAGGACGATGAAAACGCTTCACCCTGTGGTAAGCTCCCGCTGCGTGACGAGATCCTGGGCCGCCTGCGGGCAAACTGGCAGAGTATCGTCGACGGCAATGGCATTGAGGACGTGACCTTGCACTATCTTGATGGCAAGATTCACGTCGATGTGGTGCTGCCGCTTGCGGTGGCCACGACGCCGGCGCAAGGCCGGGCCGTCGCGGAGCAACTGCAGCGTGCCGCGCGTGAGCTCGACGAGATTGGCGACGTGAAGGTGTTTTACCACTAAATGATCGGCGCGCACCAAACCTGCGCACGCTCAGGTCTGTGTGCACCAGAATCGTGCATTCGAAACGGTCCGCTAAAGAGGTTCTTCTTTAACTCATTAATTTAGAAAGTAAATGTTTTTGGCGTGGTTCATGCAACTGTGCGGGCACATATGTCTGGGCGCCGCCCTTGGAGCGGTAACTTACTTTACTTATCCGTGCGTGGAGAGAGGCAATGACAGTAGCAAAGGTTCAAAAATTGATGAAAGACAACGAGGTCAAGTTTGTTGACCTGCGTTTCGCCGACACGCGGGGCAAGGAACAGCATGTGACCTTGCCCGCGAGCGCGGTTGGGAACGGCTTCTTCAAGGAAGGCAAGATGTTCGACGGCTCGAGTATTGCCGGATGGAAGGGCATCAGCGAGTCCGACATGGTGCTCATGCCGGATACCACCACCGCGGTAATGGACCTCTTCAGCGACGAGCCCACCATGATCCTGCGCTGTGACATTCTCGAGCCAGGTACCATGAAGGGTTACGAGCGCGATCCGCGCTCCATCGCCAAGCGCGCCGAAGCCTACCTCAAGTCCACGGGTATCGCCGATACGGCCTACTTCGGTCCGGAACCCGAGTTTTTCATTCTCGACGATGTGCGCTGGGGCGCAGACATGAGCGGTGCCTTCTACAAGATTGATTCCGAGGAGGCTCAGTGGAACTCGGAGCGTGTCTATGAAGACGGCAATATCGGTCACCGCCCAACCGTCAAGGGCGGCTATTTCCCGGTCCCGCCAGTCGATTCACTGCAGGACATTCGCTCTGCCATGTGCCTCGCTCTGGAGGAGATGGGGGTGCCGGTAGAAGTGCATCACCATGAGGTGGCGACGGCCGGTCAGTGCGAGATCGGAACCCGGTTCAATACCCTGGTACGCAAGGCCGATGAAAGCCTGATCCTCAAGTATGTTGTCCAGAACGTTGCCCACTCCTACGGCAAGACGGCGACCTTCATGCCGAAGCCGCTGGTCGGTGACAACGGTAATGGCATGCACGTTCATCAGTCCCTGGCCAAGAACGGCAAGAACATCTTCTCGGGCAACAAGTACGGCGGGCTTTCCGACCTGGCACTGTATTACATCGGCGGGATCTTCAAGCATGCCCGGGCGCTGAATGCCTTCACCAATTCCAGCACCAACAGTTACAAGCGCCTGGTCCCCGGGTTTGAAGCGCCCACCCTGCTTGCCTACTCCGCCCGTAACCGCTCGGCATCGGTGCGTATCCCCCATGACCCGAATCCAAAGGCACGGCGTATCGAAGTGCGGTTCCCGGATTCCACGGGTAACGCCTATTTCTCCTTTGCGGCCATGCTGATGGCGGGACTGGACGGTATCCAGAACAAGATTCACCCCGGCGACGCCATGGACAAGGATCTGTACGATTTACCGCCGGAGGAAGAGAAGTCGATTCCGACCGTATGCAGTTCCCTCGATCAGGCGCTCACGGCACTCGATGGCGACCGCAAGTTCCTGACCCAGGGCAGCGTATTTAGCGATGACATGATCGACGGCTTCATCGACCTGAAGATGGGGGAGGTGACACGTCTGCGTATGACCACCCATCCGGTGGAACTGGACATGTACTACAGCCTGTAAGCCGCGATCTGTCTGCCGCTGGCGAAACGCCCCCGTTTCGGGGGCGTTTTCTTTTACACCCGTTTGTGAGGCCGTTAGCGATCTTTTCTCTTGCCTCGGCCAAGGAAACTGTTTTATGGTAGTTTCATGAAACGGTTTTTAGCCCTGCTTATATGTCTGGTGCCGACACTGGTGTCGGCCGGTGTTGTCTACAAGTATATCGATAAACAGGGCAACACGGTTTACACCGACCAGCCTCGCCCGGGCGCACAGCGTGTCGATCTCCCGGAACCCTCAACCTATTCACCGCCTAAGCTTCCGCCGCGAGACACAAGTACCGGCAAGGTCAGGAAGGACAGCGCCGGGCCGGTCTATAGCCGCCTGACGTTGACGAGCCCGGAGCCCGACGCGACCATCTGGGACAACACCGGCGATCTGCTCGTTGTGTATACGCTGGAACCGGACCTGCGAACAAAGCTTGGCCATCGCATGGTGGTTTCGGTCGATGGCGAGGCTCTGGCACCAGTTAACGGGACCAAGGTTGAACTGAAAAACATTGATCGTGGCACGCATCAGTTGCAGGCCAGGATCATCGATGCAGACGGCGAGGTTCTGATCGAGAGCCGGACGGCAGCCGTCAATCTGCATCGCCAGTCCGTGAACTTCCCTAATCGGGCCAAGCCCGCACCCCGCTAGCCCGCCCCAGCGCTTGTTGCTCCCGCTTTCCCGCGCGGACAGCTCTGTACGCCCAATTCACCTCAGGCCCTCCTATAGTCCGGGCTTGTGCACTATAATGGTGCGGGTCGCGCATCAAAGCAGCGCGTCCTGTTATTCCGGTAGGTTTTCGGCGCGGCAAACTGATTCGCACCTGTCAATTGAGAAAAATAACTTGCGTAAAATCCGTTCGTTGCAAGCTGCCAGCCGACACGAGGGGTACGGTGTCAGCGATGCGCTGAATTGGTTTGCTTCTTGCTAGAAGGGTCAGCATGAATGCCATTGCTGCGAAGATTACCAGCCGTCAGGTGCAGATCCTGGAAAACCTGGCAACGGCGGTGCTGGTGTTCGATGCTGAGCTGCACCTGTCCTACCTCAATCCTGCCGGAGAAATGTTGCTGGCGACGAGCGCCCGGCAGTCCCTGGGTCTCGAGCTGGACGATCTCTTTCAGCACCCTGAGCATCTGCATAAACGGCTCAGCTGGGCACTGGCCAACAACCATCCCTATACCGAGCGCGAGCTGTGTATCGAGATCAGCGACGGCGGCACGCTTACCGTTGATTGCACCGTGACTCCGATAGAAGGCCCCGACAGCCGCGTCGCAATTCTCGTTGAGCTGGTACAGGTCGACCGCCATCTGAGGATCGCCCGTGAAGAACTCCTGATCGAGCAGGGCGAGGTCATGCGCCAGATGGTTCGTGGTCTGGCGCATGAAATCAAGAATCCACTGGGCGGCCTGCGGGGCGCGGCACAGCTTCTGGAAAGAGAACTGGACTCCGAGGAACTGAAGGAATACACCCGGATCATCATTGGCGAGGCGGACCGCTTGCGTCAGTTGGTCAACCGGATGCTCGGTCCCAACAGCCGACCCAACAGATCGCTGGTCAATATTCACCATGTGCTCGAACACGTGCGCAGTCTGGTAAAAGCCGAGGCCGACTCGGCCCTGGTGGTTACCCGTGACTACGATCCGAGTATTCCGGAGTTCGAGGCGGATCGGGACCTGCTGATCCAGGCGGTGCTGAATGTCGTTCGCAATGCGGTTCAGGCCATCGATGCGCGCGGAGAAATCATCCTGCGTACGCGTGCGCAGCGCCAGTTCACCATCGGTCATTCACGCCACCGCCTGGTCTTGCGCGTGGATGTGATCGACAATGGGCCGGGAATCGCCCCCAATATTTCCGAGACAGTCTTCTTTCCCATGGTCACCGGGCGTCCGGACGGCACCGGCCTGGGACTTTCGATTGCGCAATCCCTGGTTAATCTTCACAACGGCGTGATCGAATGCCAAAGTGAGCCCGGGAGAACGCAGTTCACGATTTTATTACCGATGGAGACGTCGGATGTCTGAACGGGCCACGATCTGGGTCATCGATGATGACCGCTCCATTCGGTGGGTACTCGAAAAGGCCTTCACCCAGGCGCAGCTGGAGGTGAGGACGTTCGAATCGGGAAACAGCGTGCTGGATGCCCTGGAACGTGAACAGCCCGATGTCATCATCACCGACGTGCGCATGCCCGGGATTGACGGCCTGGCCTTGCTCGGCGACATACAGCAACGCTTTCAGGATCTGCCGGTCATCGTGATGACGGCACACTCGGATCTCGACAGTGCGGTGTCAGCGTATCAGGGCGGTGCCTTTGAGTATCTGCCCAAGCCGTTTGATGTGGACGAGGCCGTCGCGCTGGCCCAGCGAGCCATTGCGCAACGCCGCCAGGCAGACACTCAGCGAGAGGCCGCAATCCCGGCCTATGTGCGCGAGATTATCGGCGAGGCCCCGGCCATGCAGGAGGTGTTTCGCGCCATCGGCCGGCTTTCACGTTCCAATGTCACAGTACTCATAAATGGCGAATCAGGCACCGGCAAAGAGCTTGTTGCACAGGCGTTGCACCGGCACAGCCCGCGCGCCGATTACCCGTTCATTGCACTCAACATGGCAGCGATTCCGAAAGACCTGCTGGAATCGGAACTGTTCGGTCATGAACGTGGCGCCTTTACGGGCGCCCAGAACCGGCGCATCGGTCGCTTCGAACAGGCCAATGGCGGCACGCTGTTTCTGGATGAGATCGGAGATATGCCAGCCGAGCTGCAGACCCGGCTGTTACGGGTTCTGGCGGACGGCGAGTTCTACCGGGTAGGCGGTCATACCCCTGTCAAGGTAGACGTTCGGATCATAGCGGCCACCCACCAGGACCTTGATCAGCGGGTGCGTCAGGGTCAGTTCCGTGACGACCTGTTTCATCGCCTGAACGTCATTCGTCTCAACATCCCCCCGCTTCGCGAACGTGCCGAAGACATTCCCCTGTTGCTGCGTTTCTTCCTCGCGCGGGCCGCGCAGGAGCTGGCCGTGGAAACCAAGACACTGCGCCCCGACGTGGAAGCCTATCTCGCGACTCTCGAATGGCAGGGTAACGTGCGGCAGCTCGAAAATCTGTGCCGTTGGCTCACCGTGATGGCATCGGGAAAAGAGGTGCACATGGAGGACCTGCCAAATGAGCTGTCCGAGAAACGGGATGCTGCCGCAGCTGCCGGCCCGAATTGGGAGGGCTCGCTCAAACGCTGGGCCGAGCAGAAGCTTGCGAGTGGTGAAGAGGCGCTTCTTGAGCAGGCGACCCCCGCGTTCGAGCGCATCATGATCGAGGCAGCGCTGGCCCGAACCAGCGGCCGACGTCAGGATGCTGCGCGCCTGCTCGGCTGGGGCAGGAACACCCTGACCCGGAAGATCAAGGAACTCGGTCTGGACGAGTCGAACATGACCGCGGGTTAGCACCCACCGGGCCAACGTATTCGCCCGCAGCGACGGTCAGCCCGATACCCTCTAGTACCCGCTGGCTTCCGTAATGCTTCCCCACATCGATAAATTCCAGTGCTGACACAGCCAAACCGGAACCAGACAACGCCCCCTCCTGTTGCGTCTTTACCCGCACAGGACCAGAAGATGTGTAGACCGCTGCAATCGGGTTGTGGGTTATCTGCCGTCACCAGCCAGTGACTCTTGGCCCCGGCACCCTGGCGGCAGGTATCGGCATTCAAATCCTGGTTGGCCTGGAAGCGCCCGCTGCGCGGAATGCCGCCATCGATCTTGCGGTCCAGCTTGGCCACAAACTGAACCGGGACGTCGCGGCCGGTGCGCAGTTCATGCCTGTCTAACTCTCGTTTTCCCCAGTCGCTGCCGCGTCATCGCGCGGTCTTTCCGAACCGGCTTCCAGTCGTTCGAGTTCCCGTCGCAGGAAGTTCAGCTCGTGGGAATCGGTAATTCGGCCATTCGCCACAAGCGCGCCGATCAATGCCCGCGCCGCCTCGAGTTCGCCGGCCTGTTCCAGGACAAGAGCACGCATCTGCCGTGCCCAGCCGGGCACCTGAGCGCCTGTCGCTCGCTCCGTAATCGCCTGTGCATATCTCAGTGAGCGCGGCAGGTCTTTGAGGCGATGTCTCGCCATGACGGCCGCGTGGGCCAGCCAGGGCCACCGTCTGTCCGGGTCCTCGAGAAATTTTCCATGCACAAAATCGAGCATCTGGCGTTGCTTGCGTGGGTCGGGGACGGCGCCATACAGGCGGCTGGCTGCGAGCAGGGGGTATTGACCGGCGGGGTCCAGCGTCAGGATGCGGTCCAGCCAGCCGGTAACGCGCCGGTAGTCCAGTTCCAGGAAGGGAATACTGACCCCGGGCGGGTTATCGTATGCCTGCAGCCAGAGCATCAGGACCTTCGCGAGGGCGACCGGATCACCCAGGCTCGCAATCTGCAGAAGCATCGCGGATGGTGCCGCAGGCAGGTTCCGGGCCTCTGCGGTCGGCCGGGGTGCCAGCGCACGCCAGCCGATCTGCAGCACCAGAGCACCCAGCAGCAGCCACACGACGGCGGCCGGCACGGCGCTGACCGGACGCAGGTCGCTGGCGCCGGTCACGGATCCCTCCGGTAAAGATCGAACAGCGCGATACCGGCGAGCAACAGCACATAGATCAGCGTCTGACCGGCCAGCACTAACAGCTCCGGCCAGTGTGCCGCCGGGTAGACAACCCACTCGGTACGGGTGAACTGGTCGAGGTCGGGCAACAGGTAGGCGATGCCATCGACCAGCCGCGTCATCACCGCCTGAGAGAACGAGCCAGCCTCGGCGAGCGGGCCGTGTGCCATCAGCTGTATGGATGCTATCGCCCGGCTGATCAGGTAAAAGCCGACCAGCGCGCTGACCGCCGGCGTGACCTGGCCAAAGGCAAAGCCAAACAGCAGACTCGCAGCACAAACGATGAGCAATTCGAGAAACAGGGAAGCACCCCACAGGACAGCGGCATCAGGCGTCGTAAACAAAGCGAGCAACAGCGCGAGCGGCAGCACAGATACCAGGCACAGCAGGGAGTATCCGAGCAGCTTCCCCAGGTAGTAGCCGCCACGGGATAACGGCAGCGAACACATCGGGTCCACGACCTTGTCGTTGTGGTCGCGCGTGATGCCCGTGATCACGAACAGCCCCACAAGGAACACCAGGGTGAACCGGAAGCTTGCAGCCAGCAGCGCGACCTGGATCTCTCGTGTTTCGGTGATGGCGACCTGGGCGAGAAACTGCACCAGAGAAAAACCGAGCAACACCACGGCTGCCAGCAGCCAGCCGAAGCGGGTATGGATCGCCTCAGCGGCGGTAGAACGGGCAATGGTGGCAAGGGGTCGCAACATGACGCGCAGGCTCAGGGAATGAATTCGCTAAAGACACGGCAGGTGACAGGACGAGTCCGTGATTTCCCGATCACCCGCTCGCTGCGGGGGTGAGCTGATAGCTCGCCCCCCGTCCCTGCATCGAGGCATGAACCGGTGGCGAAATTCCCGCTGTGTCGGGTGACGGGATTAAGGGGGTCCTGAATCACACCCCAAGAGACACGCACGTTTTATGCCAGCCAGAGATCTTGCGGCTCGTATCGCCGCTGCGGCCAGGACGTGCCGGTTGACCGGCGCCACAGGGAACGCCTGCCCCCCGCGCGATCAGCCGCCGTCTCCCCCCGCAGGCACGTGGAAGGGCGGTTCAGTCCCCATCCGGGCCCAGTCCGATCTTGCCTTCTGTCCCGGCGATCAGATTCCGGATGTTTTCGCGGTGCCGCCAGTAGAGCATGAGGGTCATGCCGACCAGGGCGATCATGAAGCTGGGTTCGGGACGCAGCCACCAGAAGTAGGCGGGTGCCAGAGCCACGGCGACCAGGGCCGCGAGTGAGGAGATGCGAAATAGGCTGGCAACCACGAGCCAGGTCAGGACAGTGGCCAGTCCTGCCGGCCAGTGCAGCCCCAACATGACGCCCAGTGCCGTGGCCACGCCCTTGCCGCCCTTGAAGCCGAAGTACAGGGGGTAGAGATGACCCAGAAACGCCGCGACTGCGGTAGCCGCCTGAACGGTTACCGAGGCATCGAGAAAGCGTGCCAGCAGCACGGCCACAAGGCCCTTGAGCATATCGCCGAGGAGCGTAAGCGCACCGGCCTTCTTGCCGCCCAGACGCAGCATATTGGTTGCGCCGGGGTTTCTTGAGCCCTCGGCGCGTGGATCCGCGGTGCCCATCAGGCGGCCTACGACCACGGCCGTGGATACGGAACCGATCAGGTAGCCGGCGAGAACGATGAGAATGTCTTCGAACATCGGGGTATTGGAATCGCTGCCGCCAGGCTGGTCAAGTATTGATTCAGCCTCTATAGTGGCTGCGCAGACGAAGAGGCCAGCTATGGACATTATTTTTCTCCGGGACCTGCGCATCGACACGGTCATCGGAATCTATGAATGGGAGCGGCGTATCAGACAGACCGTGAGTCTGGACCTGGAGATGGCCGCCGACATGCGCAAGGCAGCCGCCAGCGACGCCATCGAGGATACTCTGAACTACAAAGCGGTGGCGAAACGCGTGATCAGTTTCGTGGAAGAAAACCAGTTCCAGCTGGTCGAAACCCTGGCGGAACGCGTCGCCCAACTGGTGCTGAACGAATTCCAGGTCCCGTGGTTGCGCTTGCGGCTGAACAAGACGGGTGCCGTGCGCGGGGCCCGGGATGTCGGCGTCATCATTGAACGGGGTCAAATGGGCTGAGATGCATGGCACGGGTGTACGTCAGTATCGGCAGCAATATCGATCGCGAAGCGCACATTCGCGGTGCCCTGCACGGGCTGTCGGAACTGTTCGGGAAGCTGGACCTTTCGACGGTTTATGAGAGCAAGGCGGTTGGCTTCGAAGGCGGTAACTTCTTTAATCTCGTGGCCGGCTTTACGAGCCGGAGCAGCCCCTACGAGATTGTTGATCAATTGCATCGTATAGAGGAGGCGCATGGTCGCCGACGCGACGGTCCGCGCCTTGCATCACGCACACTCGATATTGACCTGCTGCTGTACGACGATCTCATCCTCAACGATGCGGGCCTGGTGATACCCCGAGAGGAAATCACCCGCCAGGCATTTGTCCTTAAGCCGCTCGCAGAACTCGCCGGGGAGCGGCGCCATCCTGTTACCCGCCAGACCTTTGCCGAGATGTGGCGCGCCTTCGCCGGTGATCAGCAGGCCCTGTGGCCGGTTGAGTTTTCCTGTTGATCCAGGATGCCAGGCGGCCGGGGGGCTGTTCACCCTGGGACATTCCTGCGGATTGGCCCGTTCCCGATCCACAGGCACGCCAACTGAGCGAGTCCCTGGTGCAATCCCTGCGCGAGCAGATCCATCAGGCGGGGGGATCGATCTCCTTTGCGCACTATATGGAGCAGGTGCTCTATGCGCCCGGCGCCGGTTACTACAGTGCCGGCCTGCGCAAGTTCGGCCGCGGCGGGGATTTCGTGACCGCCCCGGAGCTTTCGCCCCTGTTCGCACGCTGTCTTGCGCGTACCTGTGAAGCGGTGCTTGGCAAGTCGCAGGGCGGCGAGCTCCTGGAGCTGGGTGCCGGCAGCGGCAGTATGGCAGCCGGGCTCCTGGCAGAGCTCGAACACCTCGGCTGTCTGCCGGATCGCTACCTGATCCTCGAGCGTAGCGGCGAGTTGCGTGAGCGTCAGCGACAGACCCTCGCGCAGCAGGTGCCGCAGCTGCTCACACGGGTCCACTGGCTTGACCGGCTGCCGGGTGCTCCCGTCTGTGGTCTGATGATCGCCAACGAGGTGATCGATGCCTTGCCGGTCCACCGCTTTGCGCGCCGGGCCGGGCTGCTGCAGGAATGCCGGGTTGCCTGGGACGACAACCGTTTCCAGTGGCGCGAGGCCCCGGTCGCCGATCCCGAGCTGCTTGCGGGAATCGAGGCGCTCGCTCTCGGTCCCGGCCTGCCCGAGCCGTATGTCTCCGAACTCAACCTGGGTCTAAAGCCCTGGCTGTCGGCAATCGCGGAGCACCTTGCCGGCGGGGCCATGCTGTTTTTCGACTACGGGTATCCGCGCAGAGACTACTATCATCCGCAGCGCAGCAGCGGAACCCTCATGTGCCACTATCGGCACCGTGCCCACGGCGATCCTTTCCTGCTGCCCGGGCTTCAGGATATCACCGCGTCTGTTGATTTCACGGCCCTGGCAGAGGCAGCCAGTGCCAGTGGCCTCGCAGTGAGCGGCTTTGCCACACAGGCGCATTTCCTGCTGGATGCCGGCATCGAGCCCTTGCTGGCTGAGCAGGCGCCTGACTCGGGTGTCGAATACCTCGAGTCGGTCCGCCAGGCGAAGCTCCTGATGCTGCCTGGCGAAATGGGTGAGCGTTTCAAGGCGATGCTTCTGGCGCGCGGTCAGCTGGGTCTTCCTCCGGGTTTCCGGGCCCAGGATCTTCGGGGGCGGTTGTGAGGAGGGTAACAATTCAGAAGTCAGAATACAGAATACAGAATACAGAATACAGGAGACAGGAGACAGGAGTGAG
>Ga0209536_100011879_pt1 | contig 12709 bp, 8 predicted proteins | sample DeeMarSeWOR28_12_FD_187461 | JGI IMG/M metagenome (GOLD analysis project Ga0209536, IMG submission 187461) | Marine sediment microbial communities from White Oak River estuary, North Carolina - WOR-2-8_12 (SPAdes) (version 2) | ecosystem: Environmental > Aquatic > Marine > Intertidal zone >...
CACTTACTGCCTTACCTATCTGGGAAAAATAAGAATATTACTTTAAAGGGAGTAATGACTTTGAGCGGTTCAAGTTCTCGAAGTGTTGGCGAACGTTATGCCTTCGAGTATTGTACCACAAACGAGAGAGAGATCCTTGATAGTGAGGAGATCAACACAGTGTTCATTACGACCAGGCATGATTCCCATGCGAAATATGTACTAGAGAGCTTAAAGGCGGGCAAGCACGTTTTCGTGGAAAAGCCTCTATGTCTCACTCTCGAGGAACTTGAAGATATAAAGAATTACTATTTGTCAGTTCATTTACAGAATCAACAGTTAATGGTTGGGTACAATAGAAGATTTTCTCCCCTAGCGGAAATTGTAAAGAATGAATTCGGTGACTGTCAAATGGCCGCGATTTATCGAGTTAATGCGGGTTCCATATCGTCCGATAACTGGATCCAGGATCGTGAAACAGGCGGAGGTAGAGTTATTGGCGAAGTATGCCACTTCGTCGATTTCTTGACTTTTATAAACGGATCACTACCGGAGTCGGTTCACGCAATAACGATGAAGGACGTTGAGAATCTCAATGACACCTTAATCGTTTCGTTATCTTACCAGAATGGAACCATAGGTACTATCACGTACTTTGCAAATGGCGACAAGAGTGTGCCCAAGGAGCGAATTGAGATTTACGCAAACGGGAGAACTGCTATCTTAGACGATTTTAGGAGATTAGCCATTCATGTTAACGGAAGAAAAAAAATAAAAAGGCTCTTGAGTCAGAATAAAGGCCAAAAAAATCAGGTCGACAAATTCATCCACTCCATACTTCGCGGCACAGGCCCATTAATAACCTTTAGTGAGCTTTACAGTACTTCATTAGTCACGTTGGCAATTAGAGAATCAGCAAAAACTGGAGAATCAATTAAACTTAGTAATTTGTTGTAATCTGCTGCTGACAAAATAACTTAGAAAAGAACCTTTCTGCCGTCGAATTCCAATGTACTATTAAAATTAGATTTGACAAAAAATAAAATTTGTCTCAACGAGGTTTGAGTGTAGCTTGGGCGCAAACAAATAATCATTTCCCGAATAAAATGACATCAGCAAACGAAAGAAATTGCATATATACAGAATAAAATCATATATAGGGGCAGAAAATCGACATACAACTAGAATATGCTCTCACTAAAAATAAGGCAACTTTGGTCTAATATATAAAAAAACCGGGTATGAAATCACCATTCGACATAGTAATTTTGGGATTAGGCCCACAAGGTCTTTTCCTGCTGAGAGAGTTTTCAAGAGCCGGTCAAAATGTGTTAGGACTAGGTCTCAAAGGAACGGTTGGTTTGCATTCGAAGTATGGATACAAGTTAGCTCTGCCACAAATCGAGGCGTTAGACAAAATCCTACCAGACTTCCTACATCCAAAAATTAGTTTACACATGACTAGCGACCTATTTTTGAATTATATGTTGAAAAAACACAAAAAAATTTTTTTCGAATACGAATGCTTTCCAAATTATGACAGTGCCGTTGTATTTACTGTTAAAACTGAAACAGAAAAGCTAGCACGAAAACTAGAAATTCCATGCCAGAGGTCCGTTCTACTAGAAAATGTAGATTTTTCATCCTACGATATCTTTCCGTCGATAATTAAATGGAATAAGAGAATTGGTCCTGAGAAATTTAAAACCGTAGTAGTATATTCACGTGAAGATTTAGAAATATTCAGAAAGGAAATAAGGTCCACAGAGAATTTGATAGTGCAAAAATTCATACCGGGAAGGCGAGATGCTGATATGAGTTTTGGGGGCTATTTTAAGAATGGATGTGAGCAGGCGTCGATAATAATACAGCAGAAAAGGCAATATCCTCACCCAATCGGACTGGCGAGCTATGTTGAGGAGTACAGAGGGGATTTCGTGGATGAAATCATTTTATTTTCACATAGAATTTTGCGGTCGACGAATTATAGTGGTTTCGTAGAAGTTGAATTTAGAGTGGGCCAAGATGATGAAAAGTTGTACTTAATTGAGGTGAATCCGAGGGCATGCGGATGGATTAAGATAATAAAAGCGAAGATGAAAAATAGGGGTAAGGTACAAATACCAAATGCAGCTAGAAATTCTAATCGTAAGGCTTCTTGGGTTAATTTACAACGAGATATCAGGGCCAATGTTGATTGTTTAATAAAGAATCGAAATGAATTTTGTATCACGGAGTTAGTAAGGAGTTATTTAAAAAACCCAATAAAGGACATTTTCGATATAAGAGACATTAAGCCGTTTTTATGCCAATTTTTGAGATTACTTGGCGATATGCGACACTAAAAGTTAGTGATTACCATTTTTGGTTTTTTTTCTTTGTTTCAAGCGACATTGGGAAATTTGTGGCAATTATTTTAATTCTTGATTCTTTTAGTTTTGTAGTAATTTAATAAATATACTTTTGTGTCCATTTAGGTTCTCTTGTCCGTAAGGGAGTGCTAACTTTGAGAGCTGACGAAAGAAATAACGACTGTTTTTATCACTTTAATGCCGGAGACTCTTGGCGTGAAATATCACATTGAGCTCGTTAAGTTGGAGGCTTTGCGTGATGTGTTCGTTATTATATATTTTCTTATTGAAAGGATTTAAATGATTGGCCTGGTGTTAACTCTTGACTACGAGCTGTATGGTGATGGATCCGGGTCCTGCGAGGAGCATATCTTTGGCCCGACAAAGTTGTTTCTTAAAATTTGTGATGATTATGGTGTAAGAAGTACTATTTTCGTCGAAGTGGCAGAAATCTTGAGAATGAAAGAATACGTATATTTTGAGAGGGATATGGAGAAAATAGAAGATCAGCTGATTAAAGCCCATGAAACGGGTCATGATATTCAGCTCCATATTCATCCTTGGTGGTTTAATGCCGAATTCGATAGCGGGACTTGGAGTATGGATTATGATTTGGTTTCTCTATGTAATCTTCATGCAGATGAGGCTTTGAAGTATATCAGCGAATGCAAGACCTATCTAACAGAACTTCTCAAGAAATCAAGTCGGGCGTACTCATGCAACGCATACCGGTCTGGTTATTTGTCTATGATTCCAACCGAAAACATTTTTGATGCTCTGATGAGTGCTGAAATTGGAATTGATTCTTCTGTGTTTAAATGGGGTTTTCTTAACAGCAAACTTATGAGTTTTGATTACTCAAACGCATTCAGCAACATTGAGCCCTGGTTTTTTAAACGTGAGGACGTTAACAAATTAGAGCCGAATCCAATCGTTTCATATCGGTGCCTCGAAATGCCTATCTATTCCGAATATCAAAGGGGTTTTCGGTTTTTGAGTAGAAAAAGATTATCCCTCATTTCTGATGTAAGATCTGTAATGCTTGATGATAGTTACTCCTTTAATAAGTTGTTGCGAGTAGAAAATATGATCAAAAAATTTAGACTTTTTTTACGAAAGAGAGCTAAGAAATTCGATTTTTGTAAATGTACTTTTTCTGAAATGAAAAAGATACTCAATAATATTTTGTTATGTGATTTACCCAACAAATATTTACCAGTTGTCGCAATTGGACACAGCAAGGATTTCATCTTCAGTGGTGATTTTCGTAAACTGCTTTCATATATAGCGAGCAAATATTCTGACAGGATTGAAATTGTTCCTATTACTTTGGCTGCTGAGAAATTTACGTCTTCACAAAAAATGTCGAAATAATTTTGTGTATCTTATTTTGGTGATTTTTCTATGAGAATCTGGATCGATTTAACTAATTCACCGCACGTAAACTTTTTCGCCTCTATGATATCTGAGCTTCAACACGATCATGATTTTGTTTTAACATGTCGGCCGCTTGCTAACACCATAGAATTGCTGAAGCTGAATAATTTTTCGCATTTTGTTATTGGCAAGCATTATGGTCAATATACAGTTAACAAAGCCTTCGGGTTCTTGATTAGAGTCTGGCAGCTTTATTCATTTCTAAAGGACAAAGCTATTGATGTTGCCATCTCTCATAGTTCTTTCTATTCTCCTTTAGTAGCAAGGCTTCTAGGTATACGGAGTGTCTATCTAAACGACAATGAATATGCTGCTGGCAATAGGGTTTCGTTTATATTTGCAGACCAAATTTTTGTGCCTGAATTCCTCCGTGTTGATAAGGTGAGGAATCAGTGGGGAAAAGCGAACAAGATCATAGCGTATCCAGGGGTTAAAGAGGGTATCTATCTTTGGCATTATCAGCGAAAGGTTCCTGGTAATTGTAGCATAAGAGGGCGATGCAACAGGAAGGTCATCTTTGTCAGACCTGAACCATGGAGTGCGCAGTATTACAAAGGGAAACGCAACTTTATAGACTCCCTTCTGGTAGAGCTAAAGGACAACTTTAATATTATACTACTCCCGCGGAGCAAGGACCAGCAATTTTATTATTCTCAGAAAAAATTTTCCGGCATTACCATACCTGAAGAATCTTATACTCTTGCTGAAATCATGGAACGTTGTGATTTGTTTATAGGCGCCGGAGGCACCATGACCCGCGAGGCGGCGGTACTCGGTATTCCTACGATTTCCATCTATCAGGATAAGCTTTTAGATGTAGATAAGTATTTGATCAGAAATGGGTTCATGACCCATAAACTTGACCCTGATGCGACTTTTATAATGGATTTTTTGGAGAATGCTCAGAAGCGGGCTCCAGACAAGAAGCTTTTGCAGAAGGGGAAACAAGGATATGAATTGATAAAAAGGGCACTTTTGCATAACAACCTTGCGGAGGAACTCAGTTGAAACTCAGAGCAGGTTTTATTGGATTTGGAAGAATGGGGATAACTCACTTTTCCATCCTCAATACACACCCCGATGTCGAAGTTGTAGCGATTTGCGATCAATCGAGCACCATGTTGAATATCTTGGGCAAGTATACCTACATCGCAACTTATTCCGACCACCGTCAGATGTTCGATGAATCTCAACTGGATTGTGTGATTATCTCCACACCAACTGATTCTCACTCTCAGCTTGCTAAAACAGCCATTGATAATGACATACATATTTTCCTTGAAAAACCTTTTGCCTTGAGCCTTGAAGAGGGGAAAGGAATACTGGAACATTTAGAGGGCAAGACTTTGATTAATCAAGTGGGGTACGTAAATCGCTTCTGTGAGGTTTTCATGGAGGTTAAGAAGCTTCTAGATACCCAAATAATTGGCGAGATCAAGAGCTTCCATGCTGAAATGGTCGGTAGTACGGTGTTAAGAGATTCGAAATCTGGGTGGCGATCCAAGAAAAAAAAGGGGGGCGGCTGTATGTATGAATTTGCCTCCCACTGCATTGATTTAATCATATATTTGCTAGGACAACCTGACCAGGTAACAGGTAGCGTGATGCAAAGTATATACTCGTCTGAAGTAGAGGATCTAGTACGATCAACCTTTCTATATAGCAATGCCTACAGCGGTACCATCATGGTGAATTGGAGCGATGCCACATTTCGTAAACCAACCAACACCGTAACCATTTTGGGCACACGGGGAAAGATCCTCGCAGATAAACACGGCTACAAGATTTTCTTAAGTGAAAGCGATCAGAGTAACGGGTATCGAAAAGGATGGAATAGTCGCTCCATAACTGATTTAGCCCAAAGTGTGAGGTTCTATGTTCGTGGGAATGAATTCACCCGCCAATTAGATTACTTTGTAGATAATATCTTGAAAAAACGGACTGAGAATATCGCCAGTTTCTCCGAGGCATTCAAAACAGACCTGGTCATCGAACAAATTGTCAGAGACTCTGCTCTATCGACTGCAGAGAGAGATGGCTCATCAGTAATGACTCCCATCTTCAAAAAAAAGAGAAAAAAAACATCTTGGTGGAGACAAATATTAGAAAAGTTTAACCCGGATCTTTCATGAATCACCTACTGCGACCACGTATATGGCCGTCCTTCCTGGCGTCCTCGGGTGTCGACCCCTGCGACGTACCGTTCAGGTACGCCTCGGAACCAACACCCTGCAGTTGCCAGGTGACACGCCCACCTTCGAGGTCTCGCGACAGCAATTCATGAAATATCCGGGTTAGGAGTAGTGTCCATGCTCGATAGGATTATTTTTGGAGATAATCAGTTCTTTGGCATTAATCACATGTCAATGGATAAAGCTCAGGCACTTGCTGTAAAGTTCCAAGAGCTGGAAGCAATAATGAATGTAATTGAAATTGCCTATGAATGCGGTATCAGGGCCTTTATGCTCAACACCAACGAAAGGGCCAAAGATATTTGTGATCATTTGCGTAGTAATTTGCATTTTTACAAAGACTTACAGCTTTACCCTTCTATGCCCTATGCTCATAAATATGCAAATGCTGTGGCTGAGAAGGGGATTTTCGGCGCCCTTACCGACGTAATCATCAAGGATAATACTGCGGGAGATATTGTCGGTATGCTCACGAAGGGCAGTCTGTCTTTCTTTGAGAAAGACATGATAAAGGTGATGCAGTTGTTGGTTGATATGGAGATGAAGATATTTCGTGGCCTGAATGTGAAGGTGGTTTTCTTGCAAAACATAGTGACAGACCTACTACTTGGCCTTGGTGTAAAAGATGTTTTCATTGCTTTTGCTTCCTATATCAAGGAAAAATATAATTCTGAGGCAGGTTTTGTCACCTTGAACATGCCTAAGCTCGTTGATTTTCTAATTGACTGCGAAATTGAAAACCCCATAGTGTGCTCCGCCATAAATAAAGCCGGCTATTTCATGAACCCCGATATTAAATCATACGAGAAGACTCTCGAGGAGAGAAACTTCCGCCCCATCGCCATGTCAGTTCTGGCATCAGGAGCTGTCGCACCGGGAGAAGCCGTAAAGTACGTGTGTGGGCATCCTGCCGTAGAGGCTATAGTCTTCGGGGCCTCCAGTAAGCAGCACATCATGGAGACCAAAGAGCTAATCGAGAGATATCTAAATTATCCAAAAAAGATGGAATCAACTGGCCTGGTGAATTTGTGACTCTTACTTGGTATTTGATCAGACTCAAGAAAATGAGCTTGGCTGAGGTTTGTAAACGACTGGGCGAGTATGCCTTTATTTACTACTCTCTCATAAAATATCGTAATGTAAATCAATGGCCTTATAGTCGTTTTGCGACTGAAGATATTACTTTGGTACTTCACCCGCTGCCAGGTGTTCCACTGCCTGTCGACTGGAGAAAATACCAGATCTACAATGCCAAATTCGATCTGACGAAACCTGTGGACTGGCATTGTTCCGATGGCAACTCTGTTAGGTGGCCTACTTGTCATTATGCTAAGATTAACTACCGTCCTGGCAATCCCCATGGGGATGTGCGGTTCAACTGGGAGTTGAGCCGCCTCCAGTTTCTCCCTCCGATGGCCATTACCGATGAGGATTTGGCTAGAAGCATCGTTACGGATTGGCTCTCCAAAAACCCTTATCTTCATGGGCCGGCTTATTTGAGTGCAATGGAGGTGGCCCTGCGCTGGATCTCCATATACTGGGCGCTGTGTTTGTTCAAACAACCCCTAGAGCCTACAGTTCTCAGGAGTCTGACAGGTCTGGCCGTTGCTTCGGGTAAATTTATTGAAAGCCGTCTATCCACACACTCCTCCGCAGGCAACCATCTTATTGTTGAAGCGGTTGGGCTTTTTTGGCTTGGTAAAGCCTTAAAGACATACAAACTTGGAACCCGATGGATCATGTTGGCAAGGAAGATTCTTTGGGAGCAGATTTGTAGACAGATTCATCCAGATGGCAGCAATCAGGAGCAGTGCTTCTGGTACATTGGTTTTGTTCTTGATGCACTTCATCACTATTTGCTGTTAGAGGACTGGAAAAAGGTTCCGACAGCAGTCCTGGACCGTGCCGAGAGAATGCTAGAATTCGTGGACGATATGACTCTACCCGATGGGACTTTCCCTGATTATGGTGACAGGGATGACGGTTACGTCTTTCGTCCAGGGAATTCCTATCAAGAGTCTCCCTTTCCCGGCCTCTTAAATATTGGTGCCTACTTTTTCAAGCGGCCTGAGTGGTACAGGGATACTAAGAGTGCCAATGAGCGGTTGGCTTTTTGGACAATTGCCCCCTCACATGACGTCCCTGCAAAGAATCTTACGAGCAGTCGAAAAGCTCTCGCCGAGCAAGGTCAGCTAAAGACGTATGAAAACGGCGGCATGACTTTAATGCAGTGGGGTAAAGGCAGGCTCTTGTTCCGTCACGCTCGTTTGGGGCTGGACTGCACCTATGGACATGGTCATGCTGATGCACTTTCAGTAATATTTCACTGGGACAATGTACCAGTTTTGATTGATCTTGGCAGCGGCCAGTATAATGGTGATCAAACCGTCCGCAATTTCTTCCGATCCACCATTGCGCATAACACGGTTGAAATCGGTAATAAGAATCAGGCCAGGATATTGGGACCCTTCATGTGGGATAGGTCATATGAAACGAAATTGGAGGAGACCTGTGCATTTAGGGATTTATACGTAAAGGCAAGGCATAATGGATATGAGAAGGAATTTTCGATCGTTCACACCAGGAAAATTTTATGGTCTAAACCTCTTAGGGTGGAAATTCATGACTCCTTTTCCGGCTCGAATAGTTTACCCATAAGGGGAGCGTTTCACTTGGGGGAGTGCCGAAGTGTTGTTCAGGATGGAAACATCATCAAAGCCGATTTTTCGGGTTTTGTATTTTCAATCTCTTTTCCTCCTGAGTTTATACTTAAGATTTATTATGGGTCAAAAGAGCCCTTTATGGGATGGTGCTCGACGGTCTACGGACAATGGCAACCAATTAATTCTATTATCTTTTCCGGTGAACTCCACAAGAATTTCCATTATGACATCACCCTTGAGATATGTGAAAAACGATTTTGAACTTGATTGTACCCTGTATCTTGCTGCAAAATTGCCTCATTTGCTCTCTTCCATGGCGGGAGAGGGGAGGGTGAGGAGGAATAAAAAAACTACAATACTGATACCCTGCAGCTTGGTGCAGGGAGGTTTAATATGAACTCCGTATGTTGACCTCACAAAAATAAGCGAGAAACTCTCAGATGAAAATACTCTTAATTGCCGGTGCGCGGCCTAATTTTATGAAAATATCTCCCATTTATAGGGAGTCTCTGAAATACCAGGATGTTGACTGCAAGTTAGTCCATACAGGGCAGCATTATGATTACGAAATGTCGCAGGCATTTTTTGAAGACCTGGAAATTCCTAAGCCTGATTACTTCCTCGGCTCCGGCTCGGGATCACATGCTGTCCAAACAGCAAGAATTATGATCGCATTCGAGGAGGTATGCAAACAGGAAAAACCTGATCTGGTTGTCGTGGTGGGGGATGTCAATTCCACTCTCGCGTGCAGTATTGTAGCAAAAAAGCTCCTGATCAGTGTTGCTCATGTCGAGGCGGGACTCAGGAGCTTCGATCTCACCATGCCGGAAGAAATTAACCGCATTGTCACAGACTCAATTTCTGACCTTTTTTTTGTAACCGAACAGAGCGGTGTCGAGAATCTGCTGCGTGAGGGCAAGCCGATAGAGAGAATTCATTTTGTAGGAAATGTAATGATTGACAATCTTTTATATCACCTTGATAAACTAGAACGGGAAGACGGAAAACGTTTTCCTAGTTCTAAAGTCAAGAAAGAGAAAAAACGGTACGTTTTTCTTACTCTGCACCGACCTTCCAATGTGGACTTTAAAGAGACTCTCGAAGAAATCACCCACGGATTGATCGAGATCGCCAAAGAGACGCCTATTCTGTTTCCTGTACATCCCAGAACGCAAAGCAGGCTGGACCAGTTTGATATCAGGTTGCCAGAGGAAATAGTATTACTACCACCTCTCGGTTTCAGAGAATCCTTATTTTTGTGGAAAGACGCAATCCTGGTCATGACCGATAGTGGAGGTCTACAAGAAGAAACCACAGCTCTCGGAATACCATGCATCACTTTACGAGAAAACACCGAGAGGCCCGTCACCATTGAATTGGGCACGAATACTCTTGCGGGCAATAGTAAAGATAAAATCCTTGGGGCATACAAGGCGGCATTGGAGAAGAAGAGGAAGAATCTTACCATTCCTCCCCAATGGGACGGCAAGACCTCTCAGAGGATCTGGGACATTATAGTCAATGGAATGAAATGACACTGATCATAAGAAATCTAAAAAGGAACTGAAATGAATACTAGGGGTTGTGCTGAATTTTCTGTCGCTGTTGCTCTTTTTTTGAGTATCTTGTTGGCCCCTGTTGCTTCATTTGCGGTTACTATCGACAACGGCGATCCTGGCACCTCATCTCTGGGCGCCTGGGATATCTCGAGCGGTACAAATCCTTACGGGGAGGACTCTCTTTTTAGTCGAGATGGAGCAGGTGCATTCTATTCCTTCGAGGCTGCTGTTGCGGGTCCGAACGAGGTTTATTTATGGTGGACCTATCACTCTGGCCGATGCAGCAGCGTAAGGGTTGAAATATCTGATTCATCCGGCTTACTTGATACCGTTTTTGTTAACCAACTTGAAGATGGTGGACAGTGGAATTTTGTTGGGAGTTACGATTTCGATGGCGTAGCCAGGGTGAAACTTTTTTCTGATACCACTGATTGCACCTCCTGTGCTGACGCCGTGAGTTTTATTGATACAACAACTAATCTTTCAACAATTAAAATAATGCCTTTGGGGGATTCAATCACTTTGGGTAGTGCCTCTGGAATCCCCGAGGAAAGTCTTCAAGTGTCATATCGCAAGGCCCTTTGGGACAGAATCAAAGGCGAAGGTTATAAAGCGGATTTTTTGGGTAGCCTGGTCGCGGGACAGGATGTAGCCAACTTCGATCCCGACCATGAGGGGCATCCTGCTCTGTCTGACGGCCAGGTCGCAGATGACGTATACCTATGGCTATGGGACGCTCATCCCGTCCAGGTTGTGTTGCTTCACATCGGCACCAACGATTTGGATACCAGCCCCGACGATGTGGAGCGTATTCTTGATGAAATTGATCTGTATGAAAGTACCTCCGGGCAAAAGGTCTGGGTTATCTTAGCCCGAATCATCAACCGAATGGATTACGTTTGCTTTCAAAGTTCAACAACCACGACGTTTAACGATAATGTCGAGGCCATGGCCCAAGCTCGCATCAGCGACCCCTTTAATCCAGACAGAATTGTAATTGTTGACATGGAGTGTGGGGCAGGCCTTGATTACCGAGAGCAGCCTCTAGGTGATATGAATAATTTATTACACCCTTATGCCTTAGGTGAGGGCTACCAGAAGATGGCAAGAATCTGGTTTGAAGATGGCCTAAGAGAAATCCTACCAGTGGCAAATGCTGGCACTCAACAAAATGTGGATGAGGGTGATTATGTCCTGCTTGATGGCTCTGGCTCAATTGATCCGAAAAGTGGCAGCTTGCTTTTCCAATGGGAACAGACTGCCGGAACTTCTGCTTCTCTTTCTGACGCAGACACTGAACAACCCTCTTTCTTTGCGCCCGATGTTGCCTCAGATGGCGAAACACTGACTTTCCAGTTGACCGTTACCGACGAAGATGGTTTCGAACACACGGATACGGTTAACGTTGTCGTGAATAACCCCACTTCCCCTTCAAAAGGAGGGGGAGGTGGCGGTGGCGGCGGTGGCTGTTTTATTGCAACAGCAGTTTATGGCTCTCGAACGGAGGCGCACGTCCAGTTGTTCCGAGAGTTCCGCGACCGTTTCCTGGTCAATAATCCTGTTGGAAGGGCGTTTGTTGACTTCTATTACACCTACTCTCCACCTCTGGCGCAGTTTATCGCCAAGCATGACACTCTCCGAAATGTGGCACGTTGGGCCCTCTCACCGTTAGTGGCTTTCAGCTGGTTAACCTTGATCACTATCTTAATGCATCTCGGAATCACAGTTATCCTGAGGGGACGGTAGACCTAAGCCCGGATTTTATTCATGGACCGATGCTGGCTCCATGAAAAATCCGTCCTTTGGGCCTGATCCGGGTTAAAAGGGAAATTATTTTCTCACTTCATCGATAGGGTGGAAATTTTTTCCCATATGTTAGCATTTTCTGTTCACCTTGTCAGACAATAGTATGATAAAATTTTTTATAAAAACTTGATATCACTTGAAATATCTGTCAATGATATTTTGGCATAATATGTGCGAAGTCAATTATTATCTCAGTGTGAGAGATCTAATTCCGCTACTACTAAAATAAGTCCTTGTACTAAATGTGGCTGTTTTAATCATTGATAACTTACAAATAATTAAAGATATGGTTGAGCAAGAACTAATAATAAAAATGTTTTTGACTAATTAATAATATAAGGAGGGATGTGAGATGAAACACCGCAGAAAGATTTTCTTGTTCTTAACTCTATGTACATTAAGCCTGCTTTTTGTCACTACAAGTGCTCTGCAGGCTGCCTGCCCAGAAGGCTTGATTTCCTATTGGACATTTGATGAGACAAGCCCGGGTACCTACGGTGACTCCGTCAATGGCAACCATGGTGTTGTGGGGGATTTAGGCCCCACACCAGCTGCTGGAAAGATTAACGGCGGGCAATTATTCGATGGCTTCAACACCGAAGTAAACGTACCTGCCCATGAATCCTTGGATTTTGGCCCGAACGACAGCTTCTCCATCGAAGTCTGGTTTAAGAAAAGCGCCACTACTCCCCTCAGTGAAGCAGAAGCGATTGTCGGCAGGG
>Ga0209536_100011880_pt1 | contig 12709 bp, 10 predicted proteins | sample DeeMarSeWOR28_12_FD_187461 | JGI IMG/M metagenome (GOLD analysis project Ga0209536, IMG submission 187461) | Marine sediment microbial communities from White Oak River estuary, North Carolina - WOR-2-8_12 (SPAdes) (version 2) | ecosystem: Environmental > Aquatic > Marine > Intertidal zone >...
TGTGTGAAGAGTAGTCGGTTGTTCAGGCTGAAGCGCGGTGATTGCCTTCAATATCTTCTTACGATGACCGAGGGCGTCGATACCCATCTCTTTGAGGTCGGTTTCGTTGAGTTCAGCAAGAAGGTCAAACTCTACCGCGTTTTTTTCGAAAGTTGACGCGTATTGGTCAAGTCCAAATCCTTTCAGCCATTCTTTGACCTTGTCTGACATAGGCAACTACCACCTCATTGCTTCGCAGCAGTATACCCAGCATCGAGTCAATTGTCCGCCATATCAAGCTGCTCCGATTCCGTGGCATTTCACAGCCTCGTTTGAGGGTCGTATTCTCAACGCCTATTAAAATTTTTTGAGTGACCGCTGCATGCCACGCCTTGTCGTCTCCGATCCGGGCTTCGTGTCTCGCAAATTCATCGTAAAAGCTTTGCAGGATACTGCCCACCTTCGTGTCGCCGCATCAACCGTCCGACGTCAGTAAAAGCCGCTTGTCCGAAACCGCAGTCCGGTTGATGTGCTATTACTAACTGGCATGCGCAGACTCCTGATCATTCCCGTCCTGCTGTTTGGCCTGGTTTTTGTCGGTGGCGGTTATTACATCGCCGCGGAAACCGCGATTCCGATGTGGCAAAACTGGCAGCAGGCCAGGGATTGGCGGCCTGCCTACGCGCGATTGCTGTCTGTTGCAGGCACTGAAAACGAAACGACGGTCTCGTATGCATACGAATACGGCGGCAACAGCTACCGCGGTAGCCGCGTCGGTGTCGCCGAATTCAACGACAACATCGGTTCCTGGCATCGTGACACCCAGACCTGGCTGAGCGAGCTGAAACGCAGCAACGATACCCTGCCGATCTGGGTAAATCCGTCAGACCCGGCCGAATCCATCATCGACCGCAACATGCGCTGGGGCCTGTTCGCGCTGGTCAGCGTCTTCTGCTCGATCTTCATGCTGATCGGCGGTGGCATCGTCTACGGCAGCATCCGTGCCGTTTTTCAACACCAAACCGAACATCGACCTTCAATGACGCAGCAGCACGAGATCTGGCAAAAGGCGCGCGACGACGGTACCACCGACGTCGGCTTCCTCGAATTTCACCAGCAATACCTTGCCGAAACGGAGGCGAATTCAAACAGCCGGACGGTCACCGCGACGCCGCTGGACTGGCGCAGCCGCAAGGGCTGGGAAAGCCCGGATATAAAATCCGACGCGGGCAGGAGTACGTGGTTTTTCTGGCTATTTGCGCTGATCTGGAATGCCGTCAGCAGCCCGGTTGTATTTATCCTGCCGGACGAACTGCAGCGACAGAACTACGCGGCGCTGTTGGTGTTGCTGTTCCCGCTAGTCGGGGCCTTTTTGCTCTTCATGGCGCTGCGGCGCAGCCTCGAACTGCGTCGCTTCGGCCGCGTGCTGTTGCACATGGACCCCTACCCCGGCGCCATCGGCGGCCACGTAGGTGGGCACCTTCAGGTCGACACCCTCGACCATCGGCTGGCAGCCGAAGCCACGCAGCTGACAGTTACGCTGGAATGCGTTTACAGCTATATCTCCGGCAGCGGCAAAAACCGCTCGCGCCGGGAATCGGTGAAATGGGCTGAACAGGGGCGCCCGCGGGTTGATCGCGCGCCACGGGGCGTTAACCTGGTATTTCGGTTCGCGGTACCCGGGGGTTTGCCCGAGGCGGATATCGAACAAACCGGCGCCTACCATTTCTGGCGGATCGGTATCAAGGCTGAAATCCCGGGTATCGATCTGGATCGCAGTTACAACATTCCAGTGTTTGCCACCGGCGCAACTTCGAGCAGCGCCAGTCACGACGTCAGCGCCCTGTTCGCCGCCACGCGTAAACGCGAATCCGATGCCGCCAAACTCGCTATCGCCAGCGGTCGATTCGATATCGAGGGCCTGTCACGCGCGCTCAGATTCGACCATGAGGGCAATCGCATCCGTCTGCGATTCCCGATGTTTCGTAACAAGATGCTGACCCTGTTCGCGGCCACATTTGCTGGTGGTTTCGGCTTTGCCTGTTACTCGATGTTCGACATGGCGCGCGCCGATGGACTATTCGGCATCTTCATGGCGTTATTCGCCCTGCCCTTTTTTCTGGTCGCGCTATTCGCCGCGATCGCAACCCTTTACCTGCCGCTGAATAATCTGTGCGTCGACATCGAAGCCGGCCGAGTAACGGTTATGCGACGCCTGTTATTTGTGCCCATATTCGCGCGACGTTTGTCGCGAAATGACATTGCCCACCTGGAAATAAAGCGCTCCGGCAGCACCGGCCAGGGCATCGACAAGGTCGAGCATTTCAAAATCAGGGCCAAAGACAAGCAGCAGCGCCACGTCACCCTGGCTGAAGACATCGACGGTGAAGATGTGGCGATGCACCTGCGTGACTACCTGGCGCAGCGCATCGGCGTGGCGACCCGCTGAAACGAGCCCACCGACAGGGAAGCTTCACAACAGGCCGGGGTTGAGTGGCGATGCCGCGGTCATACCCCGTCCAGCGTGCTGCATGGATTAAATTCTGTTGATTCAGCTTTCTCTTGCGCAGTGATGGCGGAAAAGGGTGGGAATCGAACCCACCAGGGACGTTCAACGCCCCCCTCCGGTTTTGAAGACCGGGCGCCCCACCAGGGTGCGATCCTTTCCTCTGGTTTCACCGCGCCGCCGGCTGCAGGCGGGCAAACAGCTCGTTGGCCGCGGGTAACAGGCGGCGACCCTGCCCGTCACGCCGGGTGATGCCGCGCGCATCCAGGCTCTCGAGAATCTCGATACAGCGATTGCGGCCAATCTGCGACGCGTCGCGAAACTGGGCAACGCTGAACAGACCATCGCCAGCGGCCGCCTGCAGTTGCTCCACCAGTTGCCGCAACCGCTCGAGCTGACGCGGCAACAGTAGCAGCTGGGGCGACAGCCGCACAAGCTTTCCCGAGCGGATGTACTGATCGATCAGCGGCTTCAGCTGGGCAACCGGCAAGCGGGTCACCTGCGACAGTTCGTCCGGGGTCAATGGGCGCAGACCATTTTCAGCCAGAGCATCTTCGATCGCCTGCCAGTGTGCGGATTGCCGCGGGCTCGGTGTCGACTGCCGGGCGGCGAGCGCGTAATCCGCGGCTTGCACGTCGACCTGTCCCTGCTGCCGCAGACGCTCGAGCAGCGCGCGCAGCAGCTGCCGCGGCACCCTCTTGCCGATCCGCACAAGCAGCGCTTCGATGCTGAATCCGGCGGCGTCCGGCCGCTCGCGGTGACACAGTTGCAAACCCTGCAGAATGGCGCTTTCATGCGTGGCGACGACAGCCGCTGCGAAACCCAGGCGGCGGCCATCGATCTGCAGCACCACCGGGGCCTGCGCCGCTATCATGGACTCCAGCCTGCCCGCGCCGAGGTTGCGGTTCGCCGCAAACTGCGCCAGGTCGACACCGCCGGCCGTGCTCGCCAGCAGCCCGCGCAACGCCTCTTCGGCCGGCTCGCGCGCCACGTGCCGCAACCACCGCAGGCGCCGGCCGTGCGCGCGTCCGCGCAGCGGTGGGAAGATATCGAGCACCCGGCCACCGCCGAGGGTGTGGCGCGCGCACTGGTCACGGATGATCAGGTAGTCGCCGCAGGCGGCTCCGAGCGGGCGCTTGCTGACCAGTTGCACCAGCCCCTGTTCCCCTGGCGCGATGGCGTCGCCCTCGAGTAGCGCCACGCGCGCGCTCGACTCCGCGGCCGCGAGGTGCAGGTGTACCGGGGTCCAGTGCCGCAGCGCCCGCGGGCTGTCATTGACGATGCGAATGCGCGCATCGAAACGTTCGACCGGCGCGGCCGCCTGCGCCGAGGTGACCCAGCAACCGCGCCCGATCAGCTCCTTGCGTAAACCCGGGCCAGCGAGGTTGAGTGCGCAGCGCTGGCCACGCCGGCCGCGGTCGCTTTCGGCATCGTGCACGCGCAGCCCGCGCACGCGCAGCTGCAGGTCGCTGCCCGCGATAATGACGCTATCGCCGGGCCTTACCTCGCCGGCAAACACGGTGCCGGTGACCACCAGGCCGGCGCCGCGAATCTCGAACACGCGATCGACCGGCATGCGTAGCGGGGCATCGTCGAGCGCGCCGGCAATTTCGCCAGCGTGATTGTCGCGCTGCAGCGCGCGCTCCAGCAGCCACCGTTGCAGCGCCGCGACCCCCTGCCCGGTCAAACCCGACAGCACGAATGTCGGCCAGCCCTGCAAGGCGCTGCCCGCGCACAGGGTTTGCAGTTCCTGCCTGACCGCGTCGATGCGCGCGGGCGTCACCCGATCGCATTTGCTGATGACGATGGCGCCGCGGCGAAAGCCCAGCAGGTCGACGATCGCCAGGTGTTCGCGCGTCTGCGGCATCGGCCCGTCATCCGCCGCTACCACCAGCAGCACGGCATCGGCCGCGCTCAGGCCGCACAGCGCATTCCTGATAAAACGCTCGTGACCAGGTACATCGATGAAGCCAATATCGAGCGCCTGCGCCACGGGCAGGTAGGCAAAACCGATATCGATGGTCAGGCCGCGTCTCTTTTCTTCCGCGAGGGTATCGGTATCCACACCGGTAAGCGCCTGCACCAGGCAGCTCTTGCCGTGATCGACGTGGCCGGCGGTGGCAACGATCATAAGCCCGGGTCCAGCGCGTCGAGCTGCGCGGCAAATTCCTCCGGGTCGTCGAGGGTGCGACAGTCGAGCACGAATTCACCCTGGCTGATGCGCCCGATGACCGGCACCGGTAAATCACGAAACGCGCGCGCGAGGCTCTGCAGGGCGGCGTCCTGGCGCGCGCTATCCACGCGCGGACGCAGCGCGATGCCAACGCTTGGCAGGTGGTGATTCGGCAGGGCACCGGAGCCGATCTCGCTGTCGCAGTCGACCAGGCTAACGCTCGCGACCTGCTCCAGCCGGTCGGCAAGCAGCGCCGCGAGCGGCTCCGCCTGGAGGCGGATATCGGCAGGGCTGCGCGTCATCTGCCTGAGCACCGGTAAACGCTCGGCGATCCGTTGCGGCTGCAGGTAAAGCTGCAGCAGTGCCGACAGCGCTGCGATGGTCATCTTGTCACAGCGCAGCGCGCGCTTCATCGGGTTGGCGTTGATCTGATCGATCAGTTCGCGGCGCCCGAGAATGACCCCGGCCTGCGGGCCGCCGAGCAGCTTGTCGCCGGAAAAGGTGACCAGCTCTGCGCCATTGGCGAGGGCTTCCATCGGCGTCGGTTCGTGCGGCAGGCCGAAATCCTCGAGCTCGAGCAGGGTTCCGCTACCGAGATCGACGACGAAGGGAATGCCCGCTTCCCGGCACAGACGACCCAGCTCGCGTTCGTCCACCGCCGCGGTATATCCCTGGATGACGTAGTTGCTCTGGTGCACCTTGAGCACCAGCGCGGTTTGCGCTCCGATCGCCGCGGCGAAGTCGCGCCGGTGCGTGCGGTTGGTCGCGCCCACTTCGACCAGCCGGCAGCCCGAGCGCTCGATGATATCGGCGATGCGAAACGAACCGCCGATCTCGACCAGCTCGCCGCGCGACAGCGGAACTTCACGACCCAGCGCCAGCGTATTCAGCAGCAGCATGATCGCCGCCGCATTGTTGTTAACCACGGTGGCCGCCTCGGCGCCGGTCAGGCGACACAGCAGATCTTCGATATAAGCCTCGCGCTCACCACGCTTACCGCTGGCCAGGTCGTATTCCAGCGTGCTGCCGGCGCGCATGGTGTCGAGCACCGCGTCGATCGCCTGCTGCGGCAGCAGCGCGCGCCCCAGGTTGGTGTGCAGCAAGGTGCCGCTGAGGTTGATGACGCGCCGGATAGCACGCCGCGCATCGCTCTCGATGAATTGCCGCATGCCAAGGCAAATGGCCTGCTCATCCATATCGACCGGCTGCGAACGCGCGATCGCTATGCGCATTGCCTCGAGCGTCGCGCGCGCGGCGCGCTTGACCTCGTCACGGCCATACTCGGCGAGCATAACCTCGGCGCCTGCCGAATTCAGCAGGCGGTCGATGGAAGGTAGCTGTGCCATTGCAGGCGCTTGTGAATCGCTCACCGCTGTCTGGGTTCCCGGGCCTCGAATCGAGTGATTCTAACCGCTTTGCCGCGTCGGTGATAACTCCGTCAGCTTTACCAGTGGTAGCGTTTGCTCAATTCCCGCGCAGATAACTGAAGGTGAGCTCCGCGGGCACCAGCGAGCCGGCGATCCTGTTCAGGTTGGCGTCGTCGCTCGCCAGCGCTTTATCCTGAAATTCGCGAATCATGCCGCCAGCCAGAGTTTCGTTCCAGAACCAGTCGCGCAATTGCCGTGACGATGGATGGCCGCCTTGCGCCAGCGCCGCTTCCAGGTAAAAAGCCTTGATATCGTCGATTGCAAAGCGCACGCGCGACACCGGGGCCATTCCCTTCGGGTTTGGCAATGGATCAGGCGAAAGATAGCGCGCGACAAAGTCGACCGCGGTTTCCGGATTGAGACCACTGATGCCGACCGAGGTCCTGCCCAGGCGTTCGCACGCCAGTTGCCAGACAGGCATCACCGCTGCAGCCTCCGCAAGCACACTACCGTGCTCCAGCTGCGCGGGGAAACGCCAGTTAGGGTCAACCGGGGGCGTGGAGTCCTGTCCTTCGAAATCGACTAGCAGCGGCTGTTTCGCCGGTTGCTCGAGCAACGCCAGCGCCGCGCGCAACACGCTCAGCTGCATCTCGACATCGCCCGGCGCACCGAATGGCCGCCCCAGTTCGAATGGCACCCACAGCGCCCGCGGCGGGCGCATGCTGACCACGTGTTCACGCACCAGCGCGACCACGACGGTGGCAAGACCTTCGTCTTCGAGGTAATGGGCCAGCCCGCTCACGGCGCGCGTGCAGGCGGGTCACACCGGGGCGAGAACGACCGTGTTGACACCGAGCGCGAGCATCGAGCGCCCGACTTCGCGCGCCTTGTCCTGCATTTTCTCGGGCGAGGTGGCGCCCATGAAAGCATAGTGGGTGTCCGCCGCCCTGCCGATCTCGCCCTGCTGCTCCAGCTCACGCAGGCGGTCGCGTGGCAACATGACGTTCAGGTCCTGCTGAAAACCGGTGCGATCGAAATTGGTAGAGACGTGACTGCACAGCACGTCACCGTCCGGCGCGCTGGACGGGATAGCGCGGTAGCCGGTTTCGTTGGCGAGCATGGGGCGTTCACCACGCAGGATCAACCCCGCGGTGGAGACGATCGCCACATGGCGCTCGGCGGCGGTTGCAGGCGTTACCGGGGGTGTATCCGCATAGGCGGGACAGTTCAGCCCGGCAATAACCGTGCGTTCAGGTTCGGGAATATCAGCCAGCCGGACCATATTAGTGGTGAACCCCGAACGCGGTGCGGTAAACAGGCTGTGGAAGTGGCTGAAAACGCATGGCAAAAATACTAGCCGATCGCATGAACCCGGGCAAGAGCGATACTAACCGCGAAAGTGAGCGTGCAGCAGCAACAGGCCGGTGATGATGGGCAGTATCGTGTAACCGAACAGGTGGATCGAATGGGCCATTTTCTCGCCATTGCGCTCGATCATGATTTGCAGCTTTTCTATGTTCTCCGGCGCGGTCTTGCGTTGATAATAGCTGTACAGCCCATAGAGGATGGCGAGTACGCCGAGAATAAAATTGACACTGATATCCATAGCCCGGCCATGGTAACCCAGCTGATCGACAAACAGTACCGCGGAATTCGTTGCGCTGTGCAACTCATCAACGAAGCGCTGCGCCGATGCGCTGCCAACCCGTGCCGGGAGCCTGTGCCAGCGCACCATGGTTTCGGTTTACAGCCCGTGGGCGATGGTCAATAATCCGGCCCGACCAGCCTGCCCATTGCTACCGCCTGGCTGGTGCAATATGAAGGCAAACCTCGATAAAGGCCCGCGATATGACACTGAAAATTCTCGCACTTGGCGGCGACGGCATCGGTCCGGAAGTGGTGGACGCGGCCCTCAGGGTTCTCGAGGTCGCGGCACGCTCCATCAAACTGGATTTCGACCTGAGCGAAGATTTGCTGCACGGCGCCGCGTGGGATAAATACGGCACCTTCATTCGCCCGCAGACGCTGGAAAAGGCCAGGGCCAGCGATGCCCTGCTGGTCGGCGCCACCGGCGGTCCGGCCTGGGATCACATCGTCATCGACGGCGGGCCCGAGGAACAGGACGGCCTGATGAAGCTGCGTCACGAACTCGACGTATTTGCCTGCATCCGCCACGCGCGCGCCTGGGATGCGCTGCTCGGACGTACGCCATTTCGCGCCGAAACGGTGCGCGGCGCCGACATCGCGGTGATGCGCGAGCTGTGCGGCGGCGCGATGTTTACCCACACGCGCGGTCGCGAAACGGCTGTGGGCGGCGAGCAACGCGCCTGGGATCTGAACGAATACAGCAGCACCGAAATCGAACGCTTCGCGCGCGTCGGCTTCGAGGTGGCGCGGCGCCGGCGCGGCAAGCTCGTGTCGGTGGACAAGGCCAATGTCTTCGTCGCCGGCAAACTCTGGCGTGAAGTCGTCGACGCCATCGGCAAGTCCGAGTTTGTGGATGTCGAGCTCACCCATTTTTACGCCGACAACGCCAGCTACCAGATGTGCTGCCGGCCGACCGCCTTCGACGTCATTCTCGCCGACAACCTGTTCGGCGACCTGCTCTCCGACCAGTCGGCCGCGATCGCCGGTTCGCTCGGCATGCTGCCGTCGGCTTCGCTGCCGGGCCTGCCGCAGGCGGGTCGTGTACAGGGCAGCGCGATCTACGAGCCGGTGCACGGCAGCGCGCCGGATATCGCTGGCCAGGGCATCGCCAACCCCATCGGCATGATCCTGTCGGTGGCCATGATGCTGCAGTACAGCGCCGGCGAGCCAGACTGTGCCGCCCGCATCGAGGCGGCCGTCGACGCGACGCTGAAAGCCGGCAAGGCAACCCATGACCTCGGTGGCAGGCTCGGCACCCTGGCCATGACCGACGCGGTCATCGAGCAGTTCCGCGCGTTGTGACTAGCCCGCATATCTCACCCATTTCCTACAACCAAAGCCGGGGCGTGATGCAGGGCGAATAAACCCATCCGCAACAGGCGATTAACGCAGGAGTCGAAAATATGGATTACAAAGTGCTCATCACCGTGTTCGGCGCGGTATTTATCGCGGAGCTGGGCGACAAGACCCAGCTCGCGACCATGCTGTTTGCTGCGGATAAAAGCGTCAGCAAGTGGACGGTGTTTCTCGGCGCCTCGCTGGCACTGATCCTGGCTTCGGGCATCGGCGTGCTCGCCGGCAGTGCGATCAGCCATTACGTGAGTGAACGCCAGCTGCACTACGTTGCCGGCATCGGCTTTATCGCGATCGGCCTCTGGACGCTGATCAAGGCCTGAGCGTCGAGCAAATTGTTGACAGTAACAACGGCGACGGTAAGAATGATCTGCCTTCAGCGCGATCGATCAACGTAATAACCCCAACAGGAACAGGGAGTTACCTCGACCGGAACAACGCCAATAACAACAAAGGAGAATATCTCGTGGTTGCAGCTCTATCCGAAGTTCATCGCCCTTACCGGGTCGCCAAAGCCCTGCTGCTAACTACGTTGCTGCTCGCCAGTACCGCGGCGTTTGCGAAAAAAGACAAGAATACACCGCCGGACGAGGCGGGGCCCTACGCCATCGGCCATACGACGGTGATCCTGACCGATCCTTCGCGCAACGTCGATGGATCGACGCCGGCCGCCTCCGTCGGGCGCTACCTGTAACTCGACATCTGGTATCCGACCGATGTCGAGACCAGCGCGCACATCCTCTACGACTGGAACAACCCGCTGTACAACGAAAATCCGGGCAGCGCGATTTACCCTGAACTGCCCGATCTGCCGGCGATGACCTGGGATGGCAGCCTGTCCACCAACCCGATCTCGGAACAGGCACCGCTGGCCGCCAAGGGCAAGTTCCCGTTGCTGGTGGCGTCGCATGGCAACCTGGTGGCGTCCGCCAAGAATATGCCCGATACGCTGGAGCTGCTCGCCAGCCACGGTTACGTGATCGCGTCGATCGAGCACACCGGCAACAGCGATGCCCAGTACCAGGCGAGCCTGTTCAACAACCCGTTTTTTCTTAATTTACCCGTCGGCCCGAACCCCAGTCTCGGCGACGAGACCATCCTGCAACTCAGCAAGGACGTCAGCTTCATCATCGACGCGGTACTCGATGGCATGCTCGACCAGGCGACCGGTATCCCGTTTACCGGCCAGATCGACGAAAAGGCGATCGGTGTGCTCGGCTTTTCTCTTGGCGGCATGACCAGCCTGGCGACGGTCACCGGCATCGGCGTGCAGGGACACCCCGCGGACCGGCGCGTCAGGGCGGCGCTGATGGGCGGCGGCAGCAACTACGGCCTGCTGCTGAATGAGGACGACTACGCCAATGCCGAGGTAGCGCTGATGTTCGTCGGTAACGACACCGGTATCGCCTACGATAACTTCAACGAGTTCACCGGCACGAAGACCAAGTACCTCGTCGATATCGCCGATTTCAACCACCACGTCGGCGGCTATCAGTCCAGCTGGTGCCAGGACTTTCAAAGCTCAATGGAAGCGGTCAATTCCGAAGTCTTTCCCGCGCTGTTCCTGGGGGGCGGCGGGTCACTGGATCCTTCCGATCTGGCAACCTACGGCTTTACCTCGACGTTTTACTGGATCTACACCGGCACGCGCAATTCTGGCGTTTACGACTACTGCGAGCCGTCGACCTTTGACAATCTGAGTGACGAAGTGCTGACCGACGTGTTGTTCGGTAATCCCGGCATTCTCGCGGTTCGCGACGAACTGCTCGACTCCATGCCGCTGAAGCCGGAAGCCTCGATCGCCGAGGTCACGCGCACTACCAACTGGTACGCGGTCTCCTTTTTCAACAGCGTCCTGAAGAAGGAAAAACACTACAACAAGTATCTCACCGATTCCAAAAAGAATCTGAAAGCGAACCTGCTGGTCGACCTCGAAGTCGATTGCTTGAAGGAAAAGCCTCGTCCCATCGACTTATTGTCCGGCGACAAGATCACCTTTGTGCCGGTCGGCGATTCCGGATACGAGGTCAGCGTCACCTCCGGCGCCTTGCTCTACGACGTCGGCGATCCGGTCGACTTTACCCCTGGTTATGGTCTCGTCGGGTACCTGAATTACCCGGGCTTCTCGTTTCCGGTTCCCGGCATGGCGCAACCGATCGAAAACCTGTTCGTCAACATCAACGGTGTCATCACTACCCGTACCACTTCCGACATCGGCGCCATCGACGACAACGGTTCGCCCTGGTACATGAAGGGTCACCTGTTGCTCGGAGCGCAGTTCACCATCGGCGCGCTGATGAAGAACCTCAGCAGCGCGGACGGCGACGTGTTCGCCGATTACGATGATATCGAGGATCGCGTGGTGATCACCTACCTCGGAGTGCCGGCCGCCGGCACCACCGAACCCAATACGCTGCAGATCGCGATCCACGGCAATGGCACCATCGAGATGATCATCGAAGAGCTGGCCAATACCGGCGCTGCATACTCGCCGGGCATCCTCGGCACCCTGGGGATTGCCGGCGGACATACCGCCATCAAGGATCTGCGCAAGGTCAAGGCGACGGACTTCAGCAAGCTCAGGGATAACGGCTCGAAGTTCTTCGAGTTCGGCCCCGAAGAAGCCATCTTCGAGCAGTTCTACGCGGGTACCGAAAACTCCTGTAGCGGCAAAAGCAAGAAAAGTAAAAAGAGCAAAAAGGCTAAATCCTAGCTAGTTGCGGGGCAGTCAGGCATCGTTCCTGACTGCCCCGATTTACACGATCCAGTCATTCCTGTACGTCGCAGCGCCCGATCCGCCGGATCGACTCAAATTGGTCCCCTGGTGGTAGTTCAGGCGTTCTTTTTCTGGTACATGCGCCGCCGCCGTTCCCTGATGAGTTGATCGCCCTCGGGCGTGCCGTCGTGAAAACTGCCGAAGATCTTGTCCCACGGGGTTTCGTAGGAACCGTAATTGCAGTCGAAATAGCGATGGTGCAGCTGGTGCATGAAATCGCCTAGCTGCAGGCTGAAGAAACGCGTGATCCTGACGCGGTGATAGCCGCAGTGCGAGGTCGGGCCGGCGACGGTGTGCAGCATCGCGTTGAAGATGACGTGGATCGGGTGGCTCGCCACCAGCCAGTGAATCGCCAGGTCCGAGTACAGAAACAGGTGCTCGACCGGGTGCATCGCATGACCCGACCAGGGCCCGGTATTGACGTTCCTGTGATGCCAGGAATGAAACCAGCGGTACAGCGGGCCGACGTGCAGCAGGCGGTGATACCAGTAGAAGTGAAAGCCGCTCCACAGCGGGATAATCAGCATCCAGGCGACAAACCACGCCGGGTTTTCGCCAAAGGTGATCAGCGTGGCGTGACCGTTGGCGTAGCCCCACAGCAGCAGGCATTCCCACAGCGTGCCGATCGGCACCGAACCGACCAGCGTCCACAGCATGTTGTCCCACACCTGGTTGCCGAAATGAAACTGCTTCGCGTTGCGGCCGAGCGGACGCGCGTCGTAGCGCGTCTCGTCTCCCTGGCGACCAAGGGTGAACAGCAGCAGGTGCAGCCCGCCGGCGACCACCAACACGATCACCAGGTTGCGTAAACCGATTTCCAGCATCCAGTCGAGCCTGAATTCGCGGGCGCGCTCCAGCGACGGCGTAAACCAGGTCCAGGCGGTGATCGCGAGCAACAGGATAAGAAA
>Ga0209536_100011881_pt1 | contig 12709 bp, 13 predicted proteins | sample DeeMarSeWOR28_12_FD_187461 | JGI IMG/M metagenome (GOLD analysis project Ga0209536, IMG submission 187461) | Marine sediment microbial communities from White Oak River estuary, North Carolina - WOR-2-8_12 (SPAdes) (version 2) | ecosystem: Environmental > Aquatic > Marine > Intertidal zone >...
CTGCCAGTTCTGCAGGAGACATGACAATATCCAATCTCCCATCCTTATTAAAATCCCCTGCATCGATATAGGTATTCCGCCATTCCCAGGTATCCGTAAACCGATGCATGGTCCAGTCCAGGGTATTCCCTGTATTCTCCAGCCACCAGCCATTGATCAGTATATCTTTTCTCCCATCGTAATTCAGATCGATGAGTTTCAGGCCTTCTCCATTAGGTATCTCCCTATCGAACGATTCCCATGAATCGGGGGCTCTCTGAATGATAAAGACCAGTTTATCACCGGATGATCCAAATTCAGCCTGGTCACGCAATACCAGGTCGACCCACCCATCCCCATCCAGATCATCCAGTTCTAGGTCGTGGGAAGCAACCGAATCAATAAATACGGGTGACCAGTCAGGATTCCTGAACCACCAGACCGTGACATCAAAAAGGGAAATCAGATCCAGGTCCCCATCTTTGTCTACATCCCATACTTCCGCATCGGTTTTGGCTCCGATCCTATCCGTTATCTTTTGTTTACTGTAATCGGGTGACATATATACAGAGATCCCTCCTCCCTGAAATCCCCCGATGACCAGATCATCGATGCCGTCGCCATTAAAATCACCGGCCGTTTTTGTCCAACACCACTGCGGACCCTCGGGATCCAGGATTATTTCTTCAAACTGAGGCCTGCCGGTCTGGCAAGAGGAAAAAATCAGGAAAATTAAGGTGTACTTAGCTAAAATCTTAATGTGCATTATCTTATTTTATCATGGCATAAGAAAATCCTGTTCGACAATAAAAAATAACTTCTACTTATCTGTTTTTTTCTTAATTCTCACTTTAGCTTCACCCGCTGCAAATACATATCTGCTGTAATATAAAGATTTGATTCTGAATCATCAAAGGCACAATTGGCCGTTGCCTCAGTGGTTTTAACCGTACCTAAGTGTTTCCCATCCTGACTAAAAACAAATACCCCTCCAGGTCCCGTAGCAAACAGCGCTCCACTGCTGTGGACTTTCAACCCATCCGGAAGTCCTTTTTCCTGATCAGTCAGATGCGTCACATCAAAGAATACCCTTCCCTGATCAAGGGTACCATCCGGTTTCAGCCGGTAAGCCATCCAGATAGCCCGATCCGCATCTGAGTTGGCAACATAAAGCGTGTTTTCATCCGGGGATAAACCAATTCCATTGGGCCTGCTTAATTCATCGGTCAACAACACCAGGTCACCTTCCTTTCTTAGGAGATAAACACCCTGGAAATCCAGTTCCTTCTCCGGATCATCCACATTCTTTTCAAGTCCGTAAGGAGGATCGGTGAAATAAAGGTCTCCATTACTATGGTATACAGCATCATTGGGACTATTCAACCTTTTACCCTCGAATCGATCTGTCAGGGTGGTATAATCCGGTGCAGGATTTCCCAACGAAGCATTCATTACGGCCACCCGCCGATCTCCGTGCTGACATAACACCAGTCTTCCCTCGATATCAAGTAGTAAACCGTTGGATCCGGCTTCCCCTCTTCTGCTTTCCTTACCGGTATATCCTGAGGGTGTTAAATACAGCTCGATGCTGTCCTCTGCTGACCATTTAAAAACGCTGTTGTTCGGAATATCTGAAAATAAAAGATAGGAGCCCTCCCTGACCCAAACAGGTCCTTCCGACCATTCAAATCCGGTTGCTAGCACCTCGATTACCGCTCCGGGAGGGATCAACCGGTCCATTTCAGCTTCCAATCTTTCAATGGTACCAATGGTCGGCATTTTGCCAACTGAATCTTCCTTTTGATTCCGGGTATCCCCTTTCTGATCACATCCCCAGAAATGGAACATTCCAAACAGCGACAAATAAACAAGAATTTTATATTTCATCTTCATTATACTAGTAGGTTACAAATCAACTTTTCCAACCGGCTTTCTCCGTCCGTCCATCCCAATTACGAGTCATCAACTTCCCCAGTCGCGATCACAAAAATCTCTTCGGCGAAATGGAACCGTCCGGCACTGGTTTTATGTGATTCCTGCCGGTACGATCATCCTGAATCCTGCTGCAGAGCCGAAGATTCCAAGGTCCCAAGCATTCAAGAATACTATTTTCATGAATTTTTTCAGGCCGGTATAAAAATTCATAAATTTTTAAAAGCTTTGAATTTCTACTAAATTTAAAAGAAATTTTACATTACCTCAGGCGCTTGGCCAGATGATCAGCCCAACCGGTGTAAAATTTGCTAATTTTTCAGAATAAATTAAGCTTTATTATATATTATCACAAAAAGGCAGGAAGACAAGATCATTGTGTAGTTGAAATGATTCGTTTATGTGCTTTAGTTCTTTAAAGCAGGATGGCATCGGATCTGAGGCGAGAATATTCCAGATATATCAGCATTTTAAAAGGTTTTATAGCAAGCGTCGGTCATTTCTGGATGACATACCTCCTATCTTCCTTCTGAAACGCCTGGAAGAAATTATTAATACCGTTATTAAAATTGTCAATGAGGCAACAATTAAAGAGGTCATAGTTAATTTTTTAGCATTTTGAAAATCAAAAACTACCTACTAAATCTTTAAAATATTTATTAAATATAAGAACTATATTGGGATAATGCAACTAAAACACAAAATATTTCAATTATGATTGATGAAAAATTCTGTTGGGGTATTATCGGGTGTGGCAAAATTGCTCATCAATTTGCCAAATCGCTTTCAATATTACCGAATATAAAACTGCTGGGTGTAGCTTCACGATCGGAAGAGAGGGCGAAGGATTTTGCAATCCAACATCAGGCAGATCACTGGTATGGATCCTATAAGGATCTGGTCAGGATGCCCGAGCTGGATGCAGTATATATTGCCACTACCCATAATTTCCATTTTGAAAACAGCATGCTGGCCCTCGAGCACGGAAAAGGGGTATTGTGCGAAAAACCACTTACGGTCAATTCAAGCGAAGCAGAAAAACTAATTCAATATTCAAAATCCAGCAATATTTTTCTGATGGAGGCCTTCTGGACTAGGTTTATACCTTCTACGGTCAAATTGATTAATCTTATAAAAAATGGAGTGATTGGAGAAGTAAAGATGATCAAGGCTGATTTTGGATATAATTTCCCCTATGACCCTGAAAGCCGTGTTTATAATCCCGGGCTGGCTGGAGGTGCACTACTTGATGTAGGGATTTATCCAATCAATCTTGCCCAGTATATTTACAACTCGGATCCGGTTGATATCCAATCTCAAGCCATTTTATCTCCAACGGGTGTCGATGAACAATCCTGCTACGTCTTCAGGTATCCAGGTGGTCGGATGGCCATGCTTTATGCGGCACTAAATGTTGAGACGAAACACGATGCCTGGATCTATGGGACAGAAGGAATCATTCATATGCCCAGGTTTTATTGTGCCTCCCGACTTTATATTTCAAAAAACACGGGTGAAAACCAGGTATTGGATGTACCTTTTGAATCCACCGGATATAGCTATGAAGCTGAGGAGGTCATGCGATGCATGAAATCAGGCAAACTTGAATCAGACATCATGCCTTTGCAAGAATCATTCCGGATCCTTCAACTCATGGATGAATTGCGAAATTCCTGGGGTTTACGATATCCGGCCGACGATCAGAAATAAAAAAGGGATACTCCTTTCGGGGCATCCTTCATCAAAAATGGAATTCTTAGATTGAAGGAGGAGTTTATCCTTGTTTGCAATCTCCTCATCCACCTATTGATTCATATCCTACCTTTTATCTGTTATGTCCATTTTTATTCTTGCTCAATTTGTCTGCCAGGCGATGACGCCGGTTTTTCAATCCGGAGAATCCGTAAAGCACCTGACTTTTAAAAGTCCCGGGAAAATTCTCAACCCCCGGAAATCCAAGTTTTATATCTCTCCCCTCATGGGGTATATAATCCGTTCCAAATAAATAATCCCACAAACTAAGGGTGATGCCAAAATTTACCCCATAATGCTTCTCCTGGGGTAGATGATATGCATGATGCCACATATGCATATTCGGATTGTTGAGTATGTATTTTATGGGACCAATTTTGATCCGGAAGTTGGCATGGTTCCAGTGCCCGATGGCAATGGTAAATATATGGACGAAAAAGAAATCATCGATCCCAAATCCAAAAAAAGCAAGTACTACATAAACCGCCGATTTATAAACAATGGTTTCCATCCAATGGTATCGCAGGTGCGCTGCAAATCCCATTTGTTCTACGGAATGATGAACCTTATGAAATTCCCAGAGAAAAGGAACTCTATGCAGCATCCGATGAATCCACCATTCCACAAAATCTTTCACTATAAAAAGGGTGAGCAGCTGCAAACCGACCGACCAGTTTTTTACCTCGATGGCAATTGTATTGGCGATTCCTAAAGACGCCAGAAAATCGATCCATAAATTGACAACGACATCCGAGGAAGCGTTATAGATTATCAATGAAAAAAGAAAAAAATTGAAGAACATATAAAAAAAATCTAGCCAAAAATCCTTCCGGAACCGAGGCTGGTCTTTTCTCCAAGGCCTGATCCATTCGAGCGCAAGAAAAAACCCGGATATTGCGACCAGATACCAGAAATAATTATGCCACCAGGGTCCCCCGTCAGAGAATGTGATTTCCTGCCACAAATAACCGGCATACCCAAGATAGCCATTCAGGAAAATTTCTATATATTTTTCCATTAGCACATTAAACGATCAATGAGTTCAAAACATATAAACGATTCTTCATATGATATATTTTTATGATACGATATTCTCTTTTATTTACAAGACGATTCGAGTAAATTCGTCTTTTATCCCTAAAAATACGAAAATGAGGAATTTTTTATACATACTGTTTTTAATAATTCTTATTATGCCTGGTTGTAAGTCGTCAAAAAAAACATTATCGGACACCGAATTGACAGAAATGGCCATTGAAGAAGGAAACCGTATCAGCATGGAAACCCAGCAGTTACTGGGTACAACTCTTAAGTCAAAAATCCAGCAGCATGGCATCATGGAAGCGTTATCATATTGTAATCTGAATGCCTACCCGCTGGTAGATTCGATGCAGACCAGATATGAAATAAGGATCAAACGAGCCAGCCTCGACACGCGGAATCCAATGGACCAACCTGACCGGAATGAATTCGCCATAATTCAGAATTATCAATCGGATCTGGAAGCAGGTAGAACGCTGGAAGTATTTGTGGAAATCAGGGAAAATGAAGTACATTATGCAAGACCTATCCTGCTCAACGATGCCGTTTGTCTGAATTGCCATGGGATGGTGGGCAAAGATATCGCCGAAGAAAATTACAGGATCATCAGGGATCTTTACCCGGAGGATCAGGCAACAGGGCATTCACTGGGGGATCTGAGAGGTATCTGGAGCCTTAAATTTAACAAAGAAGTTCTTGAAAAAAGAGCCAATACTACAAAAAAACAGCTATTTTAAAAATTTTATAGAAATAAATCAGGTTATCATCATTTTCTAACACCAAAGATCAATTTATTTAACTTTTTACATAAAGAGGTATCCTATTTTCTACTCCTCTTAATAAATGATAATTATCATATAATTCGGTGATTTGAATCAATTTTTTTTAGGGCTGTAGAGTTCAATTTTACACTTACATATATGATTAAATACTTATATGATCATATGTTCATTTATATAAAATTATTCTGAATGAAACCCAGCCGTAGAGATTTTATCAAAATTACATCTGCAGGAGCCGGTGCCTCTGTTTTGGCATCTCCCATTTATAACTGGGCTACCGGATCCGTAGAAACGGATCGAACGAACCGGTCGGAAGAATATACAAGGACACCTACCTATTGCGAGATTTGCTTCTGGAAATGTGCCGGTTGGGCTTATACAAACGACAACGGAGAGATCTGGAAACTGGAAGGAAACCTGGAAGATCCCCATTGCAATGGCAGGCTCTGCCCGAGAGGAACCGGAGGGATCGGAATGTATTACGATACAGATCGTCTGAAAACACCTTTCATCAGGAAAACCATTGACGGCAAGCAGAAATTTGTAGAAGCATCATGGGATGAGGCGCTCGATATGGTGGCAGACAATTTAAAGAATATAGCTGAAAAATACGGTCCTGAATGTACGGCATTATTTACGCATGGTTCCGGTGGTAAATTTTTCGGGGATCTGCTGAAAGCATTTGGTTCGACCAATATTACGGCTCCATCCTTTGCACAATGCAGAGGCCCAAGGGAGACGGCATTTCTGGCTACGTATGGGGAGATAATTGCATCCCCCGAAAGGACGGATATTCGGGATACACGTTGCCTTGTTTTAATCGGTTCGCACATCGGTGAGAATATGCATAATGGTCAAGTGCAGGAAATGTCGGACGCCATTGATAAAGGCGCAACCATCATCACGGTCGATCCCAGATTTTCTACGGCGGCAAGCAAATCAAAATACTGGCTTCCCATTAAGCCATCAACCGATCTTGCGTTGTTGCTGGCATGGATAAATGTCATCATCAATGAATCGTGGTATGATGAAGAATATGTCGAAAGATACACCTATGGATTTGAACCGTTAAAGAGCCATGTTCAGCAATATTCTCCTGAATGGGCATATGGAATTACGACCATCAAACCGAACGTCATCCGGGAAACGGCTCGTGAAATGGCCAGTGCCGCTCCGGCGGTCATTGTTCATCCCGGCCGTCATGTAACCTGGTATGGAGATGATACCCAGCGACTGAGAGCCGTGGCGATATTAAACGCACTGCTTGGATCCTGGGGGCGAAGAGGAGGATTCTATTATCCTGACCGGAAAACACTTCCCTCCTACCCACATCCGGAATTCCCGGAACCAGAAAGGACCTGGCGCGATGCGCATCCGGGGAAATACAACCTGGCCCTGGAAGTAGTGTCCAACGATATCTGTGATTCCACGATTCCGGCTCCCGACAGGGAATGCAATTTTAAAGCCTGGATCGTTAACGGGACGAACCTGATCTTTACCCTGCCGGACAGGAAAAGGACACTGGAGGCCATTCAAAACCTGGAATTCATGGTAGTTATCGATACCATGCCGATGGAAATCACAGGTTATGCGGATGTAATATTACCTGAATGCACATACCTGGAAAGATATGATTATTGCAGGACCGATCAGCACCGGGAAGCATCCATTGCATTGCGGATGCCGGCAGCGGAACCAAAATACAACTCAAAACCCGCATGGTGGATTGTAAAAAAACTGGCATCGAAAATGGGATTGGAGGAATACTTCAAATGGAAGGATATAGAAGAATTACTGGACTGGCAATTCAAGCAGGTAGGCACCAGCCTTACGGAAATGAAGAAGATCGGGATCAAAAAATTTCCGCGCCCTTACGACGACATGTATTTCAGGGAGGGTGAAGACATCCCATTCAATACCAATACCGGAAAGATCGAATTATATTCCACTGAACTTGCTGCTGAGGGATTCGATCCCTTGCCGGTATATAAAGCACATGAAGAACCCCCTGCCGGGTATTACCGGTTGAATTACGGAAGATCCCCGGCACATACATTCAGTCGCACCGCAAACAATCCGAATCTGACTGATCTCATGGATGAAAACTTACTCTGGGTTAATCCCAAAGTTGCCAGCGAATGGCAACTCGACAATGGGCAACCCGTCTGGCTTGAAAATCAGGATGGAATAATTTCAGAATTCCCGATCAAGGTCCGGATTACAGAAAGGATCCGATGGGATTCGGTATATATGGTCCATGGATTCGGTCACGCCAATAAAAAATTATCGAGGGCATATGGTAAAGGGGCCAGCGATTCGGAATTGATCACCCGGGTACTTGTGGATCCCATCATGGGAGGTACCGGGATGAGAGGTAATTTCGTGACATTCAGGCTTGAAAAACCCGAAGGGAAGGAGGTGGAATCATGAGATATGCCATGGCTGTCGATACGAAAAAGTGTGTAGGCTGTGCGGATTGTGTGGTTGCCTGCCAGACTGAAAATAACGTACCCATCGGATATTGCAGGGATTGGATTGTGGAAAATACAGCCGGTACCTATCCACAGCTGGAGCTTGAAATCCGTTCCGAGCGTTGTAATCACTGCGCCAACTCGCCCTGCGTACGATGCTGTCCGACAGGCGCCAGCCATTATGAGGATGGCGGTATTGTACTCGTGACCGGGGAAGACTGTATTGGATGTGGCGCGTGTATTGCTTCCTGCCCATACGATGCCAGGTATCCCCATCCTGAGGGATACGTCGACAAGTGTACTTTCTGTATACACCGGGTTACAAATGGGCAGAAACCTGCTTGTGTAGAGGTTTGCCCAACGAAATGCCTTTACTTTGGAGACCTGGATGACCCTGAAAGTGAAGTGGCTCAGATTCTTAAAAAAAGAAAGTATAAAACGCTTATCCCGGAAGCAGGGACTGATCCCCAGTTGTATTTCTTGACTTAAACGTATGTAAAAAACAATGAATGAAGAAATCATAATCAGTGGCCGGATGAATCCAAAGATCGATCCCCAGTTACATATCTGGGGATGGGAAATCCCTCTTTACTTATTCCTGGGTGGATTAGCAGCAGGAATTCTGTTTTTTGCTGCGTTTTATTATCTAAAAAACAGGGAAAAGGAAATGCCCTCCACCATCAAATTCGCCCCGCTGATCACTCCTGTTCTGTTGATCGTCGGACTTATTGCCCTATTTATTGACCTGAATCACAAACCCTATTTCTGGCGATTATATACTACCATAAAACTGGAAAGCCCCATGTCGTGGGGTGCATGGACATTGATGGTCATCACGCCGGTCTCAATTATCTGGTCGGCCACTTACCTGCGCGAACTATTTCCGGCATGGGACTGGAAATTCAGGTGGTTATATAATCTGGAAAGTTTTTTTATCAAAAGGCGGAAGACCCTGGCCTGGATTATGGTTTTCTTTTCTGTTATCCTGGGTATTTATACCGGTATCCTTTTATCCGCTTTCAATGCGAGACCTTTGTGGAATACCTCGATACTGGGTCCGTTATTCCTGGCATCCGGGCTTTCCGCCGGAGCAGCTTACATCATGATGATGTCGAAGAATCACCTGGAAAGGAAATTATTCAGCCAGATTGACCTTGTGCTTATTGGCATTGAGTTATTCCTGATCGTTCATCTATTTATGGGTTTTCTGGCCAGTACCCAGGTTCAGATCGAAGCGGCTCAATTATTTTTAGGGGGACCTTATACCCTTCCATTCTGGACCATAGCCGTTTTTACCGGGATGATTGTCCCGGGTATTCTTGAATTTCTCGAGATCAGAGGGAGATCGATTCCGGCCTATATCCCGGGATTGCTTATCCTGATTGGAAATATTTCATTACGCTTTATCATTGTATATGCCGGACAGGCAAGCAGATATCTATACTAAAAAATTTATGGGAGTATCAATTAAAAAACAAAAAACATATATGGATCCGTACATTGCCGGAGTCCTTCTCGGCCTTGTACTGCTCGCCTCGTTTTATCTGACCGGAAGAGGGTTAGGGGCCAGTGGGGCTACCCGAAGCATTGTGGTCAGTGGTGTTTCGGCCATTGCACCCAATCACGCCGAAAATTCTGAATACTTTAAAAAATACCTCCATGACGAAAGCCCGATGAAATCCTGGCTGGTTCTTGAAATTGCCGGAGTGATTATTGGCGGTTTCTTATCAGGAGCCTGGGCCGGGAGGTTAAAGCTCAAGGTGGAACACTCTCCAAAAATAACATCCAGAAGACGGATCATGCTCGCTTCAGCAGGTGGATTGCTTTTCGGATTCGGTTCTCAACTGGGAAGAGGTTGCACCAGCGGTGCAGCACTGACGGGTATGGCTACCTTGTCGCTGGCTGGTTTTGTCACCATGCTGGCCATATTTGGAACCGCATTTGCCTTGGCATATTTCTTCAGAAAAAACTGGATATAAAGATGGGACCTATTGTACCTTTATTTAATGTTTCAAATGAAATAAATTTATTATTTGCTTTCATCATCGGCCTCGGGTTCGGTTTCGTGCTTGAACAGGCCGGTTTTTCTTCGAGCCGAAAACTGGCCGGCATGTTCTACGGATACGATATCACGGTGTTGAAGGTCTTTTTTACGGCAGCCATAACAGGTATGCTCGGTCTCATATTTCTCAATTTTATGGGCCTGATTGACCTGGATATTATCTATATTAATGAATATTATATCACTTCAAGCATCATCGGTGGAATCATCATGGGTGCAGGATTCATTATCGGTGGATTTTGTCCGGGAACCAGTTTTACAGCAGCCGCTATTGGGAAAATAGATGCCATGTGGTTTGTTGCCGGAAGCATTGCAGGGATCTTCTTGTTTGGAGAAATATATCCCCTGCTGGAGTCCATTTACATGTCAAATTATGAAGGAGCCGTTAAAATTTCCAACATCCTAGGGATCCGGGATGGTTACTTTGCCCTGCTACTGATTATTGTAGCTTCCATCATGTTCTGGATTGGCGAATTGGCCGAGAAAAAATTTAAGCGGGAAGATATCAGTAAAGAAATTTAATTCATATGAATACAAGAATCATCATTTCAATTATAATGATTTCATTGGGCAGTATTGCAGCTATGCTACCAAAGACAAAAAATTCCTCCATCCAGCTTAAAGCGGATGAGTTATTACGGGAAATGAAGCGCCAGACCTATGTAATTTCGGCTGACGAGCTTGCCGATCTGCTTATCAATCAGGATCCTTCCATTTTACTGATTGATGTGCGTGATTCGGTTGATTACGCGCAGTACCATTTACCGGGTGCCATCAACATTCCCCTAAAGGAATTGCTGGATCCGGAGTGGGCACCTTATGTAGATCAGATATCGCAGAAAAATATCTTCTACAGCAATGGAACTACCCTTTCAAGCGAAGCATGGATCCTTACCAAACAAATAGGATTCAGAAATAATTATATTTTGGGTGGTGGTTTAAATAAATGGTTCTCCACCATCATCAAACCGGAGTTTCCGGCAACCTCTGCGCCAAGTGAAACCTGGGCATTATATGAAACAAGGAAAGCAGCCAGCCAGTATTTTACAGGAAGTAAGGCAGCCGATAAGGAGGAAAATGCCGTCATACTTCCGCCGATTCCCCGGAAAAAGAAAACAAGGGTGCAGGGAGGTTGCAGTTAATTTATAAAAGATTGCTGATGAAACATATATATATAATTTCTTTGGGGGGGCTGATATTACTGATGGGCATGTTTTTTATTGTCGTAACCATTCAGTCGAACAATCATTTCAAGTTTAAAAAAACAGCCCGGGAAATGTTACTGGACGTTACTACCCCTGATCATTATATTTCTTTCGACCAGGTAAGGGAGAGTCTTAATTCCCCGGGGAAATATAAACTTATTGATCTCCGGACACCAAAAGAATTTGTGGGATCTCACATCGAAGGAGCTATTAATATACCCTTCGATCGAATCCTTGATGAAGCACATGAACCGATTTTTAAAGAAGACCTCCCGAAGATATTATACGGGGAAAGTCCGGTTACCGCAAACGCTGCCTGGATGGTACTGACACAATATGGATATGAAAATTTATCCGTACTGAACGGTGGAATATCGGCATGGATGAATTCCAGTAAAAGTGAGGATACGCTTGGGAATACAGGCATCAGGGATGAAATATCCAATTTTGATTATGCCGAATTGTTGGATGACAATTAATTAATCATCATCGATAACCCGGTATCCGGGGAGCTGATGATGTATGCTTCCAGGAATCCTTATTCCAATTTCAATCAGATTTCTGCATGAATGGCGATGATTCCCTTCCTGCCCTGAACATCCTTTTCTTCTCTTCCAGTTTACTGGGCCTGGCAAATATCATTACCATTGCCTCTTTCAGCGACCTGGAATACTTGACATCCCGATAAATATCAATCCATTCATGAAAATTCAGGAATACAGGATTATAGCTGTTGACAGGCTTGGTAATGCCATAATCGGGTTGTTCTTCTTCCGGTTGAAATGATCCGAAGATCCGGTCCCATATGATCAGGGTTGATCCGTAATTCTTGTCAAGATACTTTCCGTTCCGGGCATGATGAACCCGGTGATGTGAGGGTGTCGTAAAAAGGAACTCTATCGGCTTTGGAAGCTTCCTGATATATTCGGTATGTATCCAGAACTGGTAAAGCACCTCGATCTGATGGGCAACAAAAAATACTACGGGATGAAAACCGGTCAGTGCGACCGGAATAAAGAATATGATCTTGATGTGTTGGGTCCAGCCCAGGCGGAAGGAAACGGACCAGTTATACATCTCCGAATTATGATGCGTAACATGGGTTGCCCACCAGAAACGGTTCTCATGTGCGATCCTATGCGCCCAATAGCGCCAGAAATCAATCCATACCACACAAAGTATATAAGACCACCAGGTGGGTGGTATCCGCCAGGGAGCCAGGTTATAGAAAAAAATGATGATGCCGAAGGTGGCTACCTTTATCAGGGCACTGATGATCAGGTTTCCGATGCCAATGGCCGTAGCAGCCAGCGTATCTTTCGTGTCATAGATTCTCCGGTTTTGATAAAGGCTTAATCCCCATTCCAGCAACACCAGACCAATCATCACAGGTGTAGCATAAACAATAATAGGTGGCAAATCCATGGCCAACACCTTTTCATAAGTCAGTTTTTCCATATTAAATGAATAAATGAATTAATTTGC
>Ga0209536_100011882_pt1 | contig 12708 bp, 8 predicted proteins | sample DeeMarSeWOR28_12_FD_187461 | JGI IMG/M metagenome (GOLD analysis project Ga0209536, IMG submission 187461) | Marine sediment microbial communities from White Oak River estuary, North Carolina - WOR-2-8_12 (SPAdes) (version 2) | ecosystem: Environmental > Aquatic > Marine > Intertidal zone >...
GCCGTGCGAATGAGTTTCATGACCCTCCTCCCTGCGGGCTCCCCTACGAAGCGACGTGCATGCCGACCCCCTGGCCCCCCCGGCGGACCGCGAGTCGAGTCGCGCGAAGATGTACCACCGGCGCCCCCACGAGTCAACCGAACGAATAGCGCCTTCGGAGCAAGAATATCCGCCATTACCGACCGTCGCACACGGTAGGGGCCGTTCCCGTGCTGAGCGTGTGCAGCACGGCCGGACAGCGCCCTTGCACGTTCAGGCTATCCCCTTGAAACCGAAAGAGATCGAAATGACACAGCGGCGGAGCGGAATCAACGATTCTTGACAAAAGAGGTTTCTAGCGCGCGATCCCGAGTCGTTTGATCTTCTCGTTCAGGGTCGTCGGCTTCAGTCCCAGGATCTCGGCCGCTTGTTTCTGCACGCCGCCCGCCTGGCGCAGCGCGGACTCGATGAGGCCACGCTCGTATCGCGCCACGGCGTCGTAAAACTGCAGGCCCGGCGGCAGGGCCGCGTCGTCGGGAACCGCCGCCCCGTGCAGGAGCTCCATCGGCAGCAGGTCGAGGCCCATCTCCTCGCCGCGGGCCAGCACGACGCCGCGCTCGAGTACGTTCTCGAGCTCTCGGACATTTCCGGGCCAAGCGTGGGCCATGAGCCGTTCCATGACCTCGGACGACACACGAGCCACCGTCTTGTCATTCTCCTCCGAATACCGCCGCAAAAAGTGCTCCACGAGCAGCGGAATGTCCGGCAACCGCTCGCGCAACGGCGGGAGGTCAACCCGGATGACGTTCAACCGGTAGTAGAGGTCCTCGCGGAAGCGCCCCTCGTCCACCAGGGCCCGCAGGTCCTCGTTGGTCGCCGCCAGGATCCGGACGTCGACCCGTCGACTCTCGACCGCACCCAGGGGCAGGAACTCTTTTTCCTGGATCACACGGAGGAGCTTCCCCTGAACCTCGGGGGAGACCGTGCTGATCTCGTCAAACAGGATCGTACCGCCGTCCGCGACTTCGACCAGGCCTTGCTTGGCGGCGTTGGCCCCGGTGAATGCGCCGCGGGTGTGCCCGAAGAGGTTGTCATCCAACAGCTCGGTCGGGATGCTGTGACTGGTCACCACCACAAAGGGATGCTCGGCCCGGGCGCTTCGCCGGTGAATCGCCTGGGCGACCAGCTCCTTGCCGGTGCCGCTCTCGCCGCAAATCAGCACGGTGCTTCGACTCGGCGCTATCTGCTCGATGAGACGGTAGACGTCCTGCATCGGCTTGGACTTCCCGATGATCTTCTCGAATCGGGTCCGCTGCTCGAGCGCCCGACGAAGATCCTTGTTCTCCATCCGTAGACGAGTCGTTTGCGAGGCCTTGGCCACGAGCAACCGCACTTCGTCGTTCTTGAAGGGCTTCGTGAGGTAGTGGAACGCGCCGAGCTTCATCGCCGAGACGGCGTTCTGCACCGAGCCGAAGGCCGTGATCATGACCACCGCGAGGTCGGGCAGTCTGCCCCGCACCCACTCGAGGACCTCCAGGCCATCGGCGTCCGGGAGCATGACGTCGAGTAGGCAGGCGTCCCATGGCCCTTCCGATTCGAGCACCGCTCGGCCCGAAGCCGCGTCGGCGGCGACGTGGACCTCGTGGCCGTCGCGACCCAGCACGCCCCGCAGCACGTCCGCCACCACGGGCTCGTCGTCGATGACCACGATGCGGGCAGGCTCGACGCCCTCGATGGTCTCCTCGTTGTTCGTCATCGACCGGCCTTCCTGCCGCCCTTTCGAATGAGGGCGGTCCACGTCAAGCAAGCGCCTCGGCGTGCCTTATGGAGGGGAGCTCGATCCGGAAACGAGTGTATTCGCCCGGCACGCTCTCCACCTGGATCTCCCCAGCGTGCTCGAGCACGATCCCGTAGCTGATGGACAACCCGAGCCCGCTCCCCTTACCACGACTCTTGGTCGTGAAGAACGGGTCGAAGATGCGGGGCAGGTCGTCCTCGGCAATCCCGACGCCGTCGTCGGTGACCTCGAGCACGACTCGACCGTCCGTGGATCGCGTCTGCAGCGTGATGAGGCCCTTGGTAGCTACGGCGTCCTTGGCGTTCAGCAGAAGGTTGAGCAACACCTGCTGCAGCTTCGCCTTGTGTCCTCGAACCGGTGGCAGGTCGGGCTCGAGCAGCGACTCGAGCCGTACACCCTGCCCCCGAACTTGCGGCTCGAAGAGCCGGACGACCTCCGCCACGGTGTCGTTGAGGGAGAGCCGCTCGAACGCCGAACGTTCGGGGCGGGCGAGATTCAGCAGCGAGTTGGCGATCTTCGAGGCCCGCAGGGTCTGCGCCTCGATCTTCTCGAGCAGCTCCCGGCGCGGACCGGCATCCCCAGCCTCTTCCAGAAGCATCTGCGTGTAGCTCGAGATTCCCGTCAAGGGCGTGTTGACCTCGTGGGCCACGCCGGCGGCGAGCATTCCGAGTGCGGCCAGTCGCTCTTGCTGCAGGACCTGCTCCTCCAGACTCACCCGCTCGGTGACGTCGTCGAGGGTGATCACGCGCGGTCCTGGGCGGTCCCCGGTGTCCGGCGACACGGTGATGTTGACGATCCGCGTTTCGCCGGCTCGATTCACCAATCGGTAACGGTAGAGCCGAGCCTCCTCGCCGGGCGCCACCGCCTGCGTCTCCCGCTCGATCGCGCGCACCAGGTGAAGCGGGAAGACCTCGCCCAGGGCCCGGTCGATCGCCTCATCACGGTGAACGGCGTAGATCCCCTCGAGGGCCCGGTTCCAGGCCTGGATCCTGCCCCCTTCGACCAGGAGGAGCCCGACGCCGCTGCTCTCGAGGATGCTCTCCTGCCGGGCCTGGAGCTGTGCCACGTGGTCGGCGCCCTCCCGGACCTCCTCGAGGAGACGGGCCGCCTCGATTGCCGTGGCGGCCTGGGCTGCGAGGGTCGAGACCAGAGCACGGTCCTCGGTGGAGAACGAGCCGTCCGCCCCCCCGCGCTCCGCGACCGCGATCACGGCGCGCAGCGTACCCTTGACCCGCATCCCGAACAGATAGCGAGCCCACGGCAGCCCGGCGATGGCGCCCTCGCGCAGCGACAGGTGGGGCTGCCGTTCTAGATGGTCCACCTGATCGCGGCTGAGCTGGATGCGGCGCCGCTCCGCGGAGCCGGTTCGTCCCTCGAACACCGCCGCGCCGGTTCTCAGCAGCACCAGCGTCTCGGGGACGTCGAGCGTCGCCCGCACACGTTGACGAATGCGCTCGATGAGCGCGCCGAGATCGGTCTCGACGTTGAGCTCCCGGGCCCAGTCGAGGAGCGTGGCCCGGTAGCTGTATCTCTTTTTGTAGAACGATCGGTCGACCCACACGCGTGCCCAGGCCCGGAGCTGGGGGTAGGCCACCACCGTCACGATAATCCCGAGGAACCGCGCGGTGCTGGCGGAGAAAGGGAACAGCCCGGCTCCCTCCTCGGGCAGGAGATACTGGGAGGCCGTGTAGGCCGCCACGGTGCAAAACACGGCGGTGACTTCGGTTAGCCCCCGGCGCAGCAAGAGGTCCAGGTCGTGGAGACGGTAACGCGCGAGCGCGGCGGTAAAGGCGGCAGGGACGAGGATCATGGGGAAGACCGAGAGCGCGGCCCAGCTCGGAAGCGCAGCGCCCAGCACCCACGGAACCGCGTAGAAGACGAGGAACGGCATGAGGCCCGCCGCGAGGCCCCACAGCATCCAGCGCATCTGGCTGCGGTGGAGGGCGGACGCCGACCGCGTGTAGGATCGCGTGAAGAGATGGACGGCCAGAGGAACCGACAGCACGAGAAACAGCATCTGCAAGCGATCTCTGATCTCGAGCGCCGCCACCGGGTCCGTGAAGAAATACTGTCCCCCCAGAACGACCAGCCAGATCGCCGACGCCACCAGGGCCGCGGCGGTCGTGTAGCCGAGGATCAACCCGAGACGCCAGCGCCGCCACGCGCGGCGCGATAGAGAGATCGCAAGATGGAGGAGCAAAGCCGGGACGAGCGCACCTCCCAGGATGTCGACCCACGAGACGATCCGGTCGTTGAGGTCGGCCTTGCCCGTCGGACTGCAGACCAGAAGCACGAAGAGGGAAGCACACAGCACCGTGTAGACCAGGCCGCCGCGCGCGCCCGGCCACCGCAGAGCGATGAACGCCCCCGATATCAGGAAGGCCAACCCGACCAGCGACAGGTACGTGTAGACCGGAGCTTCAGGCGTCAGGGACCGCCATCCCGGTCTGAGGCTCACCGTGACGGTCTTCCCGGCTCGCAGGAGCTCGAGCTCGGCGGCCTCGCCAGGTCTCAGGGTCCACGGAAACTCGGCGGCTTCGATGGCGTTGTCGACGCGGCGGCCGTCGACCCGCGTGAGCAGATCCCCGGGCAGGACCCCGGCCCCCCATCCCGGGCTGCCGGGCTCCACAGACCGGACGACCGCGCCGTTTGAGGATTGACCCCACTGGAGCCCGGCGACGGGCTCCAGCGCCGCGACTCGCCGAACGAACGACGCCCCGCCCACCAGGAGCAACAAGGCTCCCAGGCCGTAGACGATCCATGGTCTCGCCGGGTGGGCGCGTCGACTCATCCGACTGCTCCCGAACACAGAGACAGGATCGCAACAGCGTACGTGTCACCGGACTCCCGGCGGCCTCCGTGCGCTGTCGAACCTGGATTCACCAGCATTGTAAAGGAACACCCGACGGCGGTGCCGCGGTCAGAAGGCCACCGAGACGCCGGCACTGATCTGCCGAGCGAGCAGATCGAGGCCTTCGGCGGCATCGGCTCGGTCGCCGTCGTGCGCCGGAGAGCTCGTGGCGGTCCTGGCCGCGAGCAGCACTCGCCACGACGCCGAGCCCGAGCGGACCCACATGAGGTCCTGGGCGATCTCGAGCACCCAGAGCTCGTGCGTCGCGCCGGCTGCGGAAGCACTCGCCAGGGACTCGTTGACGCCCTGATAACCGACGACGAGCTCGGTTCCCGACGATGCCAGACGCATTCCGAGCTGACCTTCGGCGAAGCTCAGGACCCGGTCGGAGAGCACGTAAACAGGCGCGTCGAACGCCGGCACGCGCGCGAGGCGGCCCTCGGCGGTCCCCCGCGCGAGCCGGGCCCATGCCAGGTTCTTGCCGAATTGGCCTTTCAGCAACACGCTGTCGCGGGTGGTCGACGCGCGGCCGTCGGTGAAATAGACCGGCCGGACGTGGGAGTCGTCGGATCCGAACCCGTAGCCGTACTGCACAGGCTCGTAGACCCGCTGTGCCTTGACGCGGACGCCGGAAGTGACGAGAAATTCAACGATGGCGTCGTACCCGACCGCACGCGCCGCGCCGAGAGGCTCCATGGTCTCGGGTGACCGGCCCGAATCGGAGGTGCTCATGGGGTAGGAGACCACCGCCTGGAGCTTGACCCCCGTGGCGGACCACGACGCCCCCACCCGCGGAGCTACCAACCCCGAGCCGGAAGTCTCGAAGTTGTCCTGATAGGAGAGGCCGTAGAGAACCGTCCAGGGTCCCGAAACCGCCCACGCGTCCTCTGCTCCCACGGCGACGTTCCAGCCTCGCCCGGCCCACGGGTCGCCGGCCGTGCCTCCGCCCGCGCTCCGGACCGCCGGCACCGGAAGATCGACCCATCGAGCCCGGGCGCCGATCCTGACCTGATGTCCGTTGCCTGCCGCGCTCTCGAACGACGTGGCGGCGCCCAGGGTTCGATTCGAGATTTCGACGCCGTCGCGACCGGTCACGACGGAAGGCCCGCCGGAGGGAGACTCGACGGCCAACACCGGCAAATCGAGCGCCGTGTCTTGAAGATCCATGCTCACGCGTACGCGCGACGTGGCGTCGAGATCCCGCGACCACCCGGCGTCGCAACCCCACGTCCGATGTGCCTGCCGATCGGATCCGCCTTCCGTGGAACCGGCTGCCGGGAGATCGAGCCGACCTCCGGAGTAGAACGCGTTGACGTCCAGGCTCGCGTCGAGGCCGAGGTCGTAGCTAAGCCCGACATCGGCGCCCCCATCGAGCCGACTCGGACCGCGCCCCTCGCCGCCGGCCGTGCCCGCCTCGAACCGGTCCCGGTGACCGCTCAGCCGCACGCGCGCGCCCGGATGGATCGGCACCATCAGGCTCATGCGGCTGTCACTGCCCAGAAAGCCCGCCTCGGGACCGTCGTCGTCGCTCGCGGCGCCCGCCAGCGCCACCAGCTGCCGGAACTCCCCCTGCATCCCGGCGCCGACGTCGAACGACCTCGCAGACCGCACGCGGCCGGTCCGTTGCGAATCCTCCTTCTCGACGGCCCCGATCAGCGAAGACCCGTCGACGTCCCGAAGCAGGCTGCGACGGGGCAGCCTGAGCGTCCAGGCGGTCGAATCGGGGAGCGTTCGCTCGAGAGCGTCGAGCGCGGGCGCCGGCTGGAGAACGATGTTCAGCGAGGGCCGGAAGGCGGTGTTCACCCGAGCCAGGAAGCCGAGGTACCCCTCCTTCACGGCGGCGACCCGGTACGTCCCGGGTGTGAGGTCCTCCACGCTGAAGCGGCCGCTGGCCGCGGTCAGCGCCTCGGAAACCGGAGCGGCCCCGAGCTCGTCCGGCAGGATCAGGATCCGGACACCCTCGAGCCCTTTGCCGACCGCGTCCTTTGCCATGCCGGAGAAAACGTCGGTTGCGGCGCTCGCCGGCAGAGCGACGACGCTGAGAGAGAGAGCGGTCGCGACGACCCAAGCCCGGCCAGGTGCACGAAACACCGCCATGCCACCCTCCCTGCCGAACGGCCCCCTCCGTGGCTCCAGAGCTCCGAATCAGTCTACGGTTGCGCGCTGAGTATTGTCAACTCGTTAGGAAGCAATAGGATATGGACCTGAGGGCCGTTCGGCCCCGAGAGGACAGCCATGAAGATCGCATCGCCTGCACGCCTCCGCGGCTGGCACCGGATGGTCGCCGCCGCGGTGGTGCTCGCTCCCGTGGCCAGTCCGGCGCAGGTCCCCTACTCCCTGAGGCAAGAGCGGATGATCGTGCTGCAAGTCGAGATCCTCGGGGTCGGACCGGACGGGACATCGTCGTTGGGCTCGAAGCGGATCGACGTCTTGCCGTCGGGCGGCGGGTCTGCGGAGGCCGATCTCGCCTGGCGCTCGGGGGCGCGACTCCGGCTCGACGCGACCGGGCAGCCCGGCGACGAGGGAGAGCCCCACCGGCTCTCGCTGCACGCGGCCTTGACCCTGGGCTCGCGGCGCGTCGTCTCGAACCGGGAGATGCAGATGCGGGAGGAAAGCACCTACCTGATGGACATCTACGAGGAGGAACGGGAGCGGCTGGTCCTGGTTCTGCGTGCCGAGGCCGCCATGCGTCCCGTGCTCGAGGCCAAGCTGGTCACGACGGTTGGCCCGCCGGTGAAGCTGCACCTCCAGGTTGATCGGATCGATGGTGAGCGCGTGACCTCGCTGGAGTCCAACGACCTCCGGACCTTCGTGGGCCAGAGCGTGGAGTATTCCTTCCGGCGCGGCGAGGGAGAGTCCGCGGAGTCGGTTCGGCTGGTCCTGCGCCCGAAGCAGGTCATGGGCGCGGTCACGGAGATCGAGATCGAGGTGACGGGAAGCCTGCCGGGCGACCCGGACCGCCTGCTCTTGAGCCGCCGTGAGACCCTGGTGTCCAGTCGCGGGACGCTCTCGGCCCTCACGGTGACCTCGGGAGAGCCGCCGGCCGGGTATCGCTTCGCGATCACACCGGAATTCTGAGCCGACCGTGACGGAGGTGGGCGAGACGAGCGGCCGATCCTCCGGCCTGTGCTAGCCTGGTCCCGCATGAGCGTCGCGCGAGCCTTTCTGGCCGGAGCGTTGGCGTGGATGTCGGCGCTCGGGCCGTCATCGGCGAATCCTGCCCCCGCCCCTCCCCCGCCTCTCGCCGGTGAGGAGCTGGTCCTGTCCTCCGATCTCCGAGTCCGGGTTCGGAAGGGACGGATCATCGAGCTGTTCGTGCTCCCGGCCACGGGTGAGGGATACGCCGAGATCGCCGCGCGGGTCACCGGGGACGCCCGGCTGGGGCCGGTGCTCTCCGACTGGAACGGGAGCCGCTCTCCGTCGCCCGAACGTTACGTGCGCGTGCCGCTGTCGCTGCTCTCCAACGACTACCGGTCGCTGATCCTCATCAATCTCTTTCCCGGGGATCGCCGCGACGGCGCGGACTGGATCCACGTCGCGCGCTCGGGGTCGCTCCCGACCTACGACGAGGGCCTGTGGCAGGTCGCCGAGTGGTTCGTCGGCGCGGGCGCGCGGTTCAGGGAGATCCAGGAGATCAACGGGCTCGACGGACCGGAGCTGCGCGCCGGCCAGGAAGTCCGGATCCCGTCGAGCATGCTTCACCCGGCCTTTCGTTCAGCGGCGGGCACGGCCGATGGCTCGTTGAGCTTCGGCGAGGACCAGCTCGGGGCCTACGCCGGCTACCGGCTTCGCTCCGGAGAAGCCCTGTATTCGGCGGTGGTGGTCCGGTTCACCGGCCGCACGGCTTCCGAAGACGTGATGGCGCTCTCGCGCGAGCTCGCGAACCGAAGCGGCATCCGCGACCTCACGGACATTCCGGTGGGACACCTGGTCAAGATCCCATACGACGTGCTCGAGCCCGAGTACCTTCCCGCGGACCACCCACGACGGGTGCAGGCCGAACAGGCGAAGCGGGCGCGTGCCGATGCGCTGGCCGAGGAGCCGGTCGCCGGCACCCTGGGCGGGCTGGAGGACGTGGTGGTGCTTCTCGATCCGGGCCACGGGGGCCGGGATCTCGGGACGATGAACAACGGAATCTGGGAGCACGACTACGTCTACGACGTCACGTGCCGCCTGCGGCGACTCCTGCGGAGTCGGAGCCAGGCTCGCGTTTTCATGACCCTGCTCGACCGCGAGACGGGGTGCGAGCCGGCTTCGACCGACAAGCTGCTTGCCAATCGCCAGGGTACGGTTCAGACGCACCCCCCTTTCATGGCTCGCGAGGAGGGCGAGGCCGCGATCGCGGTCAACCTCCGCTGGTACCTCGCCAACGCGGTCTATCGTCGTGAGACGAAGACCGGGGTGAAACCGGATCGAGTCGTCTTCGTCTCTATTCACGCCGACGCCCGTCACCCCTCGCTGCGAGGGGTGATGGTCTACGTCGCCGGGGCACGCTTCCAGCCGGACTCGCGCGGCCATAACACCGCGACCTACCGCCGTTACGAGGAGGTTCGCGAGAAGCCGAAGGTCAAGCTCTCGCAAAAGAACCGGGTGCGGTCCGAGGCAGTATCGCGAAAGCTCGCGAACGAGATCGTCGATTCGTTCGGGGACCACGGGCTTCCCGTTCAGACCTACAAACCGGTCCGGGATCGCATCATCCGGGGACGGCGGGAATGGGTCCCCGCCGTGCTGCGCAACAACGAGATCCCGGCGAAGGTCCTGGTCGAGATGGTCAACCTGACCAACGGCAAGGATGCGGCGCTTCTTGCCTCGGCTGCACAGCGCGAGCGTTTGGCGGAGGCGTTGCTGGTGGCACTCTACGGCTACTTCGGCCAGAAAGCCCCACCTCCTCCTGGACCTCCCGCCGCGGTTGCCGGACGGTAGAGCCGGGTTCGGGACCGGAGCCCCGTTGGGCAGCCGCACCGCCGCACCCACCCCTTCCTGCGACCGCTGAAACCGCCGGGCGAACGGGCCACGCCGCACCAGAGCCCCGGGCCTGAGTAGGCTTGAAGCCCTGTGACCCGGACCGTCGGTTTCAAAGGATCGCTGGAAGGGGTGGGTGCGGCGGTGCGGCTGTCCAACGGGGCTCCGGTAGTCGTCTCGGTCAGTCCAGGGCGGACCAGCCCTTTTCCATGCGGTTCAGGATTCGGGCCAGATCGGGGAGTCCGGGGTTGTCGGCCACGATCTGTTCTGCCAGCTCGGGCCCCCAATCGGGGTGGCGTGCCCGGATCCATCGGCTCAGGAGCTCCGGTTCGTCGCATTCCGGGTGGCGACGGCGCAACGAGGCCAGCTCGGTGCGTAAACGGCGCGTGGCGTAGCCGTCGGTGCGTACCCAGCGGACCCGGGCCCATCCTCCGAGAATCGCCGTGCCGACCACGATGGCAGGCGCTCTGGAGGTGCTCCACATCAGCAGCCAACCGACGATGATCAGGACGCGCCGCAGCGTCGAGAACGCCATACGGTAGGTGCCGTGCAGGGTCCAGCGCGGGCGGTCCCAGGCTTTCAGACCGCGCAGGCGCTCGTGGTAGAGCCACGCGATCAGACCCGCGACGATCAGGAGACCTCCTCCTGCCAGCAGCACGATACCCTCCCGTGTTGCATCATTATCTTCTACCGCGTCGATTGACGCTCGGCGCTCGGACGTGGAATAATCGCGTCCTTCCTCGAGACTACGGGATCTTGCCATGAAGGTACTCGTCGTGGGCGGTGGTGGCCGGGAGCACGCCTTGGTGTGGGCTCTTCACCGGAGCAGCGGGGTCGAGACGCTGCGCTGTGCCCCCGGAAACGCCGGCATCGAGAAGATCACCGAGTGCGTTCCCCTCGGCGCGGGCGACATCGCCAAGCTCGAAGAGCACATCGTCGGGGAGGGGTACGACCTCGTGGTGGTCGGCCCGGAGGCGCCCCTGGTCGCGGGCCTGGCCGATCGTCTGAGCGAGGCCGGCGTGGCCGTGTTCGGCCCTTCGGCCGCGGCGGCCATGATCGAGGGCAGCAAGGTCTTCGCCAAGGAATTCATGGCGCGACACGGAATCCCGTCTGCCGAGTTCCTCGTCTTCGACGACGCGGCCGCGGCGAGGCGCCATCTCGAGACGGCGAGCTATCCGCTGGTGGTCAAGGCCGACGGTCTCGCGGCGGGCAAGGGTGTGATCATCGCCCCGGATCGCGATACGGCGATCGCGACCTCCGAGGGGATGCTCTCGGGCGGCTCCTTCGGCGACGCCGGGCGAAGAGTCGTCGTCGAGGAACGGCTCGTCGGACGCGAGGCTTCGTTCTTCGTGCTGTCGGATGGCGAGCGCTTCGTCGAGCTGGCCACCTGCCAGGACTACAAGCGTGCCCACGATGGCGATCACGGCCCGAACACCGGAGGCATGGGAACCTACTCGCCCTCGGTCTATCTCGACGACGTCACGCGGCGACAGCTTGTCGATAGAATCGTGGAGCCGACCATCTGCGGGTTGCGCGACGAGGGTTGTCCCTACCGTGGTGTGCTGTACGTCGGCGTCATGCTCACCGACGACGGACCGAAGGTGCTGGAGTACAACGCGCGGTTCGGCGATCCTGAGACGCAGGTGCTCATTCCGCGGCTCGACGGCGACTGGCTTCCGCTGTTGCACGCCTGCGCCGTGGGCGGCCTGGAGGGAGTGACGCCGCGCTGGAAAGAGGACGCCGCGGTCTGCGTGGTGATGGCATCCGACGGCTATCCCGGCTCCTATCCCGAGGGCGTGCCGATCGAAGGTGTCGACGAGGCCGAGGCCCGGGGCAATATCACCGTCTTCCATGCGGGCACGGCATCGGTCGACGGCAAGCTGGTGACCGCGGGTGGCAGGGTGCTCGGCGTCACGGCCCTCGGGGCCGACCTGGTCCAGGCCCGGGCCCGGGCCTACGACGCCGTCTCTCGCATCCGCTTCAACGGTGCGCACCACCGCACGGACATCGGAATGGACGCGGTGCGCACGCTTCGGGAGAGCCACCGATGAGCGGAGCGAAGACCGTGCGGAGGGTCGCGATCCTGATGGGGAGCGACTCGGACCTTCCCGTCATGTCCGAGGCCGCGAGGATTCTGGAGCAGTTCGAAGTGCCCTACGAGCTCGAGATCACGTCGGCGCACCGCAGTCCGGATCGCACCGCGCAGATCGTCCGCGAGGCTGTCGAGCACGGCGTGGGCGTCTTCGTGGTCGGAGCGGGCAGCGCCGCGCATCTCGCCGGTGTGGTCGCCGCTCACACGCGGCTTCCGGTGCTGGGCGTTCCGCTGTCGTCGTCCGATCTCCAAGGCCTCGACGCCCTCCTGGCAACGGTCCAGATGCCCGGTGGGGTTCCCGTCGGCACCCTCGCCATCGGGAAGGCCGGCGCCCGCAACGCTGCTCTGCTCGCGTGCCGGATCCTCGCGCTCGGTGACGACGCTCTGGCCCGCCGTCTCGACGCCCACCGCCGCGAGATGGCCAAGAGCGTCGCCCGCAAGAGCGAGGCGGCCAAGGCCAGCCTCGCCAAGATGCTGAGATCCGACGGCGACTGACTCGAGGCGCGATTTGAGTCGAAGCGGCTTTCACACCATCACGCTTGGATGCAAGCTCAACCAGTTCGACAGCGCGGGCATCGAGGCCGAGCTGCTGCGTCGGGGATTGCGCCGCGAGGACGACCCGGCCGCCGCGTCGGTGGTGGTCATCAACACTTGCACCGTGACCGGCAAGGCGGATGCCGAGGCCCGCAAGCTGATCCGTCGGGTCCGCCGCGCCAATCCCGACTGCCGGCTGCTGGTCACCGGCTGTTACGCCGAGCTCGACGCCGACGCGATTCTCGGTGCCGGCCGGGTCGATCGAGTGGTCGGAAACCGTGGGAAGACTGAGCTACCTCGGATTCTGGACGAGATGGGGGTCGGAACCACGGCGACCGAGTGCGGCCCGGTGCGGCCCACCGTGTCGCTCGGGATCGCGCCCACCGCCGTCCCGGGCGATCGGGGATGCGACTGGCCGTCGACGCTCCCTGGCGCCGTCGACTTCGGAGACCGGGCGCGAGCGTTCTTGAAGGTCCAGGACGGCTGCGATCT
>Ga0209536_100011883_pt1 | contig 12708 bp, 10 predicted proteins | sample DeeMarSeWOR28_12_FD_187461 | JGI IMG/M metagenome (GOLD analysis project Ga0209536, IMG submission 187461) | Marine sediment microbial communities from White Oak River estuary, North Carolina - WOR-2-8_12 (SPAdes) (version 2) | ecosystem: Environmental > Aquatic > Marine > Intertidal zone >...
AGTCCTTCGACCAGTGGCTGGCCGCAAACGCCGCGCGCATCCCGCTGGAATAGCCGTCAGCGGGATTGCCGCGGCAGCCAGACCGACACGACCAGGCCACCACCCGGACGGTTGGCGAGACTCAGCCCGCCGCCATGCGCCTCCGCGATCTCGCGGCATAGGCTGAGGCCGAGACCCGTTCCGGAGCGCTTGGTCGAGTAGAACGGCAGCAGCGCATTGGCGAGCACCTGCTCGGACATGCCGGCGCCGCGGTCGAGGACCTGCAGCCGCGTCCTGCGGCCGTCGTCGGCCACCGTCAGCATGACTTCGTCCGCTGGCGAGCCCGACTCGTGCGCGTTCTTGACCAGGTTGATCAACACCTGCTCGATCTGCGCGGGATCAAACCAGCCCGGTGACTCCGGCAGGCGCTCGGGGCCCTGAAAACTCACGGCCTGACGCAGTGCCCCGATGAACCCGGGCCAGGCGACAGGGGCCCGTCGCGGCGCGGGCAACTTCGCAAAGCGCGCGTAGCCCTCGAGGAAGGCCTTGAGGTGGTCAGCCCGCTCCTCGATGGTCGAGAAGACCTTCGCGAGCTTGTCGGGGTCCGGCTCGCGCGCCAGCAGCTGGCCAGAATGTGCCAGCGACGAGATGGGTGCCAGCGAGTTGTTGAGCTCGTGGCTGATCACGCGGATCACCTTCTTCCAGGTGGCGACTTCCTGGCGGGTCAGCTCCCGCGTCAGGCGCTTGAACAGGTAGAGCCGGTGATCGCGGCCGTTCAGCGCAAAGTGGCGCTGCGACAGGTGAATGACCTCCCGCTCGTCACCCTCGGCCTCGAGCGAGAACAGCGTGTCGCGTCCGGCGGCGACGGCTTCCCGCAACGACACCGGACTGCCGGCCACGAGGTCCGCAAATGCGAGCCCTTCCAGCCTGCGGCCCGACTGGAACATGCCACGCGCCACGGTGTTGGAATAGATCACTCGCCCGGTCGCGTCGGTCAGCACGAGCGCAAGCGGCGAGCTCTGGATCACCGTGTCGAGGAGCAGCTCGCGCTGGAACAGGCTCTGGCGCTCGCGTCGCAGCACGTCACCCATGTAGTTGTAGTGACTCACGAGCTCGCCGAGTTCGTCGCGGCGGGAGGTTCCGATGGACATCGAGAAATCGCCGTCGCGGAAGCTGCTGGCCGCATCGTTCAGCGCCTGCAGCACGCGATTGACCGGTCCCGCCCAGCGCGAGGTCGCCCATATGGCGGCGGGCACCATGACCGCGAGCGTGAATGTCGCCGCGTAGTACCACTCGCCGACGAGGCGATGGACGAGCAGGGTCACGGCCACGGCGAGCAGCACGAGAACGACCGCCAGCAACGTGACCTGCGCTTCGAGGGAGAGCCTGGGCCGCATGGCGCGATGCTACCGGTTGCCGGCCGCTCAGGTCTTCAGTCCGTAGCGTTCCATGCGGCGGTAAAGCGCCTGCCGGGAAAGCCCCAGCCTGGCGGCAGCCCGCGAGACGACGCCGCCTGCTGCCGCAAGGGCGGCCTCCACCGCCTCGCGGCCGGGATCTCCCTCGGCATCGGCCTCGGCCATCCGTGCCGGCGCCGGCTGCAGGACCAGGTCCGCCGGCGTCACGGTGTCGGACCGCGCAAGCAAGGCCGCCCGCTTGAGGCAGTTGACGAGTTCACGCACGTTGCCGGGCCAGCCGTGGGACAGCAGTACCGCCTCCGCGGCCGGCGACAGTCGCCGGCCCTCGCCCAGGAAGGCGCGGGCGAGCGGCAGGATGTCGTCGGTCCGTTCAGCCAGCGGCGGAATGTAGAGCTCGATGACGTTCAGGCGGTAGTAGAGATCCTCCCGGAAACGTCCCGCGCGAATCAGCTGCAGCAGCTCGGCATTGGTGGCGCTGATAACGCGCACGTGGACCCGTCGCGTCTGGCTCGACCCGAGTCGTTCGAACTCCCCGGTCTGCAGGACACGCAGAAGCTTGACCTGTCCCTGGGGTGTCAGGGTCCCCAGTTCGTCGAGGAACAGCGTGCCGCCGTCGGCGGCTTCGAAGCGCCCGATGCGGGTCTTCTGTGCGCCGGTGTAGGCGCCAGCATCGGCGCCGAACAACTCGGCTTCCATGAGCTCGGCCGGCAGCGCGCCGACATTGACCTTGATGTATGGGCCGTCCGCGACCGCGGAGTTGGCCTGGATGATGTCGGCAAGCTTCTCCTTGCCCGCGCCGTTCGGCCCGGTGATCAGGACCGGCACGTCAGCGTGCGCAACGCGTGTCGCAAGGGTGACGACCTCATGCATCGCATCGCTCTCGTAGACGATGCCGCACAGGTCGAATTCGCGGGCAAGTCGTTCGTGCGAGGCGCGCCGCGCGGCCGTCATCCGCCCGGCGGTACGCCGTGCCTCGCCGAGCGCGAGCAGGTTGCGCACCGTGGTCATCAGCTTCTCGTCGTCCCACGGCTTGGCCAGGTAATCCGCCGCACCGGCCTTGACGAGGTCCACCGCCGTGTCGAGGTGAGTCCAGGCCGTCAGCAGAATCACCGGCAGGCCGGGGTCCCTGGCACGGATCTGGTGGAAAAGCTCGATGCCTTCCCGGCCGGAGGTAGTGTCCTGGCTGAAATTCATGTCCTGCACGACGAGGTCGATGCCGCCACCTGCCAGCTCTCCGAGCGCCGCCTCGGGCGACCCGGCGCTCACGACATCGATGTCATGCAACGAGAACAGCACCTCGAGTGCCGTGCAAACCGCGTCATTGTCGTCGACCACGAGTATCTTGGGCATGATTCCCCGAATCGGGCTCGCGGGATCCCTGGCGGGCCCGCTCCCGGTCAGACGCTGCGCGTGGCGACGGCCGGCTCTATCGCAGCGGCCCGGCGCGCCGGTCCGTAGGCGGCCGCCTGGCCGACCGCCCACAACATGATGATGCCTGCCGGAATGTATCGCCAGTCGAGCTTCGGCAGTTCGAAGCTGCCGACCAGCCATACCGACAATCCGACCGCCAGCGCAGTGCCGGCCAGCACGCCGACGGTCGTGATCACCCAGCTTTCCAGCAGGAAGTGCCTGACGATGTCCGCCCGCCGCGCACCCAGCGCGCGCCGCGTGCCGATCTGCTTGCGCCGACGGCTGACATTGAAGGACATCAGGCCGAAGATGCCGAGTACCGTCACCGCCACGAGGAGACCCATGACAGCAAGCAGCGTCACCGTCATGGCCCGGTCATTGCCATAGGACTCCCCGACAACGTCGGCGAGGCTCCTGACGTCGCGGACCAGCCGCCGCGGATTCCCGGCAAGCAGTACCGACTCCACTTCCCGCAGCACCGCGTCGCGCTCGCCGGGCCGGGTCCTGACGATGTAGTACTGCTGGTCGTTGGCGGGCACGAGCACGGGCCAGAACATGCTGTTCTCCGCGCTCTGGCTGTTCACGAAGTAGCCCTGTGCCTTGTCCACGATCCCCACGATCTGCATGGATCGCCCCGGGAAGTCGTAGACGGTCTGTCCCAGCGCGTTGCCCTCCGGAAAGAGCTTGTCGGCCGCGGCGCGCGTCAACACGACGCTCGGCATCGGCAGCCTGATCAACTCCTCGAGGTCGGTTGCCGTCTCTACTTCCTCAGGCCCGAACCAGCGCCCCTCCGCGAGCGTCATGCCAAGGGCATCCAGGCCCTGCTCATCGACCATGTACATCGAGATGTTGACGCGGTCCGGGTCGTCCGGCTCACCCGTGGGCGAGAGCGCCCAGCCGATGCCGCTGTTGGAGAGCGGCAACTGCGGTGTGGGCGAAGCCGCTGCCACGCCGGGCATCGCGCGGAGCGCCCTCAGGTCCGCGGCAATCTGGGAGGCGTCCACGCCGGACTTGTCGATCGCCACCGTCTGCAGCGTCACGATGTTCGCCGCATCGTAGCCGGTGGGCCGGTCCATCTTGTCGAGACGCTGCTGGACGATGAACCCGGCGTTGCACAGGACGGCCAGCGTGATCGCAATCTGCAGCGCTACGAGCACCGCGCCGGTCCGGTTGCGCAACATCGCGGAAAGTATCGGTCGGATTTCCATCTTGATCTCCGGTTCAGTACGGCGGACTCATTGCGTCTTCAGGTAGACGGCCGGAGCGATGCGGCAGATGCGCCAGGCCGGGTACAGGCCCGCGATGACGCCCGCCAGTATCGCCAGCCCGATCGCAACGGCGACCAGCTCGAGGTTCAATTGCGCCACGCGCTCGTAGTCGGCATACAGCGAACGAACGCCAGCCAACCCGGCCCAGGCCAGGCCGAGGCCGACGACACCACCGATGGCACCGAGGACCCCGACCTCGATCAGGTGCTGTTGGAAGACGACTGCCCGGCTCGCCCCGAGCGCGCGGCGTACCCCGACGTCACCGGCACGACCGAGGAACTTGGCCAGCAACAGGCCGACGGTGTTGAGCAGGCAGACCGCCAGGAACATGAATGACAGGCCGAGGAGCACCGTGTTGTCGTCCTGGACGACCTCGTTGATGTCCAGCCACTCGTTCACGTCCGAGAGGCGGTTGTTCAGCGGGCGCTGAAAACGTCCGAGCTGCTTCTGCTCCTGCACGTAGGCATCGAGGAAGGCGTGGTAGTCACGCACGCTGGTCTCGTCGGGAAGTTCCACCCAGAACTGGGTGAACACGCATTCGGACTCAAAAATGCCCTCCGCCGGCGGGGGTTCGAAGCAGTTGACGCTGCCGTTGATGCCCCAGTCCTCGCGATGCCGGTCGAACAGCGACAGTGGCACGAATGCATCGTCGACCGGGCTGAAGGCGCCGCTGCTGAGGTCGTAGAATCGCGGCGTCGGGTCCCAGTCGTCCACGACGCCGACGACCCGCAGGTAGGTGTCCCCGACCCGGACGCTGCGACCGACGCTGTTCTCGCCGCCGAAGAGACCGTCATTGAGTTCGCGGGACAGCACGACCACCTGCGCCGCATCGGCATCGGCCAGCTTGTCCCAACCGCCGCCGTAGCGGAACGGCACGTCGAACATCGCGAAGAAGTCGCCGGTTGTCGCCCGCCCCGTGACGATCTCCGGACGCACCTCCGGCGCATCCGGCACCTCGAACACGACGCCGACCCCGCTCATCGCGGCGCGGGCAATGCCGGCCGGGCTGCGCTCGGCCAGCGCCTGCGCATCCCGCCAGGTCAACTGGTTCGGGGGCTCATTCGGCTCGTTGAAGGGCTGGTTGGGATCCCAGTTGTCGAGCTGCACGGCATACAGGCGGTCGCTCTTGTGCGGGATCGGGTCGCCGGCCATCAGCGCATAGACCGACAGCATGGTCATGCAGACTCCGATGCCGAGCCCGATGGCGACGACCATCAGTGCCGAGAGACCGGGCGTCCTGCCAAGCGAGCGCAGGGCCAACCTGAGGTGATAGGCGAACATCGCAGTGCTCCTCTCAGGCGCCGGCGAGCGCGACGCGCTCCTGGTGCAATCGCAGCGCGGCGTCGAACTCGGTGAAGTCGGTCACCTGTCCGTCGAGCATGTGCACGTTGCGGTGCGCCCGGCGGGCAAGCTCCATGTCGTGGGTCACCATGACGATGGTCGTGCCAAGGGAGTTGATCTGCTCGAGCAGCTCGAGCACCTGGCGCGCCATGACCGAGTCGAGGTTGCCGGTCGGCTCGTCGGCGAGCAGGAAGCGTGGCCCACCGGCCAGTGCCCGGGCGATCGCCACGCGCTGCTGCTGGCCGCCGGAGAGCTGCGCCGGCAGGTGCTTCATGCGCGCGGCGAGGCCCACGAGTTCGAGCGACTCCCGGATGCACTGCTCGCGCTGGGCCTTGCCCATGCCACGGTAGCGCAGCGGCACGTCGACATTATCGAACACGTTCAGGTCGGGGATCAGGTTGAAGCCCTGGAAGATGAAGCCAATCTTGCCGTTGCGGATCCGTGACCGGGCATCGTCGCCAAGCCGGCTGACATCCTGACCGTCGAGCTCATAGCTGCCGGAATCGAAGGTCTCGAGCAGACCCGCAATGTTGAGGAACGTGGTCTTGCCGCTGCCTGACGGACCGGTGACGGCGACGAACTCGCCCTCCTCGATTTCGAGACTGAACTCGCGCAGCGCGCTGGTCTGCACCATGTCCGTCCGGTAGATCTTGCTGACGCTGTTCATCTTCAACATCTGTTCCACTCCTGGAGGTACGTTCAGTTCCTGAGCAGCAACGTCTCGGCGTTGCCAAAGGGCTCGATGTTCGAGATCACGACCTGCTGGCCGGCCTCGAGCCCGTCGACGATCTCGACCCTGCCAATGCTGGTCGAGCCGGTTCGGATCGCCGTCCGGCGCGCGATGCCGTCCTCAATGACGTAGGCGATCCGGCCGCCGCCGCTCTCGTAGAACGCGCCGCGGTCGACCATCAGCACATCGTCCTTTTCTTCGAGCACGATGCGCACGCTGACGCGCTGGTTCTGCCGGAGGTCGGCCGGCTGCTCGCCGGCAAAACGGACGCGGCCCGTCACCTGGCCGTTCTGCACCTCCGGCGAGATCGCGGTCAGGCGCCCGGGGTAGGTCGTTCCGCCGTAGGTGATCTCGGCGACCATGTCGACCGCCAGGTCGTCGGCATAGCTCTCCGGCACGTCGAGCTCGATCTCGAAGACCGACAGGTCGACGACGGTCAGGAGCGGCTGGTTGACCGCGACCGCGGCGCGCTGCTGTACCGCGAGCGTGCCGACGACGCCGTCGACTGGCGAGCGGACGTCCAGCTGGTCGACCCTCCGCTCCAGCTCCGCCACGATGACACGCTGCCGCTCGACGTCCAGCAGGCGCGTGCGCACCTCGAAGGCGAGCTTCTCGTCCTGCACGGTGACGTCCTGCACCGCGTGGCGGTGCCGCACCTCTGCCTCGGCCAGGGCGTCCTCGCGGCGGTCGAGTTCCTGGCGGCTGATGACGCCCTGGTCGAACGCCGTTCGACTGCGCTCTACTTCCCGCCTTGCGGCATTGAGGGTCACGAGCGCCAGGTCTGCAGTCTGCTGGTTGGTAGCCTGCTGCGCGCGCGCCTCGATGCGCCCGCGCTCGTAGGCGGCCTGCAGGGACTGCAGCGTCGACCTCTCGCGCTCGTACTCGCTCAGCAACTCGGGCGCATCGATCACGGCGAGCAGCTGGCCCGCAGTGACGGCATCGCCGGCGTTGACCCGGGTGGCAATCGTTCCGGCAGCTGTTGCGTACAACGTCGGCGAGACGGCGGCCACCACCCGCCCCTGCACCGCGACGTCGGACACGAACCGGCCGCGGGTCACCGTCGCGATCCTGAGGCTGGCACCATCGACCGATCGATCCGCGGCGAACCACTTCATCACGAAGGGCGCGGCCAGCACGAGCAGGACAGCGACGGCGGCGCCCGCGGCGAGCAACGCCCTGCGATGACGCCGCCGGGCCGGCGCCGGGTCCAGGGCGACGTCCTGGGCCGAGGTATCGCGCATCAGGGGGCGTACGGCGTTCATGTCCCCAACGATGCATCCGCCGTGCCAGCCTGCAAGTTGCTGTTTTTGCAGGAAGGTCGGCCGTCACAGGGGTGTCCGGCCAATATCCGGGTGTCCGCTTGCGGACACCCGGACACCTGCCAGAATACGCGCCATGCCCTCAAACCCGAGGCGTCGATGACGCTGGCAAGCGGCGCGTCCGGCGAACCGGGTCGTGAGCAGCTGCTCTCCCCGGAACTCGAGCGCAGCATCCCCTGGATCATTCGCAACGGGGTCGGCATCCAGATCATGGAGACGCTGGCCGTCGGCGCGTTCCTGGTCGCCTATGCCATCGAGCTCGGCGCGAGCAACTTCGTCATCGGCCTGCTCGCGGCGACGCCGCACCTGTCCCAGCTGGCGCAGGTCCCGGCGCTCCTGGTCGTGGACCGGCATCGCGACCGTCGCCGGGTCTATGTCATCGCCGGCATCATCGGCCGCCCGATGATGCTGGTGATCGCGGGGGCCGCATTCATACCCGACAAGCCGCTGGCGCTGGCCGTGATCGTCGTCGCCTTCGCGATCCGCTACATGAGCGGCGCCTTCGTCGGCTGCGCCTGGGGCTCGTGGATGCGCGACCTCGTGCCGGACCGGATGATGGGCGAGGTGTTCGGTGCGCGGCAGAAGAAGATGATCTTCATCGGCGCCGTGCTCAGCCTGCTCGCGGCCGTGTTCGTCGATCTCTGGACCAGGCGGCTGCCCCTGCCGCCGGCCTGGGGCTATGCAGTCATCTATGCGCTGGCCTTCGTTGGCGGGGCCTATAGCGTCTATACGAGCCGTCGCATCCACGAACCGCCCATGGAGGGCGGCCTGGTTGGACAACACTGGCTGGAGCAGCTTCGCGAACCGCTGCAGAACCTCGACTTCCGGCGGGTGATCGCCTTTCTGGCGAGCTGGAACCTGGCCGTTAACCTGGCGGCGCCGTTTTTCACGGTACACATGCTCAAGCGCATGCAGCTCGACCTCGCCGGGGTCATGGCGCTCGGCGTGCTCAGCCAGATGGCCGCCTACCTGATGGTGTCCCAGTGGGGGCACATCGCCGATCGCTTCAGCAACAAGTCGGTGCTGTCGGTCTGCGCGCCGATGTTCATCCTGTGCATCTTCGCCTGGATCTTCACCATGTTCCCCGAGCGGCACCTGCTGACGGTGCCGCTGTTGATCGCGATCCACGTGGCAACCGGCGTGGCGAGCGCCGGGGTCAGCCTCGCTTCCAGCAACATCACGCTGAAGCTGGCGCCTCGGGGGAATGCCACGGCCTACCTGGCCGTCAGCTCGCTCATCAATTCGCTGGCCGCCGGATCGGCCGCGATGATCGGCGGCCTGACCGCCGACTTCTTCGTGTCGCGCCGCCTGTCGGTCGTACTGCGCTACCACGAACCGATGGGCGACACCGAGTTCAGCGCCCTGAGCTTCGCGCAGTGGGACTTCTTCTTCCTGCTGGCCGGAGCGCTCGGCCTGTACGCGCTGCACCGCCTGTCGCTCGTGCGCGAGGAAGGCCACGTGCGCGAGGGCGTCGTGATCGAGGCGCTGCTGACCAATGCGCGGCGCGGTGTGCGCAACCTCTCGACCATCGCGGGCCTGCGCGCGGCGACCGAGTTCCCGCTCGAGTGGCTGCGGCGCAGCGGCAGGAAGGAATCCTCGTCTTCGCAGCAGCCACCGGCCGACTGAGCGCGAGCCTGCCCGTAGCCCGGCTGATTACTCGTGCAACTCGATGACGTCACCGTCCTCGACGCGGTGATCGCGGCCGACGTGCTGGCCATCGTGGGTCGCGTTCCACAGCCGCGCATACCTGATGGCATCCACGAGGTCGCGATGCACCAGCCGGGCGACGTCGGCCACGGTCTGTCCGCGCGTCAGCGTGAAGGGCCGGGCGTGGTCGGCGGGCTTGCCCGGCGCCTTGGTGTATACGCGCACCACGCCGAGTCGCCTGAAGAGCCATTTGCCGAGCGACTCCAGCCCGGCGCCCGTCTCGGCAGACACGGCCATCGCCGGGTAATCGATGCCGAGCAACTCCTCGAGCGCCGCGACATCGGCCGCGCTGTCCGGATCGAGATCCGACTTGTTGGCCACGAGCAGCGTCGGCAGCGTCAGCGCGAACGGGTCCTCGAAGTCGGCCTCGTCCGGCGGCGGAGCCTCATCGGCAGGCCAGACGCGGCTCAACCCGACCCGGCGTCCGGCCAGGACCTGGGCCACGTCCTGCACCTGCCGGACCGCGTCCGGGTCCGCGATGTCGACGATGAGCAGGCAGGCATCCGCCGACTGCAGCGCGCCAGCGATCCAGGTCACGGGGTGCTGCGAGGACTGCGGCGGCAGGTCGACAAGCTGCAGATGGATGTCCTCGATCGGCATCATGCCGGGCTCGGGATACTGCGTCGTGAAAGGATACGGTGCGACGCGCGCGGTCGAGCCCGTGAGCCGGGCGTGCAAGGTGGACTTGCCGCTGTTCGGCGGCCCGATGAGGGCGACCTGCGCCGCGCCTTCGGGACGGACGACCAGCGCGGGCCCGCTGCGGGCGCCGCCCTTCCTCGGGCCGGCGAGTTCCTCGTCGAGTTCCTTGATGCGGCGCTTCAGGTCCCCCTGCAGGTGATCCGTTCCCTTGTGCTTGGGAATGACCCGGAGCATCTCGCGCAGGCAATCGAGGCGGTCGGCGGGGTCGCGCGCGCGGCGCAGGGCGTCGGCGGCGGCCTTGTATTCCGGAGACAGGTTGGCGGGCATGCCCGCTCGCTCAGCCCGACGTGAGCGCGTCGAGCACCAGGCGGGTCATGTCGTCCACGCCCTTCTCGCGCTGCTCGGGGCTCATGCCGCCGGGAAGATCGAGGTGGTCGCTCACCGTGAGCACCGCGAGTGCCTCGACCCCGAGTTCGGCGGCCGCGCCGTAGAGCCCGGCGGCCTCCATCTCGATCGCCAGGAACCCGAGCTTCGGCAGCAGTGCCCGCAGCTCGGCGTCGGGGTGATAGAACAAGTCGCTCGAGAACACATTGCCGACGTGGAACGGGCGCGGATGCCGGCTCGCGGTGCGGACCACGCGCTCGAGCAGGGACCAGCTCGCGGTGGCCGGAAAGTCGTAGTCGCGGAAGCGGATGCGGTTGACGCGCGAGTCGGTGCCGGCGCCCAGCGCGATCACGATGTCGCCGAGCTTGAGATCCGGCGCGATCGCGCCGCAGGTGCCCACCCGCACCAGCCGCTTGACGCCGAAGTGCCGCGCCAGCTCGGTGGTATAGATCAGGTTCGAGGGGATGCCCATGCCGCCGCCCATCACCGACACGCGCTGGCCCCGCCAGCCGCCAGTGAAGCCGAGCATGTTGCGCACGTCGGTGACCTCGACCGCGTCCTCGAGCAGGGTGGCGGCGATGTGCTGCGCCCGCAGCGGATCGCCCGGCAACAGGACGGTCTCGGCGAACGCGCCCGGGTCGGCATTGATGTGTGGCGCGCTCATGCGACGCTGCGCCTTGCCTTCGCCGCGACCGGCTCGGCGAGGAAATCCTTGCCATGCGCCAGTGGCTCGAGCCCGAACCAGCCCGCGAGCGACTGCCCGATGTCCGCGAAGCTGTCGCGACGGCCGATGGGCCGCGGCGCGAGCGCGGGACCGGCAACGAGCACCGGCACGTACTCGCGCGTGTGGTTCCAGCCGGTCCAGGTCGGATCGTTACCGTGATCGGCCGTGACGACGAGCAGGTCGCGCGGTCCCAGGAGGCCCCTGAGCGCGGCCAGCATGGGGTCGAAGCGCTCGAGCGCCGCTGCATAGCCGGCCACGTCGCGGCGGTGACCGTACTCCTGGTCGAAGTCGACGAGGTTCGTGAATACGAGGGACCGGTCCGGCGCGGCCGCGAAGCTTTGCGAGGTCGCGCGCATGAGTTCCCCCAGGCCGCTGGCCTTGACCGACCGGGTGATGCCCCGGCCGCAGAAGATGTCCACGACCTTGCCAACGCCGATCACCTCGCCACCCGCGCCGGACAGCCTGTCGAGCAACGTACCCGAAGGCGGCGGGACGGCATAGTCGCGGCGATGCTTCGTACGGGTGAAGTCCGCCGCAGTCGTGCCGATGAACGGGCGGGCGATCACCCGGCCGATGCGATAGTCGTCGACGAGCTCGCGGGCAGCCTCGCACAGCGCGTAGAGGCGCCCGAGGCCGAACGCCTCCTCATGCGCGCAGATCTGCAGCACCGAGTCCGCCGAGCTGTAGACGATCGGCTTGCCCGTGCGCAGGTGCTCCTCGCCGAGCCTTTCGATGATCTCCGTTCCCGAGGCATGGCAGTTGCCGAGGAAGCCGGGGACGCCGGAACGCTGCGCGAGCGCGTCGAGCAGCGCCGCAGGCATCGAGTCCGTCAACGCCGGGAAGTATCCCCAGTCCTCGAGGACCGGTTGGCCAGCCATCTCCCAGTGCCCGGAGATCGTGTCCTTGCCACGCGATCGCTCGGCGGCCCAGCCCCAGGCCGCGGACGGGGCAGCGGTACCGGCACCCGGCAGCGGGCTCCCGCGGGCGCCGACCGCAGCACGCAGGAGTCCCATCCGCTCGAGCGTCGGGATGGCGAGCGGGCCCTGGCGCCCGGCGTCGGCCCGGCCGGCGGCGCAGGCTTCCACGATGTGGCCGAAGGTATCTGCGCCCTGGTCCCCATAGTCGTCGGCATCCGGCAGCGAGCCGAGGCCGAGGGAGTCGATGACGAGCAGCACCGCGCGACGCGGCGCGTCCGGATCAGGACGATTCATGCAACGTTCTTACACCCTCACGCACGAGGCGTCCATGCGTTCGATCACGGGCCCGGCGAGTACCGGGCCCGACGGCGCCAGGGTGAAGGCGGCCTGCACCGCTTGCGCGGCCGCGGCAGCGGATGCCGCGTCGGCCGCATGCACCCGGGCCAGCGACTCGCCGCGCCCGACGCGGGCGCCGAGACGCTGCAGACGGTCGAGCCCGACCGCCGGGTCGATCCCGGCATCCGGCCGCGAGCGCCCGCCGCCGGGCGTCGATGCGCTGCCAGTGCGTGCCTTCCCAGAGGAGCCGGCCGCAGCGCCCACAGCCCCCGGTGCGCGCCAGCGTCGACGACGACCCCAACCAGCTGACCCTCTACGGCGAGCCCGCCTCGCCCACGCCGGTGGCGACCCCCGGCCCCTACGCCTTCCCGACGGACGACCTGCTGGCCGAGCAGGAGAGCGTCGACCAGAAGGAGCTCGACAGCCTGCTGGCGCGCAAGACCGAGACGCTCGAGCGCACGCTCGAGTCCTTCAAGATCCAGGCCCGCGTGGTGGAGATCCAGAAGGGCCCCGTCATCTCGATGTTCGAGATGGAGCTG
>Ga0209536_100011884_pt1 | contig 12705 bp, 8 predicted proteins | sample DeeMarSeWOR28_12_FD_187461 | JGI IMG/M metagenome (GOLD analysis project Ga0209536, IMG submission 187461) | Marine sediment microbial communities from White Oak River estuary, North Carolina - WOR-2-8_12 (SPAdes) (version 2) | ecosystem: Environmental > Aquatic > Marine > Intertidal zone >...
TGCTACTATTTCACCTTCCCTGCCTCAAATCCAGGATCATTTCATGGGGACACCAAATGCAGTATTTTTATCAAAGTTGATCCTAACCATACCCGGACTTATCATTGCGTTAGCGGCTCCTTTTTCCGGACTGTTCATCGACCGCTATGGCCGGAAGAGGATCCTGGTATTTTCCCTGTTTTTATACGGTCTATCCGGATTTGCGGGATTTTTTCTTGACGACCTAATTTTTTTACTAATCAGTCGTGCCGTGCTTGGATTAGCAGTTGCGGGTACCATGACCTCCACAACCACGCTAGTGGGAGATTATTTTAAAGGACCCGAACGACAGGCATTTCTGGGCTATCAGGGTGCTTTTATGGCCCTGGGGGGAGTCGTTTTTATATTAATGGGTGGATTGCTGGCTGATTTTAACTGGAGATATCCATTTATAATTTATACCGCATCGTTTCTTATTCTACCAGGGGCCATCTGGATCCTGTTCGAACCACTGGTACGAAGGTCCGGCAACGTACTTGACAGCGAATTATTTTTTTCAAAAAAATGGGTATTTATCAATTATGGAATTGCGCTGGTAAGCATGTTGATATTTTATTTGATACCAGTATATATTCCGTTCCTTCTTAAAAAATTCGAGGGGATAAGTAATTTTGAGGTGGGGCTATCCATTTCTGCCAGTACCTTCAGTGGTGCGCTGTCTTCCTTTTTTTATCGTCGAGCGAAAGGCTATTTAAATTATTTTCAGATATACGGGCTTGTTTTCGGATTGATGGGGATTGGTTATTTGATTATTGCCGTTTCGTCAGCTTATGGCGGCGTAATTGCAGGACTAATTTTAAATGGCCTGGGGTTTGGCATGCTGATGCCCAATAATAATCTCGTGCTTCTGAATCTTGCTCCGGAAGATTTTCGTGGGAGAATTTTGGGTGGCGTAACTTCATTTATTTTTATCGGCCAGTTCCTGTCGCCGGTCTTATTCGAACCACTTAGACGGATTTTGGGATCTATTGAAATGGGGTTACAACTAGTAAGCGTGATCCTTCTGGTATTATTTCTAGTCATGATACTCTTTAACAGATCCTTTAACAGGGAATTGATAACTGTTTTTGCGAAAGAATAAAATGCCGCTGATCATTTTTTGGATGAATCTTTATGCGGCAATGTTTCCTTCTTTATCTTATCATCGAAAAGGATCCTGACAGGTGGAGATTCCATATCATCGTATTGGCCTGATCGGACTGCCCAGATGAAAGCAATGAGAAATACCAGTGCCACCAGGATGCTGAAAATAATCAGAAGCACAATCACCGACATCAGATCAATTTTTTTTGTTTCGCCATCAGATTCACCGCAAAGGTAGCAAATATAACCACGCTGATACTACTGGCTGGCATCAGTATGGCAGCGACGATAGGGGTAAGCTTTCCCAATACAGCAAATCCCATTCCAACGATATTATATAAAAACGATATGATAAAGCTGGCGATGATAATGTGTTTTGCGGTAACTGAAAATCGGATGAATTTATCCAGATGATGCAAATTTCCGGCATCCAGGATGGCGTCGCTTGCCGGTGTAAAAGCCGTAATATCTTCGGTTACGGCTACACCAAGATCACTTTTTACCAGGGCACCCGCGTCGTTCAATCCATCACCCAGCATGAGAACCTGACCCCCTTCCTCCTGGATGGAACTTATGTAATCCAGTTTTTGTTCGGGCTGCTGTCTGAATTTCATTGAGGTGCCTTCCGGGAACAGAGATTTCAGGAGATCCTGCTCGGTTTCCCTATCTCCGGACAGCACACTCAGATCATAATACCTCCCGAGTCTGAGCATTAATCCTTTGAGTCCATTTCTGTAATCGTTTTCAATACTGAAATATCCTCTGTATCTTTTATCTATCGAAATATGCACCTGTGAATGCCTGAAATCATCATCCGAAGATATGGAATTAGGTGAGTCTGATATATCGTTCAGATGATCAAGGGAACCCATTTTAATTTCATGATCCTCGACGACTCCTGAAATGCCCTTGCCCTTTAATTCTTTGAATTCATGAATGGGAACTGGAATCAACGTGGTATTGATGGAATTCAGAATGCGTCTGCTTAATGGATGTGTTGAATTTGAAAGCAACTGGGCGATCCAGATTTTTTCCTGAGAATTCAGATTATTTCCTTTGAATTGAATGAATCCTTTTTTTGAATGAGTGAGGGTACCGGTTTTGTCAAAAACGATGTGTGATATTTTCATCATTTTTTCCAGCACGAAAGAATTTTTAAGATAGAAATGATTCCTGCCAAGAACGTTCATGGCATTGCCCAGAGTAAAGGGAGTAGACAGGGACAGGGCACAGGGGCAGGCGACAATCAGAACGGCCGTAAATACAAACCAGGCTTTTTCCATGCTGATCCCCAACCAGATGATTAATCCTGAAAAAGCAATGAATAACACTGCTGCCGTGAAATATTTGCTTATTTTATTGACCATTGTCTGAAGCCGGCTGTTATCCTTCTTTTTAAAAGCTTCGTTGTTCCATAATTGTGTTAGGTAACTTTGAGAAACTTTCTTTTGTACTTCCAGGCGGATAGCAGACCCTACCTGGCGACCCCCTGCATAAATTAATTCATTCTGTACTTTTTGCACGGGTTCGGATTCACCCGTGACGAAGCTGTAATCAATATAGGCCTGTTCGCTTCTCAGGATGCTGTCTGCTGGGACGATCTCCTGGTTCCGGATGAGGATCGAATCTTTTTCCTTCAGGTCATTCACGGCAACCGAATGATAATCTCCATTCTGAAATCGATTGACTGCCAATGGAAAATAGGATTTGTAATCTCTTTCAAAGGATAGTCCTTCATAGGTCTTATTCTGGATCCAGCGGCCGATAAGCAGAAAAAACAGGAGTCCTGATAAGGAATCAAGATAACCCGGTCCGATCTGAAAAGCAACATAAATAACGCTCACACTGAAAAGTGTTATTATTCCCAGCGAAATAGGTACATCAATATTGATGTATTTTTGTTTAAGTCCGGAATATGCCGATTTGAAATATTCCGTACTGCAGTAAAATACGACAGGCAAGGCAAGTGCAACATTAACCCAGGATATGAAACGATGAATTATCCGGTCGTCGATGCCTTCGAATCCAAAATATTCGGGAAAGCTGAGCAGCATAATATTACCGAAACAGAATCCGGCCACCCCGATTTTGATCAACAAATCCCGGTCAACGGCTTTTTGTTTTTTTCTGGTTTCCTGCTCCAGGCTGATGAAAGGTTCATAACCTATGGTTACCAGAAGGGATACCAGTTCTTTCAGTGTGATGCGATCCGGATTGAAATCGATAAATAATTCCTTTTTTGCGAAATTTACGCGTGAATACCGGATTCCTTCTTTAAGCTTATAGAGATTTTCAAGGAGCCAGATACAGGATGAACAATGGATAACGGGTATATAAAAATGAACTTTGGCTGTACTTCTTTCTTTGAAATCCAATATTTTCCTCTGAATATCTTCCTGGTCAAGGAAATTGTATTTTTCGCCTAAATTCCGGCTTTTCAGACTGATCCCGGGATTTTTCTCCAGGTCGTAATAATTACAGAGGTCGTTTTCCTTCAGGATCTCGTATACTGTTTTGCACCCATTGCAACAGAAATTTTTATCTTCGTGGAGAACGTAATCCTCCAGGCATAGATCCCCACAATGATAACAGATGATCTTTTTATCTTTCCCACTTACCTTGTTTTCCTTAATGCGTTCCATCGGCAAAAAAAAATGCAGGTTTAAAAGTATCATAAAAACGGGGTATTTAGAATAGTTTAAAACATTTAGTTAAGAAAAGTGATGGTACAGCAATTCCCGATCGTCTGATACCTGTTGAAAATGCGTTATGTTTTTTAGGGTAATTTGTAATTTTTTCGAGTTAATTTACGGGTTGGTTTATTCATGATTTCCTATTGATATCGAAAATGAGTTTACTTCATGTCAAATCACCGGGCTTCCTATCGTAAAATACTTAAGACCATCATTCTCCCGAGATGGAAACTTCTTTCACTGGGTTTGTTCCTGATCATAATTAATCGTTTATCGGGTCTGGTGTTGCCCGGGGCATCGAAATACCTGATTGATGAAGTGATCGCGAAAGGAGATATTCGGTTGATGAAATGGTTGCTGGCAGGTGTGGCGGGTGCTATTGTGGTACAATCGGTCACATCCTACTTTCTGACGCGTTTACTCAGTGTGGAAGCCCAGTATCTGATATCAAAATTACGGTCCGATGTACAACAGCACATTATTCGACTGCCCATACGATTTTTTGATAATACAAAATCCGGTGAACTGGTTTCCAGGATCATGACAGATGTGGAGGGGGTTAGAAACCTCGTGGGCACAGGCCTGGTTCAATTATTTGGAGGGGTATTAACCTCTATGGTTGCCCTTGTATTATTGATAAAAATAAGCCCCATGCTTACCTTATATGTCATCATTCCCTTATCCATTTTCGGTTTGATATCGCTAAAAGCATTTGGGTATATACGTCCTATTTTCCGTGAAAGAGGTAAAATAAACGCCGAAGTTACAGGCCGGTTGACCGAATCGTTAAATGGTATCCGGATCATCAAGGGATTCAATGCCGAGCATCAGGAGATCGGAAATTTTTCAGTTGGTGTAGAGCGGTTATTCCGAAATGTAGCAAAGAGTCTTACCTCGACCAGCCTGGTAACCAGCTCGGCCACCCTGCTGCTTGGTTTGGCCATGGTAGGGATCATGGCCATTGGGGGCTACATGATCATTCAGGATCAACTTACCGTGGGTGATTTTTTTGCCTTCACGTTGTACCTGGGTTTCATGATAGCTCCTATTGTACAAATGAGTAACATTGGCAGCCAGATTACCGAGGCCTTTGCGGGATTGGACCGGACCGAAGAGATCATGAATGAGAACAGGGAAATCGATGATCAAAGAAGGAAAATCAACATGGGACCAATATATGGTCGCATTATATTTGATGGAGTTAGTTTCGGGTATGATAAGGGAAAAACAGTAATTGAGGATATTTCATTTGAATCTCCTCCGGGATCGGTAACGGCGCTTGTCGGGAGTTCCGGATCAGGTAAAACAACCATCGCCAGCCTGGCTGCCTCTTTTCTGATTCCTGATTCGGGTATAATCACGATCGATGGCATTGATCTATCCTCCGTCACCCTGGATAGTTACCGGAGTCAATTGGGGGTGGTCTTGCAGGATGATTTTCTATTTGAAGGGAGTATCCGTGAAAATATACGCTTTCCGCGTCCAGATGCGACGGAAATAGAATTGACAAACGCGGTGAAAGCGGCCCATGTTAATGAATTTACGGATCGGTTTGAAAAAGGGTTGGATACGACCATAGGCGAAAGGGGAGTTAAGCTCTCCGGAGGACAACGGCAGCGTGTAGCCCTGGCTAGGGCCATCCTTGCGAATCCCAGAATTTTGATCCTTGATGAGGCGACTTCAAACCTGGATACGGAAAGCGAAGCTTTTATCCAGGATAGCCTGAGTCAACTGATGCATGGCAGAACCACCATCGTGATAGCCCACCGGTTGAGTACCATCCGGAAAGCGGATCAGATCCTCGTGATCGAAAGGGGAAGGATCGTGGAACGGGGAGATCATACGACACTCATTGATTTGAAAGGCAGATATTACGATTTATATACCTTTCAGGCCAGAATCTGATGTTATATTACCTTTTTTCAGGAATTACACTGGGATTGTCGGCTGGTTTATCCCCGGGTCCCCTTCTGGCACTGGTTCTTTCGGAAACAATACATCATGGGAAAAAAGCAGGAGTTTTTGTGGCCATTGCTCCCGTGTTGACCGATGTTCCGATTATCCTTTTAAGCCTTTTACTCATTGATCTTCTTTCCTCTTCTGAGTTGGTATTTGGATTTTTATCTGTTTTCGGGGGCTTGTACCTGATCTGGCTGGCCAGAGAGAATTTTATGATCCGCGAATTCAGTGTAACTACTTCCGGAGAAGGAAGATCCCTTCAAAAAGGGATCCTGGTAAATTTTCTGAATCCGTCACCCTATATTTTCTGGATCTCCATAGGTGCCCCGACAGTGCTTAAAGGCTGGAATGAAGATTCTCTCAAACCAATCCTTTTTCTCGCCGGTTTTTATGTATGCCTGGTCGGTTCGAAAATATTGATCGCGATCCTTGTCGGGATTTACCGGACAAAGATCCGCGATAAAACGTATCGCGCCATAAATAGGTTCCTGGGATTTTTATTGATATTGCTGGCTGCCAAATTTTTATACGATGGGATCATTTATTTAAGGGATGCGGATATTTTATAAATTAGGATCATGGAACGCCGTAATTATTCTGCCGAAGTTATTCAGAGTATAAAAAATGAGAAAATAAAAAATTTCGCCCGTCTGCAAGGATCAAGGGAACGGAAGAAACAAAATTTATTTATTGTCGAGGGTGAAAGGGAAGTTGAAAGGGCCATGAGAGCCGGATATAAATTCAGTCATCTTTTTTATTGTCCCGAGATTCTCGGTCCGGAATTTTTAAAAACAATCAGGGAAACAATGGAAGAGGCAGTGATTTTCAATGAAGTGACGCGAGAAGTATATAACCATATCACGTACCGGAAAAATTCGGAAGGCATTACGGGATGGGGGATACGAAGATCGCATTCCCTGCATGATCTGAAGTTGAGGAAAAATCCGCTTTTACTGGTATTGGAGCGTGTGGAGAAACCGGGAAATCTGGGCGGTGTACTTAGGACGGCGGATGCCGCAGGCCTGGATGCGGTCATAATTTGTGACCCACAAACCGACATTTATAATCCGAATGTGGTTCGATCGAGCCTGGGAGCTGTATTTACCGTTCCCATTGGCATGGCCACCAGCCCTGAAACAATTATCTGGTTAAAGGCACATCATATTTCTATTTTATGCACTTCATTAACAGCTCCCATACCATATACCCTTATGAATTTTTCGGTTCCATCGGCCATTGTGATGGGGACGGAAGCCACCGGTCTTTCAACTACCTGGCTGAAAGCTTCTGACAGGAATATTATCATTCCCATGCAGGGAAAAGTTGATTCCATGAATGTCTCGGTCAGTGCGGGCATCGTAATCTTTGAAGCCCTGAGGCAGCGAAGTATAAAATCAAAAAAATAATATGGTTTTTCTATAGTAGAGCTAAAACCACAAACCTGTAATTCAATTATAATCGTTAAATGCTGAGACATTTTTAAGATCATGCGCAGGTTGGAAGGAAGCAGGAATTTGTGGTATGGCCAGGGAGCATAATGCAGGGTTTTTTTATTTTTCTCCCATTCCAGGATGCGTGGCTTTTTCTTTTATTTATTGCAAAATCCCCTGAAAAAACCTTTTTTCAGATCCAGACTATCCTTGAGGCCGGTAAAAGTTAGATTAGCAATCACTTTTTAAATTGGGATTATTAATTTAAATTCAATTAATGTAAGGGCTTTCGGATTTAGTTGCACTAGTCACAATTTTTTTAATAAGTCAGAGGATCCGGGCTCCGAATTGAATAATTTTTAACATATCAACTCAATGAAAAACAGCAGATGTTTATCCCATTGCAATAGTTCATCGAACCGGCGGGATTTTTTAAAAAGATCGGCAATCATGACGACTGCCGGCTATTTCCTGGGGAGCCTACCCGTTTATCCGAACTGGAAAAAACCCACAGGTCAATTTACCGGATCGTATGGTCCGGGTGCCGGTTATATACCTAAAATCAAAGCAGCTTTTGTTCGGAGGGAAGAAGATTACGGGATGTGGTGGCCGGGAGCCGTATATGATGGAGAATCTGCCCGAGAAAAATATACAGAAGATCTGAAATTTGCCGCCCGGGAATACAACCTGGACCTGGATCTCAGGTTTCAACCCGTTTTTAGTCTGGAAGAAGCGGAGGAATGGTTGAAAGAGTCAAAAGATGAAAGGGCGGATGGATTGATGTTGATCCTGCTTGATCGCCAGCGACATACCTGGCCTACGGCTCAAAAAGCAGCAGAATCCGGTATTCCTGCTGTAATATTTTCTCCGCTTGGAACCTCTTTTACAACGAATACAATTCATCTTGCTGAAAAACCCGGGTGTGTCGTTTATTCAACCGATGATTTTTCCCAGGCGGTTTATGGATTAAAGATGCTGAAAGCAAGTGCCTGCATGAAACGGACCCGATGTGTGGTTATACAGGGAAATGAACGAAAACAGACCGTCCTCGCAGATACGGGTATCACCTTACAATATGTTCCGGCCGATACCTTTATTGATATCTACCAGTCAATTTCAGTGAACGATGAAATAAATGCTATGACCGATGAATATATTGGTTTGACACAGGAAATAAGGGAAGCGAGCCGCCAGGATGTAGTCAATGGGATTAAAAGCTATCTGGCTGCAGGTAAAATTCTGAAAAATGAAAGAGCGGATGCCATCTCCATGGATTGTCTGGGAGCCCTTGCCGACAAAATGATCAGCCTGCCTTGTATTTCCTGGTCCAGAATGAACGACAATGGCATTCCGGCAGCTTGCGAGGCGGATACAGGTGCCATAGCTTCACAGATTATCGTTCAATACCTGTTTGACCGGCCCGGTTTTCAACAGGATCCGGTTGCCGATACATCGGACGATACCCTAATTGGAGCACACTGTTCTTGTCCGACGCGTCTGAATGGATTCAATGAACCTCCTGAGCCGTTTGAACTGGTACATCATCATGGCAACCGGGATGCGGTCCCCAGAACAATCTGGAAAATCGGACAACGGATTACCTGCATGGATTTTTTACCTTCGGAGGATGTCGCAGGGAAACCCTCACAAATGCTCATTTCAACCGGAACGGTTGTCGATAACATGAATGTGCCTCCTTCGGGCGGTTGTGTCGTTTCTGTCAAAGTAAAAATGGACGGTGAACAGGATGTATTATCCTTCCCCGGATTTCACCAGTTGTTCTTTTATGGAGATTATAAAAAAGAACTGAAAGACTTCTGCCAGCTTACTAATTTTGAAGCCAGGATCGTATGATGACTGAATGGTTATCCTATGGTAAATGTTGGTTTGAAATTTCAGAAGGGAAGGAATGACATCCACTGTAAATACCCTCGAGAATTCGACAAATTCTTTATGTTTTTTAAATTTTAGCTATTCAGTTGGATACGTTTTCCGGTTATTTTACCGGGCAACAAATTCTTGCTTCCAACCCACCCCGGCCGGGAAGCACCACGGCGCCCCTCACGGTCTGTGTCAGGATGTCGTATTGAACCGGCGGACCGGCATCAAATTCAATCTCCTGTACAGGCAGACGGGAAAGGTTGGTCACCAGCAGGCCTCCCCTGGGATGCATCACATGGACCTGTTCAAAGATCTTTCGACCTTGCTGTTCTCTCAACGAGGTGAGGGCAGAAATACTTTGCCGGATATAGGAACCGTTTACTTTACCAATGCTTTTCCTGATTTTACCCGCCAGGTCAGCCAAGTTGATTTCCTTCAACTCTTTCAGTGATAATTCAAACGAGGCCATGGCTACCGCATTACCGAAATAAGTCCTGGGAAATCCTTCCAGGAGCCTTCTGAAATCCACCGGGCAATTGATAAAGCACTTGTCTTCCCGGAACGTCAGAGACCAGTCCACCAGATATTCTTTCGCCAGCATGGCGGTGACGATATCATTATGGGATAATCTCAACTCAGAATCCTGCTGCATGCCGGAAAGTAGTACTTTCAATGAAGGATCCGTAAAAATCCTGGTTTCCCACACCAGCTCTTTTTTGGGAATGGGCATTCTCTTATCCTCCAGGAAAAGTCCCGTAAGCTCCCGGCATGTTTCACGGGTAATTAAAGGGCCGGAATCTTGAGAGATTAAAAGTTCCCTTTGATGGACAGCAGGGGTGATCTGTTTTTGATGAAATATCCTCGCCCAGCTCGATAAAAAATGGAAATAGCTGAATCCATCCGCCAGCGAATGGGAAAGACTGACTCCCAGCACGGACCCATCCGGTGTATGTGTGAGCCTGATCCTGGACAATGGATTTCCCTCCTGGGTATCCACAGGATCGATGTATTCGTATTTTTTATCATTTTCCTCAAAATTAAGCGGGGAATCGACCAGATTAAAAAGGAGTCCGTCCGGGGATAATTCAAAACCATAGGAATTTTCATCCAGACTGACAAGCATGGTGGAGATCATGGGGAAAAATTCAACTGTTTTCAGCAGACTTTCCTTCAGTCTTTTTTCATCGATCCTTTTTTCATAGACAAAAATGAATTCGATCGGGTAGGAGCCCACTCCGGTAAAGATATGATCGATGGATGACAACGGAAATATTTTCCCCATGATGATTTATTTAAGCATCAATTTTAATTCATTGCAGGGCATCAATGATCTTTATAAGTCGCGGATCGTTCCGGATCGGGTCGAACCAGCTTTGCCGCAACCAGATCAGCCAGCTGTCGTATTTTTTAAATGCTGTCTGAACCCATTCGATGGCTTTTTCATTTTCATCCAGGCCCAGATAAACCATGGCAATATGGGTTGGTGGAGGTGCATTCTTTTCAGGGAGTTGAAGCATATTATCCAATATCTTCCTCGCCTTCCCGGTCTCTCCCGTTTTCCCGTAATTATAAGCTACCATAAAATTTGTATTATGACCGACATTTCTCTTTAAAAGGGTTTCCAGGGCCTTTTCATACTGACCCATATTTGAATACACCGTCCCAAGCATAAACAAGGTGGTAAGTTCACCAGGATCCTTAACAAGCATATTATTCAGGAATGTCACCGCCTGTTCATTTTCTCCGGAAAAAGATAACAGCAATGCACTGATCACCTTTATATATTCATTTAATGGATCGAGGCTCATGGCTTTTTTCATATTGGAATGGGTTTCCGTGAAATTTCCCTGGAAAGAATTAATGTATGCCAGATAATAATAAAGAAACGGATAACTCGCATTCAATTCCCTGGCTTTATTCAATAAAATTTCACATTGTTCATACTCAAACTGAAAAAAGGCCAGACAACCTTGCAGATAATAATTTTCCCATTGGTCTGCATGATTGGAACTTGCCAACGAGATATAATATTCAAGGCTATCCTTGTGTTGAATATATATTTTATAACCATAATGGATATCCATGATAAAGGATTCAGCCATGCCGACATACGGGGCGGACCAGGAAGGATCTTCTGTGATGGCTTTTCTGAACTGTTCCCGGCTTACCAGGATGGTATTCCTGGTCAGATAGTTTTCTTTCAAAAGACTTAATCCTGACTGATAATATTTGAAAGCCAGGAGATTGATTTTCTGTCCATTCGAATCCGGACCATGTTTTTTACCAAAGGTTCCCTCAAGCACATGGGTGATCCCCGAGGCTACTTTGCCCTGCAATCCGAAAATATCGTCCAATTTACCGTCAAAACTTTCTGCCAGGATGACGTTCCCTGTATTGCAATGGATCAGCTTGATATTGATATGAATGTCGTTGTTAACCACCTGAAATCCACCTTCAATAACATTATCCACTCCCAGGTCCCTGGAAATGCGGTTCAGGGAAATTTCGGGATCCCTGTATTTGAAAGAGGAAGACCTGGAGATCACGGTTATTTCAGGTATTTTGGATAGTTTAATAATGATGTCATCGGCAAATCCATCCCCCAGGTAATCCAATTCTTCGTCACGGCTTAAATTTTCGAACGGCAAAACCGCCAAAGGTTTCCCTGCAATTTCGACACGGGTCCTGTCGGAAATTCCCGGATCACTTAAGGGCAAAAGATCCCTGGCGAAGTAAACAATGAAAAATAAAAGGATCACCGAAATAAAATAAAGATAGGTCCGGTTCTTTTTGATCTTTTCAACGAGGTGATGGATGGTCCCCGATTGAACGGTATTTGGTATGTAAATTTTACTCTGATCTACCTCCAGCGCATAAATCCGGACCGGATCTTTCACATTTTTCAGTTTGAATTCCTGTATGAACCGGGTACTCAATCCGCTTTTGTTGTCTACCAGTCTTTTTACGGTATCCGAAACATAGATGCTATTCGTTTGCGCGGATTGTTCGATCCTTGAGGCGATGTTCACTTCATCTCCATATACATCGTTGTCTTTGAAGACGACCTCCCCTTCATGGATCCCGATTCGAAGGTTGATTTTATTTTTCATACAACCCGCCAGGATATGACCGCTCGCATGCACTGCATCGATGGCCGAATCGAAAACTGCGAGAAAGCCGTCGCCCATCTGTTTGTAGAATCTGCAGTTGAAATCCCTGAAATTTTGCTCATGAATATTTTTATTGATCTGAAGCGTATGAAGTGCTTTTTCTTCATCCTCACCCATCAGCGAGGTATAACCCACAATGTCCGTAAATACAATGGCAGATAAACGGTGAATGGGAATATTCATGTACGGTTAAAAAAATAATTATCACACCTGCTCTCAAGATAGTCAAAAAATAGTTAACCCGAAAAATTCATAAATTTTTCGCCCAATTGGACCGATTAATCACAATTTCCTGAATATCAGCGGGATAAAAATTATTAAAAAAAGTAAGAATTATTTCTATAGCCTAATAATAAGCTATTGAAATTGTGATTATCAGGGGTTAACCCCTCGTGTAACCAGTTGAATATAAATGAGATATATAATGTTAATATTCCATTTTACAAAAAA
>Ga0209536_100011885_pt1 | contig 12705 bp, 8 predicted proteins | sample DeeMarSeWOR28_12_FD_187461 | JGI IMG/M metagenome (GOLD analysis project Ga0209536, IMG submission 187461) | Marine sediment microbial communities from White Oak River estuary, North Carolina - WOR-2-8_12 (SPAdes) (version 2) | ecosystem: Environmental > Aquatic > Marine > Intertidal zone >...
GCTGGCCTGCAAAACCGGCCGGCGTTTAAAAGTCGAAACCACGGCGGCTGGATGCGCTGTTGGGCAAAAACCGGCCAGCTTATGGGTCATCAGGGATATATCCGATCGCCTGACGGCGCGAGAGAGTCTTGAAAAAGCCGGCAAACTGGATGCCATTGCCGCCTTGTCCGGTGGTATCGCACATGATTACAATAACTTACTCACAGCCATCATCGGCAATATTACCCTGGCGCAAACCCATTTAGATGCCAGGAAGAAGCCTTTTCGACTCCTGGGCCATGCGCTGGTGGCCTCTAAAACCGCCAAGAATTTAACCCAAAAGTTGATCACCTTTTCCAAAGGCGGCTCCCCGAACAAGGCAGTTGCCCACGTCGATCGCCTGGTGCGAAGTGCCACCGATTTTACGTTGAGCGGATCGAATATTAAGTGTAATTACACGTTTCCAGCCAATATCCGGTTAATTGATGTCGATCAATCCCAGATCGGGCAGGCCATCCACAACGTGATCATGAACGCCCGCGAAGCCATGCATGCGGGGGGCAGCATCAATGTGACGGCCGCCAATGTTATGGTCACCGATGACGTTCCCACGCTCATGGAAGGCGACTACGTGAAAATATCGGTCACCGATCAGGGTAACGGTATTCCGGCAGACGAATTCGACAAAATCTTCGAGCCCTATTACTCCACCAAAAAAAGAGGGAATACCCGGGGAACCGGCCTTGGTTTATCCATCTGCCGGTCGATTATCAGAAAGAACGGCGGAGAGGTGACCGTGGCGTCCCAGGTGGGCGTCGGAACAACCATTCACATTTATCTGCCGGCTGCAGAGCCCGGAGCAACTCGAAAAATCTCCGCTGAAAAGCCCCGGGAGCAGTTACCCATTTTTGGTGAAGGCAAAATTCTGGTCATGGACGATGACCCGATGATTCGCGAGCTGGCCGGGGAAATTCTATGGCATCTGGGTTACGAGGTTGAATTTGCGACCGATGGCAATGAAGCGGTTGCGCTCTACCAAAAATCAATGGAATCCACCAAACCCTTTGATGCGGTGATTCTGGATTTGACGGTGCGCGGCGGCATGGGGGGCAAAGAGGCGATTCAAAAGCTGGTCGCCATCGACCCCGACGTCAAAGGAATTGTTTCCAGCGGCTATTCCAATGATCCGGGCATGACGGATTTTAAAAAATACGGCTTCTGCGGCGTGGTCGCCAAGCCCTATTCCCTGGCGGAGCTGGGCGAAAAGCTGAAGCAGGTATTAAAAAGCTGAAGCTTTTTAATACGTTATATCCAATTGTCGATTCTGGATACTGGTTTCTTGTCCCTGACTGATGGCAACTGGTCGATGGTTTCTGGATCGCCAAGTAATCAGATAGATTAATATCCTTCTGCACTATTTAGTCAACCAACTAATTGGCCTTAACCAATTCAAGTGCCGCCTCAAATTTTTCATTCATCACCAGAGACATATCCGCCGCCGCTTCAAGCAAATTGGCGGTCTTGCCCATATCATTTGCCTTTGCTTTTTCAGCCCAATTCCTGTAATTTGAAGCATGATCCTCGTTGTGTTTGATCCAGTGGCTGAGTATTTTTTCCAATTTCGCATTAAATGACAGTTCACCAGCGGCCTCATGATGATGATCATGGTGATGGTGATGATGATGGTCGTCCGTCATGCCAATTCTCCATTATAGGGGGTTTTGAAACCACTTCTAATTACATTTATCAACTGCCAAGTCAAGCCGGAAACCCTGCACGCTGAGCATGAAACTACCTGTAACCAAAAAATCCGTTCCGATCCTGCTGGTCCTTGCAGCGGGTCTTGCAACCGGGGTAATTGTGGGTGCCTTCTTTGCGCTTACCCGCGATTTACCCCAAATTCAATCCCTGGAAAACTTCCGTCCCCTGACGGTCACACGCATTTATTCCGCCCGGAAAATGTTGCTGGACGAATTGTATCTCGAAAAAAGAGATCCGGTGCCGCTGAAGCAAATCCCCGAATACTTGAAAGCCGCCCTGGTCGCAACCGAGGATCGCAAGTTTTACCAGCACAGCGGTGTTGACCTAAAGGGAATTGCCAGGGCCGTCGTTAAAGATATAAAGGCGGGAAAATTCGTCGAGGGCGCCAGCACGATTACCCAGCAGCTGGCCAAAACCCTTTTTCTGACGCCCCGTAAAACCATCGTCCGCAAAATCAAAGAGGCCATTCTGGCTTTCCAGCTGGAACGGCGATACACCAAGGACGAGATCCTGGAGCTGTATTTGAACCAGGTGTATTTCGGCAGCGGGGCTTACGGGGTCGCATCGGCTGCCAGTATATTTTTTGGCAAGTCTGTCCGGGATTTGAGCCTGGCGGAAAGTGCCTTAATCGCCGGCATGCCAAAATCGCCCTCACGTTATTCGCCTCTGGTGAATAAGGAGCTGGCCCTGAAACGGCGCAATATTGTGCTCGGTCAGATGCGTGACACGGACATCATCACTGCCGAGGAGTATAACCGGGCCATCGAGGAAGCAATTCAGACCCGCAGCCGCCAGACATCAACCGGGGCGCCTTATTTTGTCCACTATGTGAAAAATTATCTGGAAAATATTCTGGGGGCATCCATACTGTATAAAGGCGGATTGTCGATCTATACCACCATTGATGATGAGCTTCAGCGGGCGGCCGAAACGGCCGTTGCCAGCGGACTTGAGGCACTGCAAACGCGAATGGAGAAGAACCAGATCGCTGATGGCCTTGCCCAGGCGGCCCTGGTGGCTCTCGGGGTGCCGTCAGGTGAAATCATGGCCATGGTGGGGGGCAGGGATTTCAGTGAAAGTATGTTCAACCGAGCCACCGAGGCCCGCAGACAACCGGGGTCTGCTTTCAAACCCCTGGTTTACGCCTATGCCATCGAGCAGGGGTTTGCCCAGAATCAGGTGCTCCTGGATGCTCCGGTTGTTTTTAAGGGTGCCAGCCGGGGCAATGACTGGCGCCCGCAAAACTTCTCCGAAACCTTCCTGGGAGAAATCACGCTGCGAAAAGCGCTGGCTATCTCGCAAAACATACCGGCGGTGAGGTTAATTGAAGCCCTGGGCCCCAGCTCGGTGGCACGCTTTGCCCACCGCATGGGGATCGAATCAAACCTGGACCCGAATCTATCACTGGCGCTCGGCACCTCGGAAGTAACCTTGTTGAATCTAATATCAGCCTACGCCGTATTCGCCAGGGGGGGGCAATGGATCGAGCCTTACGGGATCATCGAAGTCACCGATCACAGGGACCGCGTTATATGGAGCGCCAAGCCTCAGAAGCGTCTGGTCATGACCCGGGAAGGGGCCGCCATCGTCACCAACATGCTGGAAGCCGTCATTCAAGAAGGAACCGGCCGCAAAGCACGCATTCTCAGGGGACCGCTGGCAGGAAAAACCGGCACAACCAACAACTACCATGACGCTCTGTTCGTAGGCTTTTCACCGGCCGTGGCTGCCGGAGTTTGGGTTGGGCTGGATCTAGGCGGAACGATGGGAGATAAGGAGACCGGCTCCCGGGCGGCCCTGCCGATTTGGATGGATTTCATGACCACGGCCCTGGCGGATGGACCTCAACGGTATTTCGATCTTCCCGACAATACCGTCAAAAAACGCATCAATCCGGATACCGGCAGGCTTGCAACCGATGGGTCAAAAGCGGCCGTGACGGCCCTTTTTAAAAAGGGAACCGAACCCCGCTGAAGCCGGGCCTTACTTTTGGTTTGTTAAACCTGAATTGGTTCTGTCAACCCGTTTTCCCCCGTTGATCCTATTAATTTCCAAATCACAAAACACAAATCCCAAATAAATCCCAAAATTCAATGACTCAAATTCCAAAAATGTTTGGGTCATCGGTGATTCGAATTTGGATATTGTTTTTTATTTGTTTATTGGTGCTTGGAATTTTATAAATTTGAACCATCAGCGATATGGCGCGAATAATTAAGATGAGCACTTATCTAAGTGTATATGATGTTTATTGGCAGCGGTGGATATTTCCAGATATTGGGTTTTGGCAGGATATGCTGCTCGCCGACGGTCAGCCAGTACAGGTCGGTTATGATGTCGCGTAATTTGCCGTCTTCCGAAGGCCGGGAATGTGATGTGCGCGCATAGGTTGCCTGGAAAATACAGACGCAATCTTTTTTTTGCCGGGCAACGACATAATTCTTCTTGAAGGTTTGAGGTGCCAGGCCCGTGGTCTCGGCAATTTGTTCCACTTCTTTAGGAGAAAACTTCATTAAAGCCGACTTGGACACCCCCCTTTCAGAAATCCGAATAAGGGACCGCGTTTCACTGCTGCCGACATATACAGTGGTTATGCCGGGAATTTTTTTCATGTACTGAGCGGCCACAATGGCGGCTGTTCTTCTGCCGCCGGCCATCACCGGCAAACCATAATATTCAAAAAACTTCTTTTGAATATCCTCCGCGTATTTATCCCCTTTTTCATATAGATCCTTGGATATATAGCGCAGACTCTGGGCTAGATCTTCAGCCGCATCGGCAATGGGCCAGTCAATGCGGACATGGAAATGCGACAGGCTGTACCGGTTTTTGGCCTTGCCGACCGGGTCCCGCTGGATCAAAAGCGCATAATCGACCGGCAGGAGCTGTTTGATGAAGTTGTTAAAATGGACCGATTCCAGATATTTGGCATTGCGATCGAATTTTTGTGACAACGCAAGGGTTTTAAACTGCGTCAAATTGGTCTTGGTGGTTTTATTGACATCGAAAAAGCGCATGTACTTCTTGTGCTCGCTGGTTATAATGTCTTCAACAAAAATGACCAGGAAAGCATTCTGACTATCGTATTCCTGGTCGGGTATGCGCGCGCGGGGCTTCAACTCGCGCTTCTCCACAAAGGGGAACGGAATTTTCTGGGATACGAAATTATGGTAGGAGTCAATCAGTGCATACTGCAATAAAAATTGATCCAGCTCGTCTCTAAGCAGTTCGTAATAGGATCTTCGAATACGATCCGCTTGACTCAATTCTTCTCTGAAATTCCACGAGGCCAATTTTTGCTCCTGTTCCTGTCAGTTCCGCGTTCTGATAATGTTTTAATGATAACATGAAATAATGAGGATATAAAGGGAGAATTCACGGCAATTCCAAAAACTTAGGACTCCAGTTGAGCAAAAGGTCCAAATGGAAGTTATCAGTTATTTATTCATCATGATTTGGATAAAGTTAATTCCCGCCGGCGAGACCGTGTCAGACTGTCAGCAAACGCTCACATTCTGGTCGTCATGCCGGACTTGAACCGGCATCCAGGTTGGGAACACGGTGGTAAAGAACTGGATTCCGGGTCAAACCCCGCATGATGTAAAGCTGGGTATGCAGCGTTTTGACAGCTGCGAGACACGCTGCTGTGCGGGCATAACAGCGCAAACTCCTTCACTGACCAATAAACTAATAACGAATATCAAAAAACCAATAGCGCCGCAGGCGCTATTTGCCGTTGAATTTCTCGGCCCATCGATAAAGGCGTTCACGGTACCAGTAAGCAATGCCGGCCAGCAGGGCGCAAGCCCCCGCCGCTATGCCCAGGAAAAGATAATTTTCTTCGTAAAGGTAAGCTCCCTGGAGACTCAGCAAAAAGGTGCCGGGCATCCGACCGACAGCCGCTAGTAGAATAAATACTTTTAGCGGCAGGGTGCTTAAGCCAAGAAACAGGCAAAGGTAGTCTTTGGGAAACCCGGGAAAGACAAAAAGCAAAAACAATACGATTAGCCCCTGGCGCTTGAGCATTGAATCAAATCGCTCGAATTTGTCCGGCGGTATCATTTTCCGAACAAAGCGTATGCCGAAAAATCGCCCGATGGAAAAATTTATCCAGGAGCCCACTGCCAGGGCCGCACTGGAGTAAAGAAATCCTTCGAGAACGCCGAACAGGTAGCCGCCGATAAAACCGGTGGCTTCACCCGGAACAGGGGCAAAAATCACCTGCAGAATTTGAATCCCCATAAAAACCAGGGGCGCCCCCCACCCGAACGAAGTGATAAAGAGTCTTATCCGGTCACGGTCCGTCAGCAAATCATAAAAATAAGTGACATGCGCCCAGAGTGATTCACGCAACAGAATCCCCAGCAACAGCAGGGCACCTAAAATTAAAGTAACCAGAATTTTTAGATATAAACGTGAAGATTGCGGGGCCATGTTTGCCAATCCGGATCCGCCGCTGGCGGAGAGTCAAGAATAGTTTATCACGCGCGCTAGCGTTCTAATCGGGTGAAAGTTTCTGCCAACACCTGCCCAACAGTTTTCTGATTATAGATGACCCCCGACGGCTGCGGCGGCGATCGATGGTCTTTTTCTGTGACCATCTTTGCGCAAACCCGATCATTCCGGAGTCGTAAGATCTATGAACGTGTTCCTCATGAACCGCAAGCCCGGCCCTACCCTTCAGACCCGTCCGCAGGCAATCGGTCTTTTCCTCGCACGCCAGGCAGTTTTCGGGCGAATGCCGCAGCCCGTCTTCACCCATGGGAAAAACAATGTCAAGCTGCCCGAAGCATTCAGGTCGTTTTTTAAGGTCATGCGTCATTTTATTTGAAGTGCAGGTCAAACTCCCGGCTCATTTGTGCAATTTGGCCTTGATCCGCAAAACTGTAATAACAATTGTCGCCGACAATGATGTGCTCGTGAACCGCAAGCCCCATTACCTTGCCGGCGTAAACAAGCTGACGGGTAACGGCAACATCGTCAGGCGATGGTTGCGGATCGCCAGATGGATGGTTATGGGCGAAAATAAGCGCCGCCGCTTTGTTGGCCAGGGCGGAATGCACGACTTCCCGCGGATAGACACTGCTGGCGGTCAGCGTCCCCTTTGAATGGGTTTCGGTGGCAATAACCCGGTTTTTCGAATCCAGAAAAATAATTTTGAAATACTCACGGGTTTTGTCCCCGATATCATGGTTAAGAAAATCCATTAGTTCCCGGGAATTGTTCAGCGGAACTTTTTGGATCAATTTTTTTTCACGATACCGGTCCGAAACCGCTTTGACCAGTTTGATCCCAAACGAGTTTTTGGGGCCGATTCCTTCAATTTTACAGAGCTCATAAGAGGATGCTTCCAGGACAGCCTGCAGGGTTTTAAACTCTGCCAGGGCTGCCTTGGCCGCATCCTTGCAATCTTTGCGCGGGGTTGCCAGGGTCAGCAGCAATTCGACCACTTCGTAGTCATGGAAGCCTTCCAACCCGGAATTAAGGAACCGCTGCCGCAGCCGCTGCCGGTGCCCCGCCCCTTTATGCCCCTTCTTCTCCCCCATTTCCGCGACACCCCTTAAATTAAATAAACTTGAATTGGTTTCAGAATTGCCAGGTTTTGGTCGAGGGCAAGGCGCGAGTTGCAGAAAAAGCGGAGCGTACACGAAGTACGTGAGCATTTTTCTGCGGCGAGCAACGCCGCCATCGGCCAAAAGATGGTTATTCTGAAACCAATTCTAGATTTCGTCAAGCTCCTGCTTGAGATCCCTCGTCATCAACCGATACACAGCCTCCTTGGGATCGAGATCTTCATACAGAATACGGTAGATCTCGTGGGAGATCGGCATTTCAACGCCCAGCTTGCGCGATAGATTATAGACGGACTTGGCCGTTTTGACCCCTTCGGCCACCATGCGCATTTCCCCCAGGATATCGTCTACCTTCTGTCCCTCGCCTATTTTTTTGCCAACCGTGTGATTGCGGCTCAGATCGCCCGTACAGGTCAGGATCAAATCTCCATACCCGGCCAGGCCGGTAAACGTCCGCGGGTTGGCCCCCAGCCGCACCCCCAGTCGCCTGATTTCGGTCATCCCCCGGGTGATCAAAGCCGCCCGGGTGTTCAATCCCAGCTGCAGCCCATCAATCACACCGGCCGCTAATGCAATGACGTTTTTCAAAGATCCCCCCAGCTCGACACCGATGACGTCATCACTGGTATAAACCCGGAAATACGGCGTCACCAGCACCTGTTGCACCAGGGTGGCAATCTGCATATCTTTGGAGGCGACCGTCACAACCGTTGGAAGATTTAGGGCAACCTCTTTGGCAAAACTCGGACCTGATATCACCGCGAAGTGCTCGGATGGAACCTGAGGCAGGGTTTCTTGCAGGACCCCGTTCATGGTGAGGTGGGTCTTATTTTCAATTCCTTTGGAAGCCGATGCAACAATCGCTTTTTTAGAAACATGGTCCGCCATTATCAGGGTGGTCTCCCGCATGACATGGGATGGAACCACCACCAGCAGCAAATCCTTGCCGGAAACGACCTTGGCAAGATCATTGTGGGGTCTCAGGTTGGCGGATAATTTAACACCCGGAAGGAAATACTGATTTTCCCCGGACTCGAGAATCTGGCTGACGACTTCCTTTTCAAACACCCATAAATCGATGTCAAAGCCCTTCGAGGCCATTAAATTAGCCAGTGCCGTCCCCCAGCTTCCCGCGCCGACGACACCAATCTTAATTTCATTCGGATCTATATCATTGTTTAGTTCCATACCGTTCATCCCGATTAAGCTTGTATATCCAGTGTCCGTTGGTTGTTGTCCGTGGTTCGTTGCATGACGGGTTTGACCCTCGAAAGGGTGTTATCATACCTGCAAATAAGGTTCGATCACAGCGGTCGATAGACCCGCTATTCATCTCTCTCAGCCAAGCGCGCGGCGCCCACGATCCGCTCACCGGCCGCCAGCTCCATTAGCTTGACTCCCTGGGTGTTACGGCTGATAACGGAAATGCCCTCGATGGGCATGCGGATAATTTTCCCGATATTCGTCATCAGCATCAGATCATTTGCCACATCCACCAGCAAGCTGGATACGACGAGACCGTTGCGTTCGGTGGTTTTAATGGAGATAACGCCCTTCCCGCCCCGCTGTTGAACGGGATACTCATCGATGGACGTTTGCTTTCCGTAACCATTTTCGGTAACGGAGAACAGGGTCTGCCCATGGGTTAATACTTCCATGGCCACTATCCTGTCACCGGCATCCAATTTCATCCCCCGCACGCCCATCGATGTGCGGCCGGAAGGTCGAATATTGGACTCATGGAATCGGATCGCCTTGCCCATCAAAGAGCCTAAAAACACGTTCAGGGAGCCATCGGTGATGCGGGCGGCGATCAATTCGTCATCAGCCATCAGGTTCAGGGCAATAATACCGCCGGCTCTGGGCCGGCTGAACGCCATCAGATCTGTTTTCTTTATGAGTCCATTGCTGGTGGCCATCAGCACGTGGTACCCGGGCTCAAAATTCGGAACCGGCAATACGGTCGTCAGCTTTTCCCCCGGTTCAAAATTCAACAAATTGACGATGGCTTTCCCAAGGCTCATGCGTCCCGCCTGGGGGATATCGTAGACCTTGCACCAATAGACTTTGCCTTTATTGGTAAAAAACATAAAGGTGTGGTGGGTCGAAGCCACAAACAAATGCTCGACAAAATCATCTTCTTTGGTTCCCATACCGGTTTTTCCCTTCCCTCCGCGGCGCTGGCTGCGGTATAGGGTGATGGGATTGCGCTTGATATAGCCGCGCTTGGAAATAGTGACGACCATATCCTCTTCGACGATCATGTCTTCAATGGAGATTTCTTTGGTATGCTCGACAAGCTCGGTGTTGCGCGGATCGCCATATTCCCGCTGGATCTCGGTAAGTTCATCTTTAATGATGTTGAGAACCAGCCTTTCATTGGCCAGGATCTCTTTGAAGCGGGCAATATCCTTAAGCAGATTTTTATATTCTTCCACTATTTTCTCGCGCTCAAGGCCCGTGAGCCGCTGAAGCCGCATATCCAGGATCGCCTGGGCCTGGATCGGTGTCAGACCGTATTGTTCAATCAACTTCTCTTTAGCCTCTGCGGGGGATTGGGACCTTCGAATCAGGGCCACGACGTCATCCAGGTTATCGAGAGCGATTTTCAAACCCTCCAGAATGTGGGCCCGGTCTTCGGCTTTTTTCAAATCAAAGCGGGTGCGACGAATGACAATTTCTTTACGATGCAGAATAAAATATTCCAGAATCTCCTTAAAATTTAGAAGTTCGGGGCGGTTGTTGACAATTGCCAGAAAAATAACGCCGAAGGTTGTTTCCATGCGCGTCATTTTATAGAGTTGATTAATGACAACCCCGGCAATCTGGTCTCTTTTGAGCCCCACCGCAATACGCATGCCTTCCCGGTCCGATTCATCCCGCACATAGCGTATGCCCTGGATATGCTTATCCCTGACCAGCTCAGCGATCTTCTCGACCAGCTTGGCCTTGTTGACCTGGTAGGGTAACTCATTGATCACGATGGTCTCCTGTTGGCTGTGCTTGTCCGTTTCGACCATCACCCGGGCTCTGATTTTAAAGAGTCCGCGACCTTTTTTATACGCTTCCCTGATCCCATTGGTTCCGTAAATAATGCCGCCGGTGGGAAAATCAGGGCCGGGAACATATTGCATCAACTCCTTCCAGGTGACGCCGGGGTTATCGATAACGGCCTTGATGGCATCGATCACCTCAGAAAGATTGTGCGGCGGAATATTGGTGGCCATTCCAACGGCAATCCCCGCCGACCCGTTTATCAACAGCGAGGGAATCTTGGAGGGCAGCACGGACGGTTCGCTAAGCGATTCGTCATAGTTGGGCACAAAATCCACGGTCTCTTTGTCCAGGTCCTCGAGCATCTCGTGCGCCAGGCGCTGCATCCGGATCTCGGTGTAGCGCATGGCAGCCGGCCGGTCCCCGTCAACAGAGCCAAAGTTTCCCTGGCCGTCCACCAGGGGGTAGCGCATCGAAAAATCCTGGGCCAGACGAACGATCGTATCGTAAACTGCCGTGTCACCATGGGGATGGTATTTACCAATCACATCACCAACAATGCGGGCGGATTTTTTATAGGCCTTGTTCCAGTCGTTTTTGAGCTCCCGCATGGCATAGAGCACGCGCCGATGCACGGGTTTCAGACCGTCGCGTACATCCGGCAGCGCGCGACCGATAATGACACTCATGGCGTAATCGAGATAGGATTTTTTCATCTCCTTCTCGATACTGATTTCGCTATTGGTTTCGTTTGGAATCATTGCCACTCCTGCCCCCTGTCGGGGGGTTATTTGTTATGCGTTACTGGTCATTGCTAATCAGCAGCCACTGGCTGCACCCCGGCTAAATTCCCAAAATTGCCATAGACAACTTAATGCGAATCATGCTGGTATAAGGAGACGGATCCTTTAAAGGGACGGCATCATGTCTTTGATAGGAATTAATAATCATACTCAATGGGATTGTCAGCCCCTTTTCGAATAGCCAATAACCATTAACGAAGAACGGCCCTATTTCGTGCCGGGTTCAACGATGCGTTGATAACTGGACTCGTAAATATCGGTTAGGGTTAAAAAAGCGGTTACCACCAGGGGGCCATATATTATGCCCAGGATGCCGAACAGCTTCAAACCACCGATTATCGAGAGAAATACCAGCAGGGTATGCATCTGAACGCGCTTGCCCACCAGTTTAGGCTTGAAAAGGTATTCAATTCCCCCCGACAGCAAGACATAAAAAACAATAAAAAATATGCCGGCCGCCAACCGGCCCTGCAAAATCAGGTAGAGCGCCGCCGGCAGGAAGACGGCCCCGATGCCGACAATCGGCAAAAAGGCGAGCAAAGCCATGATCACCCCCCATAGAAAGGGCGATCTAAACCCGAAAAGCGCAAAAAGAATTCCCCCCAGCGTTCCCTGGATTAACCCACCCAGGCCGTTTCCGATCAGGATGGCACCGGCCATGTCCTTGAATTTGCGAATGAGGATTTCATCCTGATCATCCGGCAGGGGGGACAATTTAACGATAAAGCTAACCAGACGATGGCTGTCGATCAAAAGGTAAAACACGATCAACAGCATGAAAAAGAAATTGACCACAAAGTTGAAGATATTGGCCGTCATCGACGTGGCCTGCTGGTAGAGAAATAGACCGACCGTGCGGCCAAGCTGGGTTGCTCCCCGGTTGAGTTCATCAGCGGTGATGTTTACGCCGAAATTCGTCAGGATGCCGTTGATTTTTTCAACGATTTTACTGTTTTCGATCAATCCCTGGATAGGATTGTTCAATACCGCTTCTCTGGCTGTGAGATAAAGGTCATAGGCTTCGTTGGCAAGGATACCCACAAAGGCCGATACCGGAACAAAGAGAACGAAAAATATGATGATGCAGGTGATCAGCGAAGATAGGGTGGGGTTTAATTTGCGGTGCAGCATTCGGTAAACCGGATTGAACACCCCGGTAATGACGATTGCCAACACAATCACCGATAAAAATGGCCATAAAAGCCAACCCAAAAAAGCGCAGGACACCAGAAACAAGGCCAGGAAAAACCATAATATCATGTCACGTGGTGATGATGAGCCCAAGGTACCTCCCAAATGATGCGCTTCCAGGTTGGAAATTGCTTCTAAAAAAAAACCACGGCAGATCAACCGTAGAGCAACAGGGCTGGGCCGTGGCGATAATCAAATCGGTATGTTACATTCAAACGCGTACGAATATTATCTGCTCAGAAAAACGCCGGCAATCGACAGCAGCATGATCTCATAAATGAGCACCGGAATATAATTTCCATGAAATAAAGCGTAGGTGATCCCACCGCCGATAATAGCCGGCACAGCAAAAAATACCAATATTCCCAATTTTCGACTAACGCTCATCCCAGTTTCCCTCCCCC
>Ga0209536_100011886_pt1 | contig 12704 bp, 9 predicted proteins | sample DeeMarSeWOR28_12_FD_187461 | JGI IMG/M metagenome (GOLD analysis project Ga0209536, IMG submission 187461) | Marine sediment microbial communities from White Oak River estuary, North Carolina - WOR-2-8_12 (SPAdes) (version 2) | ecosystem: Environmental > Aquatic > Marine > Intertidal zone >...
GCTGCCGCCGGTGGTGACATCAAAAGAAAAGGCACTTTTTGCCGATTATTACAAAAGCCCCTACTTCTTCAGCGCACGGGTGTTTGACGAAGACCTGTTTTCGGCGATGAATGTTCTGCGCTCGCCTTTTGAAATGGAGTTTATCGAGCTCGAAAAGGTGTACCGCCAAAGGGATAAACGGTTTCTTGATATCCTCAACAGCATCAGAAATTATACGGTCACCGACGAGGATATAAAAGAAATAAACAGGAGACATAAGCCGGAATGTGCGGAAAATCCCGATGACTTTTATATATCACTCACAACGACCAATGCCATTGCAGAAAAGATCAATATGAGCAGGCTTTCAGGACTGAAAGACAAAGAATACAGCTATCAGGGCAGTATTGAAGGTGATTTCGAAGCAAGAAATCTTCCCACCGCCCTGAACCTTGTACTGAAAAAAGGGTCACAGGTGATGCTTCTGAACAATGATTCCCAGGGCCGGTGGATCAACGGCAGCATTGGAAGGATTGCAGATATTGATGAGGGCGGAGATGAACCTGATGTCCTCTGGGTTGAACTCCCTGACGGTGAGGTCGTTGATGTGCTTCCCTATGAATGGGAAATGTTTGAATTCTCTTACGATCGGAAGGAATCCAGAATCCTTTCTGAAATCGTCGGGTCATTTACGCAATATCCCCTCAGGCTCTCCTGGGCAGTCACCATCCATAAATGCCAGGGAATGACCTTTGATAAGGCAATAATAGACATTGGCAGCGGTACGTTCTCTCATGGCCAGCTCTATGTAGCGCTGAGCAGATGCACGACGATCAACGGGCTCATTCTCAAGAAGACGGTACAGAGGAAAAATGTTCTCCTTGACAGGCGGGTGGTCGGTTTTATTACCCGGTATCAGTACAGGCAGGCGGAAAAGCAGCTGTCAATGGAAGAAAGATTTACCCTCCTTGATCAGGCCATACAGGGGAAGAAAAAGCTCGATATCGTCTATCTGAAGACAAAAGATGAAAAGTCGAAAAGGACGATTATCCCCACCTTTGCCGGCGACATGGAATACCGGGGCAGAAAATTTCCCGGCCTCCGGGCGTTCTGCATTCAAAGGCAGGACGAAAGGGTATTCCATATTGAAAGGATCCTCGATATTAAAATGGCTGACTGATTGCGGCGTCTGCCATGTCCACTCCCGGTGTGGACATGGGGAGCAGCGACATTGATTCAACCAGTTCAATTGAATTTATTTGATCTTCATGATATAATGAAACCGTTTAAAAGATGGAGGAGTTAACTGGTTAAATTATTAACAATAAAGTGCGGGAGATGCTGAACAAAAAAATTGGCCGCAGGGAGATTCTTCGCATGGGCTTTATAACAGCGGCTGCAGCTCTCATTTATCCCCGAAAGACGATTGCCTCCGTCAATTCTCAGATTTCAGAAAGAAAGCTTACCATTTATAACATTCACTCCGATGAGTACGTCGAAACTGTCTACTGGCAGGATGACCACTATATACCGGATGCACTCGCAAAAATAAACTACATATTCCGTGACAGGACCACCGGAAAAATAAAGGATATTCATCCCGATCTTCTTGATCTTCTCTTTGAGGTCCAGCAAAAGCTCGGTTATCACAAGCCCATCCACATTGTTTCGGGCTACAGGACGCCGAGGGCCAACGCATACCTGAAAAAGACAACAAAGGGGGTTGCGTGGAACAGCCTGCATATGTATGGCAAGGCAGTAGATATCAGGCTGCCCGGAAACAGTCTTAACTCTGTGAGACGCGTTGCAACGGAACTGAGACAGGGAGGGGTCGGCTACTATCCTCATTCAAACTTTGTCCATCTGGACACCGGGAGTATTCGCTACTGGCAGGGGTAATAACAAAAATTTACAGTACTACAGTTCCGCAGTATTCAACGCTACAGAATATCCTCAAATGTGAAATTGTATAACTTTGGCACTGTGGTGCAAATCAGTGAGCACTACGTTACGCTGCTAATCTCGTTGATTTCCTGAACCACTGGCTTTGCTTCTTTGGGCTTTTTCTCCTGCGTTGATTTTACGAGCTTGAGTTCTTTTTGCCCCTGGGAGATCTGAGCCTCAATCTTTGCGCCTTTGGCAATGGAGATACTTTCTCTGTAAACGAGTTCACCTTTGCCGCGAGAATCAGGTCCGATTTCAATTTCATCAGCCTCGAGTTTGCCGTCAAATTCACCATTGATCTGTATCTTTCCCTTGGCCTTTATTTCTCCCCCGGCAAATTTTCCTGCTATTACAACATTGTTGCCTGCGGTGATATTTCCGCCCCGGAGCTCACCATCAATTTCAACGCTTCCTTCTTTTGTCTCGATGTTTCCCCTGCAGATACCGCCGATGACGATATTGGAATTTTTTTCTGATGTTATATTCCCCTGTATTTCCCCGCTCAGCTCCAGGTCGCAGGTGACGTTAATGTCCCCGATGAGTTTGCTTCCTTTCAAAAGAGTATTGCTCTGATGTGAGACATTGCGAACAGGCATGGCGGGAACCGCCGGGGTCATGCGCTTTTCTGTATGGATTTCATGGCTGTTCGATGCGGTACTGTCTTCATCGTTCTGTGTCCATTTTTTAAACATAAAGTCACCTCATTATGATTTCAGGTTACTGGTTACGGTAAATGAATAAATACTCAGTCATAAGATAACCGTAATGAGAAAAAATTGCAATTCGAAATTTTATGATCTTTCAACCCTCGAATGTCAGCGTCCGGCAAAGACGCAAAAAAGTCGAACCACCCCCTTTTTTTTCGTGAAAGTAATCCTACAAAATTGTAATGTCTACAAAAATGTAGCTTTTTTCAAGATGAAAATATTTATTATTCAAGAGGTTAGCCTCTGGCATGGATTTAGCATTATTGTACGGACCGGCAGGTGTAATGCCGTGGGATGGAATGTGCCGGGACATTTACAAAGATAAATGCTAATTGTTATTATTATCATTCAGACCCGAGGCTATTGCCGTTCTGTAGCGTCTGATACCACGAGTCTTTTCCGAAGAATGGTATGGACGCTATTTTTGCCTGAAAGGTCCAGGAAATACACAGACAGGAACGAACATGTGCAGACTTGCTGCAATAACATCGAGTGAATACTTCTCGCCGGTAGAAAATATTCTTGCCCTCGAAACCATGAAAGAGGGGCACGATGGTTCCGGTATGGGACTTATTCTGAAGGGGCTCGGTGGTGAATTCAAAGAACTCAAGGAGTATCCTATCCTCTCGTGCATATGCTCCCAGGACGGGGTCAAGACGATTGACGCTTACATGAATAAACTCGGCTTCAGGCTCAAGTATACATGGACTCCCACTACCAGATCAGTCAAGGGCATTAAAGGCCGTGATCATTATTTTGCAAGGGTCTATGATTATCCTGAGGAATATAGCAGCAGGCCGCTGGATGAAAAAGAGAACCTGCTTCTGCGGACCAGGCTTGAGCTGAGAAAACTGGGTGAAGAAGACGAGTCAATTATTGTTTTTGCTTTTTATCCTGATATTCTTGCCCTGAAGGAGGTCGGGGACCCGCTTCAACTCGGCGAATTCTTTGGTCTCGACAAATCATCCCTGAAGGCAAAGATCATCCTGGCACAGGGGAGACAGAACACCAATTATGCGATAAATCTCTATGCCTGCCATCCCTTTTTTATCCAGGGATACGGGACAATGACGAACGGAGAAAATACAGCATTTGTCCCGATACGGGAATTTCTGACCGGCAGGGGGTTCCCCGGATATATTGGATATAACAGCGACAGCGAGGTCTTCTGTCACATTTTGCACTATACCTGCAGGCAGCTCGGGTATCCATTGCATTACTACAAAGATGTGGTGACACCGTTGAAGCAGGAGGAAATTGACAGCCGTCCCGACAGTGCAGCCGTTACCTATTTAAAGCGGTCACTGCGGTCGCTCTGTATTGACGGGCCGAACTGCGTTATCGGATTTACGCCTGACGGGAGCTGTTTTATGGTGCAGGATGCCAAGAAATTGAGGCCCGGTGTTGTCGGCGGTGTTAAGGGAAAGTACGGACTTATGTCTGAAGAGTGCGGACTCGAAAGTGCAGTCCCCGCCAGAGACCGGTCAGAGGATGTGTTTCCGATGAAATATGACATGGTCATCATTAAACCTGATGCAGAGGAGTTGATGGTATGGAACCAGCTGCACGGCTAGACAATAATCACCAGCTTGCGATCAAGGATTTGCCGTATATCGTACGGTGGCGCGATGACCGGTGCAAGCGGTGCGGCCGCTGTACAGCTGTCTGCCCCGTGTTTGCGATAGAGCCTGCTGTAGTCGTGAAACGGCTGCTGCATTCAGAAGGGTCGATGCCTGAACCAACAGCGGTGCGCCGTGTGGAAACGATCGTAAAGCAGTCAAACGATATTGACCGCTACTGCATCGGGTGCGCGACCTGTACCTTGGTGTGCCCGAATGAAGCGATTGAGCCTGAGTTTAATCCCCAGCACAAGTTTAATTTTCACAAAAACCGGGGCGGTCATCCCTACAGAAGGGGCGGCCGCAGAAACGATCCCGGCCTCTCAACACTGGACAGGCTGAGGTTTTCGAGAATATCGATGCTTACTGACCCGGCACTTGACGCGGGACGGCACGAGTTCAGGATCAGGACCTACCTCGGGAGAATACTTCCCGCTGATGAACTTCCCATTCAGGTCGTGAACGGGAAACTTGATGTTGACAAAAAATCAGGAACGTTTGTGCCTCCTGTCAGGGAAATCTATCCGATCATGATCGGCAGCATGTCAATCGGGGCCCTTTCTCCCAACATGTGGGAAGGCCTCGCAATGGGCATTACGTATTTAAATGAAGTTGAAGGCATGCCGGTGGTAATGTGCTCCGGAGAGGGCGGAATGCCCCAGCGGCTTTTGCGTTCACGATTTATAAAATACTTTATTCCCCAGATTGCGTCAGGGTACTTCGGATGGGATGAGATTGTCAGGGCTATCCCGCATATGATAGATGACCCCTGTGCAATTGAGATCAAGTACGGCCAGGGTGCCAAGCCCGGAGACGGCGGCCTGTTGATGGCCCATAAGGTGCTGAAACTAATCTCTGAGATCAGGGGTGTTCCGATGGGAGTGGACCTTCCCTCTCCTCCAACGCATCAGACGAAGTATTCGATAGAGGAGGCCGTCGCCAAGATGATCCAGTCCATGTACATGGCCTGGGGCTTCAGGGTGCCGGTCTACCCCAAGATTTCCGGAAGTCATACGGCAAAGTCCGTGCTCAACAATCTTATCAGGAATCCCTATGCGGCAGCGCTTTCAATAGACGGTGATGACGGAGGAACCGGCGCCGCATATAATGTATCAATGGATGCGATGGGGCACCCTATTGCATCAAACCTCCGTGAATGTTATCTCGACCTGGTAGCGCAGGGCAAGCAGAATGAACTGCCGCTGATTGCAGCCGGCGGTGTCGGGAAAAAAGGCAATATCGCATCGAACACGGCAGCACTGATCATGCTCGGTGCTTCTGCGGTGTCTATCGGCAAATACATAATGCAGGCGGCTGCCGGATGTTTCGGTGATGAATACAACCGGTGCAATGTCTGTAATATCGGGAAGTGCCCGAGGGGAATAACAACGCAGGACCCGAAATTGTACCGCAGACTCGACCCTGACGTTGTAGCCGAGCGGGTTGTTGAAGTGTTCAAATCAGTCGATACGGAACTGAGAAAAATTTTTGCGCCCATGGGAAGAAGCACAGAGCTGCCCATCGGAATGTCTGACGGGATAAGCGCTGACGACCCGGCGGTCGCTGAGAGATTGAAGATTAAATACAACTGTTGATTTGTGTCTGTGTCATTCCCGCGAAAGCGGGAATCCAGAGAATAAAAGGCATGGATTCCGCATCAAGTGCGGAATGACTGAAAAGAATTTATAACGATAAGAAATGAAAAAAGTAACAATCAAAGGGAATGTAAAAGGCCACAGGATCCCTTCCCGGGTGCTCGAAGAGCAGATCCAGGAAGCTGTCAGGAAAGGCGCCCGCAATCTGCATATAGTGGCAAACGGACAGCACGGCATCGGCGGGCGCATATGGCCCGGTGATGAAAAGGTAAAGATAAGTGTTGAAGGGCCGGTAGGCCAGCGGCTTGGCAGCATGGGAATGTTTGGCACTGATATTACGGTCAATGGCAGTGTTTCCGATGACGTTGGATGGATAAACTGCGGCGCGAATATCACTGTATTGGGGGATGTTACCAACGGGGCTCACAATGCCTGTGCCCAGGGGAAACTCTATGTGCAGGGAAGCGGCGGTGCGCGCTGCGACACCATGACAAAGCACAATCCAAAATTTGATCCGCCTGAATCATGGTATTTCAGGGACGTCGGTGACACGTTTGCTGAGTTTAAGGCCGGAGGCATTGCCGTTGTCTGCGGAGTAAACCCCAGAAATCCTGAAAATATCCTGGGCTATCGACCCTGTGTCGGAATGGTCGGCGGGGTTATTTATTTCCGGGGGCCGATCCAGGGCTACAACGAATCAGATGTTAAACTTGAAGAGCTGACCGATCAGGACTGGCAGTGGCTTACAGACAATATGAAACCCTACCTCAAGGCTATCAAGAGGAGCGGGTATCTCGAAGAACTGACAAAGAGTATAACTGACTGGAAGAAGCTGGTCCCGTTCACTGCCCAGGAGAGGGCAAAAAAACGACCGTTCAAGATGCCGGTATCACAGTTTCGCACAGAGATCTGGGAACATGGTGTCGGCAAGGGCGGAATTTTCGCCCCCTATCTGAACCACCCGTTAACAACGCTTCCGTATGTCACGAGCGGGGACAACCGGAGGTTCAAGCCTGTATGGAATAATTATAAATATGCTCCCCCCTGCGAGTACGCATGCCCGACCGGGATACCGACGCACAAGAGGGCGCAGCTTATCAGGGCTGACAGACTCCACGAAGCAATGGAGCTTATTCTGGAGTACAGCCCGCTGCCTGCTTCAGTGTGCGGCGAAATCTGTCCCAACCTCTGTATGCAGGCATGTACCCGGGACCGGGTCGATACTGCATTTAATATCAAGGCGATGGGACAGGCAAGTCTTGAGGTCAAGGCCCCTGCATTCAGGAAACATACAGATAAAAACGTTGCTGTAATTGGTGGCGGCCCGGGAGGGCTGTCTGCTGCATGGCAGCTCGCCTTAAAAGGGCATACCGTGGATCTCTACGAGGCGGAAAAAAAGCTTGGAGGCAAGCTTGAACTCTGCATTCCACGGGAAAGACTTCCGGAGAAGATCCTCCAGAAAGAGATAGAGCGGTTCAGAAAATCAGGAATCAATGTCCACCTCGGGACAAAAGTTGACAAGAAGAAATTCAGGCAGATATATAAGTCGCATGATGTCGTGGTCGTTGCCTGCGGGGCCCACAAACCCCGCATGATGAATATCGCAGGATCCGGAGACATGGTGTCTGCCTATGATTTCCTGAAAGGGATCAATCTTGGAGAAGCCCCCGTTCTGAAAGGTAAGAGCGTAATTGTCATCGGCGCCGGTAATGTGGGAATGGATGTGGCGACGGAAGCGTATCATTGCGGAGCAAAGGAAGTGATTGCCGTGGATATCCAGGAGCCTGCGGCGTTCGGAAAAGAACTCGAAATTGCAGAGTCCCTCGGGACCCGGATTGTCTGGCCGAAGTTTACTGACCGGTATTCAAAGACAGAGAAAAAAATTCATTTCACTGACGGCACTTCCATGAAGGCAGACCTCGTTGTCATCTCTATTGGAGATATGCCGATGACAGAATTCCTTCCCCCGAGTGTTGACACCGACAAAAACGGATGGATCAGGGCTGATGAGGCAGGGCACACCTCTGACCCGAAAGTCTATGCGATCGGCGATGCAACCAGACTGGGACTTGTAACACATGCGATCGGTCATGGCAGGATCTGTTCGGACGCCGTACACGCTCTCCTGTCAGGCAGGTCATACAACATGCCTCCGCGCAAACCGCTGGTCCCGTATGAGAAAATAAAGACAGCTTATTACGACGTCTGCAAGGGCGAACCATTTACTCCGCAGGTGGAGGCCAACCGCTGCATGTCCTGTGGTGTCTGCAGAGACTGTCACATGTGCGAGGCAACCTGTTATTACGGTGCAATCAGCAGAAAAGACCGCGAAGACGGTTCCTACGAATACGTGGTCGACAAAGACCTCTGTATCGGCTGCAGCTTCTGCGCCGGCATCTGCCCGTGCGGCGTCTGGGAGATGGAAGAGAACATTTAGAAGAGAACGACGAACAGCGATTGGCGCGTCACGATATACGAATTAAAAAAGTTCGTCATTCTTTTTTTTCTCCTTGTTACTAATCTCGCCTTGATCGTCGATCGATTATTGCCGTATCCGCACTACGTATTTCCCTTAAGATGATCATTCATGATTTACGCGCTCAAAGGGGAAATTTCCGTGTAATAAAAGTCAGTTGAAAATTATCCTTTATCGTTATAGAAGTGTATATATCTTAAGAATTATGTACATAAATACGATAAGAAAGAAATGAAATTCATTTCGATTAAATCAAAGTTGACGATTTCATTCATGGCCCTGCTGATGTTTACGGTGGTAACTCTGGGGATAACCGGTTATTTCGTGATCAAAGGCTACCTCGAGAATCACTATCAGGCGCAATTAAAATCTTCTTCTTTGAACCTCGCACGAGAAATAGAAGACATACTCTCTGACAACAAAGAGTTGCTCCGGTCTGTTGTGCACGGCAGGCAATTTCAGCAATATCATCAATTCTACAATGAAAAGGCCCTTGCGGAATATTTCAGCAGATTCAAATACAGGTTCCCGGTGTTGAGCTATATAGGGAAAGATGGTCATGAAAAGGCAAAAACAATAGACGGTCATCCCTCTGAAAATCTGGTGGACTACCGTGAGAATTTATTTCTTCAAGAGGCGATGCAGCTGCCGAATAAAGTGCTCATTTCGCAGCCGTTGCAAAGCAGGGACATCAATGAGCCGGTCATTGAACTGGTGTTGGCACACTATGATAATTCAGGAAAAGAATTTTCGGGCATCGTCATGGCCCAATATCCCGTAAGCCTGTTATCCGATTATCTTTCAGAGTTCAAGGTTGGAGCGTCAGGTTATTCATGTATCCTTGATAAAGACGGTACGGTGATTGCGCAGTATCTTTATAATACAAATCGTTCAGTTGACAGCGAAACAGACTTTATGCCCCCACAAGTCTCAGAGGCAGGATTTCAGCATGGGGATGTCCTGGGACTCATGGGGTTAGTAGCATATGCTCCGGTCAAAAGCATGGAGTGGACCGTGAGGGTAACATTACCAGTCAGTGAATTCGAGAGGGCCATTTCCGAGTTCTATTCGTTAAACATCACTGTTTTATTTATTATTTTTCTTGTCGGGCTGTTCTTTTCCTCTTTTATATCAAAAAAGATTGCGGGTCCGATTATCGATATAGCTTCCTCGACCAAGGAAATCGCAAAAGGCGATTTTGCCCATAAGTCAGAGATTAGAACCAATGATGAAATAGGAATCCTGGCTGCCTCTTTCAATGAAATGGCGGAAGAATTAAAGAAAAACCATGATGAACTGAGAAGGTCTCACGATGAACTTGAACTGAAGATAAGGGAACGGACGGCAGAATTATCCCGGACAAATGATCAGCTCCAGCAGGAGATTGCAGAGAAACAGAGTTCTGAAAAGCGGCTGGCTTATATAGCGTATTACGACGCGCTGACGAACCTGCCAAACCGTACTCTCTTTGAAGACAGGGTTGAACAGGTAGTGGCTGTCAGTTACAGACATGATAAGAAGGCAGCTTTGTTGTTTATTGACATCGATGACTTCAAACGCATTAACGACACCCTGGGACACGTTGTTGGTGACGAACTGTTGATGGGAATTGCTGACCGGCTGAGAATGATGACGCGGAAAGGGGACTCCATCAGCCGCAAGAACGAGGACCCCATGTTTGCCCGTGTTGGAGGTGATGAATTCACGGTCCTTTTGAGTGTATTAAAGCAGACTGAAGATGCCGCAAAAGTGGCCCAGCGCATAATTGATTCACTGTCTCAGCCATTTGTATTGAGTAAACAGGAGGTCTTCATTACCGTCAGTATCGGCATAGCGATGTTCCCCGATGATGGCAGTGATTTGTTTGAACTCTGGAAGAACGCGGATACCGCAATGTATTATGCTAAAAATAAGGGGAAAAATAATTATCAGTATTACAAAAAATCCATGAATGATACTGCTGCCGACAGGCTCGCTCTGGAATCCGAACTGAGAAGGGCCCTGGAGCGGGAAGAATTGTTACTCCACTATCAACCCCAAATAAACTCTCAGTCAGGGAAAATCATTGGAGTGGAGGCTCTGCTTCGGTGGCAGCACCCGGAAAGAGGGATGGTCTCACCTCTCGAGTTTATTCCGATTGCTGAAGAGACGGGATTGATTGTTCCGATCAGTAACTGGGTCCTTGAAACCGCGTGCAGTCAGAGCAGGAGCTGGAAGGACAGGGGCATTTACAACATCCCGATATCTGTAAACCTGACCAGTCATCACTTTCATCGAAGTACGCTTATTAATGATTTATTGGAGCTTCTTGAAAAGTACGGTCTGCAATCCTCTGACCTGATACTCGAAATGACAGAAAGTGCGGTCATGGAAGATACCGATGTGACATTAAAGAATTTTCGCGATCTCACACAAATGGGATTCCGCCTCAGCATCGATGATTTTGGGACCGGATATTCCTCTTTGAGTTATCTGAAAAGATTTCCGATCCATGCAATTAAGATTGATCGTTCCTTTGTCAAGGATGTGAATACTGAAGCGGATGACGGGACAATTGCAAATACCATTATCACCATGGCGCACAGTCTGAAAATGCATGTTGTTGCCGAAGGCGTTGAGACCGAAGACCAGCTCAGGTTCCTTCTTGAGCGGGACTGCGACGAGCTGCAGGGGTATCTGTTCAGCAGCCCGCTGCCCCCGGAAGAGGTAGAGAAACTTCTGGCAAGCGATAAAGACGGCATGGGGATATATTCCTTGTTCTTTGATAGCCCGTCACGAACGTGGGATAACGTGTTTCCCGATGGGCCGCCTCCTGAAATTATTTAGGGTTATCATCCTCCGAATGGAGCAAGCACCTGCTCAACGGTTTCGGGACCATCCGCCTTGCCTATTGACCAATCTGGTAAACTGAAACAGTGAGGACGCGAATCAGAGAGGTTCAGGTAAAAAATATATTGACGAAGACGGGCATTCCCGGTTTCAGCTATTGTGTTAACCCCTATGCCGGATGCAGTCATGCATGCAGGTACTGTTATGCCACATTTATGCAGCGGTTTACCGGCCATACTGAACCATGGGGCAGTTTTGTTGATGTGCGAATCAATGCCGCTGAAGTCCTGCGGAAACAGCTGAAGCGGGCAAAGAGAGGAGCTGTAATCCTGAGCTCAGTCACAGACCCTTACCAGCCTGCTGAGGTTCGATACAGGATGACCAGAAAGTGCCTTGCGGTGCTTGAGTTATTTAAACTCCCGGTCAATATCCTGACAAAATCACCGCTTGTTGTCCGGGATTTGGACATTATTTCCAGATTAGACGAAGTGTCGGTCGGATTGACTATCACCTCAGATGACGATGATGTGCGAAAAATATTTGAACCTGCAGCGCCGCCGGTCTCTGCACGCATCGAGGCCCTGAAAAAACTGCATATTGCCGGAATTGAGACCTATGTTTTCATAGGCCCTGTCCTTCCGATGAATCCGGAAAATCTGGCCGGGGAAATAGGGCCTTATGCAGACCGTATTCTTGTCGATACAATGAATTACAGGGCAAAGACAGTCCATCTCTACAGACAGTACAATCTCGATCAATGGCTGAATGGGGATTATCTGTCCGTTATACAATCAAGACTGAAAAAGTCTTTCAAGGACATCAATATTGAGTTCTGCGGGTCCTGATTTGCCGGGCGCGGCGGCCTAGTGAATCCGCGCTCATGGGGCTTCCTTTCTCATGGAATATACAGCTTTCTTTAATGACGGTGCCTTTATTCTTTTCATGCATTCATCCTGAATGCACCACTCGTTTCTCGAGTGTGCTCTCATTGACAACCTTCATTTTTTTAAGGTATTTTAATAAGTCGTACGTTTAAATCTGTTATTATTCATGGTTGTGATCTGCAATTCGTTATTTGAAATTTTGCGGTGAGAGGGCCTATAGCTCAGTTGGTTAGAGCGCACGCCTGATAAGCGTGAGGTCGGTAGTTCGAATCTACCTAGGCCCACCAACAGACAATTATCAATGAACAATTATTCATTGCTAATTAGTAATTGAAAATTGTAAATTATTAAAGTCGGGGGTGTAGCTCAGCTGGGAGAGCGCCTGGTTTGCAACCAGGAGGTCATCGGTTCGATCCCGTTCACCTCCACCATTTTACAACAAGGTTAAGGGGATAGGGTAAAAGGATTAAGGATCAACACAACAAATTTCTGTTGTGAACCTTTTTCCCTGAACCTAAAAAAAGGGTTTGCTTTTTGTAGCGGGTTCATGGTAGTATTTTACACTTTAAAATAGATTTTCGGTGGCTATACCGGAGGGGTCACACCCGTTCCCATTTCGAACACGGCAGTAAAGTCCTCCAGGGCTGATGATACTTGGGCTGTGAGGCCCT
>Ga0209536_100011888_pt1 | contig 12703 bp, 12 predicted proteins | sample DeeMarSeWOR28_12_FD_187461 | JGI IMG/M metagenome (GOLD analysis project Ga0209536, IMG submission 187461) | Marine sediment microbial communities from White Oak River estuary, North Carolina - WOR-2-8_12 (SPAdes) (version 2) | ecosystem: Environmental > Aquatic > Marine > Intertidal zone >...
TGCCCCAGGCACGGTCGACCGTCGGGTGCGGCAGGCCTTCCTCCAGTTCAATGGTGCCGAGCGTTTCCAGGATCTGCTCGTTGGGCGAGCCGAACAGGGCGACCTTCGAGCCTACGATTCCGCCATCGTCGAAAGCCGGAGCCACATAGCGGTCGTGGTTCCAGTTTTCGATGACTCGCGCGGTGTCGCGGTTGCGACAGTATGCCTGCAGTGTGCTGCCGAAGTCCTCGGGCTTCGCTGCTTCGACCCGATAGAGCACATGGCGTTTCCCCTCCTCACTCAGATCGCTGAAATCTCCGGACTCGAAGAGATCGATCTGTGGTGGGAAATCGTTGTCACGCCAGGGTAAGCCACCGAGTGTCTTGGCGTTTAGAGCTTGTATCCCGATTCCAAATGTGGAGTCGCGCACCACACCCACGGTCTCTCCGATTGTGTCCGAGATCGTTGTCGCATAGGGACCCCAGACCACCAACTCGGCCGAATCGATGGGGTCGACCGCAATCAATTCGAGGACCAAGTGGGTCGCCTTGGGAGTGACTCGGATCCGAGCGGTCACTTCGCCCGGATAATCGAGAATGGCCACCTCGTCCTGCGGACTCCAGCTGAAAGAACTGGGCGGCTGTAACACACCGTCGATCTTCAGCGATAGCAGCGGAGACTCCACGGTGTCAGCCCTGTGGTCGCGGCCCGCATTCTCATCTGTCATCGCGACTATCCGGCCGGTTCGGTCGACAGTCAAACGGAGATTCCCGGCGAGCCAGGTTGTTCTCTGGAAATCGGAACACCCGACGATCGACAGTGACAGGAGTACTCCGGCAAGGCACGCGGCAATCACCGATCGCATCCGTCTGCAGTTCTCAGTTCGCATTGTGCACTCGATTGTTAATGTTCCTTCATCTGGGCTCTACCCCCCTCATCTCCATCATTATCTTCGGCTCGTCAGACCGTACGACGTGCGACGACCCCTAAGCGTATTTGTCTCGGAACCGATTGCAAGTCTCGCCACCTGGAGCATTCAGTGCGGAGTTCTCTGATGGCAGCCTATCGTACGATTGTGGTCCTGCTGTCCCGTCTGATTGCGCTGCCGCTGGCGCAGTTAGCTGAAGGGCAGGGTGTTGCCGTGCATCACGGTCGGCATGGTGAGATCGCGGTGGCGCCACCGCGGCTAGAGGCCGAGATCACGATCGATGGCTCGCTCGATGATCCGGAGTGAAGGGAACGGCGGCGGGGCCGGTGGTCGTAGCGCGGTGGGGACCCAACAGCACTCCTTCGTGGTCGACCTCGGCATTCGACCCCGCGTTCTACGAGGACTATCACGTCGAAACAACGCGCGCTGGTGTCACCGACACAGTGCCATTCACCGTTCCCGGCCGGGCGAACGACGCGCTCACCATTAGTGCGGGCCTGTCGACGCCCCAGTTCCAGCGCTTTGCCGCGGATGTGAATGTGACCGTGGGCAAGGACATCGCCTATTGCGAGCCGTCGCGGGCAAACGTGTTCGGGCTCAACACAACCGTGACGTGGCGCCCGACGGAGCAGCTCCGCGTTGAAGCGAGATACGCCCACGAGCGTCTGGTACGGGAGCGGGGCGGCTCGCGCCTGTCTGTGGCGAACATTCCACGGCTCAAGGCGGAGTACCAGATCTTCCGTCCGATCTTCGTGCGCTTCGTCGGTCAGTATGCGTCGCAGGAAGTCGATGTCCTGCGCGACCCCGTCAGCGACGCCCCGATCCTGATACGCGATCCGGACAGCGACACGTACTCTCCGGCCGGTCCAACCAGCGTGAACGACTTCCAGCTGGATCTGCTATTCTCTTACAGGCCCACACCGGGTACCGTGGTCTTTGTGGGCTATGGCGCCACCCTTACCGAGAGCAAGGCCTTCCGGTTCTGTGATCTCGAGCGGGTACAAGATGGTTTCTTCGTGAAGCTGAGCTACCTGTTCCGCAGCTAGCCAAAGACGGCGGATCGAGTCACGATCGGCGGCTGGCCTATTGAGGTGTTGGGCCTCCGACAGATGCCAGTGCCCGGCCAGAAGGACTTGACGTTTCCATCGCTCGATTCGAGTGTTACAGCTCGGGTGATCCTCATTCATGCCGTGTGGTGGCTCCGGCGGATTCGCGTGAGTCAGCAACCAGGGAGAGATGCTTGTCATGCAGTCGCAACACCAGACTTCACGCCGTGAGTTCTTGTTAACTTCTGGCGGCGCCATCATTGCTACATCGCTTGGCCCGACGCTACTCGCCGGTTGTCAGGGCGAAGCAATCAGGGGGCTCGAGCGCGCGTACTCCCAATCCAACCTCTACTGGCTCGAGGTGTCGGGTGACGCAAGGGAACGGGGCCACATCCACGGTGAAGCCCTGCGGAGCGTGATCGCGGAGAGCGTTGAGGGTTTCACGGAAAAACTCGCCGCGGTGGGATACGCGCAGGAGCTGATTCAAACGTTCGCCGCGAACTCGAGCTTTGAAGTCGAGATGAATCGTCGGACTCCTCACTTCCTGGAGGAAATCCGCGGCGTCGCCGAGGGTGCCAACCTGCCGTTCGAGACGATGTACGCCTACAACTGCTTCGACGAGATGCTGAATGTGTTGATAAAACTGTCCCGCAGCGGGCGACTGGAGGCCGAAGCGGTGCCGGGACAGACCGAGCTATCCGGGTGCAGCAGCATGGCCGTGTGGGGGCAGCAGGGCGTTCCCACCCTGCTGGGCCAGACCGTGGACACGCCGTATTTCGACGGCGCGCAGACGGTCTTGCGCGTGAAGCGGCCCGACACCGACGTCGAGTTGTTGTTGATCACGGCCGCAGGTAATGTGGCGGGCTTCACCGGCATCAACAACTACGGCATCGGTCAAGCCGGCAACTCGATCACGACGTTGGCCAGCGCAAGTGTGGGGATGCCCACCCTGTTCCTGCAGCGCGCAGCGATCGAAAGCAAGACACGGCAAGACGGAGTGAGTTTCATCATGAGCGCACGGCACGCCAGCGGTGCCAACTACTTCGTTGCGGGTCCGGAGGGGTGCGTTGGCATAGAAGGCTCAGCCAATAAAGTGGTGCAGTACAATCCAGTCCGAGGCCCAGGCCCCGGCGCGCAGCACCTGCTGCATACGAACCACCCCCTTGCGAACGATGACCTGAACGATCTGGCCCCCAGCGGCGACGCGAGTCTCGAGGGGGCAACGACCCAGCGGCTCGATCAGCTCGTCACATTGTATCAAGGCAGGACCCAACCAGTCACGGTCGATACGTACCAGGAAACGTTCGCCACTGCGCCGATCTGCTTCTCGCGCGGCGCGGGCCATCCCGTGGTCACAACGATGTCCGCTATTATGGAATGCGATCCGAACGATCCGGTGCTCCACGCCGCCGGCGGTCCACCCGATGTAACGCCGTTCGTAAGCTTTCGGTTCTGACCCGACATATCGAACTACCCAGACTGCATTCGTTGACTCGACGGGACGCCGGGGCTCGTGCAACCGAACCGGTCTTCCGGGCCAGGACCTTGTAGAGGGTTGCTAGATTATCCTGAGACCATGGAACTCAGCGTCTTCGATCTGTTCAAGATAGGGATCGGGCCTTCCAGCTCGCACACGGTGGGTCCCATGCGCGCAGCGCTGCGGTTCGCCAGATGGCTGCAGTCGACCGGGCGACTGCACGAGATCACGCGCATCCGCTGTGATTTGTACGGATCGCTCGCTCTCACGGGTCGCGGTCACGGGACCGACTCTGCCGTGATTCTCGGACTGTCGGGTGAGGACCCGGAGACCGTTGATCCTGACCACGTATCTCACTCGGTCGACAGCATACTGTTCCATCAGGCGCTCAGCATACTGGGGCAATGCAAGATCGAGTTTCGCGAACCGCGAGATCTCTTGTTCCACCAGCAGGAATCACTGCCGCTCCATCCCAACGGCATGCGCTTCACCGCGCTGGATGATGATGCCACTATCTTCACGGAGGAGTATTACTCCGTGGGAGGCGGTTTCGTCCTCAGCACTGCTGAAGTCGAGGCCGGTATGACTGGCGGCACCGAGCCGGCCCGACCGCCCACATATCCCTTCACGTCCGCGGCCGATTTGCTGGCAATTGGACGCGAGCGGAATCTCACGATCGCCGAGATCGTGCGAGCCAACGAAACCGCCTGGCGGCCCGATGGAGACACGGCGGCGGGGCTCGACCGAATCTGGTCGGTGATGGAGGAGTGCATTGATCGCGGCTGTCGCTCGGAGGGTGAACTGCCGGGCGGGCTGGGCGTGCGGCGCCGCGCTCCCACGCTGTATCGTAACCTGCAACGAGCGGCCGCCACCGAAGATCCCATGACCCTGTTGGATTGGGTCAGCCTGTTTGCTCTGGCGGTGAACGAAGAGAACGCTGCCGGTGGACGAGTCGTGACCGCGCCAACCAACGGAGCCGCCGGAGTGATTCCCGCAGTGTGTGAGTACTACAGGCGTTTCGTGGCCGGAGCGGATCGCGCCGGTACCGAGACCTTCCTCCTCACAGCGGCAGCCATTGGCACGCTGTACAAGCGCAACGCATCGCTATCGGCAGCCGAGATGGGCTGTCAGGGTGAGGTTGGCGTCGCCTGCTCCATGGCTGCAGCGGGCCTGGCGGCGGTCATGGGAGGCAGCAACGAACAGATCGAAGAGGCGGCCGAAATCGGCATGGAGCACAATCTGGGGCTCACCTGTGATCCGGTGGCCGGTCTGGTGCAGGTGCCGTGCATCGAGCGCAACACGATGGGGGCGGCCAAGGCCGTCAACGCCGCACGCCTAGCCGTGCTCTATGGTGATGGCGTGCATCACGTACCGCTCGACCGCGTGATAGAGACGATGCGGCAGACCGGTCACGATATGCAAGACAAGTACAAGGAGACCTCGAAGGGCGGGCTCTCGGTCAACGTGATCGACTGCTAGCAAGTTAGGTGGAGTACTGCCACCGAGGGTCGACTGCGGTTGTGGACGACGCAGGTCGATGGCAGACGATGAAGGAGAAGATTGAACAGGGAGGAATTCGGCATCTCGCAGCCAACTAATTCGTTCGGGGCGTTCCAGCGGAAGATCCCACCGGGCGATACGCATCCGCGTCTCGTGTGTGCCGACTGTGGCTTCATCCACTATGAGAATCCCAAAGTCGTAGTGGGATCGGTTTGTGAATGGTCCGACCGTCTGTTGCTATGCCGGCGCTCGATCGAGCCGCGTGCCGGGTATTGGACGATACCAGCCGGTTACATGGAAGCGCGGGAGACCACGGTCGAGGGCGCCCGGCGCGAAGCCTGGGAAGAAGCCCACGCCCGAATCGAGATCGACAGCCTATTGGGAGTCTACAACATTCCCCGCATCAGCCAGGTGCAGCTCATCTATCGGGCCCATCTGGTTGCGCCCGATGTCGAGGCTGGCGAAGAGACCACAGAAGTTGCGCTGTTCGAATGGGATGCGATTCCGTGGGATGAATTGGCCTTTCCCAGTGTACGATGGGCACTGAGGCACTATCGCGAGGTCGCGGGGCAAGCGGTCTATGCACCGTTCGCGAACCCGGCTGACGACATGGCGGGCTATCACGGCGCAACGGATTGAGGCGATCTCCGATTCGCGCGCGCTCCTAGCGCCTCACCGCTGAGATCCTGAACGACCAGGCATGATCACTGGGCGGGTTGGCGCGCATTGACGCCGGCAGCGCCGCTACGAACCCGGTTCCAGCCGCTTCCCAGGTCAATTGCCCCGCGGCGCCCAGTAACGACACCGTGGCACCCTCCGCGGGTTGCAGTTGGGTCAGCGACAGGTAGGCCGGCAGCCGGGTCTCGCCTTCTTCCGGCAGGTAGATCGCGTAGACCGATCCGTCCTTGCCCCGTGTGAGACGGATCTTTCCCTCGCTGTATGGCTCTATGGGCCGGGTCTCGTAGATCGCAGCGCCGTTGACGTCCATCCATTTGCCCAGCGCTTGCAGTCGGTCATAGGCTGCCTCATGCCACGTACCGTCCGGGCCGGGTCCGATATTGAGCAACAGATTGCCACCTTTGGATACGACATCGGCCAACATGTGCACCAGCGCCCGAGCGGACTTGTAGCGATCGTTCGGTACATACGACCAACTCGTGGCCATCGGCATCGGTACTTCCCACGGGTGCAAGATGGCCCCTTCAGGGATCCGGGCCTCCGGAGTCAGGTAGTTCTGGTAGGGTCCGGGCACCGCGCGGTCCACAACGATCAGGCCGGGCTGCTTCGCCCGCGCGTTCGCCACCAAACGCGGCATGTCTATGTCCTGGCTCTGGATCCGGATGAACTTGTAGTCCGGATCATTGATGCGGTCCCTGATCTCCTGCTGTGATACGGGGCGTACCCAACCGCCGTCGAGCCATAGGATATCGACGCGGCCGTAGTGGCTCATCAGTTCATCGATTTGGCCGTGTGTGAACTCCACGAACTTCTCCCAGCGGTCCGGGTATTTCTCGATGTCGTAGTTGGGGTTGCGATCGGGCGTGGCAAAGTAGGGCCACCAGTAGTACGGACTGTGCCAATCCGGTTTGGAGAAATACGCCCCAGTCCAAAAACCTCGTGCGCGAAACGCGTCAAATATCTCGCGGGTAACATCGGCGCGTGGATCGCTGTGAAACGGCGTCGCCGGATCAGTGATCTTGTAGTCCGTATGCCGGGTGTCGAACATGGTGAAGCCGTCGTGGTGTTTGGTGGTGAACACCACGTATTTCATGCCGGCGGCCCTCGCCGCCTCCGCCCAGCGCTGCGGGTCGAACTGCGTCGGGTTGAATGTGGTCTGCAGATTCTCATAGGCCCTCTTGTACTCGTCGTACTCATCCATCGAGCGCCTGCACCACGGCTCGTCCTCGGAGCAGAGCGACCACGACTCGACGATACCCCACTGGCTGTAGGGGCCCCAGTGCATCAGGAGCCCCAACTTGAGGTCCTGCCACCCGCTCAGCTTCTCGCGTACGAGCGGATCCGTTACCTCGACGTACCGACCGCCCTCCTGGGCAGCCGCGGGCTGGGGTAGGCCGAGCCCTGACAACGGGATCAAGCAGAGCTGCGAAAGCAGGGCGGCCACGACGGTAGGCGTCCCGGTATACCGGCGTCCCGGCTTACCGCCCGTCGATTTCACGGCGGACCCGTCTGCCCGGCGGTCGCGGCGGTCAGCTTCCGCTTCCTGCTTCCTGCTCCCCTCTCCCTGCTCCCAGCACTCTGCACTCCGCACGTCGTTTCCTAGACTCCTTCCGCTTCCTGGTAGATGCGGCCTCCCACCAGCGCGGCAATGATCAACTCGATGAGGCCGACCAATCCCCAGAGCGCCAGCATCGTCATGGGGTACAGGCCGATCATGTGGTAGCCGACCAGCGACAGCAGATAGCCGCCAAACCACAGGGCGACGGCGACGATGATCGCTGTTCTCGGCCCAGGCCCGAACCGGGGTCGAGCTGCGGCATAGAAGAAGATCAGGGTGAGACCCGCGATCAAACTGATAATAACGGTCAGTGCCCACACGGGGGCGCTCATCTCCATCGCCAGGCCGTGAGCTTCGAGCGCCGTCTCCATATCGCCCATGTACGTGAAGCTCGCGATGCCTTCGATCAGCCAGATGACGATCCCGGCAACGATCCCACCTGCCAGCCAGCGACCCACGTTGATCCCGCTCATGGTTGCCCTCCGAATCGACTGTTTCAGGTTGGCCCTATGAAGCGGGAGAACTTGCAGCGGCCGTCCGGTCAGTGCAAGGGCGAGTGGTGCCGTTCTAGCCCGCTCCGCCCGCCGCCTCTCGCAATAGGTTCCGGGCGATCACGAGCCGCTGGATCTGATTGGTCCCCTCGTAGATCTGTGTGATCTTGGCATCGCGCATGTACTTCTCGATGGGGTAGTCCCTGCAATAACCATAACCGCCAAACAGCTGTACGCAGTCAGTGGTCACCTTCATCGCCACGTCGGTCGCCATGAGCTTGCACATGGCCGAGATCTTCGTGATGTGCTTGTGACCCGAATCGATGGTCCGGGCGGCCGCGTGTACCAGCTGGCGGGCGGCTTCGATCTGCGTCGCCATGTCGGCCAGCATCCACTGGACCCCTTGGAACGAGCTCACCGACTGGCCGAACTGCTGTCGCTCGTGCGTGTATTCCATTGCGAGGTCGAGCGCTCCTTGGGACAGTCCAACTGCCTGTGCCGCGACACCGGGCCGAGCGCGGTCGAGTGTGATCATCGCGTGTTTGAAACCGCGTCCTTCATCGCCGCCTAACAGCGCGTCTGACGGTACTCTGCAATCCCTCAGGTGGATCTCGACCACGGGAACACAGCGGATGCCCATCTTGTCCTCGTGTTTGCCGACGCTGTAGCCCGGCGTACCGGATTCCACCACGAACGCCGAAACGCCGCGGGCGCCACGCTCCGGGTCGGTCACCGCGAAGACGGTATTGAACGATGCCACCGCGCCGCCGGTGTTCCATTTCTTGTCGCCGTTCAGTACGTATTCATCGCCGTCACGCTCGGCCCGGGTCGTCATGGAGCCGGCATCGGACCCGGCTTCCGCCTCCGACAGTCCGAAAGCGATCAGCTTGTCCCCCGCCGCGATCGGGGGAAGCCAACGTTCTTTCTGCTCGTCGGTGCCGCCGACGATGATGGGGAACGACCCCAGTGCGTTCACTGCGAATCCGACTCCCATGCCGCCGCACGCGCGCGAGAACTCCTCGACCACGATGCATAGATCGAGCACTCCTCCGCCGAGGCCGCCGTACTCCTCGGGGATCCAGACACCAGAAAGGCCGGCGTCCTTGATCGCCCGTTGGACTTCCCAGGGATATTCCTGCGCGACATCGTACTTCGCTGCTACGGGGCGCATGACCGTCTCGGCCAATTCGCGGGCCCGGTTCTTGAGTTCGACCTGTTGGGCAGTGTAGAGCTCCGCTATCATGATTCTCTCGTCTTTATGGTTGTCAGGGTCAAAGCTGTTCGAGGGTGTTACTGCGGATGAAGAATACTACAATGCCGACCGCCTGCACGCAGTATGCGTGGCACGACTGAGTGAGGATGCAGTCTGACCCCCGCAACTAGTATGGCATGTTGTCATCGCTCAGGCCCATGTGATGGCCCAGCTCGTGGATCACCGTGTCCCTGATCTCGGCGACGATTTCGCCTGTCGTGTTGCACGTCCGCAGGATCGGTCCGCGGTAGATCTCGATCCGGTCGGGGAAACCGGTGTGTGCACTGCCTCGTTCGGTCAGCGGAGTACCATAGTAGAGTCCCAGCAGCTCACCGCCGTCGAGGTCTCGATCGCTGGGGTCCCGGTCTCGCAGGTCGGGTTCCTCACGCACCACGATCGCGATGTTCTCGAGGGCGTCGTGGAACTGCTCGGGGAGCTGCTCGATCGTTTCGCGCACGACATTCTCGAATTCTCGCCGATCCATACTGAAGTCTAACAGCGTGCGGGCGGAATCAGGGTGGAGTCGCGTAGTGCTGCGCGGCCGTTCTCGGTCGGTACACGCTCGAGGCGGCACTGCTGGGTCATCGAGGTTATTGTTGGAACTGACGAATCCCACTGGAGCGTTCAATGATACCAGCGGAGCGGTTGGCTAGCGCGGTGCGGGTCCTTTCTCTGGCTTTCGTGGCGGCCTGCGTTCTCTTGAGTGATGCCCGTTCGCAAACGGCTTTGGGGGTGGGACGCCATCAGGTGGCCCGGTCGCAGAGGGGGGTGGTTGTTGCGGCGCATCCATTGGCGGCGTGGGCCGGAGCCAGGATTCTGCGGCAGGGTGGAAACGCTGCCGATGCAGCCGTTGCGGCAGCGTTCGCCGTTTCGGTGGTACGGCCTTCGATGAACAGTATCGGGGGGCGCAACCAGATTTTGCTGCTGCGGCCGGACGGCAGGGTGTTTGGCATCGACGGCACAACGCAGGTCCCGGAGGGCTACGACCCCGAGACCGCTCCGCGGGCGTCCTACGGCTATGCAACGATCGGTGTTCCTGGCGCGCTCGCGGGCCTGATGCGGTTGCACGGCGAACATGGAACGCTCCCGCTAGAAACGGTGTTGGCGCCAGCCATCGAGTATGCGGAATACGGATTCCGGCTGTTACCGGGCCAGGCATTGTTTCACGCGATGTCCGCCCGGCAGTTGGCGGAATCCGAGGGCGCCCGCATGTACTACCTGAAGCCCGACTCGACGCCCTATCGGGCCAGTGAGCTGCTGCGCCAGCCGGATCTGGCTCGCACGTTCCGGAGAATCGTGGCGGGAGGCGCCGACGCTTTCTACCGCGGCGCGATCGCCCGAGCGATCGCGGCCGACATGGAGGCGAACGGCGGGTATGTGACGCTCCAGTCTCTGGCCGACTACCGGGCAGAAGACGCTCGCATCGTACGAGGTAGCTATCGCGGATACGAGCTGGTAGGGATGGACGTGCCATCCACCGGCGCATTGGCGATTCAAGCGCTGCAGATAATGGAGCGCTTCGATCGCGGGGAGCACACCGCTGAGGAATGGGCCATTCTCAAAGCCGAGGCGATCGGACTCACGGTCGTGGAGTTCGCGAGATTGGGAACCGACAGTGCAGCCACGCGAGCCACCTCCAAAGCCTGGGCAGCGCAGCAGGCCGAGAAGGTCCAACTCGGTGTGGCCAGCCCTACAGGTACCGAGGCCACAGCGGGCCATCTCCCCGATTACGCGGAAAGCTACACCACGCACCTTTCGGTGGCAGATAGTTCGGGGATGGTGGTAGCACTGACGCAGACCATCGGTCCGGCGATGGGCTCCAAGGTCGTGACACCGGGCCTGGGGTTCTTGTATGCGACTACATTGGGCGGCTATTTGGGTGGTGAGATGCAGCCGGGCACGCGAGCACGCTCGTTCATCACGCCGCTACTCGTGCTCCGGGACGGGGAACCGTTCCTCGTGTTGGGTGCGGCTGGTGGAATGCGAATTCTGTCGGCCGTCGTGCAAGCGGTAAGCCGTGTGGTGGATGACGACATGGACCTCGCCCGAGCCCTGGCCGCTCCACGAGTCCACCCCACACTGGACTCCAGCTTTGCTCTCACGGGAATTGCAATGGAAACTGTGCCCGGTCGCGGATGGAGCGCGGAGCAGGTTGACGTGGTCGAGCAGATGGGCTTCCGGGTAAGAACTGCCGCGATGCCAGGATCGTTCGGTCGGATTCACGGTATCTACCGGGATCCGGAGACCGGCACTTGGATCGCGGTAGCCGACCCCGGGGGCGAGGGATCGGCGGTCGGCGTTGAGGGCAACTGATCGAACACCGTCGTGCAACCCGCGACGGATCGCTGGACGCCCGCTCGCGTTCCGCCTCTTACCAAAGGGTGCTGGACACGACAGATTCTCTGAGGTGAGCGCGAGAATGTAGTGTTGAGGAGCGAGATTGATGGCCCGAAGAAAATACAACCTGCAGACTGACAAGGCGGGAAACTGGTATTTAGACGTTCCCCTCGAAGGCGGTTCAACCAGCGTACGCGTGAGCTTCAGGCGGTGGTACTTCGCTCCATCTGTCGGTGATGATGGCAAGGTCCAGGTCGAGTTATTGGCCAAACAGTTGGAGCGGGAAATCACCGGAGGAACGCTGCGGATCGAGAACCTCTTCGAACATGAAGGTATGAGCTTCCCAGTAGATATCGATTTGGATTCGCGTGACGATCTGGAGACTCTGGTCCGCGCCGTTCGGAAGGTGTTCAATGAAGGACTGAAGCGCAGTAACGAGGCTAGGAAGAACGGTCTCACGAGATGCAAGGAGCGACTGGCGGAGCACGGCGCGGTCCAGCAGCGCCAGCCGGAAGACCGCGTGCCCAAGGTCGACCGCCGGCAGAACGGCGACCGCAGGTCTCTGGAACGGCGGCAATGGTATGCGCCGCCGACCAAGGATCTTCGCAAATCAGAGCGGCGCGCCGGCACCGAGCGCCGCGGGATGCGTGAAGGACGCGTGGCCTAGGGTCCCGGGCGCGGTGACTGCTCGGTAGAAGACGGAGGACTCCGAGATGAGTGGACCAGACCCGGTCTCGACAGCGGCGCAAGAGGTCAAGCGGGACGCGAGAATGCTCATGCTGACGGGCCTAGTGATGGTCGTCATGGGTCTTCTCGCCCTGGGAGCGCCTCTTGTGGCCGGCGTTGCTGTGGCCTTCACAGTGGGTTCGCTGGTGCTGTTGGGTGGCATCCTGCAGTTGATTCTAGGCGTGAAGGCCGAGTCGTGGGGGTCCAGGATCTTCGGCATGATACTGGGTCTGGTTGCTCTGGCATGCGGTCTCCTCCTGATAGCGCATCCGCTCTTCAGTCTCGGCTTCCTCACGTGGCTGCTCGCCGGCTATCTCGTGCTCGATGGAATCCTCCAGATCGTGCAAGCGCTGGACATCAAGCCCGACCGCGGTTGGGGTGTCACACTCCTGGCCGGAACGCTGTCGGTCCTGCTCGGCGTCCTCATTTGGCGGCAGTGGCCACTGTCGGGTGCGTGGGCGGTGGGAATCTTGGTGGGTGTGAAGATCCTGCTTAGTGGCTGGAGCATGATCGTTTGCGGCAGCGTGGGTGGCTGGGTAGCAGGGGCCGTGGCGGAATCGTGAGGGCGCCGCAGACCAGTGGTCGGCATGACCGCCGGCCGGTCAGCGGTCCCAGTCGAGAACCCCATTGTCAATCGCGAAGCCGTTGTGCCATGCGTTGGTTTGGTGCTCGTCCCGACACCACCACGCCGCACCGGCGGTGCCGCCCGTCGCCACCGAGCCTGATCACCA
>Ga0209536_100011889_pt1 | contig 12702 bp, 11 predicted proteins | sample DeeMarSeWOR28_12_FD_187461 | JGI IMG/M metagenome (GOLD analysis project Ga0209536, IMG submission 187461) | Marine sediment microbial communities from White Oak River estuary, North Carolina - WOR-2-8_12 (SPAdes) (version 2) | ecosystem: Environmental > Aquatic > Marine > Intertidal zone >...
CCGGCGGAATCCTCGGTTTGCGTCGCACCATACTCACCTCCAAAGTCGAGATACATAGTATGGCTCACAAACACAAAATTCCGGATACCCCTCGCGCTCGAGCACATCCAAAGATGGAGGCATCAAGTCAAGAGCGCCTCGAGCCTTGCGGCGACCGGTTCGAACTCAATGGGTCGGCCAGTCACTTCTTCGACCAGCTCGTCAGCGGGCTTCTCTTGCCCGCGTTCCATCAGACCTTGCACGAATGTCCCGGCCTGCGGATTGCGGAACCAGTCCGTACCATATTGCTCCCTGAGCGCCGCGGAAAGCCTAGCCTCCATCTGCCAAGCTCTGAGATAACGGGCGCAGTAGAACCCCGGATCTACGTCGGTCAGATGGTCATCCTCAGAATACTCAAACAGCGTCGCTTCACTTAACCTCTCCGCGTATTCGCTCCCCAGTCCGACGAGATTACTACGGTGGAGCGACAGTTCGTACAGTAGCTTTGCGGCGTAGCGCCGCACCATATGCAATTCCTGGACGGCGAGTTCCGCCACGAGAGAACGGATCTGGTTCTTACCCAGGTCGGTGTATCTAGCGAGCCAGCTGGGATCCATCGTGAGATGGTCCCACAGCATGGCGAACCCTTCCGTTATCGAGTTGTCACCGAGCCAGCGTGCCTCGAAGGGTAGGTCCCTCGCAGGCGTCGAGAAGTGCATCGCATGACCCAGTTCATGCCAGAACGTGCGGTAATCCTTGTGGCCTCCCTGCGGCCTCATCACCAAATACACCTCCTCCGGAACCCTGACCGGCACACAGAACGCCCTGGACTGCTTGCCTTCACGTTCCTCGGTGTCAAACTTGATGCGGCCTCGATGTTCGATATCGAGGCCCATCTCGCCCAGCTGCCGGCGCGCAGTTGTCACGAGCTCGTCGGGCCGAAACGCAGTATCGTATTGGTCCGCCCGGAAAGTCCACGCCGTATCAGCCCTGACCAGCCAGCCCAATCCCACACCCAACCTCTGCTTCACCAGCTTGCCCAAGCTGTCCGAGAACACGTTCGCTGTTTGGTTCAGAAACAGCTGAGCCTGGTCCCCCAGCGCAGCGAGATCGATGCCCGAGAGTGCCGTGACCGCCCCTACGTAGTCCTGATATCCGAGACGTTCCATCTCTGCGTGTTCGAGCGAGAACCGGTCCCGCCGAAGCCCATTGAGCGCAAGCGCGCCATCTTTCGCCCGAGCTCGGTCCAAAGCGATTCTGTATTCTCGGTTGGGGGAGTTGGCGAGCTCTATGGCCGCACGGAGGTACGGCACTTGCACTTCGCCGACCTTGAGAACCAACTCCTGTTCCCGAGCTAGTTGCCGCTCCTCATGAGGCGCGACCTTCCGGCCAACTTGGACCCCGACAATCCATTCGAGAATTGCTGGTGATCCGCTATTCCTCGCAGCCTCGAGTGCGGTTTCGGACAGCAATGCGTCGAAGCGGTCGTAGATGCGACTGAACTCAGGCTCGGCCTTGAGACCAGATAACGTACCGTAGTATTCTCGGCCAAGCTGCTCGTGTAGAGACTCCCCCGCCGACGTGAGCTGCGCTCGATTCACCCGACCAGCTTCTCAGCGAGGAATGACACCAGTTGATCCGCGTGCACGCGGTCCTGTGCCAGCGTATCACGATGACGTACTGTAACGGTTTCATCTTCCAGAGTCTGTCCGTCTACCGTCACGCCATACGGTGTGCCTGCTTCATCCTGACGGCGGTACCGCCTTCCAATCGAGCCACCGTCATCGTAGAACGTCGGAAACCGACCGCGGACATCGTCGTGGATGCGATGAGCGAATTCCGGCATCCCGTCCTTCCTGACAAGCGGAAATATTCCGACCTTGATAGGTGCGATGGCCGGATTGAGACCCAACACTACCCGTTGCTCGCCCTTTATCTGTTCCTCTCTATACGCATCAGACAACACTACTAGCGCTAGCCGATCAGCCCCGAGTGACGTCTCGATTATGTACGGCGTGAACCTCTCCTTGCTTACCGGGTCCATGTAATCGAGCCTCTTGCCCGAGTACTCCTGATGGCGACTCAGATCGAAGTCGGTTCGGTTGTGAATGCCTTCGAACTCCTGCCATCCGAACGCAAACTCATACTCGATGTCAAAGGCAACCTTGGCATAGTGAGCCAACTCGTCGTCAGCATGCTGGTGAAAGCGCAGCTTGTCCGACGCAATCCCCAAATCCACATGCCATTGCATGCGCAGTTCACGCCATTGCTCGAACCAGCGGTCGTCATCGCCGGGAGCTACGAAGTACTGCATCTCCATTTGCTCGAACTCACGCGTGCGAAAAATGAAGTTCCCCGGCGTGATCTCGTTTCTGAAGGCCTTCCCTATCTGGGCTATGCCAAACGGTATCTTCTGACGAGACGACTGCATGACGTTGAGGTAATTGACATAGATGCCCTGTGCCGTCTCAGGACGCAAGTAGACGACGGCAGCATCGTCTTCGACGGGGCCCATGAATGTCTTGAACATCAGGTTGAACATGCGCGGCTCGGTGAGGTCACACTGGTCCGCCTCCCCCGGGGTCTTGCTGGGTTTCTGCGGACACTGCATCTGGTCCAGCTGGTCTGCCCGGAACCGCGCCTTACACGTGCGACAGTCGACCATCGGATCAGTGAAGCCAGCTACATGTCCCGACGCCTCCCATACCCGTGGATGCATCAGGATCGCGGCATCGAGGCCCTCGATGTCGTCCCGCTCATGAACCATTGAGCGCCACCACCGTTCCTTGAGGTTCTTCTTCAGCTCCACCCCAAGCGGTCCGTAGTCCCAAACCGAACCCACACCACCGTAAATCTCGGAAGATTGAAAGACGAAGCCCCTACGCTTGGCGAGGGAAACCAGCCGGTCCATCTGCGAGTTGTCAGCCATCGCACCTTGTCATTGTGGAAGTTGTCTCGAGGAAGTACGGGCCCTGCTCTACTGGACTTCTATTATTTGATCTCTTCGATTGCCAACACTCACATAAGAAACCGGAGCGCCGACAAGTTCAGTCATTCTGTCAATGTACGCTCGCGCCTCTCTCGGGAGGTCGGACAGCGCCCTCACGCCGGCTGTCGAACACCGCCAGCCCGCGTGGGCTTCGTACAGTGGCTCTACCGAATCCAGGACTTCCATATCCCCCGGAACCGTGTCCATGACCTCGCCACCCACCCGATACCCTACACAAATCGAGATTTCGTCAAAACCGTCCAAAACGTCGAGCTTTGTGATAGCTAGGTTCGTTAGACCGTTGATTCTCGCCGCATAGCGCGCTACCACAGAATCGAACCAGCCACATCGCCTCGGTCTCCCCGTTGTGGCCCCGTACTCACCGCCAGATTCCCGCAGTCTGTCTCCGATATCGCCTGGGGCCTCCGTCGGAAATGGACCGTTTCCAACCCTGGTCGTATAAGCCTTGATGACGCCAAGTACGGCATCGATGACCGTTGGCCCTACTCCCGCGCCGATACAGGCTCCACCTGCAATCGTATTCGACGCCGTAACGAACGGATACGTCCCGTGGTCCACGTCCAACAAAGCGCCCTGCGCCCCTTCGAGCAAGACATTCTTGCCCGCTTTGATCGACTCGTGGATCAAGTGTCCCGTGTCGGTTATCAAGGGCAGCAACGCGGGTGCAATCCGCTCCAGCAACTGCATGTGCTGATCGAAGCTGGCACGTTCATCGACCTGCATCAGCTGCAGCTGCTGATTGGCTCGCTCAACGTTGGCCTTGATCAGGGTGGCGGTCCGATTCGCGTTCATCAGATCACCCACTCGGATCCCACGACGGCCCGCCTTGTCCTCATATGCAGGACCGATACCTCTCCCGGTAGTCCCTATCTTCTTACTCCGCTCGGTGGCATGATCGAGCAGCAGGTGATAGGGCAGCACCAGTTGTGCCCGATCGGACAAGAAGAGCCGACCGTCGGACTCGATTCCGCGCTGCCGCAGTTCATCCATCTCTGACAATAGAGTCTCGGGATTGAGCACGACCCCGTTTCCGATTACGCAGCGGGTATTGGGATGCAGTATCCCTGAAGGAATCAGGTGGAGAATGAACTGTTCGTCACCACAGACCACCGTGTGGCCGGCGTTTGCACCACCCTGGTAGCGGATGACAACCGCGGCACGCTCCGAGAGAATGTCCACGATCTTGCCCTTCCCCTCATCACCCCACTGCGCGCCAACCACCACGAGGCAACGGCGCTCGGGAGCAAACATCGAAAAGCCACCTTCCGTTGTCGGCCAAAAAAAGAGCCCCGGGGGTTACCGCGGGGCATCCTTTGGAGAAAGGTAGGCTCCCATCCGAAGCGAGTCAACCAAGCAGTGTATCGATGGCGTACGCTGCGGATTCTCCAGCCATCACGGCGGCTCCAATCTCGACCCTCTCCGCCGTATCGGCACATGTGTGCACCACCCGAAGCGTGTGCCAAGTCCCCCGGCTCAGGGTGACGCCCTTCATGCCCGCCCTTTGGAGAATCACACCATCGACCAACACCCCTGAAGGCAGGCCCCAACGGGCCACCTCCCCACCCGCATTGCCCAGTGCCGCCGTCAGAGCTGCGGCCACGCGAGCACTGCGGTCGCCTGACGCGATCCCGCTCCGACCGTGGGTCGTGATGCGATACTTACCACATGAATCGAGTCCGTCGAAGTTCACGAAATCGCCATGCGCACGGCCCCCAGCCACCCACTCCCGTGCTCCCGCCATGGCAAACTCCTCGGCACCAGTGATCAGGACACCCACGTCATCCCTGTGGCTCAGCCGTTCGGCGGCCACGAGAGCTGCGATCAATCCAGTGGCATTGTCCACCGCACCGGGAGAATCGTTGGACACCGATCCCCGCGAAAGTGCGGCACCACCCGACACAGTGAACAGCACCGGTGCAGCGGCGATCCACCACGGTAGCGGTGTGACCACTCGGAGCGCCAGAGCCACAATCAAGATCGCCAGACCCATCCCGAGGGCTCCAGTGGCCAAGACGCGGCCAGCGAGAGAGAGAGATTGTCCCTTACTGTCCGAATGAGCCACCAACCAGATCTTAGGGTTGCCACCGCGCGTGGCCCATATGTTGACCGCCTCTACATCTGAGGTTCCGGCTTGGATCTGGCCGCCGGCGACACCGAGGGCCAGCAGCCCAGCCAGCGCCAAGGCTGCGATACCGATCGGCAGCACGATCCAACCGGAGACGTCGACTACCAGGAAGGGTCCCAGTAGCAGCGCCACCCAACCGCAGGCTGCGCCGAACAGCGCCACCGCAGTCAACGTGCGAGGAGACGCCCTGAACCGCTGGAGCTGAACCGCTAACCCGGACTGCTCCAGCCGGGCCACGATCGCGGCCTCGACGCCTCGTAAGGGACCCGAACCCGCAATCCGGGGAACAGCAATCCTAGCGAAGAAGCCTTCCGTCCAGTTGCTCTGCTGCACCCTAACCGGCGCGGATGCCGGCTCGACGGAGTAATTCCTGGACCTGCGCGCGATCGCCGGAATCGAGGTCAGTGAGCGGGGCTCGCACCGGCCCGCCTGCCAGGCCGACTGCGTCGATGGCGGCTTTCACGCCCGCCACCCCGTATCCCCCAACGATACCCTGGTGCAGCGGAGCGACCTTCTCCTGGGCCGCCCCAGCACGCTCCCTGTCCCCTGCCGCGAACGCTGTCCCGATCTCTGCAGTCAAATCGGCGGCGAAACATCCGGCGGCAGCAATGGCTCCAGCGGCACCCAGCTCCAAGGCCGCGTAAAAAAGAGCGCCCGATCCCATGAACAGGGTCCACTCGGTCACGGCATCACGGTATGCGGCGAAATTCTTTAGATCCCCGGATGAATCCTTGATTCCCCAGATGTTGGGGTGGTCCCCAATCGATGCCAGCAACGTATCCGTGAGCGACACGTGGGTGTACTTTGGCATGTTGTAGAGAAAGACCGGAACCGGCGACTCATCGGCGACACGCCGAAAATGCCGTGAAAGTGATGCGGCCGTAAGTACCGGCGCGTAGTACGACGGTGACCGCACCAATACAGAGTCAGCGCCTGCTGCTGCTGCGACATGACAGGCGGCGATGGTGGCCCGCGTGGATTCCCGCCCTGCGCCGGCTAAGAGCCACCGGTCCGGGGGCACGACATCACGCAACCACTCGACGATGCGTTGGTACTCGTCGTCGTCGAGTAACGACGCTTCGCCTGTGGAACCGCAAGCGACCAATCCATCGACTCCCAACTCTAGAAGTGCGCGTGCGTTGTCTCTCAAATGAACTGGTGCGACGTCGCCGGTGGCGCTATCGAAGGGCGTCGTGAGTGGTACCAACAGCCCACCCGGTCTGTCATTCACTGGCCCCACCCCCATCCGGATCGACCGGCTTCGATCCCTCCGATTCGGCCTCTCCTGAAGCGACCTTCTTTGCAGTGCCAGACTTGCCACCGCCTCCCACCACACCTAGCAGCCGCTCTACCTCAGTCGGATCCGGAGCTGCCATCCTCGCGGTTTCCAAGCTGACTACATCGCTCTCTACGAGGTCTGCCAGATGCTGTTCAAACGTCTGCATGCCGTACTTCTCCCGGCCATCGGCGATGTGCTTTCTGATATCGCCAACCCGGTTCCGATCTCCAATTAGCTCCCTGATCGCCGGAGTGCAGATCAGGATCTCGAGCGCTGCTGTCCTTCCCCCTCCGTCGCCGCGTGGTAGGAGCCGTTGTGAGAACACGGCCTGCAGTGTTTCGGCCAACCGCATTCGAGCCACTTCTTGTTCATCCGGTGGGAACATCGCCACGACACGGGCTATCGTTGTCGTAGCATTCGGTGTCGCAAGAGTGGATATCAGCAGACGTCCCGTCTCCGCAGCCGTTATACCGATATCGATGGTCTCTAGGTCTGGCAACTCCCCCATCAGGATTACATCCGGATCCTGCCTCAGTGCAGAGCGCAATCCTGACTGGAAGCTCTCGGTATCGACGCCAACCTCCCTTTGCGTCACAGATGATTTCAGATCACGGTGTAGAAACTCAATCGGGTTCTCCAGAGTCACTATGTGTTTGTTGGTCTTGGTATTCAGTGCGTTTACTATCGCAGCCATCGTGGAACTCTTGCCGCTCCCGGAAGGGCCTGTGACCAAAACCAATCCGCGATCCATGTCAGCGACCTTCTCCAGTGCCCTCGGCAGACACAGTTTATCGAGCGTGGGCACTTCGAAGGGGATGACTCTGAGCACCACCATGAAAGAAGATCGCTGCCGTAGGATGTTGACGCGGAACCTACCTACGCCCGGCGAGCCCCAAGAGCAATCGTAGTCTCTGATCTTATCAATCCGTTTCCGGTCTTCCTCGGTCGGAATGAACCTGAGTGCGATTGTCTTGGTCTGCTCGGGCGTCAGACGCTGCTTCGTAAGCGGCTTGAGTTCACCATCGATGCGCGCTCGAAACACGTCGCCGGCCTTGATGTGTAGGTCGGACGCACCGCGCTCTACAGCCGCTTTGATGATGTTCTCCATGTCTAGTAACCGGCCGTAATGTTCACGACGTTCTTCAAACGGATCCCCCGCAAGTATCGACTTATGTTGTCTGTGATCAGTCTGACTTCGCGTTCCCAGAAACGCAGTGACACCCCGCTCACATGCGGAGTAATGAACACCCTAGGGTGGTCCCAAAATGGGTGGTCCTTCGATAACGGCTCCGTCGCAAACACATCCAGAACGCAACCACCCAAGTGGCCGCTATTAAGGTGCATCAACAGCGCCTCCTCGTCCAGCAGTGCGCCGCGAGCCACGTTCAGCACGTACGACCCTGCGGGCAGCGCGGCCAAGACCCGCTCGTCGACTAGTCCCCGCGTCTCCGCCGTATGCGGTGCAGCAATCACCAGCACATCGCTTCGGTGCGCCATCTCGAGAAGATTACCGGGACCACCGATCCAACTGACACCTTTCGGCGGCCGCCGCGAACGGTTGCGCCGCAAAGCAGACACATGCATTCCCATCTTACTGCAGCGGCTTGCCACGGATCGCCCTATTCCCCCGAGGCCAATGATACCGACTCTCAGCTCGCTCAATTCGCGGATTGGCGTATCCCAGGAAGCAAGTTCCGCCTTCGCCCAGCGGTGTTCTGCTTGAGCAGCCACGGCGGCCAGAAATCCGCGAGCGCAGAATCCAATGGCAGCCAGCACCCACTCAGCAATCGGTTCGGCATGCACCGCACGAGAATTTGTCAGCAACGCACCACTGGACCTGAGTTCCGGCGTGATGCTCCCACCGACGCCCGCGGCCGCGCTGTGTACCCAACGCAAGGCCCCACCTGCCGCACGTATCACACCACTGGGCACACCCCAACCGAGGTACACCTCTGCATCCTGGGCCGCCTGTTCCGCTGCGATACACCGACCGGCCCCATCCCCGTCACTCGAAGTGGGTGCGGAGACCTGCACTACGTCCCATCCGCTTCCGAAAGCCTCACGTATCTCTGACACATGCTTCGAGGGAATCGACCAGATCTGCCGGGGTGACGTCAGGCTGATGACTGCTCGTCTCACGCCCGAACCGCTACCAGACTGGCGGAAGTACCGTTGATCGAACTCATAGATCGCGCATCGTATGCAGCCTGGAGTGACTCACTTGTCGCGTTCGGCCGTGCGCACCCCAGGCATCAGTCCCATCAGCTCTCGGACGTCCCGCATAGTTTTCTGAGCTACCGCGCTGGCCTGCTTTGCACCCTGGCGCAGTATATCGAAAATCTGCTCCGGATTAGCGTGAAGTTCACTCGCACGCTCCCTTATCGGGGCAAACGTTTCGGCCACGTTATTACCGAGCACTCTCTTGCAGTCGAGGCACCCCCATCCAGCAGATCTACAATTCGACGCCACTTCGTCCACGGTGTCAGACTTCGAGAAGTGGCGATGTAGCGAGTAGATGTTGCATAGCTCCGGTGTACCCGGATCGCTACGCTTCACACGCGCCGGATCCGTGACAGCTGGGCGTAGTCGCTGCCAGATGCCTTCGGAGTCCTCCTGAACGCCGATCGTGTTTCCCAGACTCTTCGACATCTTTGCCTGGCCATCGAGACCGATGATGCGCCGCGCCCCCGTGATGATGGGCTGAGGCTCGGGGAAGAAGCCATCCCCATAACGGGTGTTCCACTTGCGCGCGACCTCCCGCATCAGCTCGATGTGTTGAACCTGGTCTTCACCGACCGGCACCATGTCGGCCTTGTAGAGTAGCACGTCGGCGGCCTGCAGGACGGGGTAGTTCAGGAGGCCAGCCAACACGCTTTCCTGCTTGCGTGACTTGTCCTTAAATTGGGTCATCCGCTCGAGTTCACCGATCGGGGTGACAGTCGTGAAGATCCAAGCCAGTTCCGTGTGTGCCGGCACATGTGACTGTACGAAGACTACTGCACGCTCGGGATCGATGCCGGCGGCGAGCAGGCTCACCGCCATGTCCAAGGTCCGTGTGTACAGTCTATCGGTGTCATAGTCCTGGGTAATGGCGTGATAGTCGACGATACAAAAGAAACAATCGTGATCGTCCTGCATCCGCACCCAGTTCCGGACGGCACCCAGGTAGTTGCCCAGATGAAGCTCGCCGGATGGCTGTATTCCTGAGAAAACTCGTCGCATCAAACCAAGCTACGGAGACACCTAGGGGGATTCAAGGTGCCACAGCCAACAGATCTATTGCAGCTAGCCAAGACCGCGGCCGTAGCGGCGGCCCAGTACATAAGGTCGGTGAGCCAGCCACCTGAACCGGCGTCATGGGATCTCAAGGGCGTAAGCGACTTCGTCACGCAGGTCGACCGCGATTCCGAACAGATGATCAAGGATATCCTGCTCGGGGAGTTCCCAAATTCCGTCGTAGTCGGCGAGGAGCTGTCGCCACGCTCAAGTGGAAACGGCGATAACCTCACCTGGATCGTAGATCCCCTTGACGGCACCACCAACTTCCTGCACGGCTACCCGGCATACGCGGTCAGCATAGCAGCTCAGAAGAACGGCGTGTTGGTAGCCGGTGTCGTGGTCAACGTGCACCGACATCTGGTCTATACGGCCTCGGTCGGAGGCGGGGCCTGGTGCGCAGACGTACCTCTCCGGGTATCCCGCACCAGTGAACCTGCCAGTGCACTCATTGGTACCGGGTTTCCGTTCAAGACCTTGGACGTGTTGCCGCAGTACTTGCAGCAGTTCTCCACCGTGTTGAAAACCACCAGCGGTATTCGTCGGGCAGGCTCAGCGGCCCTCGATCTCGTGGACGTCGCATTGGGCCGATTCGACGGCTTCTGGGAGCTATCCCTGGCACCCTGGGACGTGGCGGCAGGTACCCTGCTTGTAAGGGAGGCCGGAGGGGTGGTCACTGACACGGAGGGACACACCACAGTCGTGCGTCACGGACCTCTCGTGGCAGGCAATCCGGTGATTCACTCGTGGTTGCTGCGCCTACTCTCCACCCAGCCGCCGTCAACTCCTTCGGCCGCCCCCTGAAGTGCACCCGTGAGAATCCTCGTGCCCCGGTCCTCTATCACCACCGTATGCTCGAAATGCGCGGACATCGAGCCATCTGAAGTCACAATTGTCCACCGGTCGCTCAGGGTTTTGATCTCATGACTGCCCGCGTTCACCATAGGCTCGATGGCGAGGGTCATGCCTGCTACTAGTCGCCGACCGCGCTTGGGCATTCCATAATTCGGGATCTGAGGTTCCTCATGGAAACTGGTGCCGATGCCGTGCCCCACCAAATCGCGTACTACGCTGTAGCCTGCCGCCTCCGCAGTGCTCTGAACGGCATGCCCAATATCCCCCACATAGTTACCCAATACAGCAGCTCGGATGCCGGCGTCGAGTGCGGCACGGGTAACTCGTAGCAGCCGCTCAGTCTCGGGACTGATTTCGCCCACCGGGACCGTAGTTGCCGAGTCGGCGTGCAATCCCTCCATGCAGACACCACAGTCTACGCTCAGGATATCGCCGTCTTGCAGGATCCGAGCGGGCGACGGAATTCCGTGAACGATCTCATCATTCAGTGAAGTACACAGTGACTTGGGGAAATCGTATAGGCCCTTGAACGACGGACGCGCACCCGGATGGCTGCGAATGTACTCTTCCGCCAACTCATCCAGCTGTTCGGTGCTCACTCCGGGCTCTACTCGACTGGAAATCAGAGCCAGCGTTTCAGCCAAGATCCGGCCGGCAGCAGCCATCGTCTCAATTTCACGAGCCGACTTTATGGTTATCACTGACTGAGAGCCTCCAACCGGCACCACTTTCGAGGCGGCGCCCTTCCAAGTGAGCTACATGTACCGGCGCCGTCCTCGGAACTTCACGCGTCCGTGCTTCATGAAATCGTCGTAGTGTCGCAATTGAGCATGCTGCTGCACCTGGACCCACGTGTCCAGTGCCACACCGACAACGATCAGCAGGGCGGTTCCACCGAACCCGAAAGGAACGTTGAAAGCGTTGAAGATGAAGAAGGGCAACAAGGCAACTGCAGTCAGGAAGAGCGAGCCCGGAAGCGTTACGCGACTCAATACCTCATCTACGTAATCTGCCGTTGCGGCTCCCGGCTTCACTCCAGGAATGAACCCCCCCTGCTTCTTTAGATTCTCTGCGATGTCAACTGGATTGAAGATGATTGATGTGTAGAAATATGTGAAGAATATGATCAACAACGCGTACGTCGAGTAGTACAATCCGGTTCCTGGGCTAAAGGCATCGGACATGGCTCGCAACCAGGGCTGGTTGGAGAACGTAGCTATCGTGCCCGGCACGATTATGAGTGCCTGGGCAAAGATGATGGGCATCACACCGGCCGAGTTGATACGGATTGGGATGAACGTCTTTTGTCCTTCTCGAATCCGCCCTCTACCCATGACTTTACGAGGAATCTGGATTGGAATCCTTCGAGATGCCACCGTAATGGCGACGACTCCCGCCACCACACCCACCATCACTGCACCCAACACAGCGAGTCTTGGAAGATTGATGACACCCGTCTGCAGGAACTCCAGTGTCCTGAAGATGCCTGGCCACATTCCTTCCATGATCGAAAAGAAGATCATCAGGCTCATACCGTTGCCGATACCCCGCTCCGTGATCTGCTCACCCAACCACATCACAAAGACAGCACCCGTGGTGAGCGTGAGGACGGTGAGTGCTCTGAATCCCAGTCCCGGGTTGGCCACGGCGCCCTGTCCCTCGGCGAAGATCGCAAAACCGTACGCTTGTCCAAGTGACAGTACCACAGTCAAGTAGCGCGTCCACTGCGTGATCTTCTTGCGACCTTCTTCTTCCTTCTGCAGCTTGTCGACTGTTGGGAACACGGCGCCAGCGAGCTGGAACATGATCGATGCGGATATGTAGGGCATGATCCCGAGCGCCAGCACCGTCGCCCTCGACAACCCACCACCCACGAACATGTCGTACATGCCAAAGAAGGTCTGTCCACCCTGTCTCTGTATGAAGTCTGCCAGTACCTGGACGTTCACGCCCGGTGTAGCGATATGGGCGCCGAGTCGGTAGATGGCGAGACACAGCAGCGTGAACAGGAGCTTTTCTTTGAGCTCCGGTACGGCGAACAGATTGGGAATACGGGGCGCTGTCATTCTCAGCTCTCGATGCGGCCGCCCGCCTGCTCGATCTTCTCACGAGCCGTACGGGAAGCGGCGCACCCTTTGATGATGTAGGCGCGCCCAGCCTCTCCTGTTCCCAGGATCT
>Ga0209536_100011890_pt1 | contig 12701 bp, 10 predicted proteins | sample DeeMarSeWOR28_12_FD_187461 | JGI IMG/M metagenome (GOLD analysis project Ga0209536, IMG submission 187461) | Marine sediment microbial communities from White Oak River estuary, North Carolina - WOR-2-8_12 (SPAdes) (version 2) | ecosystem: Environmental > Aquatic > Marine > Intertidal zone >...
TAGATATGAATATTTGCAAATATCAACATAATGCCTGCGGCTGAAGGGAGGAGCGCGATGAATCAGAAAGAGCGTGAATTGTTCCAGAAACATGCCGAGACTTGCTGCATTTTCTGCAACGAGAAAAGGCTGATGATCATGTGGACGCTGGGAAGCGGGGAGAAACCTGTCGGCAAAATCGCCAGAGAGTTGGACCTCTCTCCCCAAGCCGTCTCGCAGCATCTGCGTTTGATGAAAGACAGAGGCGTCGTGGCTTCCTCGCGGCGGGGACGCCAGATATTCTATCGAATGGCGAACCCGAGATTTTTGGAAGCTCATCAGATGATCCGGAACGCCTTAATGGAAAAATCATAATAATCAGGAGGGTTATGTCATGCCGGGGATGGCCTTGAGAAAAGGCGGAAAGAAATTCATGTGGGATGGAGGGATCTATGCGACTGAGGCTGAAGCGAAAGAAAAAATGGCAGATCGACTGCTAGAGGAAACGCCGCCCAGTATCGGCGGCGAAAACATTAGTGATATCCTTTCCATAGACGGCGTTAAATACATCCTTGCAGATGACTCCTGGCTATTGATCCGACCTTCTGGTACCGAGCCGGTATTGCGTGTCTATGCTGAGGGTCGCAGCCCTGAGATGGTCGAGGCTCTAATGGCATTTGGCGAGCAAATTGCTGAGAACTCAACCTGATAAGGAGAAAAGTGTACGGCAATATATAAAAGCAGGTTCCGTACATACCTGATCCGAGCACTCGATCGGTCCTAATCAGAAGAACGCAAGCGCCTCGCCAGGATAATAACACCCACCAAGACCAGCGATATAATGATCAACCCTGGTACCCCAATAACCAGGGCAAGATTGCCTACCCCAGGTACCACAACTTCATCCATAAAACCGGTATCCGGTAGCGCGGATGGTGAGGGGGTGATCGTTAGCTGAGCTTCAGCGGCTTGAGTCAACAATGCCGCAACGGTAGCTGTGCGCGAGTTTGGTGTAGGTCCGTCGGCTTCATCCGTTGGTACTGCGACCACTGAAGTTGGCGTGGTAGTCGCCGTTGGAGGGATTGAAGTCATTGTTGGCGTGTTCGTAAACCGAGAAGCCTCCTCGGTTTGCGCTGCTGCTAAGGCCACCTGTGTGTTTTGTGCATTCACCTCAGCCACCATGGTGGCCTCTTGCTCTCTCTGCTGGGGAACAAATACCAATGCATAAAGCGCCATGCACACAATCGAAACCACAATCAAACCAGCCAATACCCCGGCTACAATTAAGAAAGTTCGATTACTAGCTTCTTCAGGCGGCGGAGTATTATCTACCTCCATATCATTGAAATCATCACTGTATTCATCGCCATACTCATTGTTATCTAGGTCTTCAAAAGTCATAATACACTCTCCTCCTCGAAGGCTGCGTTATGGATTATAGATGATGGGATTCCTGATATTTTACGCTAAAACCTCAAGGTTTGCTAATGGTAAGACGACTGTCTCACCACTCTCAAGACCAATTTCTGCTGCAGGTGCACGCACATTGCTGGGAGGTACTTTCATCCCTGGGCGCAATGTTTTAATCGTGCCAATCTGCGATTTATAGGGTGCCCTTACGATACGAACTCGTTGATCTGTAGAAAAAACCAAAGACTCACGCGGCTCAGTAGCATTCTCAGCGGTTGGTAACGGAATCACAATTTCTGGACGGGTATTTGCAAACCGATCCATTTTTTCTGCGTTGAGGGATATCTCACGCCGATGACTGGTAGAAAGCAAATTGAAGGCTGTTGAGTTCATCGGTAAAAGGCCAAAACCCTCCAAAACGATGATCGGGTATTCCATTTTGTTGGCTAGCGGGATTAGGGAGGATGCCATACTGGATAAAATCAAACCTCGCAAAGGCAGTTCTCCTGCAGTTTGTAGGGTTTCCGCCTCACCACAAAAACCAGCCATAATCACAGAACCTCGTATGCTGACATCTAGATGATCGGATGTTAACAACTCCTCCGGATTCTTCGCTAAGACATGCAATAACCCATAATCAACACGACCGTTCCCCCACACTCCTTGAATCAGTGCGCCTGTACTCTCAATAATAGCACCACGTTCAGGAATCAGAGATGATACTACCCCTTGTAATCCCGCACGTAACACAAAAGGAGGACTTTCAATTTCCAACAGCAGCTTGCCATCACGGATCAAGATGACGCGTCCTGAATGCGTAGCCCGCACAACTCGCCGCGCCACGCCCACAGGTCCAGCTAGGATATCGCCCTCACTCACATTTTCACCAGCCCCACACTGAATATACTGCTTGATCTCGGAAGATCGTATACCCAGACCCCGCGCGAGATCAAATAGAATGTGCTCAGGGTTTAAATTGGCCTCTGCAATAGCATCCACAGGGTTGACCCGCTGTCCTCTGCGCACCACAACACGACCTGGCGTGGGCAATACTCTCTCACGCCGGATAATCGTCACAGGAAGAATATGGGTTACTGGTGCTAACATATACAACCCTTGCTCAATAGGCAACCTCTAAGACGTTCAAATTAGATAACCGAGAAGGTGCAAGTTCAATACCAAACCTGATTTCAGTCTCCTAAGGCCCGCTGCCATTTCTTCATAAGTTCTCGACGCTGTCCGATATCTTTTGGAAGGCTGAGCGGGCGTCCACGTGCATCGACAATTACGCCCAAGGCCCCCCCAACCACACGCACGGTACCACCCCGACCTGGTCCACCCATGCCAACATCTGTGCGATGCAGTGGCCGGAGCCTGATGTTGGCCGATTGACCTTGCGGTAGCGGTATTAACTCAATGTTACCATGCTTGATTTCAAGGTCCGTCTCCTTGCCAGATTCATATGTCATGTGAATACGCAATACGGGCATTCCAGGACGGACGTTCGCAACCGGAGCTATTACGCTTCCCAGGCTCGCGAATGTGCTCGATTCGAGCACCTGCACAACAAGAACTGGATTAATACCAGCAGCTGCCCCTAAGGGAGCGGCCAACCGGTTCCGATCTAACACCAACGTTGTCACCCCACAAGGCTGCAGTGCATCCAGGAGCATCAATAAACACTGTGCCACTGTAGGTGCATTTGTAAGTACACTACCACCCGCTACGATAGGTTCAAACCATGGCAACACATCTGCTCGCGCTCTGCAGCCTTCTTTAGGATAATGTCTGATAGTCTTTGAGACAGCAGCCCGAATTATCTCTCGTACCAGGGCTTGTTCTATCGCCAGATCATCCCCTGTAACCGGTAAACTGACAGGATAAAGGGACTTATTGTATATGTAATCCCGCACATAATCATCGCTGATCTCAACCGACAACCATCGTTTGATATTCTTCAATCGGCTGTATTTCAACAGGTCAGGCAGGTCTTTTCCTAAACCAAACTGTGGATAAACACCAAGAATCAGATCGTCAGCAAATCCAGCTGCTATAGTGGTGGCAGAAGCACCGACATCCAAACCAAGAACACCTTTGGCAGGATCGTACACTTTACTTAAGAAACGAATCACCCGTCCAAAAGCTGTCGCAGTGGGAGCTAACTGCCCATCTGCCCATATATCCAATTCGTGAATACCAGGAATTTGTTTTGCTCGAATGTTACGAAATATTTGTCCCACTTTAAAACGGGCGGGGTCCAATCTTTCCACCTCAAGTGTAGGCCGAATGTTGGCAGCTATGTGCAATGACGTCACTGGACCAAGGGATGACTTGACGCTATCAGTAAGGGATTGATTGCCAGCGAAAAGCACATCCGGTCGCTCGCCTTCAGGCAATACCAGGCAGGCTTGACTGACCGATTCGACCAGCCGAAGCACTGACTGTGAAGCTCCTCCATCCGTGCCACCAGCGATAATAATGACATCCGGACGTGCTCGCAGGATCGTATCGACGCGCTCTTCCGGTTTTCTTCTATCATTTAAACTCACACTCTCAACAACACTGGCATATGTAGATGCAGCTAAATTCTGCGCGCTTTCCAATGATACATCGTCAAGTAAGCCAACAGCTACAACCTTGATCGGAGGACCAACCGATAAGGTTGCAGCAATGGTATCAACCCCTGAACCATCGGCTTGGACAGGCATAATGATCAGTTCATCAGCACCAACTAGGGTTCGACCCGTAACTTCTTGGAGCCGATCTAAAGCCAAACGGACACCCTGGCCAATATCATAATAAGGAGCCGCGGCTGTTGTTGTTGCGGTACCTACTGCCAGGAACCGGTACAATCCATTTACAACGTCAAATAGCATTGCTCGAGTGGAAATTTCCCCAATATCCACCGCCAGCATCGTTTTAGCATCTAAATGCGAAGATTTCATAATATTTTATGAAACAAACGGTCGCAAGATAGTCCGGACGAAATCCACAATAAAGTACAACCTATCAATCAAGGACATTAGAGCGGCCGAATATACACCAGCAAACAGCACACCAAAAGCGATAGCAATAAATATCTTTCCGATTTGAGCCAGCCACTCAATCCAAGCAGGTCTTTGGGAGGGTTGGTCAGACTTGGCACTAGTTCCGAAATGAAAATATGCTAGAGTGGTCAACACACCAACCAAAATAATGCTGCCGTTTACGAATTGGAAAAATATACTGGAACCACCCTCCTGAGCTGCTTGTAAGTCGAACAGGTTTATAGTCGCTCTTACTTGAGGAAAAATAGTGCCCATAAGGGAACCTCCAATGGCAACCGCTGCTCCAACACCAACTAGATACGCCATGGATACATTCCCCCAACGAGCCAGCTTAGGCGAAACCTTAGCAAGAAGCATAATGCTTAATATCAAAGGAACGAGCAACAACAATCTTTCGACTTCACCACCGCTTAGCAAGGGTAAAATTAATTGAGGCAAAATAACGTTGTAAAAAGCCACAACCCCAGAGAACCCTGCAGCAACACCAATGAAAATGTGAATCGCAATGCGAAACAGGAAATTATCACCCAACAGGTAGCTAAATACCAATAAGGTCAGCCAGAGGCCCACAAATCCGCCTAATAGATCAGCCAGCGCCAAATCGGGAGCAATCATGTTTGATCCTTATCCACGAACGGCTTGCGGCGTGAAACCAACATAGAAGCAACATTCACTCCCCCCCCAACGATAATTAACAAAGCAGCTACAGATAAACCAGCGCTAAAGGCATCCCAATATCGAGTTGGCGGGCTGGTCCGTCCTGTCAACCGGGCATATGAGGCACCACCACGCATGCCAGCCACAAAACCCTGCAACTGCTGCGGAAAAGCCTCATAATAAGGTCGTATCAGCGGCTCAGATTGGGCGCTGACAACCATCACGAGCGGCGTTTCTGCATCACTGGCTGCAAGGTAGGGCTGTACCTGCTCTATCCAAGCACGGGCAACATCTGGATCATCGACAAGGGCTAAAACCATCGAGAAATCAGCAAGACTTCCAACGCCCTGTAGAGGCGGCAAGGCATCATGACCACTAACCTCCCAGGCTTCCACACCATCAGTGGTGTAGGGAATAGTTCGTTGGGGACTTGCAGCCAGGCTCAACAAACCTGCTGCTCCACCTGGGATATACCCCATGTTGATATATTCTTCTCCATGAGTATAATCATGGGTCGATTGTGTTTGCGAGAGAAATCTTTCAGCAACAAAAGGCCCGGTTGGAGAGGTGGAGACAAGAGTTAAGTATGCGCCACGCAACATAATATGATCCAACACAGCTGCTGCGATTGTATCCATCTCAGCTGATAAACCCGGCTGGTAGTCAAATGCTACCAAGAGGCGCGCATCTGCGGGTAAATCATTGATCAGGCTGCTCACATCCCCCGTTTCTTGTGAAATAGCTGGCAGTGGTGTCTGCCGTTCGGCGGTGATCGCAGGCCAAAGGATGGCAATGAAAAGAACCAATGATATCGCCCACCGCAAAACATTTTGTGGGGAGATAACTGATTGTTTTGGAATTGGACGAGCTTTGCCCTCCCCAGCAATCATTTCCTCTAACAAATCTACATGAGCACGTTGTTCGGTAGTTACTTGCAGTCTTGGAGCATAAGCGGAATCCTTTAGACTACGGGGGATGTTGGTTTCAGCAGCTAACACACCACTCAAACCCGCCAGAGGTCCCGCACCCTCTACAATGTCAACGCCCACATCACGACCTCTTGGAGTTTCGCTTTCTATGGGTCGCATGGCCTCCAACCAGGCAGGAAGATCAGCAGGCGTCAGATCAGAATCAGTCCGCTCCTCATCCAGCTGCTGCTCTTCTTCTACTTCTAATCCTAAGTCTTCAGCAAGCTCCTCTTCCTGAAGCGGTAAAATCTCGACATCCTCAGCAAGTGGCAGATCAGGTCCTTTCTCAGACGGAAGTTCCGCTATCTCTTCTTCCGATTGTACGGTATCAGGAGAATCACGATATCCAAGTAGCCAATCGGGAACTTCACCTGCTTGGATATCTCCAGGAGCAGCTTCCGATTGATCTTCAGCTGCGGGCTGCGGGGGTGTCTGATCTGATATCGACTCCGCTAACCAATCAGGCACCTCTTCAGACTCTGGTGGTGATGCTTCGGTTGTTCCCTCCTCCTCAGAAATCCAATCTGGCAACACATCTGGCTGCTCGCCCTCTTCCTTCGAAGGAGTGGAGGTCTCATCTGTTCTAGACTCCGCCAACCAATCAGGCATCTCTTCAGACTCTGGTTGCGGTGTTTCAGGAGCACCCTCTTCGTCTGCGAGCCAATCAGGTAGCGCATCAGGAGATTCATCAATCTCTTCAGGAGGTTCTTCCGTAAACTCGTCAAAGTTCCTGGTAACCGCCTCATCGTCCACTGCTGCAGAGGCATCTTCCTGTAAACGACGCATCCAGTCCGGATCAGCACCGGAGGCTTCTACCAGCAGCTCGTCTTCATCGAACGCAGGTACTTCTGGACTCACAATCTCCTGATCAAGATCATCAGCTGGAAACAGTGTTTCATCTTCAAGCCAGAAACCAGATTCTGAAAGCTCCTCTTCCCCTTGTTGTGAAATCACATCAGTGGGCTCAAAAGTTGATTCTACCTCTTCGAAATCATCAGCAGGCAGCCTGGTTTCTTGCTCTGCTTGCTCAGCTTCATATTTAGAGGATTCGGGGATTGTTTCAGCTCTGTCTTCAGCTTCATCAAAAGACGCTTGATAAGCGATTCTTTCATCCTCTTCCTTACGACGACGGATGCGGTCCAGCCAATCAGGATCCTCTTCCTGCTCCTCCAGAGACCCTTCACCTGTATCTCCTGGCGAACGTAGGCTTTCTAACCACTCAGGTAGATGATCAGTATCTGTTGGGAATTCGAAGTCCTGTGTTTGATCTGAAAGATCCTCATCTTCTGATTCGGCGTCAACACCGTTCTCATCTCTTAGAGAGGACAACCACTCAGTGCTTTCATCGGACTTCTCTGGAAAATCACGGATTTCGTCTTCCCCTGAACGAATTTCTTTCAACCAATCCGGCAAATCAGAATCTGGTTGACGGTCATTCTTTTCAAGAGGTATTTCCTCAGAGGGAATATCCTTGCTTTCCTCTGGAGGTGGTTGACCGATCACAGGTTTTAGACGAGCCTGGCAGAACTGACAGGAATCTAGATCTGCAGGGTTCTCTTTTCCACACATAGGACAACGGATATCAGGCATCATTTATCCTTTGTATGGCCGGTCAGATCCAAGCAGAATACGTAAGCCGGTAGCGATAATCCCCAACGCCACACCCAACAAAATACCGCGCGTCCCCGCAACGGAAGGAACTTGCACGATCCAATCACGAAATTCACTCAATCCAGGTACATCAAAGCCCATCACGGGCGTAGCAGCAATCAAAACAATCAGAACAGTAATTACAAAGACGATAGAAACTGTATTCAATCGACGACCCAAAAGGCGAAAACTTGCATATGCCAGTATAATCGCCAAGAGCGCCATCAAGCTGGTTTCAAGAGGAACCTGTATATAGTTGAATATCCATCGTGAAAATTCGTGTGAAGGACCGAACCAACCCACCACCAATATTGTTAATAGCAGTGACACCAACAAAACAAAACTATAGATGCTATTGGTCTGGGCGGTGGCAGTTTTCCTCCAATGAACGTACGCCAAATTGACAATACCTACCATCAATGCAAAAGCAGCCAAAATAACAGCCCACTCAAGAAAAGCTACCCGAAGACCGACCAGCATGTCACTAGAGAGGAAATACCCCAACAAAACGATCAATCCTACAGCGATCGCAACAGCAGTTGAAATAGGAAATTTCAACTTCACAATACACCAACCAATTTCAGTATTGAGCCAATCACAATAGCTCCTGCCAGTACCCAGCGCAGGATATCTTGAGCTTGTAAACTGGCAACGTGCATACGTCCAACACCAAGGTAAGCACCGCTGGCATACGTCTCTTCCCCAATCAGTGGTTCATGTGCTGATGCGTAGATAACCGCTTGTGCGGCGACATTATCTGTGCCCGCCAGTGTCAGACTACCAGACCTTTCTCCCGCCTCGTTGATCAGAGCAACTTCGCTGCCGAAGCTACCTAGCAGCAAGTTGGCGCTAATATCCTCATCGTGGATGATGGATAATGTCCCAGCGGCGTAGGAAAAAGGGGTCAAACCACTGAGTTGACCAGACATGGGGTCGTATTCTCCCCCATACTGACGAGCAGTTGTTCTTAACGTATCCTGCATGAGAATCGTTACACTCCCATCGCCAGAGGTAGAAACAGGTGGGCGGTCGCTTACGGACGTAACGCGCGCGATACGCGCAAGTGAGCTCAACCCCACGAAAGCAACAGCGCTTTGCGTAGAGATAAGATTGCCGCGACCAAGGGAGAGATGCATGCGGCGGCCTGATTCAACGGACAACCCAATTGAACGACGCAGCCTGTTGAACGCGGAAATTTCTCGGATAGACCCCACCCGTTGACGGCGTGATTTGATTGTGAAAAAAATCATCAATCCCAAGAAGGCCAAGATAAAGACCAGACCGAGAATTTTCATTACCATCGGGAAAATTAACCCTCTTTCAAATAATTAGCAAACGCTTGTACTTGATCGTTGTCCTCCAATACTTCTGCAAGCGCCTGTAAGTGTCCGGTAGGAAACAAGCCCGAAAGCGTTGGTTGAACAAGATATACCACCTGAGCGCCCAGCACAGTTAAAGGTCCGGAAGCTTCTAGTAAAGTTGCTACCAGATCATGCATCCCCCATCTGTGGAGGGTATCGGACCAAACCCGCCAGATATGCTGGTTTTTTATCATGATCTAAAGTATAGCATAACTCCGAGCTATACGGTAACCTTTCACTGACATGATCAAGTGATTGCAATCCCAGTTACAAGACCGGTTTCTCTGATGAATCCTACATACACATCTCAACGGTAAGGAGCAATAAGCATGCCAAGTATAAGCGTCTTTTCAAGGTGATTGTAAATCCGCAAACCAAATAGGTCAAGATAACATTCAAGCAATTTTATATGCAAATCAGCACAACTTTATGAAATATGACAGTAAACAGGTGTTTTTTATGTCATATATAACTATGTGCAGGCATCCAGAGGGACTAAACTTATATGTCGAGGAATCAGCGGATTTGATTGATAAAATATTTGATGCACCGCGCACTTTTTGTTGCGCTTAAAGGAGTTTTTTTAATATGAAGAGATCGATAATAACAATTGATGGCAATGAAGCCGTCGCACGTGTAGCGCATAAAATAAATGAGGTAATCGCTATCTACCCGATTACGCCATCCTCCTCTATGGGTGAGTTAGCAGACGCCTGGTCCGCTCTAGGGAAGCCAAATATATGGGGCACCATCCCTTCTGTAGTAGAGTTGCAGTCTGAGGGTGGTGCTGCTGGAGCAGTTCATGGCGCTTTGCAAACCGGCGCGCTGACAACAACTTTTACCGCTTCGCAAGGATTGCTATTGATGATCCCAAATATGTATAAGATCGCGGGCGAATTAACCTCAACGGTTTTCCACGTTTCAGCACGATCGGTTGCCGCCCAAGCGCTCTCCATCTTTGGTGATCACTCTGATGTAATGGCGACCCGAGCAACTGGCTATGCTTTATTAGCCTCATCTTCAAATCAGGAAGCACATGATTTTGCTTTGATCTCCCAAGCCGCCACTCTAGAGGCGCGAGTACCCTTTATTCACTTTTTCGAAGGTTTTCGTGTTTCCCATGAGGTCAACAAGATCGAAGAACTCACCGAAGATGACTTGCGAGCCATGATCGATGATGAACTGGTCCGAGCTCACCGTGCGCGTGCGTTATCACCTGACCGGCCTGTCATTCGTGGCACCGCCCAGAATCCGGATGTTTTCTTCCAGGCGCGTGAGACCGTCAATCCTTACTACGCAGCCTGTCCTGAGATCGTGCAAAATCAAATGGATAACTTCGCCAAGCTTGTCGGTAGACAGTATCATCTATTCGACTATTTTGGCGCACCAGATGCCGATCGTGTAATCGTATTGATGGGGTGCGGCGCTCAAACCACCTCAGAAACAGCCAAATTCTTGAACGACCAGGGTGAGAAGGTTGGGGTTGTCAGTGTACGGTTGTACCGCCCCTTCTCAATCGAGCACTTTGTCGAAGCACTGCCGGCCAGTGTGAAGAAAATCGCCGTACTGGATCGAACCAAGGAACCTGGAGCAGCTGGTGAACCGCTCTATAAAGATGTGGTCACAGCCATCAATGAAAGCATGTCAGATGGTAGCGCACCTTTCACCGAAGAACCGCTCATTATAGGTGGTCGCTATGGTCTATCCTCTAAAGAATATACACCCGCCATGGCAAAGGGTGTATTCGACGAGATGCTCAAGGATAAGCCCAAGAATCACTTTACCGTTGGTATCGAGGACGACCTGACCCACACCAGCATTGAATATGACCCTGCCTTCTCGATTGAAGACCCAAACACTGTCCGTGCGATTTTCTTTGGCCTAGGAGCTGATGGAACCGTCGGCGCGAACAAAAATTCGATCAAGATCATCGGTGAGGAGACTGATAACTTCGCCCAAGGTCATTTCGTATATGACTCAAGGAAATCAGGAACCATGACCATCTCTCACCTGCGCTTTGGTCCCAGACCCATCCATGCTCCTTATGAGGTCAAAGAAGCAAATTTCGTCGGCTGCCATCAATTCGTCTTTCTGGAGAAATTTGATGTCCTGAAATATGCGGTGCCTGGTGCAGTATTTCTGCTCAACAGTATCTATGGACCTGAGGAAGTGTGGGACCACCTGCCGCGTGAAACTCAACGAGCCTTGATCGACAAGAACTTGGATTTCTACGTCATTGATGCATACAAAGTAGCTGAAAAGACTGGTATGGGAAGCCGCATCAATACGATTATGCAAACGTGTTTCTTCGCGATTAGCGGTGTTCTGCCACGTGATGAGGCCATCAGTGCCATCAAAGATGCGATCAAAAAAACCTACGGTAAACGTGGTGAGGCGGTTGTCAAGCGGAATTTCGAAGCAGTCGACAAAACGCTGGAGAACTTGCATAAAGTCGAGGTTCCCAACAAAGTAACCAGCGAGATCACAATTCGTCAGCCAGTCCCAGACCAGGCACCTGAGTTCGTGCGTGATGTGCTCGGCACAATCATCGCTGGTGAGGGTGACAGCCTGCCTGTCAGTGTATTTCCCAACGATGGCACTTATCCAAGCAACACCACCCGCTGGGAGAAACGCAATATCGCGCTTGATATTCCGGTATGGGAGCCTGATATCTGCATTCAATGCGGCAAATGCATTTTTGTATGCCCACATGCTGTGATCCGCGCCAAAGTAGTATCGGACTCATCCCTGGCCGATGCTCCAGCATCATTTAAAACCTCAGATGCGCGTTGGAAAGAGTACTCCGATTTGAAGTACACTTTGGCTGTCGCTCCAGAGGATTGCACGGGATGTACGCTGTGTGTTGAGGTGTGTCCAGCCAAGGACAAGACACAGGTCGGCCGAAAGGCTATTAATATGGCACCCCAACCCCCAATCCGAGAGCGTGAGAGGGAAAATTGGGAGTACTTCCTATCCCTGCCTGAGGTTGACCGCACAGAACTGAAGCTCAGTACAGTGAAAAATGTGCAGCTGCTGCGCCCACTCTTCGAATTCTCAGGTGCCTGTGCGGGTTGCGGCGAGACCCCTTATGTGAAATTGCTCACCCAGCTGTTTGGTGACAGAGCGATCATCGCCAATGCAACTGGTTGTTCCTCCATCTATGGCGGAAATCTACCTACTTCCCCGTGGGCACAGAATGATGAAGGCCGCGGACCTGCCTGGTCGAACTCACTGTTTGAGGATAATGCCGAATTTGGTCTCGGCATGCGCCTGACTCTGGATAAACAACTGGAATACGCTCACGAGCTGTTACCACAACTTGCCAGCACCGTCGGTGAAACATTGGTGGATGAGATTCTCAACGCGGATCAAAGCGACGAAGCCGGGCTTAACGCTCAACGTGAACGGGTTAAACTGCTCAAAGAACGTCTGGCAGACACGGATGATTCCAAAGCGCGCGATTTACTGAGTCTGGCAGACATCCTAACAAAGAAGAGTGTATGGATCGTTGGTGGTGACGGTTGGGCTTATGATATTGGCTACGGTGGCCTGGATCACGTAATTGCGATGGGTCGCGATGTAAACGTTTTAGTGCTGGATACGAACGTGTACTCCAACACTGGTGGTCA
>Ga0209536_100011891_pt1 | contig 12700 bp, 9 predicted proteins | sample DeeMarSeWOR28_12_FD_187461 | JGI IMG/M metagenome (GOLD analysis project Ga0209536, IMG submission 187461) | Marine sediment microbial communities from White Oak River estuary, North Carolina - WOR-2-8_12 (SPAdes) (version 2) | ecosystem: Environmental > Aquatic > Marine > Intertidal zone >...
CATCGCCGAAGGCTCGCGCAAGCGCTCACCCGCCGCGGCACTCCCGGTCACGACCGACTCGTACCTCCGTGGGCGGGAGCTACGAGGGCCGTCGAGGCGACCGGGGTGCCGGCAGGCATCGAACGACATGGCGTCAGGATCGAAGCAGTCCCTCGAGACCGGGCGTGCCGGCCGAGATGGCGCGGCGCATGCGATAGAGGTTCGCCTTGACGGCGTCCTCGCTCTTGCCGAGGGCGTTCGCGATCGCGCGGATCGGCTGTTGCCGGAGGTGCTTCAGGTGAAAGATGCCGCGCTGCAGCGGCGTCAGGTCATGGGCGATGACGTACTCGCATCGCCCGAGCACGCGTCGAGCGTCGACCGCTTCATCCGCCGGAGGCTCGCCTGCCTGGATATCGAGCGCCCCGCCCTCCTCGAGCGGCTCGAGTCGCGGCCGGGGACGTCGGAATCGGCGGTTCACCTTGTTGCGCGTGACCCCGAAGATCCAGACCAGCAAGGAGGACTCTCCCTTGAAGGAGGCCAGCGCGGTCATCAGGGTCATGAAGACCTCCTGCGCCACGTCCTCGGCCTCTCCAGGATCGCCGAGTCGCTTCAACGCGAAACGGTAGACCCGCGGAAAGTAGGCCTCGTAGAGCAGGTCGAAGTGCTCGCGGCTGCCGGCCAGAATCTGATCCACGAGCTCGCGATCGGATTCCCACGCCTTCACCTGCGTCGCGCGTGATGTCTTTCGGGTCTTGCGCCCTGACGTCTTCGGCCTGGTGGAAGGCTGCGACGGGGTGACAGATGCGCGAGCGGTCTTTGCTTCCGGATTGATTCCCTGCACGTTTCGGTTCCTCGATTTCGACGAGGTCTCGCGCGGGTGGTAGAGAGCGTGATCATGACGGTCCGTCTCCATGTCGTGAGACTTCCCATCGCAACGTGCTGGCTTCTACCGGGTCCGATCACCCTGTTCGCTCCACGTTCTCAGACGGTGGGTCCCTGAACTCCCACCGAACGCATCACGATTGATCGGACCCTGGCCCACTCGAGACTCGACGAGCGATTGGCTTTTCAAAAGTCCACCCGGTTACCCGAGCTTGGTCATGATAAGAGCAAGCGGTGTGCCAGCCCACCCCAAAATGCAGCTTGGAGGGATAAACACGCGGAATCACGAGGGCGTGATCCAGATCACTCCCCCCCTCGAGGAGGGACGTTTCGGGTTTTGACGGAAGTTTTTTTCCCAATCGGGATCTCGAGGGTAAAAAACACCACCCCGTGCACGGCCCTGCGCTGCGCTCGACCGAGACGGGGCGCGCCAGATCATCGCGCGGCCCTCTCAGACCTTGCCCGGCACGACGAACCAGCGGCCGTCCTGCCAGGTCCACTCATCCGTCCGGATCAACGAGGTATTCCACCAGCGCAGCGGGAGGTCGTTTCGGCCGATGAATCTCAGCTCGAGCAGCAGGTTGCCGGATTCCGCCAGCTCCACGCCGAGCAGCTCCACGCGCGTCGGCCTGTTGTAGCGGATGTAAGCGCGATCGAGCGCGTCGACCAGCGCCGCGTAGTAGTCCGAGTACGCCGCCACGGTCGGAAAGAACTGACGAACGCTCGGGTCCTCGAAGGTGGCTCGCGAGTTGAAGCGGCGGCTCGTGATGCGCGCGTAGAAGATCTCGGAGAGGGGCAGCAGCTCGCCGATGGCCTCTGGCGGAAGCGCCTCCCGAATCGCCTGGCGTTCCGCCTGCGTGAGCTGCGCACCCCATTCCATCTTCCCCGAAGCGCCCAGACAGGCCAGCGCGCAGCATGCCAGGCCGACGACCAGACCGGATATCGCCCGAGCACGCACGCGACCTCGGCTCCCAGGCGGCCGCCTCACTCAGTCGCCCCGTTCCGACCCATCTTCATCCCGAGCGGCCGCAACGGCTGCCTGCGCTGCTGCGAGCCGTGCCAGAGGGACGCGATACGGTGAGCAGGACACGTAGTCGAGACCGACCTCCGCGAAGAAGCGCACGCTCGCGGGATCACCGCCGTGCTCTCCGCAGACGCCGAGCTTGATATCCGATCGCGTCGCGCGGCCCCGTTCGGCCCCGAAACGGACCAGCTGTCCGATCCCCTCGATGTCGATCGACACGAAGGGGTCTGCATCGATCAGGCCCTTGTCGACGTAATGCGGCAGGAAGCTTCCCGCGTCGTCGCGGGAAAGCGCATAGCCCATCTGCGTCAGATCGTTCGTACCGAACGAGAAGAAGTCGGCGTGTCGCGCGATACGATCCGCCGTCAGGGCCGCTCGCGGCACCTCGATCATCGTTCCGATCGTGGGCCGCACCCTGGAGCCCCCGGCTTCACGGCGTACGTCTGCGATGACCTTCTCCGCCAGCGCGCGCAGCTCCTCGAGCTCACTTTCGTGGGCCACCAATGGAATCATGATCTCGGGCTTGACCTTCACACCCTCCGCAGCCACCCGTACCGCGGCTTCGGTGATCGCCCGAACCTGCATCGCATAGATCTCGGGATAGGTGACGCCCAGCCGGCATCCTCGATGCCCCAGCATCGGATTGAATTCGTGCAGCGCCTCGAGTGCGTGACGGATATCGCCCATGGACCGGCCGAGTGAATCGGCCACGGCCTGGATGTCCTCCTCCTCGTGCGGCAGGAACTCGTGCAGAGGCGGGTCGAGGAGTCGCACCGTGACGGGCAGGCCATCCATCGCCCGGAAGATCCCCTCGAAATCGCCACGCTGCATCGGCAGCAGCTTCTCGAGTGCCGCCTCGCGGCTCCGTACATCCGCAGCCAGGATCATCTGGCGAACGGCCAGGATGCGACCCGGCTCGAAGAACATGTGCTCGGTACGACAGAGACCGATGCCCTCGGCTCCGAAGTTCCGGGCGACCTCGGCATCCTGAGGCGTATCCGCGTTCGTTCGAACCTTGAGTGTTCGGATCTTGTCGGTCCACTTCATCAGCTCGTTGAAGGAGCCTCCGAGCTCGGGCAGCACCGTCGGCGCCTCGCCTAACATGACCTCCCCGGTGGAGCCGTCGATCGTGAGCGTGTCGCCTTCGCGAACGAGGTGCTCACCGATGCGCATCAGGCCCTGCTCGTAGTTGATCGCCAGCACGCCGCAGCCTGCGACGCAGCATTTGCCCATGCCGCGCGCGACCACCGCGGCATGAGACGTCATGCCGCCCTTCGCCGTCAGGATCCCCTGCGAGGCGTGCATGCCGACGATATCCTCGGGACTGGTCTCCGTTCGGACGAGGATCACCTTCGCCCCACCCTTGGCGCGGGCCTCCGCCGTCTCCGCCGAGAAGACCACCTCTCCGACCGCCGCGCCCGGCGACGCCGGCAAGCCCCGCGCGACCACCTCGGGCGCCCGAGAGCGGTCGATCGTCGGGTGGAGCAGCTGGTCGAGCGAGTTGGCATCGACCCGCAGGATCGCCTCTTCGCGTGAGATCAGGCGTTCCCGGGCCATGTCCACCGCGATGCGCACGGCGGCGCCGGTGGTGCGCTTACCGCTGCGGGTCTGCAGCATCCACAGCGTGCCGTCTTGAATAGTGAACTCGATGTCCTGCATGTCCCGATAGTGCTTCTCGAGACGCTTGTAGATCCGGACCAGCTCTCGATAGGCCTTGGGCATCTCGACCTCGAGCGTAGGCAGGTCCGCGGTATCCGCCGCGCGACTTTCTTCGTTGATCGGCTGTGGCGTCCGGATCCCGGCGACGACATCTTCGCCCTGCGCATTCTTCAGGTACTCGCCGTAGAAGTTGCGTTCGCCCGTCGATGGATTGCGGGTAAAGGCGACACCGGTCGCGCAGTTGTCCCCCATGTTCCCGAACACCATCGACTGGACGTTGACGGCGGTGCCCCACTCGTCGGGGATGTCGTTGAGGCGGCGATAGGCGATTGCCCGCTGATTCTCCCAGGAGCTGAAGACGGCGCCGATCGCCCCCCAGAGCTGCTCCTGGGGATCCTGCGGAAAGGGCGCGTGCGTCGACTCCCGGACGATCTCCAGGTAGTCGGCGACGACGCGCCTGAGATCCGAGCCGGAGAGCTGCGTGTCGTGCTGGACGCCCGCCGATTGCTTTGCAGCGTCGAAGCTGTGCTCGAAGCGATCGTGGGGCACGCCGAGCACGACGTCGCCATACATCTGGATGAATCTTCGGTAGCTGTCGAAGGCGAAGCGCTCGTCGGCCATCTTCGCGAGCCCGATCACCGTCTCGTCGTTGAGTCCGAGATTGAGCACCGTATCCATCATGCCCGGCATGGATGCCCGCGCGCCCGACCGGACGGAGACCAGCAGCGGTCGCTCGGGATCTCCGAAGCGGAGACCCATCAATTGCTCGACGTTGGCCAGGGCGGTCAGGACGTCGGCCCTGACCGGCGCGGGGAGCTTCTGCCCCCGTCGATTGAACTCTGCGCAGACGTCGGTCGAGATCGTGAAGCCGGGCGGCACGGGGATCCCGAGCGACGTCATCTCCGCGAGGTTCGCGCCCTTGCCCCCGAGGATCTCCTTCATGCCCGCGTGGCCGTCGGCGCGTCCGGCGCCGAAGAAGAAGACTCGCCGCTGACTCCCGGACCTGTTCCCGGCGGCGACGGCGCGCTGCGGGTTGGCCTTCCTGGATGCGCCCTTCGAAGTCTTCCTGGCGGTCTTCTTCGCCGTCTTCTTTCCGGCCTTCCTGGCCGACTTCCTCGAGGCCGCCTTCTTCGAAGCACTCTTCTTCGAGGCGCCCTTCCCTGAAGCCTTCTTCTCGCTCGTCGACCGCTTCCGGGTCGTCGACTTGCTTGCCTTCGAGGTGGATCCCTTCCGAGCGCTCACAGCCCCTCCTCCAGACGATCACGCAGCGCGTGCGCGAGCCCGCTCATGGGCACGCGTTCCTGATTCATCGTATCCCGCTCACGCACGGTGACGCAGCCGTCCTCCACCGAGTCGAAATCGTAGGTCACACAGAATGGTGTCCCGACCTCGTCCTGACGCCGGTAGCGCCGGCCGATATTGCCCGCGTCGTCATAGAACGTGTTGAACTGTCCGCGAAGACTTGCCGCAAGCTCTCGCGCGGGCTCCGCGAGCTTCTTCGACAGCGGCAGGACGGCCGCCTTGATCGGCGCGAGCACCGGATGCAGTCGCATGACCGTCCGCTCTTCGCCGTCCTCGAGCTCCTCTTGCGTATAGCCAGCCACCAGCAGCGCCAGCGTCGTGCGGTCGATCCCGACGGAGGTCTCGATGCACATCGGCATGAAGCGCTCCTTGGTCTGCTCGTCCGTCACCGCGAGCTCCTTGCCGGAATACTCGGAGTGCCGCGACAGGTCCCAGTCGCCACGATCGTGGATTCCCTCGATCTCCTGCCAGCCGAAGGGAAACAGGAACTCGATGTCGTCCGCGGCTTTCGCGTAATGCGCCAGCTCGTCCGCCGCGTGGGGCCGCGTCCGGAGCAGGCTCTCGTCGAAGCCGAGATCCCGATGGAATTGCAGGCGCACCTCGCGCCAGTGCTCGAACCACCTCTCGCGCTCGCTCGGATGGCAGAAGAATTCCATCTCGGCCTGCTCGAACTCGCGCGACCGGAATGTGAAGTTGCGCGGCGTGATCTCGTTTCGGAAGGCCTTGCCGATCTGCGCGATACCGAAGGGCACCTTCTGGCGAGCGGCCTCGCGCACGCGCTTGAACCCCGAGAAGATCGGCTGACAGGTCTCCGGCCGGAGATAGGCGGTCGTGGCCTCGTCCACCGACGCCCCGATCTCGGTCCGCAGCATCAGGTTGAACTCCCGTGCTTCGGTCAGATCGCAGTCCGCGATCGCTCGCTGCCTGGGCGCCTCGGGACAGCGCTCGCCCTCGACCTGGTCGGCACGGAAGCGCCGCTTGCAGGTCCGGCAGTCGACCATCGGATCGCTGAAATTCTCGACGTGGCCACTCGCCTCCCAGGTGCGCGGATGCGAGATGATCGCGCTGTCGACGCCCACCACGTCCTCTCGCTCGCGGACCATGCGTCGCCACCAGAACGCCTTCAGGTTGTTCTTGAGCTCCACTCCGAGCGGGCCGTAGTCCCAGAAGCCGGCGATCCCGCCGTAGATCTCGCTGGCGGGGTAGATGAACCCACGCGCTGCGCATAGCGAGACCAGGGTCTCCATTGCGAGCGGATGGCGTTCGCGATCCTCTTCCGCAGAGGAAGCTTCAGAAGTCTTTTCGGTCATGTGTGATTTCGAGGATCCTGATGGAGTAGACGCTGGTAGGGGTCTTCCCATTTTGGAGTGTTTGAGTGGCAACTCGGGCCATTTACCCGCCTCGAGCCATCGCCGGCGTGGCAGCCACGCCCTTTTTCCGTGCCCGATCAGGCACTCCCCACCCGCCTTCTCGACGGGTGCCGTCCGGCTTCCAGGGCGGCGGAGTATCCCGTATTCCGCTCTCGCGGTCGAGGCTTCCGCGGCACTCCGACGAGACCTGGCGCCCGGCTTGGACACGCTTCGCGGACCGCGTCGGGCGCGAGCAAGCGTCGCGATCGCGAATCGGCTCCGGTAGCTTCTCCGTCAGCCGTTTCGGAGGCCGATTTCGCGAGCTCGAGCGGCGTCCCGCTACTCCGCGTCGACGCACATCTACAGTCCGCGTCAACGCGCATCCGAATGCAATCGAAAGGCAGCCGCTGCCCATGGTGGAAATGTTTCAGCAAATCGGTGATGTCCTCGGGGTCGTATGGGGCTACTTCGAGGATGAGTCGGGGGAGCTGACGGTGCCGGCGATGCTGCTGCTGGCGGCGCTCGCGCTCGCCACCGCGGCGCGCTGCGCCATGGCCACCCTGCCTGCCAGGCAGGCCGGGCTCTCGAGCGTCGTCGCTTTCGGCGCGAGCGTCACACTCGTCTTCGGTCTGGTCGGGCTCTACTTCCTGGCCCAGGTGGCCGCGGTCGGGCTGCAATAGATCGAGATCGACCGGCCGGCGCTCTCATCTCGCGGCGGAGCCGCGCTTCCGTGCTCAATCGGGCGACGAGCTCGCGGTCGCGCTTCGGGACTCGCCGATCTGCGGACGGACCACCGGGATCATCTCGTCGAGAAAGCGCTCGCTGCGGAGCTCGACGCCGACGTGGAAGCGCTGAAAGCGAAATACCACGCGCGCGGCCTGCGCGAGCATCCTCGAGCTGAGCTCGATTCGTTCGAGGGCATCCCCGGAACTCGCGAGACCCGCATCGAGTCCGCGCAGGGTGCCGATCTCGATCGGCACCAGCCCGTCCAGCCGAACGGAGCAGGCGGTGCACACGATGCCCCCATCGGCCACGTGGAAATGCACCCGGTGATCGGCCGCGATCTCGTCACCCGCCACCCGACCACAGCGCACGCAGCGACCGAACTCCGGCCGCAGCCCCAGCGCATCGAGCGCTCTCAGCTCGAGAATCAGTCGCAGGGAAGGCGTCGGCCTAACGCGCTCGAGAAGCGAAAAACTCTCGGTGCAGAAGGCGAAGAGTCGCTCTGCCTCGGGACCTACGATCCCCTCCGGCGACAGCCGGTCGAGCATCTCGGCAAGGAAGCAGGCGAGCGCATAACGCCCGGGATCCGCGCGCAGCCCCAGATAGGGATCGACGAGCCTCGCGCGCTCGAGAAATGCCATCGTCGCGCGCGGCTTCACCCGCCCCTCGATCGCGAGGTGATTGAAGGTATCGAGCGTGCCGGGAAAGCGTCGATGGCTCCGGCGCGCGGCCTTGGCGATGGCCGTCAAGCGTCCCGCATCAGAGGTCAGCAGGTGCACGATCCGGTCGGACTCGCCGAAATCGACCGACCGAAGCAGGATTGCCTCGCAGCGAATGGCTGGCACCGGCCCTCCTCAGCGGTCCGCATCGGCAACGTCGGGCACGCGGCCCGACCAGGAATCCGGCTTCGCGCTCAGCAGGTCGGGCGACCGCGCATCGAGTCCCAACGTCTCCAGCCGCGTGCCCTGCGAGGGATCGATCTCACCCGCCGGGTCCACCTCGGCCCCCGATGCCTCGGCCAGCGAGCGGACGGGATCGCGCCAGACGATGACCTTGCGATCGGGGTCGCCGGCGCCGGCCCCGACGAGCACCCGCCAGCCCGCCTGCAGCAACAGCAAGCCGAGGATCGCCATCACCACGAGCGAGATCGCGGCAAGCCATTGCTTCGCCCGACGACCGGGCTGATGACGCTCCCAAGCGCCCGCCGCCGGCTCCTTCAGCATGCGCGAGATCGTGTCCTGCGCGTCCAGCCCGAGCGCGAGAGCGACGGTGCGCACGAAGCCGCGGACGAAGCCGTCCGTCTCGCCGTCGAACTCGCCGCGCTCCAGGCGCTCGAGCGATCGCAGCGGGATCCGGGTCAGGATGCTCAGCTCTTCCACGCTGATTCCCCGCAGCGATCGCTGACGACGCAGGTACTCGCCGATCGGCTTCGCCTCGAAGGTCTGATCCGTCGAGGAGAGCTCGCCCTCGTCTGCCTCGGGCCGGCCCGGATCCTCGGCGCTGTCGCCCGATCTCGACCAGCGGCCCTTACGCGCGGACGAGAGAGGCCGCGCGCTCGATGGAGCCACTCCGTCGAGCGCGTTCTCCGCTGTCTCGTGATCGATCATGCCCACCCCACCCTGGCGGCAGGGTAGCAGCGCGAGCGGCCGCGGCGCTCCGAGTGCTCAGCGCAGCAGGTCGAGATAGGCCTGGGACTGCGACCCCCAGTCGGCCTCCGGTGCGACCTTGGCTGCTGCCGCGAAATGCTCCACGGCCTTCGCTCGATTCCCGAGTGCCACGTACAGCTCGCCGAGCCTGTAGTTGGCCTCGGCGTATCCCGATGCGCCCAGCCGCCGCGCCTCGAGCGCTTTCTCGAGGTTCCTGATCGCGGCCAGGCGATGTCCCTCCTGCGCGTCGAGGATGCCGAGATTCAGCAGGGCGGGACTGAAGCGGGGAAAGAAGTCGAGCGCGTCCTCGAAGTGGCTGCGGGCCTCGGCGAGGCGTCCCAGCTTGAGGAGCGCCCAGCCGCAGTTGGAGAGCGGTCGCCAGGGCGTCGAGAACGTCGGATCCTTCGCGAGCGCTTCGCAATGCGGCAGCGAATCTTCGTAGCGGCCGATCTGCGAGAGCAGCGCCGAGAGATTGAGCATCGCCTCGTGCTCGGTCCTGGAGTCGCCGCGCCGACGCGCGATCGAGAGCGCGTCGTTCAGATAGCCCTCGGCCTTGGCCGTCTGACCCTTGCGACGATAGGCCTCGCCGAGCCAGAGATGAGTCTGTGGGTCGGAAGAGTCCATCGACATGGAGGCCAGCAGCTCCCGGATGGCCATCGCGGTCCGGCCCGTCGAGAGGTAGTCGATCCCGAGGTCACGCTTGGCCTGACTCTGGGGAACCACCGAAGAGGCGTCCGTCGTGTAGGTCGTTTGAATGGCGCAACCGCTCGACAGGAACACGAGGATCCCTGCCGCGCCGATCGCGAAGAGCTGCCTCGCCCATCTGGTCTTGCCGGTCTGGATGGTCATGTCGTTGTATCCCCTGTCTATTCCGAGGAGCTCGAGGCGGAGGCCTCAGAAGCTCCCGAGCAATCTCGCGAGCGTGGAGACGCTCCGACCGCCGTCGCGTCCTCGCTTCACTCGAACCAACGGAATCCGGCCCAGTGCAGAGCCCGCGTTCCCGCTCGCCGGCGTCTCAGTGACATCCTTGCCAGAACGAGTTGCCGACGGCTCCAGATGACGAAACTTCGAGAGCGACGGCTGCGACGGGACCGGCTCCACGCGAGTGGCATCGAGATCGGGGCGCCCTGGCACGGCGACCTGCGCGCGACGTCGAGCCCCCTTGCGTCGAGCGGCCTTGCGAGATGCCGCCGACGCCTGCCGGGCGGCGGGCTCGGGCGACTCCGCCTCGACGAGCAGCTCGAAGGCGGTCCGCTCATTGGCCGCCTCGTCCTGGTCCGACGGCGATGCTTCCAGGTCGAGGTCGAGATCGAGATCGAGATCGAGATCCCCCTCGTCGCCCGCTGCCAGATCGTCGAGGACAAGCTCCGGAAAGGCCTCGGCCACCTCGATCGTTTCCGTCTCCTCGGCCGACCGGGAGGTGCGTCGAGGAGGAAGCTCATCCGCAGCCGACGCGACGCCAGCCTCGGACGTCGGTACCGCCGCCGGAGCCGGCGTCTCCGAGTCGCCCATCAGCCGCCCCCAGAGCGCCGTCGCCTGAGATCGACCCTGACCAGACTTGCCCGCCGCCATCATGTCCTCATCGAAGAGGAAGCCCATCCGCTCCGCCTCGGCGACCGCCGGCTCGAGCACGGCGGGCACGGCCACATCCGGCTCGATCGACTCGCGATTGCGGAAGACGGCAACCTGTCCGCCCTCGTTGGAACGGATCCCGATGGCCACGCCGATCCCGCCCCATTCTTCGCCGAAAACCACGATCGCTGCCCGCGCGGGACCTACGGGCAGGAAGTCGACGTTGAGGACCGGCGCGTTCAGCGCGGGCCTCAAGGCGAGAATGCTGGCCTCCGAGAGCGGCAGGGGTTCGGAAAGACGGCGAAACATGTCCTCCCATCGGGTGGAGAGGACATAATCTTGAGCGTCACCCGTCGGCAGGCAAAGCCCGGAAGCGGCGATTCAGGAAGCCGTTTTCTGATCGGACATCGACTCGAGCCGGGGAATCGGAAGACCTTTCGCGTGGGCGCGAGCGGGATACAATCCCCGAAGGCCGGGGGATGAAAGGGCTCCTCGCCGAAGAGAAAAGCCTACGTCGTTCCGAATCAGGCAGCCTGCCCATCGTCATTCCAACGGAGTCGAATCGAGACTTTTCTCTTCCGTCGAGCGCGCCCCCGACTCGCGCTCGAGCCCTAGAGCAGCATGCCCACGGAGCGGTGATTCCCGAGGTAAAAGGTTCATCCCGGACGCTCCGACGCACCCGACGTTCGCCCAACCCGGCGGAGTCGAACACAGGCGAGACAGCCCAGCGTGACAGCCAGCAATCCAGTCAAGACCAAGCCTTCCGAACAGCTCGAGAGCGTTGCCATTCGATTCGCCGGTGATTCGGGCGACGGTATGCAGCTCACCGGTACGAAGTTCACCGACGAGACAGCTCTCGCCGGGAACGATCTGTCGACGTTTCCGGATTTTCCCGCCGAGATCCGTGCTCCCGCCGGCACGATGGCTGGAGTGTCGGGATTTCAGATCCACTTCTCGAGCCACGACATCCACACGCCCGCTGACAAGCCGGACGTGCTGATCGCATTCAATCCGGCCGCGCTGCGCGCGAACGTCGAGGACGTGCGGGCCGGTGGAATGGTGATCATCAACATCGACGCGTTCAATCAGAAGGCGTTGACGCGTGCGGGCTATCAGGACGATCCGCTGCCCGACCTGCGCGAGCGATTCAACCTCGTCGAGATTCCCTTCACGACCCTCAACCGCGAGGCGCTGCAGGGGCTCGACCTGAGCCAGCGCGAGATGGACCGCTGCAAGAATTTCTTCGCGCTCGGCGTGCTCTGCTGGCTCTACGGTCGACCGATGGACGCGACCGAGCGCTGGCTCGGCGGCAAGTTCAAGGGGGACGTCCTCGAAGGCAATATCCGCACGCTGCGCGCGGGTCACGCCTTCGGCGAGACGACGGAGCTCTTTCCGGTCTCCTTCGTCGTGCCCTCGGCCAAGATCGAGTCGGGCACCTACCGCAACATCACGGGAAACCAGGCGCTGGCCTGGGGCATCGTCGCCGCCGGCGTCCAGATGGACAAGGACATCTTCCTCGGCGCCTATCCGATCACCCCTGCGAGCGATGTGCTGCATGAGGTCGCCCGCTTCCGCCACTTCGGCGTGAAGACCTTCCAGGCCGAGGACGAGATCGCCGCGGTCTCGTCGACGATCGGCGCGGCCTTCGCCGGGCAGCTCGCCGTGACCTGCTCGAGCGGACCTGGCTTCGTGCTGAAGCAGGAGGCGCTCGGGCTGGCGGTGATGGTCGAGCTTCCGCTCGTCGCGATCAACGTGCAGCGCGCAGGACCCTCGACGGGCTCGCCTACCAAGACCGAGCAGGGTGACCTGCTCGCGGTGCTCTTCGGTCGACATTCGCAGAGCCCGATCCCCGTGATCGCTGCGAGCACACCGGGCGACTGCTTCCACACGGCGCTCGAGGCATTCCGGATGGCGGTCAAGTACATGACGCCCGTGATCGTGCTCTCGGACGGGTACATCGCGAACTCGGCAGAGCCCTGGCAGATTCCGGACGTCGACTCCCTCGAGCGCACGCAGATCAAGTACGCCGACCCGATCGAGGTGGGTGAATTCAAGCCCTACTCGCGCGATCCCGAAACGCTCGCTCGCCCATGGGCGATCCCGGGCACGCCGGGTCTCGAGCACCGCATCGGCGGCCTCACCAAGCAGGACGGCTCGGGCAACGTCAGCTACGACGCCCACAACCACGGCAAGATGATCGAGCTGCGCAAGCAGAAGATCGCACGCATCGCCGACTCGCTTCCGCCCGTGGAGGTGGACGGACCGGACAGTGGTGAGCTCCTCGTGATCGGATGGGGCGGCACCAAGGGATCGATCACCGCCGCCGTCGAAGAAGTTCGAAAGGACGGTCTGGCGGTCTCACAGGTGCACCTCCGACACCTGAACCCCTTCCAGAGCGACCTCGGCGACGTGCTGTCGCGCTTCAAGAAGGTGTTGGCCCCGGAGCTCTCGGATGGTCATCTCGCGATGTTGCTGCGCGCGAAATACCTCGTCGACGTCCAGATGCTGAACAAGATCGAAGGCCAGCCCTTCAAGATCGCGGAGCTGACCGAAGCGATCCGCGA
>Ga0209536_100011892_pt1 | contig 12700 bp, 7 predicted proteins | sample DeeMarSeWOR28_12_FD_187461 | JGI IMG/M metagenome (GOLD analysis project Ga0209536, IMG submission 187461) | Marine sediment microbial communities from White Oak River estuary, North Carolina - WOR-2-8_12 (SPAdes) (version 2) | ecosystem: Environmental > Aquatic > Marine > Intertidal zone >...
TATGGGCGGCGATACAAGGCTTCCGGCCACCCGGGTCCCGTCGTCGTAGCTTCCCGTGTTCAGGCTTCCGAACCAGTAGATGTTATCGGGCGACTTGGCGCTCCCGTGGGCCGTGCCCGAGGCCGCCAGCGGGAGCGTGGTCGGGTCCACGCGGTGCCAGGACGGCGTGTTCAATTTCAAATATCTTTCGGATATCTCGGTGGCGTTCATCGGGCGCGTCCATATACTGGCCTCATCGATGATACCATGAGTTACCGTGGTGCTCGCAGAATAATATCCGATATGAAGATTGTTGAATGAGGGATAACCTATAACACCAGATACACTTAATAAATTGTCCTGGACACCGTTGACATAGAGTCGCATGACACTTCCGTCATACGTGGCTGCAAGATGATACCACTTGCCAGTCAGCAAGGTTGTGGTTCCCCACAATTCTGTGAGTCCTCCCAGATTCAGGCCAAAGTATGCATTGCCGCCCTGAACCTCAAGGGAATAGCTGATAGTGCCGCCTGTTATAATTGGTTCCCATGACGTTTCATTTAACTTCACCCATGCCTCGAGGGTCAACTGGTCGTTTGGCTGGAATATCGGGTCGGTGGGCAGGTTCACCCGGTTACCGCCGTCGACGCCGTCGAAGAAGAGCGCCTTTCCGGAGATGCCGTCAACCCAGTCTGAGTCGTCCATGTTGACGAGAGAACCGTGTTTGTTATATATTCCGCTGTCGAAGGCTGTGAGCCCGCTGCCTTCGTCGAGCTTCCACTCCCCAGCCCTGCTCTGGTCCTCGACATAATAATCGACATATCTCAGGAAGTGGTTGTTGATGTCATCGCCGGAGAGTGAATAATTCCATATCCTGACCTCGTCGATGGCGCCGTCGAAGTATTGGGTGTTCGCCGTGGTGCCTATCCTGAATGGTGAGGCCAAGGCCTGCGGTGTAAAGGTCTGCGGGTCTGACCCGTCTGGTTGCCCGTTGACGTAGAATCGATATTGAGAGCCGGTCGCGACCACGGCGACATGATGCCAATTGTTGGCCATCAGCGGCGAGTCGCTGTAGTAGTATTCGGTCGTGGACCCGTTGCTGAGCACTATCTGCAGGTTGTTGGAACCGCTTACCTTCAGGAGATAGGATATGCCCAGGGCGTTGTTCGCTATGGCCTTGCCCACTATTGTCTGCCATTTGTTGGCGTTGAACATGTATATCCAGGCCTCGATTGTGAACGTGTTGGAGAGGTTCAGCGCGGGGTCGTCGGCGATGTCCACGCTCTCGTTTACCCCGTCGAAGACCAGGGTGTTGCCCGATAGACCGGGTATCCAGTCTCCCGGCTCCATGTTGACGAGAGTGCCATAATTGTTGTGCTGGCTGGAGTCCTCGGTCACGGTTCCCGAGCCCTCGCTGAACTTCCACTCGCCTACCAGATCGTAGGTCTGGTTGTAATAGTTCCAGATCTCCTCGGGCGTTATCACACGGTTGACCAGCCTGACATTGTCTATGGCGCCGTCGAAGTAATTGCTGGCGTGCCTTCCGATGGTTAGGGTGGATATCGACCTCAGCGGATTCACGCTGGCTTGGGAATAGTCCTCCTGCCCGTCGATGTAGAAGTGTATGTTGCCTGACGTGTCGTTGTACACCCAGGCCAGGTGATGCCAGGTGTTCAGCGAGACGAAGCTCGAGTCCCTGAAGACGTTTGAGGCCCCGTCGTGCAGGTAGAACCGAATCGTGCCGTCCGTCTGGTCGGCTACGAACCATCCTCCCGTCCCGTATTTGGCGACTATCCCTCCGAAGTTCGTGTGCGTGTTCTTCCTTATCCAGCAATCACCGGAGAAGGAGCCGGAGGTGATGCCGGCCACGTTGGTGACCTGCACGTGGTCGGTTGGGTTATCGAAGTTGATGGCCTTGCCCTTCATGCCGTCTATCCAGCAGGTGCTCAGGTTGGCATTCACAAGGCTGCCGTCGTGATTGTACTCGCTCGAATCCCTTATCAGCGTTCCTGAGCCCTCGTTGAACTTCCATTCGGCGACGATGGTGCCCGGCTGCTCTCCGAACCACGTGTTCGTTGTCCAGCCGGTGTTTCCACCTTCGGCGGTGTCGGACCAATAATGGGTCGAAGTCCTGTCAATGGCCTTGTAGGAGTTCCCGGGGATGGCTGCGGCCCCCAGCGGCCCCCAGCCTTCAGTGGGAAGGTCATACCGATAGATGGCGCCGTTCGCTGAATCATTGCCAACGAACCACGCCCCGGTTCTCGTCTTCTCCCAGAGAACGTCGTTGAAGGTGGTGCCGGCGGGACCTCCTATGTCCACGATATAATCGCTTGTGGCTCCGGTCTGCCCCGGAATAACGTATAAACAACTGAGAAGGAACGCCATCACCAATACTGTCGCGGACAATTTCCTCGTATCCATCCAAGCCCCTCAAATAGGAAAATAGATATGAAAGGAAGTCTATTTATAATTTCTGATTGTACATTTCTTTTCACGCAATCGCCCGATGGAGAAGAGCACTTACCTAGGGTTGAGGACGAGTTGAAGTTTCTCACAAATTAACCGATGCTCCTTACGGCCTTATAGTCTCCCATACTCGCTCTTCACGTCGTCGTCGGTCCGCTCCCTTCTCGGCTCGGTCTCCTCCTTCTCGAACTCGAACTCCTCCTCCTGCTCGTCGGGCTCGGGTTCCGGTTCCTTCTCCTTGGATTTCCCACCGTACAGGGAGCGGCGGCAGGCGGGGCATTTCGAAGCGCCGCTGATGCAGTTGTGGCAGAGGTAAGCGCCGCAGTCGTGCCTCAACACGGCAAGGTGGCCGTGGCTCTGGCAGTGCTTGCCGGCGAGTTTCGGATCCGCATCGCCCTTGGGCTCGGCGCTCTTGGGTGCGGGCTTGGGCTTCGGCTTTGCCACGTGGGCCGTCCTGGGCTGCTGCATCCGCTCGATGGGCTTGACGTACTCGTCGCTGACCAGCGAGCCTATCTCGACCTCCGGGGCGACGTAACCCTCTCCCCTGAACGTTGCCAACAGGGACTGCAGCTGCTTGGCCTTCATCACGCCAAGGCCGAGTGACTCGACCAGGCCTAGCACGGACCTGCGCTCCGGCGGGAGGTCGATGGCCCGTCTCAGAAGTTCGTCAAGCTCCGGTGTCGAGTGCGGCGGGAAGCTCATCCTGTCAATCCTTTGTATGTAGCCCAGCACCATCTTGGCCTTCCATAGGGGCCACGAAGGGAAGTTGTACGCGATGTCCGAGAGCCTGATGCGCGTCTTGTCCGGGGCTGTGCTGCTGCCAATCGACCTGATGAGCACGTCCCTGGACGCCGCCTCCAGGTCCTGGAGCTCGTTCTCCCCCAGCGACTCGATGGCCACCTCCTCTATCCGGGTCAGGAAGTTGAACACCTCCTCGATGTTATTGTAGGGCACGCCGGCGTCCCTGAAGGCCTCCTCCCGGGAGACGGGGCGGTTGCGGTCGAACTCGAGCCTCAGGATCGCTCTGGCCTGGTCCTCGACCTGGGCGGCGGCGATCTTCTCTTTGGCTATCCTCAGCCCGTCCGCGGCGGCGCCGAATCCCTTGTCCAGCTCCAGCGCCCTCTCGAAGCAGCGGACAGCGTTGTCGAACTTGCCCATCTCGATGAGCACGATGCCCTTGCTGTTCCAGGCGAACTTGTCGTCCGCGTCCAGGCCTATGGCCTTGTCGTAGCACCGCAGGGCGTTCTCGTACTCCCTCAGCTTCTCGAAGGCCGTGCCCTGTGCGAACCAGGCATTGCTGTCCTCCTGGTTCGCCACCAGCACCTTTTCGAAGCTGTCGACGGCGCCCCTGTGGTCCCCCAGCTTTGACAGGACCAGCCCATAGCTCATCAGCAGTTCCGGGTCCTCGCCCATGCCTAGGGCCTGCTGGTACCAGTACTTGGATTCATCAAGGTTCTCCATGGCCTCGTAGACCCTGCCCTTGGCCGCGAGGAACTCCCTCCTGCTACCCCCGACCTCGATGGCCTTGTTGATGTTCCTCAGGGACTCGTCGTAATCCTTGGCCTCCATCTTGAGCAGGCCCATGTTGATCCAGGTCTCCGGGTTGGAGCCGTCGATGCCCAGCGCCTCCGAGAACGTGCCCAAGGCCTCTTCGAACCGCTGGGACCTCATCAGGGCAAGACCCTTGTTGTTGAGCAGCTCGACGTCCCCGGGCGAGCCCTGCAGGGCCTCGTCGTAGCAGCGGATCGCCTCGTCCGGCCTCTCCATGCTCATCAGGGCCAGGCCCTTCAGGTTGAGCGCCTTCCTGTCCCCCGGGCTTGCCTTGAGCGCGCGGTCGAAGGCCTCCAGGGCCTCGGCGTCACGCCTGACAGTCAGGAGGAGCTCGGCCTTTGTGATCCATAGGGCGGGATTCTCGGAGTCCATCTGCAGGGCCTGGTCGCAGGATTGGAGCGCATCGGCCATCTTGCCCATCTTGGTAAGGGCGCTGGTCTTGTCCGACCATGACTGCACGTCCCTGGGGTCGAGCTCGAGTATCCTGCTCGTTACGGTAACTATGTCGTCCAGGCGGTTGAGCGCGACCAGCGACGCCCGCTGCGTCTTCATGAGCGTGACGTTGTCCGGCTCGAGGGCCAGCGCCCTGTCAACGGACCTGAGGGCGTGCTCGTGCTGTCCCAGCCTCTGCTCGGCCATTGCCCGGTCGTGGAACGCCTCCAGGTTCTTCGGGTCTATCTTGCTTATCCTGTCGGCCGTGTCGATGATGCCGCGGTCGTTGCCCAGGAACTTCAGCGCTTCCTTCTTCCTTATCAGGGCCTCGACGTCCATGTGATCCATCCTCAGGACGCTGTCACAGGCCTCAGCCGCCTCCTGGTACCTGCGGAGCTTGAGCAGGACATCCGCCTTCTTCAGGTGCGGGAACCTGTCGGTGGGACCGAGCTCGATGGCCTTGTCCAGCGATGCCACCGCGTCCACGTGCCGGTCCAGCCTGTCGAGGGCCATGCCCTTGCTGAACCAGTAGTTCTTCTCGTCCGGCTTCAGGGCGATGGCCTTGTCAAAGCTTACGACGGCCTCCTCGAAGGACTCCTCGCCCTCCTGGGCCAGTGCCTTGCTGAACCACAGCTCCGCGTCGTTGGGCTCCAGCTCGATGGCCTTCTCGAAATGATCGATAGCCTCCGTATAGCGCCCGAGCCGCGAGAGCGAGCGGCCCTTCAGGTCCAGGAATATCTTCTGCTTGGGATTCAGCTCGATGGCCCTGTCGTAGAACTTGAGGGCGTCCTCGTGCTGGTTCAGGCGGGCGAGCGCGTGCCCCTTGAGGTTCCATGCCGAAGCGTCGTCCGGAATGGCCTCGAGGTATTGGTCCAGGCTGGTGACGGCCTCCGGGTACCTCGCGAGGTTGAACAGCGCTACCGATTTGTCCATCAGCGCGTCCCCGTCCTTGGCCTCGAATCTGAGGAACTGGTCTGCGACCTTGATGACCTCCAGGTGTCGGCCCAGGTTCTTCATGCACTCCCTCTTCCTGGCCAGGGCGTCCCTGTGCTCCGGGTCGATCAGGAGAAGGCGGTCGAGCGAGTCCACCGCCCTTTCGTACTTCCCCAGGGCGTACAGGGCCGATGCCTTGTCATGAAAGGCCTCCACGTTCCTGTGGTCCAGCGCGAGGATGCGGTCGCAGGTGTCGATGACGGCCTCGTGCCTCCTGAGCCTCTTGAGGACCTCCTTCTTCTCGCTCAGCAGCTCGACGTCCTTGGGGGTCTGCTCGATGGTCATGTCGAGGTTGATGAGGGCCTTCTCGTACTCCCCCAGCTCGGTCAGCGCCCTTGCCTTGTCGATGAGCGTGTGCCTGTCCCCCGGCTGTATGCCGAGTATGACGTCAGAGACCTGGATCACGTCCTTGTGCAGGCCGAGGGCCTTCTTCGATTGCCTCTTGTTGACCAGGGCCGGAAGGTTGTTCGGCTCCAGGGTCAGGGCCATGTCGAAGCTTCCGCAGGCCGCGTCATAATCCCCCGTCATGTGAAGGGCCATCCCCTTCTGTATCCAGACCTTGACCTCGTCCGACTTGAGCCTGAGGGATTCCGTGTAGCTATCGGCGGCATCCTTGAACTTCTCCAGCCTGTACTGGGCGTTGCCCCTCTGCTCCCAGATGAAGGCGTCCTCCTTCTTCAGTTCGAGGGCCTTGTCGAAGCACCCCAGGGCCTCCGTGTACATCTCCAGGTGCAGGAAGCAGAGGCCGCGGTTGACCCACGACTCGACGCTCTTGCCGTCCGCCTTCGTGGCCTGCCCGAAGACCTCGAGGGCGTCCTCGAACCTCTTCAGCTTGTTTAGGGCCACGCCCTTGCTGTTCAGCATCCTGACGTCGTCGGGAGTTAGTTCCAGTATCCTGTCGTAGGTGGCGATGTCCAGCTCGTCCATGGAGAGGACCTTCTTGTACGCGTTGATGGCCTCCGGGTGCCTCCCCGTCCTTGCGAGTGCCGTGCCCCTGTTCGACCACGCCGCCTTGTTGTCAGGGTCGATGGCGATGGCCGCGTCGTACATCTGCAGCGCGCCGTCGTGATTCCCCTGGGCCGAGAATGCCATACCCTTGTGGATGAGAGCATTGAGGTTCTGCGGTTGGAGGGAAAGCGCGCGGTCGATGCACTTGAGCCCCTCAGCCTCCCTGTTGAGCGTGAGCAGGCCGTATCCAACGGCATCGTAGAGGTTTGAGAACTCGTTCCTCCGCTGCGTCACCACGTCCCTGCCCTGGTCGAGCAGACCGAAAGCCTTCTGGTAGGACTCCAGTGCCTGCTGGACCTGGTTGACCGATGCCTGCTGCCTCCCCTTCTCGACAAGCTTCCCAACCTTGACGTACAACCTCTTCTCCTTGCTCCCAAGCGAGTCAAATATACTCATGTAATCACCGCGGTGCGACCTTCCGGTACTGCCTAACGCCTACTCGAAAGGCACACATGAAAATAAAATTTTCATGTGCATCCCTATTGTTCGGGTAACCCTCCTCACAATTTAACTGCTTCGGTAGCACGAGAGAAACGGCATACAAACTGTCAGACAAATCGATTGCAGGTCCTGAGCAATGGGAAATATCCGAAAATCAAGACAACTGGCTATGCAACAGGCGGACATTCGAAAACCTTAAATACCCTGAATTCAATATAGGTTTGAAATCTGACAATTGTCAGACACTATCACATAAAACGTCAGAAGGGATGCACATGGTCGAGAAAATAAGATTGAAGGGTCCAAGAACAAGACAGTTACGGGATGTCAACCCGGGGATGGAAGACTGGATGAAGTATCACACGATACAGGACCTCAGGGACATGGTCTTCGAGCTCTACAACAGGGGCGAGGACATATCCGAGATGGTCGGGCTAATACACACGATGGACGCGATGGCCCACAGGGCTTACATCAACAACGAGGAGAACGTCTACACCTTCTCTGAATACGACATCCTCAGCTATGTGGAAGAGGCGGAAAAGGCATTCGTCTGAAGCCGCTTCCTTTATCTGGATGAGGGGCAGGCATCGCCTGATCCCCCTTCCACCCCCTTACCTTTAGCTTTTCAATATTTCATTGCTCCATCATTATTTGTAAGAAGCCGTCAAGGTGCTGGGCCAACGCTTCATTGTCCGTGAACCCGCAGGCCTGCAGGTCGGCGCTGGCGATGAGGGCGAACTTGCCGTCGGCCACGATGTCCGTTGCGATGAGCCCTTCCCTGCGGATGGTCTTCGCGCCGGGGATGGACTTGTGCTTCGGCAGCGCGACAACGAAGAATTCCACGCCCCGCTTCTGGGCCGCGGTGATCTTCTTGTCAAGCTCCTCCCTAAGGAGCGAGATGTTGGAGCTGGATATCATGAACCTCTCCCTGGACGAGTCGAGAAGCTCGGCCATCTTCCTGAGCACCTTCTCCTTGCCGTTTATCGTGTAGATGACCTGCGGCATGCCTTTCTCCCTGAGGATGCCGTGGACCATCTCCAGGTCGTCGAACGTATCTTCCAGGCGGGAGAATATCCTTTCCTTCAGGGCCCTGGGCGATTCGGCGGTGAACCTCCGCGGCCTCCCGGTCGTTGCCGTGACGTAGCCCTTCTTCAGCAGGCTCTCCAGGACCTTGTACACCGACGTCCTCGGTATCTGGGCCGTTACCGCGATTGTCTCGGCGTCGCTTATCCTCAGGGCCACGAGGGCGATGTAGGCCCTCGTCTCATATTCGGAAAAGTTGAGGAGCGCGAGGTCCTCCTGCACCTTCTTGTATCGTTCGAGCAAAGTCGCCATGTCCTGTCCAGTCAATTCCTCGATGTCCATAGGTATCACCTTTTGTAGCGGTAATGACTACAAAACATTTAAGTCTTTATCCCCGATGTCGAGTTAAGTGGTATTATGAGCTATGTGATAAAGGAGTCAGAGTTAGAGAAGGTTCTTCCCAAGAAGACTGAGAGTCTTTGCCCGGAGTGCAAGAAGATCATCGAGGCTGACATCTACGAGGAGGATGGGAAGGTCATGATATCAAAGACCTGCGACGAGCACGGCTTCTTCAAGGACGTCTACTGGTCCGACGTTGGCCTGTACAAGAAGGCGGAGAGCTGGGCCTTCGACGGCGTGGGCGTTGACAACCCCCTCATCAAGGCCGAGAAAGGATGCCCCTGGGACTGCGGTCTCTGCGACATCCACATGAGCCACACGTCACTGGCCAACCTGGACCTCACCAACAGGTGCAACCTCCGCTGCCCCATCTGCTTCGCCAACGCCAACGACGCCGGTTACGTCTACGAGCCCACGTTCGGGGAGGTGACATTCATGCTGGAGACCCTCAGGGCGGAGCGGCCCGTGCACTGCAAGGCAGTCCAGTTCTCCGGCGGCGAGCCAACCATTTATCCTCATATCCTGGAGGTCATCGCGAAGGCGAAGGAGCTGGGGTTCGCTCAGATCCAGATAGCCACGAACGGCATCAGGATGGCCAACGAGCCCGGGTTCACGCAAAAGCTCGTGGACGCAGGCCTGCACACGGTTTACCTGCAGTTCGACGGCATGAAGGAGGAGGACTACATCGGAGCGAGGGGAAGACCGCTCCTGGAGACGAAGAAGAAGGCGCTGCAGACAATCAGGGAGGTCAAGGGAGGCAAGCTTTCCGTGGTGCTGGTGCCGACGATACTCAACGGCCTCAACGACGACCAGCTCGGGGCCATCCTCCAGTTCGCCATCGACAACATGGACGTCGTTCGGTCGGTCAACTATCAACCGGTCTCGTTCGCCGGCCGCATCGACCAGGAGGAGAGGGAGAAGGGCAGGTTCACTCTGCCCGACATGGTCGACCGCCTGGAGGCGCAGACCGACTTCATCACCAGGGACGATTTCTTCCCTGTTCCCGTTGTGACGCCCATTTCCGAATTCCTTTCGGTAATGAAGGAGGAGCCGCAGCTGGCATTCACGCCGCACCCCCACTGCGGGCTTGCCACTTATTTGTACGTCGACAAGGACAGGAACGCGACGCCCATCACGCAATTCGTGGACGTTGAAGCTCTCTTCCGCGACATCCTCGAGCTGGCCCATAAGAGCGAGGGTAAGAAGATAAAGGCTCCCATGAAGATCAAGGCTTTCAATTTGATACGCAAGCACTTCAAGAAGGACAAGGCACCCGCCGGCATGGGAGTGACCAAGTTCCTCAAACAACTGGAGGGGCTGTTCTCCTCCACGGAGAAGGAAGCCACCGCGGAGATATCCTGGGGCCTGATAATGGTAGGCGGAATGCACTTTCAAGATTTGTACAACTATGACATCGAAAGGGTCAAGAGGTGCGTGATACATTACGTCGTGCCGGACGGCAGGATTATCCCGTTCTGCGCCTTCAACACGGGACCCGAGTTCAGACATGAGGTGGAAGAGAAGTACCAGATCTCGTTCGACGAGTACCGGGCCAGGCACGGGAAGGATGCCGTCCCGGAGGGAGAGGTATGCGAGTAGACGTGAACCCGAACAAGTGTCTCAGATGCGGATTGTGCGTGGGCAGCTGCCCGGAGAACGCCATATTCCTGAGGGAAGTTGAGCTCGTATTCAATGACGACTGCATAGGCTGCAAGACCTGCATAAGGCTCTGCCCTGTCGGGGCCCTGTCGGAGGGTGGTTGAATGGAGAATGTCAGCATAATGCAGCGGGGAATGCCGGATTTCGATATCACTAACATTCAGGGAGGTGCCTGAATGGACAACGAGTACGATGTAATCGTCGTGGGAGCGGGTCCGGCCGGAAGCACCACTGCCAGATTCGCGGCCAAGAACGGCGCCAGCGTCCTGCTCATGGAGAAGCGCCAGGAGATAGGCTCCCCGGTCAGGTGCGGCGAGGGCATCTCCAAGGACTTCCTGCCGTTGGTGGACATCGAGCCCAACCCGCTGTGGATTGCCACCGACATCGACGGTGCGCGGCTTGTCTCGCCGGCAGGCCACGAGTTCCTCGTCGACGAGAGCCTGGCAGGCGACGAAGTCGGATTCGTCATTGAACGCGACCTGTTCGACAGGGACCTGGCCTACCTGGCCGCGAAGGCCGGGGCTGAGGTCGTGGTGAAGTGCACCGCGACCGAGCTGCTCCGCGAGGGCGGGAAGATAGCCGGCGTCAAGGTAATCCACAACGGCGAGGAGAGGACCGTCAAGGCCAAGCTGGTCGTGGGCGCTGACGGCTACGAATCGCAGATAGGCCGCTGGGCCGGAATAGACACCTCGCTCAAGACAAAGGACATCATGAGCTGCGTGCAATACAGGATGACCGACATCGACGCCAACGCCAAGTACTGCGAGTTCTTCATCGGCCAAGCCGCTCCCGGGGGCTACGTCTGGGTGTTCCCGAAGAGCGCCGACACGGCCAACGTGGGCATCGGCGTCCAGGGAAGACTTCTGAAGCACGGCGGGCAGGTCAAGGAATACCTGGACAAGTGGATAGCCAACCAGCCCAGGTTCGCCAACGGCAAGGTCCTGGACATGGTGTCCGGCGGAGTATCGGTGTGCGCTCCCATCGACCAGACCGTCACCGACAACCTCCTGCTCGTAGGAGACGCGGCCCGCATGATAGACCCCATGACCGGCGGCGGCATAAGCAATGGCTGCCGCGCAGGAAAGATAGCCGGAGAGGTCGCAGCCGAAGCCGTCCAAACCGGAGACACCTCGGCCCAATTCCTCATGAAGTACGACAGGGGCTGGCGCGACATCCTGGAAGAAAAACTATACCGCAACTTCATGGCCAAGGAGAAGATAGCCGAGCTGACCGACGACACATTCGACAAGGTCATCCAGGTCCTCGCCGAGAGCGGCATGGAGAAGATAAACGTCTTCAACATCCTCAAGGCCATCAAGGAGAAGTATCCCGAACTGGTCAAGGAGTTCGAGGATTTGATCTAGGGTTCAGATCCCTGTGGGCTTTTATATTCAATAATCCTTGGCTTCGCCAATCCGTCTGCTCGGGACACACTGCATATCTTTTAACATGTTTTCTCCAGCAAAATAAAAATCCCAAACATCTACAAATGATGCATACACTGGGATTCTTTCTTTTTTACAAATATTATTTAAACCCCAGAGTGCGTCTTCAATTTTAGAAATGTCCTTATCTAGGTAACCTTTACAAAGTAAAAGTAGTTTTTTTGCTATAGTGTTAGGAATATTTTCCTCTGCCCTTTCAGAATGCGTCAGAGATTTGGCATAGTCCTTTTGCCAAAAATAAGCAATCGCCAGATCTAAATTCCCCTTATATAAACCCATTTCTCCTTTCTCATATGGTAGGTTTTCCTTCCAAAAATTCAATACTGTTTTAAAACAAGCCTTTGCTTTCTTTTTCTTTCCAACCTTTAAGTATAGTTTTCCATAATGATTATACTCAAAAATTATATCCCTCATTCTAAGATGAGGTGGTGGTCCATCTTTACGTGCATTCCACCACTTATTCGACAATTCTAAAAAATATTTGTTTGCTAAGTCGTGTTCACCAAGTAATTCGTAACATCTGGCTATTATTTCGTGTTCAGAGGTCACACCATTCTGTGCTCTTCCTTGTTCAATATGTTTTTCTTCCCATTCTTTCCTGTTTTCTAACTCCTTCCTCACTTTGTCGAGATCAATATTCACTATCATTATGATTTCACCCGAAATATTCGAGGAGTATTACATTATATTTTTTCTCTCCACGCTCAATCATACGAAACAATGCCTCTAATCCATAATATACTCCGTTGAGAGAATCTGATAGATTTTCATCTTCTATATGTTTCGCTATATATTCATAGATTAACTTAAATTCATCAATATCAAATGCGGATACACTCTCACTATTAAATTCTCGTATATCTTCATATTTATAAATTATATCTGGCTTTCTGATTTTTTGAATTTCACCATCCACGATTATTGAATAGCTTGGACCATATTCTAGCCTATATAAAATATCATTTGGTGCATCTTCTGGAATTACTTCTTTCCAGTAATCATGTTCCCACATATACTCAAATCTATGAAATTCATACTTATCCTCAGGTTCATCGATATCAATAGCATAGAATATTGTTTGATTACCCATTTAGGCACATCTCCTATTTTATTAATCACTTCACACTCTACTTAACCAAAGAATACAGTAAATACCTTTCGTTCAAATCCCTGTGGACCTAAAGAACCGATTATTCAACACAATGCAGGACAAGACCGGTTAAGATAGCCAGGAAACCGCATAAGATAATGACTTGACCCAAAAAATGATCTAAATACATATAGATTGGAAAGGTGGA
>Ga0209536_100011893_pt1 | contig 12698 bp, 29 predicted proteins | sample DeeMarSeWOR28_12_FD_187461 | JGI IMG/M metagenome (GOLD analysis project Ga0209536, IMG submission 187461) | Marine sediment microbial communities from White Oak River estuary, North Carolina - WOR-2-8_12 (SPAdes) (version 2) | ecosystem: Environmental > Aquatic > Marine > Intertidal zone >...
CCATGACACCCTGGGTTCTATCTCTCCGAGCTGGGAGGCAGATCCTGGATGGGAGGTCTTGTCCGAGGTCATGGGCAGTGACACCACGTTGGTCACTGGCGCCCCGCTGAAAAACATCGGGGAGCTGCTCAGGCGTTTGGTAGAGGTCCGGTACGTGACAGACCCGAGTCCTTTCCTGGGTCGTATCTTTGTTCAGGGGGGCTTTGCTGGAGAGGGTGTTGTCCCGCCTGAACTTCAGCTGGAGAAGTTCAGAGGTCTCCGGACGTGTCCCACGTACAACCTCAATGGTGACCCGAAAGGGGCCCTCCGAGTCTTACAGTGTGAGTGGTTCACAGATCGAAGATTCGTATCGAAGAATGTCTGTCACGGGGTCATGTACAACGCTGATATGCAAGACAGGCTGCTCCAGTCTATGCATTACCTGGCCGACGGTCTGCACAAGGACACCCTGCGGTTCATCGTCAAGGCCATGGTTGCTTACCTGAAGAAGCGTCCAAAGGGCAAAGCCTTTCATGACCCCTTGGCTGCGTGCTGTGCTATTGACCCTGGGATAGGCACCTGGAAAGAGGTCGAGCTGTACCGGGAGAAAGGGGAGTGGGGTTCACGTCTGTGTGAGGGTAGTGGTACCCACATCCTCATTGACTATGACCACGAGCGTTTCCTGCACGTGCTATCGGGAGGAGGTCCAGAAGATGCCTGACACATTCAACATCACGTTCAAGAAGGGGGAGGACGACGACGTCATCTTCGATGTGACGTTGGGTTCCAAGGGTTGGGTGGTGCATGTTCCGGTCGAGAAAGCTCACAAGCTCTACGATGAGCTGGGTCGTGCCCTGGGCTTGGATAGGTTCCCTCCGAACTCTTTGATCATAGCGAAAGACCTGGATCCTGTTGAGTTGGACAAGTTCCGGGAGCACGTCGAGATGGCTTTGTGGGACCCCGAGTTCAGCATCATAACCAACTTCCCGATAACCGTCTGTGATGCCCGGAGCATGCGGATTTGCGAGAGCCTGGAGGAAGCCTTGGAGACTGAAGATGCTGGTTGATCAGGTGTATGTCCCAAAAGAGGGGGAGACGCTTGGGCAAGCGTTGACTCATGCTGCCATGCAGGCGTCAGTTATCAGGGCCAATGTCCATTTCATCCATGAGGGGAGGGAGTTCATCGTGGAGCCCAGCGCTGGCGATCTATTGGCCGAGAAAGGTGAGTGATGTTCTCTTGACCATCCTCTTGATAACGGTGACCACGGTGGTGGTGGTCATCGTGTTGGCGAAGGAAACGGACACAAACCAGACGGAGTGTGAGAACCTGTGTCTGGTCCGGGGGTCCACTTTTGCCGAGGCCAAAGGGTGGGTTGCCAGTGGAGACTGCTTTTGCTGGAAGCTGGAGGCCACCATCTCCGAAGGGGAAAGGTAATGACTTTCAGGCAATGGTGGTACTTCAATGGCCCTACGATAGTGGGGGTCACCCCAGTCCTTGTTGTGGTCCTCGTTATGGTTTTCCATCTGATTGGTCGTGCCAACCGAACAGAGTGCGAGAACCTGTGCCTTGTGCAAGGGTATGACTACGCCATAGCCGAGGGATGCAACCGGGGAGCTGATTGCGTCTGCTTCGAGCACAAGCGGGCTATCACTATCTCCGAAGGGGAGAGGCAATGAGGGATTGGTGGGCCAAGAACGGGTTTCCCGTCTCTTTGGCTCTAGTGGTGGTCGTGGCCTTTGGCTTCATGATCTTCCGCATCTTCAATGACAGCTCCAACCGGACAGAGTGTCAGAACCTGTGCCTTGTGCAAGGGTATGACTACGCCCGAGCGCCAGGCTGCACTCACACTGGAGATTGTATCTGCTACGATCGGATGTTGGTCATACCCGAAGAGGAAAGGTGACTTTGGGGTAAAGGGACCATGGAATACATCCTCCAACGGAAAGGCTCTTGTTGCTCCCTGGTCACCTTGCTGAATGCTCTTCGCTACTGGGGCAAAGACACACCGTCCCCCACTGACTCTGACCCCACAGAGTGGGAGAGTCTGGTAGACCTGGCGGGTTGCCGCCATGGGTCTGCCATCATGGTCGACAGGCTGGCTGCCCACCTCGGGATAGAGCGTCACCCCTTGCGGGACGTGAAAGAAGTTTGTGCCAGTGTCCCGGCAGAGCTGACGGTCTGGAACCCCGAAGAGGTCGGCAGCGCCATGCACAGTGTGTTGGTCATCGGTGGTGTGTGGCCCAGGCTGAAGATGGTCAACTACCACTGGCGCAAGGGTCCTGTAGTCGAAACAGTGGAGCCCATGCTGCCTGATGATGGCAACCCCAACCGTCAAGCCTGGGCGTTGTACTCAATGGATGATGGCCGAGTCACCTGCAAGGTATGTGGTGGCCGGTATAAGCTCAAGAAGAATGGGTTGCCTCGGGGCCATGCTGGTCCTGATGGGAGCTACTGCCGCTCACCAAGGTAAAACAATGGGTGTTGAAGCCAGTGTCAAGCTAGTCGTGGGGGTTGAGATCACAGGTGGTGATCTCCTGCGCCCGGCTGCGTCCAAGACCAGGATATGTCCCCGAGGCCACCTTCCCACAGGGGAGCAGAAGTTCTGTTCAGAGTGCGGGGGGAGGTTCGAGCTACAGGATACCTTCAAGGCAGCCTTTGCCCTGACCAAGCTGCTGGAGCGATGGGGTGAGCAGATCCCAGAGGACAAGGATGAGCGTCACGACTGGTGGTTGGATGTCCTGTACAGTCGGAACGAGCTTCACGTGCAGCGTCTACCTGATTTCGGGACCCATCCGAGGAAGCTGGTCTGTGGTGTGCCCCTGGCTCACATGATAGGTATCATCGGCTCTGGTGATCAGACCACCTGTGTCCCACAAGGGAAGTTGACTGGCGCTTTCATCGAGGCAAAGGCGCTGGTCAACGAGCTAGGTTTCGGTGACCGTCCTTTGGGTCTCTTCATGATCAGTTCGGTGGGGTGAGTATGACAGTTGTTGTGTGGCTTTTTGGGGGTATACCTCGTGGCTAGCTTCAGATACCCCCACCAGGCTCCGTTTTTCTGGGATAGTCGTGGGGAGCGACTTTGGACCCAGGAAGAGGCCAAAGAGCGTTTCTACTTCCCTTCAGTTGCTGAAATGGGTTCCTGGCGTCCAGGGACGCCCCTGACGGTCGAGGAGAAGAAAGAGACCGAGGTGCAGACCTTTAGACCTACTGCGGCCTGTGGTTCTGTGAAGCCTGTGCCCCTGAGCATTTCGGTGGGCCACGACCAAACCATCTGAGAGAAGACCATGAGCGACAGTGACAAACAAGGCTCAGCCCTAATCATGGCCAATGCTCTGCGCAGGGCTTTCGAGGAGGGGTTCAAGGCTGGCTTTGGGAAATACATATGGCAGAGTGAGAAAGCCGACCAGGCCTGGGACGAGAGTCGGACTAAGGCTGAATTGCCTGGGCCTGGTGGTCCAGATTTCAGCCTGACCGGTCTGGGGTTGGTGGCTGCTGCTCGAAGACGTCAGGTGGAAGACCTGGGTTGGACGTTGGAGCACGACCAAAAGCATACCGGGGGAGAGATGCTCCTGGCCGCCTGTTGCTATGCTGCCCCTGTCCGCCTTTACAGACGGGACTCCTTTGCCAATGGGGTGACGTTCTGTGACCCATGGCCATGGACCCCATTTCACGACAAGCGTGCCCAGTATGGGGACGCCAAGGGGAAAGGTCAGAACTGGCCACCCGACCCTTCCACGTACAATTTCGGTGAGAGGCTGGACCTTCTGACCAAATCAGCGGCCTTGATCGTGGCGGAGATCGATCGCTTGCTCCACTCGGGTAAACTACAGAGAGGTCCTAACGACAACGATTTCAAGCGAGCGACAGAAGATGAAAGAGACTAAGCACAGCAACATAGGCGTTTCCATCGACTTGTCTGGTCAAGATCAGGGCCAGATATTCGACGACGTGTTGGACCAGACACCTTGGCTCAGGGAATACCTGGTCATCAGCAAGGAGGAGCAGGGGGGTGACCACGCGATGGTCATCACAACCAAGTCAGGACGCCAGATAGACGGCATGCTCCTCGGCCAGATGCACTTGCGCCAGCTCCAGATGAGAAGTCGAAAGCCCGCTGAATAGATTCAACTGCCCGTTGAGTAGTTCATAACACCGCCAGGGCCATTACACCGAATAGAACAATGAATAGAACCTTCCTCATCAAGGTGACGATGCGTGACCGGTGGATCCCCCACTTCATTGGCATGCTCAAGTACATGGAGCAGATCGGGAACATTGGTGCTAGCCGAAGGGTATCGATCTACTCCGACGGGGATGGGGACTTCAACCCGAAGTTCAAGTTCCTGGGTGTCGATGTGGAGCCCGCCCCACCAGTCGAGGACAAACACGGGCACCGTCTTTACGACGCCGGGTGAGACATGGATGATCTGGGGAGACTGTGTGAGCAGCATCGCGGAGAAACGGTCTGCATGAAGGCTGGTTGCGATCACCAGAGAGGGGAGTGCCTGTTTGTGTGTGAAGGCTGTCACTGGGAGTGGACCAAGATCGTAGTGCAGCGCCAGCGCCAGATGAAATCCTCACATAGAGAGGCTTTTCTGGAGTGGCTGTCGACAGAAAAAACGAGGTAGAGCATGGCCACCGTTTGGCTCCTGGTTGGTGACTACTACGAGGTCCAGGAATACGACTGGGATGCCCCTTGCCGGTCTAAGGGCCACTTGTTGACGCTCCGAGACGCTCAGGAACACCCAGATTTTCAGGAGGGGTTCGAGGTGTTCAGCAGATGCTGGACACCGGCCTGCTTTGCGGGCACCCAAAATATTCGAGGGCACATCCGCATTGAGGCCAAGACTCTGCCAAGTGCCGATGAGCTTGTAGACATCCTTTCTGATGCACTTAACTCCGAAGCCTTGCTCTCTAAGCTCGGGGAGATCGAGGGGGTCGAGGGCCTTCGACGTATCTGGCTAACACTGAGGTAAAAGTTGGGACTAACCCTGAAAGACCTGGACCCATACCTGACATCCTGGCACGGTGTCAGGCCTTTTGTTTACCGTCGGCATGACCCCCTAACAGACAAGGATCTCCCTTATGACCCGTGCCTTGCTCACCCTGGGTTCGGGTTCAAGGCATGGCAACGTCGTTGGCTTCATGGGGCTCAGGATGTGGCTGTGGAGGCTCTGATAGAACCTCACCAAGCGGTTGTCTGGCAAGCCTGCCCTGCTTTGGGTCCGGAATACTTCGGATACAACTTCCCCAAATTCGGAAGAGAGACATACAGTCTGCATGATGCTCAGTATTTGGCAGATTGCATGTTGCTGAAAGCTGCCAAAGAGCAGTTGTGGGTGGTCAACACATTTGTAGGTGTTCTACGACGTTTCCTTGGGACCCTAGAGTGAGAAGGAGACTTGGGTGATAGGCACTGTCATTGTCTACAAGGAAGAGGCCTATGTCTTTGAAGACCAGGACCCAAGAGAGGCCCTCCGAGCCTTCCTTGAACATTGGTACCCAAAGGCCAAAACAGGGCTGGTTCTTTACCCAATTGGGGGAGTGGACAAACACCAAGAGACCACTACCTATTCAGGTCCTTGGGCCCGGGAGGATGGCTGATGTCAGATGTCATTACGTGCTACCAGTGTGAGCACTGTGTCTCACTGACATTCATCATGGAGACACTCCGGTGTTCCCAATACCTATCGAAGAAAACGGGAGAGTACGCCGAGATTTACCGACCGTACAATGCTAGCCAATGCCCCAAGTTCTCGCCCTCACACCCACTAAAAGGCCATCCCTGTCTGACTGTTGACCAAGACATTGACTCTGGAGACCCCGATGAAAGTGACCAAGGCTGTTAACACAGTATGGCAAGTGACCCTTGGGGAGTTTGGGAATACTCAGGACCCAACCAAGCCAAAAGACCTCAAACCCAAGAACCTGCCGGTGTATGAGGTCGAACTGGAGATCAATTTCCCTAAGAGTGGGGTGATCATTGATCTACCAGAAGACGAGAACCCCACGGGCAAGTCCAGGCGATTCATCCTCCCCCTGATCAGCAAGGATTTCCGGGAGGAAGAGGACGGGGTTCCCTGTGGTGACCCGTTAGAGGTGCAGTTGAGAGACCGCATGGGGTCTTGTCTTCATGCCTATCAAGAGGTTGGGTTCGACATGCATGGGCCTGGACCTGAACAACCCCCACCCAAAGGAATCTTCGTCCACATGAAAGCACCCGATGGGGATTGGTATGCCATGGCTGTGACGGGATACCAAAATGTCACAACAAAGGACATGAACCTGATTGCCCCATTGACGGTGCTGTGATCGCTCCCCTCAAACGGGTAGGGAATGGAAACACTAACCAAAGAGACAGTTGAAGCCGCCTTCAAGTTGATTGAGGCACACCCCCTCCAGATGAAAAAGTGGTCTGGAACGTTCGGTGGTCGTGTGTACCACGTCGAAGATGACGTGATTGTGGCCACGTCCCCTTCAGTCCCTGATCTGGAAACCCCCGAGTGTCAGGCTAGACTCTGGGAAGAGTTGGCCCAGGCACTTGGGGGCTTGCATTGGACGGCGACACCATGCCCCCACCCTGCAAGAAACGGAAGGCATGAAGTCTACGTCGAGAGAGGCGGCCGGGTTCATTGTCGGGCTTGCGGGGCAAGTGCCAAGAACCCTAGGGGGCAGCTACCTTGACCTCCGGGTAATGGGCCTGGGAACGTGGCTCAAGCAGCTCCTCATAGTGGAGAAAGGTGCCGCACCGAGGACAGATGATGTCTGGAGGATCCTTCTCCTCAGGGATTCGGAGATCAATCAGAGTGCCGCTGTCTGGACACTTGTCGTTGTAGCATTCGTACAGGTACCAGGTGTTGCCCCAGAAGGAGACTCCAGGATGCTCCCGCATCGTCTGGGACACTAGGGAGGGATAGGCTTCTGTGTCATCACAGAAGATCCGTTCGATGACTGTCGGGTGGTGGTAGAACAAGCAGGGATAGCCCCATCCTCCATCGTCATACTGGTCCTCTGGACCTACGATGATGACAGGCTTGTCGAAGACCAAAGCAGCGCCCAGCTCGATGTGGGCTCCTCGTCCCCCTTTGAGTATGAGAATCAGCAGGTCCGCCTTCCGAACGGCGTCTATCTCGGCCTTAGCTACAGTGGTCCACAGGTCGGGACGGTCATGTAGCTCCCCGATCTCGGACCAATCGAGGGTGATTGTATGGTGTCCCTCCTTCATGAGTGCATCCCGCATGGCATTTTGGAGGGCAACATTGCCGAGAGTGGTTGCGATGTAAACCTTCATGGGAGTCCTGGTACTGTTTGGATGATCTCTTCCAAAGTGTTGAAGCCGCAGAATTTCTTGGTGAGGGTCCTCCAGGTCCATCGTGGTTGGTCGTCTTGGGGGGTTGTCTCTAGAATGAGTCGGATGGGTCCTTTGTCTGGTAGCTGCCTCCTTAGGGATGGTGCGGGGGCCAGGCGTACTTGGGGTTCGAAAGGTTCGGATACCTTCACGAAAAGCAGGTTCCCGATGATCAGCTGCTCGCCGGGGGCAAGGTCTCTGAACACTCTCCTGTCGAGGTCCCCACGGACTATGGACAGCCACCCCACCAGGTCGTGAGATCGGTGGTCGGCCAGGATGTCCAGCGAGAAAGACTGGCTTAGGAAGATGGCACGACCCTTGGGGCTGCCTTTGGGGGCCCAGGGCCAAATGTTGTACTCAATGCAAAGACATTCGTTGTCGCCTTTGAGGGGTCCAATGTAGGCCCAGAGGTGGCCTTGGACCCCACCCAGCTCGACGGACACCTTGGGTTTGGGGGGCCCTAGTAGGTGAGGTGCTTTAGCTACCCCAGGAGGAAAGGCCAGCCTGAAATACCCTGCTACCTGTTCGAGGAAGTCTTCTTGGGCCGAAGGGCCGTCCCACTGGGGGTTCGCCATGTGGTTTCCAGGATGCTGAACATAGCCCGATCAGTTCAAGCAGTCCTAGAAACCAAGCTCCTACCTCATGTAAACCATCGGCTCGTTACCGAGGCTTCCCTTCCTCAGGGATAAGGGAGTCAATCAGGAAGTCAAGGTTGCCCACAGCTATCTGGTTGAGGACCCAACTGAGGATCTCGACGGTGGCTTGCATGTCTTGGTGGAGCATCACTCGGCCAGGTTCATACCGAGTCAGGCAGTGACGTAGGGTGTCAGCTATCTCCCCTACAGGTTCCCCACTGCGGATAGCCTCTCTGGCCTTCTTGAGACGATCTACAGACTCGAACTCCTCAAGCAACCCCGATTGGACAATGTAGTCCTCATCCTCTGTCATAGAGCACCCCTCTGGCTTCCGGTGTCCATAGGGGGTTAGGATCGCTCAGAAGGGGCAGTAGCGGCCTCTCTAAGGCCTCCTGGACCAGACGGGTATGGGAGGGGTCCAGGCCACTAGCCATGTCTGTGGGGACGTGCCAGGGAGCCAGCCTGCCCATGTCATAGCTGTCATCAAGGATAGCAATGCGGAGGTTATCGAACTGGTCGTGGGGGACGTAGGTCAGGATCCAGTGTTCGATCTCCAATCCTCGGAGGGTCTCGGAGCGCTTGTACTGGTCCACCTCTGTCTTACCATCGATGTTGGTGGGGGTCCGATGGTACAGAGGGTGGGTGAAGCCATGCTCACCGAGGGCTTGCTGTAGCTCATCCTTACGGCCACTACGCCAGCAGGAAGACACCACCACCCTTGTCTTGGTTGTGGTGACCAGGTCTTGGAGTACCTGGCAGGCGATGGGGTCCAGCTGCCACACTTTTCGAAGCACGGACCAGGTTTCATCCCATGCCTCGTAGAAGAGACCGATCTGTTTTCTGGCCTCGTGGTACTCGGGCATCTTCTCCCGTGCTCTGAACCAGGTGATTGAGTTGAGCACGCCGTCGATGTCCAGGAACAGGTACCTGTGAGCTGGTGCATCACACACCGGGCACATCATCCCACCAGGACATTCAGACAGGCAAGTCATGCAGATGTAAGGGTGCATCAGTAAGGCTCAGGTTCATTGGACGGTTTGGCGGGTTCATACTGAAACCGAAGCCGTGGATCCTGCATGGAAGAATCAGCCAACAGGGGGCTTTGGGGTGCGGGAACGAAGCTGATGTGGTCTGGTTCTAGGAATTGGGATACCCGTACTGTTATTGCCCCGACTGTACCTGCTGTGGCCTCTAGGAGGGCTTTTATGGTGGGGTCATCAGTCTGGTACCCATGCCCCTCAAGGGCTCTCTTGAGCTTGCCATGGGCCCTTGACCCCAGCATGAGCATGTGGCCTGGATGACTCATCCCCAGAGTTGTCATGTCCTGTATGATCTTGGAGTGGACACCCGGGTTGCCGTAGATAGTGTCCACATCCAGTATGACTTCGAGGTCTAGCCCCTTACTTCCCAGGCTCATAACCTGTAGGAAGGGAAGGTAGTTCTTTTTCAGCACCCGAACAGTCATTTCGACAGGGTGACCGGGGTGCATATAGCTGCCTTCTGCTGTGCCTGACACATCTGTTAGACAGCTGAAAATGCGGTCATTGTGTAGGGTGTACACGTTGACCTCGGCACCAGGGATTGCTCTTTGGGCGCTGTCTTTCACGGTGATCTGTATGTTGACAACCTTGCCCAATAGCTCCTGGGCCATGTCCTCTATCTTGGTAAAGAGGTTGAACTGTTTCCCCAACGCGGGGAAACCCTCTCTCCTGCCATCCAGCTTGACCTCCAAGATAGTGGCTATCACGTCACCAGGTCGATGGAACACCACCTCGAACGTCCGTCGCAGATCGGGAACACGGAAGGTGTATCTCCCTGGGCTGTTCCCGGGTTCCCAGCTGCGTGGGTCTTCCCACGCCAACTTCATGGTGTAGGGCATGGGCCCCTGGTTGGGGGGCACATCCCACCCAGGGATGTCCTCCTTGGGGTCTGGGCACATCCTGGTCCGGATGAGACTCAACCACCCAATGACATCCGTAGCTGTGTAGGCATCGAACTGGAGGGGTGGCCATGGGGCTGGGTAAGAGACAACAGGTGTTCTCGAAATATCTTCTGATCGGGACAGGCCGAAATGGACCCATTGGGTCTTAGAAGTGGCGAGGAACTTCTGAGAGGAACCATCCTTCATTCTGTGATCAACGGTCAGCTCCCACTCATTGTGTCCGATGTCTACCTTGATCCAGCACAGGGGGAACACCTGGGAGAAGGCCTGAATGGTTCTCTTCAGCCTGAAGGTCTGGTCATATTTCCAAGCTTCAATGTCGCATCGTCCGCATCTACTACCGGCCATTGGGATACTCCAGGTCGATCTGATAGGCCCGGGGAAGCACCGCCAGGGGTCTGTCAGGACGCCACTCCATGCCCCCCACACTCCCTGTCCGCTCCTCTCTGGCTGCTAGGGCCCAGGCGTCCGCGATGTTGTGCAGAACGAAGCCAACTCGGGAACGGACCTCGAAGGCTTGCATGTCCTTGAACTGGACAGCTAGCTTCTGGGCTTGTGCAGCCTTCTCCCGGACGTCTTCCGGAGTCCATTTGAGGGCCATAAAGTCAGTTTGGGGCTCCGTTAGCACCCGAAAGCAGAGGGAGTTGTCGACGAACACATCCAGAGGAGTTTCTGGTTTGATTGACTCCAGACCCAAGAGAAGACCGTCCAGCTCGGCCAGAGAAGGCCCACCTACCCCGAGGTATCGTGATCTCATCCACACTCGATTATCCTGGGGGACCAGGATGACAGCAGCACTACCTGACTGGAGATCAGGATGGCTGCTGGACCCATCCGACCAGAGCTGAGTCACATCAGGTCTCACGTCGGGTTGGAGCCTCTCCCAGAGGGTAGCCATTCTCGGGTGCGTCTTGGCCCATTCGGCCCACTCGGGGTCAACGTTCATGACTCGCGGGTCTTGTCCCACTTGACCCGTTGCAGGGCAGCATCCAGGATACGCCTCTCGGCCATGTTTTGACAGATGTTCTTGTTCTGGACCTCTATCTCCTGGTCCAGGAAACGAAGTCTCCGGAGAAGGGAGTCACTCACCCACTGGGCCACATCGAAAGCGGGTGTTGGGGCCTCAACACCCACTGTGAGCTTACCTTGGGGGGTCTCGACGTACAGACGGTAATAGTCGTCGACTAGCTCAACGATGACTGTCCCGGCTCTGAATACCTGCTGCTGGCTCATTTGGGGGTCCTATCTGTGCAGGGGTCTTTCTACTGCCACAGTCCCATCGTTCCGGGTCGCGGTTTCCAGGAAAACTCCCATCCGATGGAAAAACCACATGGCGGGATCGCCGTACTCCTCTGTGTAGCCTGCCTGAAAGCAGGCTTTTGTCATGACCATGCCCTCGTGCAGGCTGATGAGGAAGTTGTCCGAGAACTCCCGGGCTTCCGTCAGCCACTGGTTGGCTTTCTCCCATTTGGGGTCACCGGCTGGGAGCGCCTCTATCTCTTCCTCCGAGAGTCCTGTCATGGGGTCGGGCCAGGGCTTACGGCTGAAAACGAAAAAGGGCCCATTGAGGATAGCCAGGCCATAGTCCCCTGCATGCCACTCGAAGTCTTCGTCTCCGATGTCCACGTCCACTGTGGCCTTACACAGCAGGATCCCAGGGATGGGTTCTCCATAGTCGATCGATTTGGCTAGACAGCGTTCACACATGTTTGGCCTGGTAATAGGGGTCATAGCGGGATCCGGCCCATGGTGTCATCCCCCGGAGGGACCAACGGATGCCGTCCGCTGTGTTGAAAGAGCAGCGGGTCACCTTTGTTACAGTGGTTTTCCTGACGAAGGTCTCCTTGTCATGGTGAAGTCCTAGGGAACGGTATACCTCTATCGTGTCCCCCACATGGACAGGTCTACCCCAGTTGATCAGATATCGCATGATGGGAGAAGCCACTCTGAGTCCTGTCAGCCAGCAGCCTTGGTCGTCCTCGGATCTCCAGGTGGCCTGGAACACGGAGTCGGTGGTAAGCTTGTCCGCTTTCCATCTCTTCCTTGCCTTGGCGTTTTCGAAGTAGAGGGTGTCTGTCACCCCACTCATCCTGACGGCCTTGGGCCATTTCTTTCGAACTCGTTCCCACAGCTGGTCCGGTGAGGGTGTCCAATCGAGCTTCAGCTCCATACCATCGATCATGGCTGCTCCGGACAGTTGCACTCCTCACAAGGCAGGTGAGTACGGGTAATCTGGCCCCGGAGGAACCTCTTGGCGTAAAGCTCGCACGCAGAGGTCACCGCGTCTACCAGACGGTCTACCCAGCCCCGCCCCTTGAAGTTCCCTCGGATGTCCCAGCGATGGGAAACGACCGGGCCTGGGTCCTCTGGTGGGTTGTAGCTGGCATGTACAGCCCTGGCAGCAGGCCACACGATTACTCCGCCATACCCTGTCAGCCCTTGGTGGTCGGTGGTGCTAGTGCAGTGGCTCTGGGGCATCACGATGATGCGACCAGCTTTCATGCCAGCAGGCCACACCCAGCCCACAATCCACCCGTCGGGGAGATCGGCCTCCTCCAGGGCCTTTTTCACTCGCTCGGACTCAGTCATTGTTGTCCTCGATTTCCAGACGAATCCCGAACTCTTCCTTGCGACCGTTCACGTCGGCATCATCTTCTCGCTCATCCTTGCGTCCGTGTTCAGCGGGCTCATCGGGCTCGAATACCTTGACCCTGCCCTCGCCGCCAGCAGTAGTCACTGGATCAGTGAAGCCAGTACCTGGATCTCCCTCGGCCTGATAGCTCTCATCGTCGG
>Ga0209536_100011894_pt1 | contig 12698 bp, 8 predicted proteins | sample DeeMarSeWOR28_12_FD_187461 | JGI IMG/M metagenome (GOLD analysis project Ga0209536, IMG submission 187461) | Marine sediment microbial communities from White Oak River estuary, North Carolina - WOR-2-8_12 (SPAdes) (version 2) | ecosystem: Environmental > Aquatic > Marine > Intertidal zone >...
TAAATCCTATAGTCCCGAAGAAGTTGAAAGAAAGTGGTACCCCTTCTGGGAGGACAAAGGGTATTTCCTAGCCGAAACCACAGCAGAAAAGGAATGTTTTTCGATAGTCATCCCTCCTCCGAACGTGACCGGTTCGTTACATATGGGACATGCATTGCAACATACGCTCCACGATATCCTTGTGCGCTGGAAAAGAATGAGCGGCTTCAACACACTTTGGCTTCCAGGAACGGATCATGCCAGCATCGCAGTCCACTATGTTTTGGATAAGAAGCTAAGCGCAGAAAATAAAAACCGTTTTGATTTAGGGCGGGAAAAATTCCTCAAACTGGCCTGGGAATGGAAAAAGACCAGCGGGGGAACGATTCTTAATCAGATGCGTCGTATGGGCGTATCCTGCGATTGGAGCCGTGAACGATTTACGATGGACGATGGCCTGTCCCAGGCGGTTGCTGAGGTCTTTGTTCGATTATATGAAGAGGGATTGATTTACAGGGGAGAGTATATAGTCAACTGGTGCACACGATGCAAAACCGCTATTTCAGATCTTGAAGTCGTGTACCAATCCAGTAAAGGGAAACTGTGGCACCTGAAATACCCCGTTGTCGGAAGTTCGGAGTTTGTCAGCGTCGCTACAACACGGCCGGAAACCATGCTGGGAGATACTGCCGTCGCAGTGCATCCGGAAGATGACAGATATCGACACCTGGTCGGTAAAAAGGTGTTTTTACCGGTCATGAATAGAGAAATCCCGGTTATTGCCGATGCCTTTGTTGATCGGGAATTCGGAACGGGCGTTGTAAAAGTTACGCCTGCTCACGATCCCAATGATTATGAAGCGGGGAAACGTCACCAGCTTGACAGAGTGACTGTCATTGATGACGGCGGCGTTATGACGGAGTCCGCAGGAACATATAGCGGTATGGATAGATATGAGTGCCGAAGACGTCTTCTGGAGCAGCTCTCAGCGGAAGGCGTCATTCTGAAGATTGAGGATTATGAACATAATATCGGGCACTGCGACCGCTGTTCCACTGTAGTGGAGCCCAAAATATCCATCCAATGGTATCTGAAAGTGGATTCACTGGCTAAACCTGCAATTGAAGCAGTGGAAAACGGCAGGATCCGGTTCATCCCTGATACATTCAAAAAGCGCTATTTTGAGTGGATGTATAATATCCATGACTGGTGTATATCACGTCAGCTGTGGTGGGGACATCGCATACCCGCCTGGTACTGCGATGCATGTGGTGAAATAATCGTTTCGCGTTCTACTCCGACCCAATGCAAAAAATGCCATGGGCAGCTCCGTGAAGAGAGCGACATACTGGATACGTGGTTCAGTTCTGCTCTCTGGCCTTTCTCAACGATGGGGTGGCCTTCGGATTCAGAAGATCTCAAACTTTTCTATCCAACCGATACCTTGATCACGGGACCGGACATCATATTCTTCTGGGTTGCACGTATGATCATGATGGGACTCAAGTTTATGGGGGATATTCCGTTCCGAGAGGTCCATATAAATGGGATCGTCCGCGATGAAAAACGGAAGAAAATGAGCAAAACAAGCGGAAATATCATTGAGCCGCTGCAACTTATTAATCAGTATGGTGCCGATGCCGTCCGATTCACGCTTTCATCCATGGCTGTTCCCGGAACGGATATCCCGTTTTCATCCGATCGAATGAAAGGGTACAGCGCATTTGCGAACAAGGTATGGAATGCGGCACGCTTTGTCCTTATGAACCTGAAAGAAGAGGATTCATATGTCGATCCGGATGAGATCGACAGGATGATTCAGGACAGCGAAGAGGATATTCCTCTTGAGGATCTTTGGGTTCTTCACAGGTTAAACACTGTTTCTTCGGATATTTCGGATTCTTTGGACAAGTATCGCTTTCATGAAGCTTCAGCACTAATATACCAGTTTATCTGGCATGAGCTCTGTGATTGGTATATAGAACTTGTGAAACCGGTCCTTACGGATGCATCGGTTCCGGAAAGTGAACGCACATTGCGTTGCAGGATTCTCATCCATGTCCTTGATTACGCGTTGCGGCTTCTTCATCCGTTTATGCCGTTTATTACTGAGGAGATATGGCAGAAAATTCCCCACAGGGGTGATTCCATTATGATTCAGGAATTTCCTGTACCCAGGAATATAAGAAAAAATCCCGTTGCCGCACAGAAAATGCAGGATCTAATGGAGTTGGTCGGAGAAATGCGTTCACTGCGAGCGGAAATGAATGTCGATCCCAAGCGATTGTTGAACGCAAACATATGTCTGCCAAAGGATGACGATAAAACCCTCATTACGCGGAACCTTGAAAAGATCCGTTCCCTCGCACGGCTTGGAACAGTCGAATTTGTTGAAAAGTTGCCGGAGAAGATGCTGAGAGGCGTGTGGCGGCTTGGAGAATTCGGACTGGATGTAGAGGGGGCCATAAATATAGCGGCAGAAAGGGAACGACTACAGAAAGAGTTTTTGCGAATTAAGGACCAGATTGAAAAGATAGAAAAGAAGCTCGACAGTCCTGAATTTTTATCCAGAGCTCCTGAAGAAGTCATATCTGAAAATAAATTACGATATGAGGAACTTAGGGAAAGGAACCAGAAAATCGAGTCCAATCTGAAACATTTGCCCGTTCAATAAATATGGACAATATAAAAATTCCAGATATCCTGACCGATTTGGCACATGTAGGGACGGCGGGGCTGCCTTTGACAGCGGCTCCGCTTTTACTAAAAGAGTTTGAAATATGCAGACAATGGGGGTACAGCGTAGAACAGAAGAACGATCGGGTAATTCTCCATTTTGATGACGATCAAATCATTCCTTATTGGGTACAGCGTGAAACGCCCGATCTGGCATGGGGAGGGCTCAGGGTAAATGGATTTCTCAGAATAGATTCCACCAATAGGGAAGCGATTGAACAAGCACGAATGGGCGCACCCCACGGAACCCTGATATTTGCCGAAGAACAGACGGCTGGAAGAGGAAGAAACGGGCGAAGTTGGTTTTCACCACCAAAGACCGGTTTATATTTCTCGTTGATCGTCCGACCTCGGCAAGCCCGAGAATTTTGGCCTCTTTTAACCCATGTAGCATCCGTAGCACTGATAGGCACATTCCAGGAGCTCGTGGATTCAGAAATTATTCCCGAAACCTTGGAATTAGATATCAAGTGGCCGAACGATGTACTTATTTCCGGTAAAAAGTGTGCCGGAATCCTGCTGGAAACTCTGGATGAGGGACATAATCAGGCGGTTGTAATAGGCGTGGGTATCAACGTGCGTTCCGGCAGTGTTCCGGGGAATCTGTCAGAAGAAGCCGTCTGTATCGATGAATCGGCTCATGCCACCGTGCCACGACGGAAAATTCTGGTAAATTTTCTGAAAAAGTTCCAGGCAGTATATATTTCCTTTGAAGAAGGGAAACATGAGGAATTGCTCGATAGATGGAAACTTCATTCCACTATGTGGGATGGTGTTCGTATTTGGATTGAAGAAGTAGGTAGACTCCGCTCTGTCGTAACATGCGGCCTCGACAAAATCGGCGCTTTATTGGTGCGGAACGATGAAGGCGTCCTGGAAACAATCCATGCGGGGGATGTCCGGATTCAGCGTACCCGGTTCATCGTTCAGGATAGTAAGGGGAAACAGTGAACCCTGAACAGTGAATCAAAGATCGGAAACTATCTCTGGACCGGTATAGGCCTGCAGAGCGGCACGCCAAAGGACGCGAATATAAAAGGAATGGAAGGGGATGTATGTTTTTTAAACGGCCCTCAGAGGAGCCGAACGAGAAGAAGACCGGTCTATTTGCGAGGATGACAAGGGCTCTCGGTGCGACCAAGGAAAGCCTTGTAGGGAAGATAGAGTCGGTCCTGTCTTCCCGCCCTACGATTGATGAAGAGGTGCTTGAAGATCTGGAAGGTACATTGCTTTCCGCGGATCTCGGCGTAGGCGTTACGGATAGAATCATGCAGGCCATACGCGATAAGCATAAAAAACAGCTACTCAATAATGCTGAAGAAGCAAGGATTGAAATCAGAGACCAGTTGTTGTCCATCCTGAATTTCCAAGCCGCCCCTGAATCCCTCCAGCAAGGAAGGGATCCCCAGGTATGGATGGTTGTCGGTGTCAATGGGACGGGGAAAACGACAACAATAGGAAAATTGGCGGCAAAAATTTCAAAATCAGGAAACAACGTTCTTGTTTGTGCTGCCGATACATTTCGGCCGGCAGCGATAGAGCAATTGACCGTCTGGGCTGAACGTTCGGGCGCCGATTTGGTGAAAAGTAAAATAGGCATGGATCCATCGGCCGTAATGCATGACGCGCTAGCGGCTGCAATGGCGAGAAAAAGCGACATTGTTATTATAGATACCGCAGGACGACTCCATACCAAGGGAAACCTTATGCAAGAGCTGGAAAAAATGCGTCGGGTAGCCGGAAAAAAAATTCCCGGTGCGCCTCACGAAGTCCTTCTGGTTCTCGATGCCACAACAGGACAGAATGGACTGTCCCAGGCGCGTGAATTCACCAAGTTTACGGGTATTACCGGGATTATTATCACGAAACTGGACGGGACCGCAAAAGGCGGAATCGTCTTCAGTATCAGCCAGGAACTTGGAATCCCTGTGCGCTATATCGGAGTGGGGGAATCTCTGGAGGATATTCTTGAGTTTTCGCCCGAATTCTTTGTCGATTCGCTCTTTGGTGAGGCTTCACCCCAGAAAGCAATTTCGGAATAAGATTCATAGGAAAAGGGTTCACCCCCACACCGGATCCTCTTAATAATGAAGAAGCTTCAGAAACGTAATCCTAAAAAATTATTGACCGTCTATCCTGAATGCCGGATTTTCTGCAATGAGCCTTATTTTAGGTGGTAAAAGGAATTGAAATAGTGGATACGGCCGCCGGGACAACAACGCATCAAGTTATCCTCCATCACAATTCTGCGTCACGCTGGCTTTGTTTTAAACGTCCATTTCGGATTGTGGAAGCGAGATTGATAGAGGATGTGCTGCCGGCTCTAGCGGATATTGAAGCGCAGGTTCGAGATCATGGGCAGTACGCTGCAGGATTCATAAGCTATGAAGCAGCCGAGGCTTTCGATTCCGCCATTTGTACAAAAAAGGCTGAAGATTTTCCGCTTTTGTGGTTCGGATTATATCCACCACCGGAAGAAATCCAGCTCCCGGAGCCGAAGTATAACGCCTATTGCTTGGGTAATAAAATACCTTCCGTCAGCCATTCGGAATATTTTCATGCGATCTCGAGAATCAAGGAACACATCCAGTCCGGCGATACCTACCAGGTTAACTACACCTTTCAGTTGAAGATCCCTTTTTCCGGAGATCCCTGGAATCTTTTTCTTGCTATGGTGCGGGCACAGAGCCCTGGCTATGCAGCGTGGATAGATACTGGACGCTTCGCGGTCTGTTCTGCTTCACCGGAATTGTTTTTCAGTCTGGAGGGAACGCGCCTGATATGCAAACCGATGAAGGGGACTGTAAAGCGTGGACGTACGCTCAAGGAGGACGAATCCTTTGCCCTCTGGCTGCAGAATTCAGCTAAGAACCGGGCTGAAAACCTCATGATTGTTGATATGATCCGCAACGATCTGGGGCGTATAGCAGACGCAGGCAGTGTAGGGGTCGATAGGCTGTTTGAAGTCGAGCGTCATCCGACGTTATGGCAGATGACTTCTACGGTACGGGCGAATTCACAAAAATCATTGACGGAAATAATGACCGCACTCTTCCCATGTGCATCAATTACGGGCGCTCCCAAGATACGAACCACACACATAATCGCAGATCTGGAGCGGTCAGTACGCAATATATATACCGGATCAATCGGATTCATCGGCCCGGAGCAGCGTGCTCAATTCAATGTCGCTATACGAACGGCAGTTGTCGATCGAATAACAGGAACGGCGGAATACGGCACCGGTGGTGGGATTGTCTGGGATTCGGCCAGCCAGGATGAATACACAGAAGCCATTCTGAAGGCGCGTGTACTTACCGAACAGAGACCCGATTTTTCATTGCTCGAGTCTATATTGTGGACCCGTGAAAACGGATATTTCCTGCTGGATTATCATATGAAACGTCTGGCAGATTCTGCCAAATATTTCGATTATTCGGTGAAGATACAGGATATAAAAGAATCCCTTTATGAGAAGGCTTCGACCTTTTCCAATACACCGCAGAAGGTGCGGCTGTTATTGGATCGGAACGGTTGTTTAGAAATTCAGTCCGCGTCGTTAATCCCTGAGCCGTTGACTAAAAAGCTGAATGTAAAACTGGCAGCAGTTCCGGTCTACTCGAGTGACCCTTTGCTGTATCACAAGACAACCTGCCGTCAAGCCTACGAATCAGCGTTACAGGATTGCCCCGCTTGCGACGATGTACTTTTGTGGAACGAACGCCAGGAGTTAACGGAGTCCTGTGTTGCAAATATCGTGGTGGAGATCGACGGAAAGCTTTACACTCCCCCGATTACGTCAGGGCTTCTGGCAGGTGTTTTTCGGGCCTGGTTGTTGGATCAGGGGGGGATCCAGGAGCGCGTCCTGCATATTTCAGATTTGAAAAGTTATACAAAAATATACCTTATAAACTCCGTTCGCTTATGGCAGGAAGCACTATTGACCTGAAGCGCATGTATGCAGAAATTCTCTGTTGTATTTTACCAGCTCTATGAAGGCTCAATTCTTAATGAAGGGGAGCTTGAATTAAAACAGGGCGTAGATAAATGGTGCAGCACCTGTACCGCCCAGCACGGCAATCAGACCGACGAATAAGAGCACAACGATAATCGGCGCCAGCCACCATTTCTTGTTGTGTAGAAGAAAATCCAGGAATTCGGCAGGCAAACCGGGCTCTTTCTTCTCGGCCAGTTGTTGGAATTCGGCAGATTGGCGGTTTGACTTTTTAGATTTTTTTGTGTCGGGTTTCATAAGCGATAGTCTCTCATACTTGTCAAGAGGTAGGGCTGACTGTAAAAATTAATCCTTAAGAAGCGCCTTGGGATCGAGAAGCGTCAAGCGACGCTGGTCTACATTAATAATGCCCTCTTTACGGAGATGGGCTATAACCCGTGTAACCGTCTCTCTTGAAGTTCCTACCATTTCGGCAAGTTCGTGATGTGTTATTTTAAGGTCTATGATCGTTCCATAGTCGTCCTGGACGCCATGTTTTTTGGCAAGCTCAAAAATGCATGTACGGATCCTTTCCTCAGCCTTGCTGGAACTTAAGCTTTGCGTCTGCCAGACCTCCCGAAGTCGAGCACATAGCACATGGATGATCTGCAGAAGGACTTTCTCGTTGTGCATGAGATATTTATGAAAGTCTGGCCTGCTGACGGAGATTATCTTGGAATCTTCCATAGCAGAAACGGTTGCAGGCGCTGTTTTCCCGTCCAGAAGGGACATTTCTCCAAAGAAGTCTCCGGCTTTATGGATAGCGAGAATGGTTTCCTTGCCGCTGGAACTGGATTTGGTAACCTTAACCTTGCCTGCAAGAACCAGGTACATATAATTCCCGGTTTCTTCTTCCACAAAAACAACCTGATTTCTGCGGTAGGACCGCGAAATAAAAACATGTTGCAGCAAGTGGAATTCTTCGTCCGTTAGTGTGGAAAATAGGGGAACCTTACGAATTTGGTCTGCTTTCATGACAATTTCAACCTTGTTATTTCTGTTCGTTTCGGATCATCCAAAGGGTTGTCAGGGATGAAGTGACGTATGAGAAGCCGGATTCCGGCGAGTCCTGCGCCTGCTAAAATTGAAGATAGACAAAGTATCATCACGAGGAAAAAGGACCACAACGTGGAACTCAGGATGACAACGGGTATTCCCCAGACGGTGGAAGACTGAGTTTTTTTATTGTAAATCCATTTAACGGAGTAGCTGTATTGAATTGGGCTCAGGATATCGCTTGCGTGTTCAGTGCTGAATGAGCCTTGAAGTACGCATAACAAAGGACCGCTTCTCAGGATATACACGCCGGTGCCTTCCACGGGAGACGGATCCAGGGAGAGTTCGGAATAATACTGCTCGGCGATCTGTGGAGTAGGAAACTTCAAAAGGGATAAAAACCCGGATTGTTTTTCAGCGGAATAGAATGCCCGGGCGATTTCCATATCGTACATTGGTAGAATGACGTTGTCAGAGGCTGGAGCGGTATAGGATTCAAAAGATTTCGATCCCGGGAAATATTGCAGAGAGGCGGTATCCATGCCGAAAGCGGGTAAATAGGAAACCAAAGGCGGGAATTTATGCTGGGGTGTTCCTATCCGGTTACTGACTGATGTGGCTACCCGGCGCAGTAATGAATGGGCAACATTTTGACCTCTGACGCGGATCCATCTCTTTCCATGGCAAAAAAGAATATTGCCGTGACTGGATGCGAATGCATCCCCCGGGGGGCCGTCCACAATTTCAGAATTGCGCAGGAGTGACAAAAGGGAATATGAGGCCCGATAGTCCGACAATGTTATCACCTCTATGGAGAGAGAACCGGAATCCTTGACAGCATATATTCGCTGCGCGTAGCTTTCAAAACCAACCGCTGCAACTAATTTCCCGTTTACGATATTAGATACCTGTTCTGAATTGGAGAAGCTGGTTTCTGATGTAACATTCTGAAGTTCCTCAAACTCGAGATCTGCCGGGAAATAATTTTCTGAAATGAGGTCGATTTGCGCTCGTGAAGGTATTGCCGCAATAAGTAGGATGAGAAAAATGGTCGAGGATCTCATTTGGATCGTCAGTATCAATGGGCGAAAACTGATAAGTTACTCAGGGAGTTATATAGCATCTCTGTTTAAAAAATTCGATTTTCCATCAAGGGCTCCCGGCGGCCCGTGCCAATGTATTAAAGTCTGTTTTACATGTGAGTCGGTACTTGGGAAATTTACCCGAAGGTACTGTTGAAGCCCCTTTCATTTTTGGGGGACTGCTTGATATGCAATAGGGTAGCTCCCCAGCTTTTTCACGTAATCTTCTATTCCTGAAAAAAGAGCATCTGCAAGATGATTGCGATTTTGTTCTTCGTTGAGAAGTTTTTCATCTTTCGGATTGCTGATGAATGCTACTTCCGTCAGAATCGACGGCATGTTGGCGCCGATCAGCACAACAAACGGCGCTCGGCGTACGCCTCGGTTCTGTGTGGATGAGGACAGTGTTCGGGCTTTGAGGTAAAGCTTTTCTTGGATGACGGACGCCAGTTCTTTGGATTCGGTGGTTTTATCAGCCTTAGCTATCTGTTTTACCAGACTCTCAAGATTGCTGATACTGTTGCCTGCGCCGGCGTTTTCTCGAGCAGCTACCTCTCTTTCCGAGTCGGTTCTTGCGAAATCAAGATAATAGGTTTCAACTCCGCTGGTTGAACGATAACGGCTTGAATTGGCATGGATTGAAATAAATAAATCAGCATGATTCCGGTTCGCTATATCGGTGCGTTCTTCAAGAGACACAAAAGTATCTTTATCTCGTGTCAGGATCACTTCTGCACCCAGTTTCAGCTCCAACAATTTTTTCAGCCTGAAGGCCAGGGAAAGCGTCAGGTCTTTTTCAAGCAATCCCCCTTTACCTACGGTACCAAGATCGTGGCCACCATGTCCCGGATCTACGACAATCCTCCCGATCTTCAATCCCAGTATGCGTGTTAACGTGCGTTCCCCATAGCTTGTCGGCTCCGCAGCTGTCGGTGAATCGGGGAGATCTTTTTGAATCAGGTCTCCGAGCGGGATGATTTTATTACTGAAATTCTGTTCGTTCGATTTTTCAGGGTGTTTCTTTGCTGAAGACTGAGCTTCTGCAGCCATCTGATTTTCAGCACTGGGATTGGAAGGGACCTTCAATTCAGCAAAAAGTGTTTCAACAGGTGTCGTCGTTTCAACCGGTCTGGATTTTGTTATTTTTTCCTGTTCGTTTGGGTGGTGATGGACATCTATGACAATACGGGACGGATCTTGGAGTTTGAAAACCGAGCAGGCGCTGAATTCGGAGAAATCTACCACTACCCTTACTATATCCGGTTTGTACTGGGCAATTCTAACTGTCTCAATAAATTTGTCTTTTATGGAATAGGTTTTATTGTGTAAAACTTTGTTTAAGGTCGCGTTTGAGATATCGAAATATATACTATTGGGGTTATCAAGAAGATTCTTCTTAAACTGGGCATCGGAATCCATATCGATGACCAGACGTGTGTAGTCGGACGATGACCAGTGGCGAATATTAAGAACTGTCGATTTATCTACTGCATCTGATTTTTTTGTCTGCCGACCGGCTAAGGCCTGATGCGTACTTGTTTTGTTCCATGGATCCGCCCGTACAATAGATAGTGCGAAAAGGGCAAAAATGACGAGACAGGAGATTGCACCTAATATTGTCGGATTGTATCTACCGGATTTCATGTTTCGCAGCATATAGGCATTGAAAATTAATGTCAAGGCAATATTGTCAGAACTTATTGATAATTAAGGTGTTTGCAGGTTCTTCTCCAGAGTCGTTTTATTGCTTATATGTTGTATGATGCATATTGAATATATATTTCATCTGCACTCACAAATTTAAAATTAGATGAATTCGTCAATTTTAAATACCGTAACGCATTCTTCATTATTCCACTTCCCGATGGGGTCAATTGTTTGGCGGAATATTTGTTACATGCAAGACTCCGGCAGCGTCAAAATATCGGAAGGTACGCGAATTGGAATTATCCATAGGATCTAGTGTATTTGCCAGTTTTTCCCCGTATCGGCTTCTGACGGACCGGACATAATCGATCGTCTCTTTATAACTTGGGATGCGGCCAAGTTCCAGGACCAGGTTCTCTCAGGCATTATATGCCGCAAGACTCAAATCCAGATTATTGTCGAACGTATCCATTAGTGAGCGAAAATGTCGTATGCCTGCATGGATATTCTGCTCCGGATCAAAGCTGTCTTTTACACCCAACCGATTTGCTGTTTCGGGCATTAACTGCATGAGGCCGCGTGCTCCTTTTGAAGAAACGGCGTTAGGATTAAATCCAGATTCTGTCGCAATAATAGAGTGAATCAAAGAGGGATCTAACTGATAATAACTGGCATATTTATTGATGATAGAATCGAATGCATGGGAGTTAGAATTTTCAGGGATATCTTTTTCAAGAGCAACTGAATCTGACGAATCTTCGATTTGCACGGGAGGTATGTTGGTAAAAACCTGGACTCCGTTTTCGTCAATATAGGAGTAAAAGCCCTGTCCCGGCAAATCCTGCACGGAGATTGCAACGAGAAAAGCTATACAAAAAAATGAAAAAAGTTGTCTGAGATTCATAAGTTCTCTTTATTTAACAGAACCTTTGAATGGCCTCCGAACCGAAACGAATACCTCGGACATCTGGCTCTAAGTGTTATATCTCGAATATTTCCGGTATGCATAGGCATTTTTACCGTTCTTATTTACTGATGCCCAGCAATTCTTCAACAACAAAGTAACCGTACTCGATTGCATCGGCTAATTTTGAAGAATCTTTACCCCCGGCTTCAGCTAATTCAGGTTTCCCCCCCCCGCCGCCGTTAACCAGCGGAGCAATTTTTTTAATAATCCGTCCGGCTGGTACCTTTTCGCTGATATCAGCCGTAACCATAACGACCAGTGCCGCTTTCCCTTGCTGATCAGTTCCAAGGATAACTACTCCGGAGCTTAGTTTTTGCTTTAGTTCATCGGCAAGGTTTCTGAGTCCCGTTCTGTCGATGGATGGGACCTGAGCGGCGAGGACCTTGATTCCCTGCAGTTCTCTGGCTTGCGAAAGCATATTTGCAATATTGGCTCGTGCGTTACGGACCTTTAAATCCTGGTTTTGTCGCTGCAGCTCTCGAATGGTGTTCTGTATTTTATCGATGAATGCGGGGATTTCATTCCTTGCTATTTTATGGTCGGCCTGAATATTTTCAAGAATCTGGTCGTCTGATCGGAATCGTTCGAATGCCGCTGGCCCGGTTAAAGCTTCAATGCGCCGGATGCCGGCAGCGATGCCTCCTTCGCTGGTGATTTTGAAGAGACCTATATCACCGGTAGCGGATACGTGGGTTCCACCGCACAACTCCTTGCTGAATCCGGGTACCTCTACAACCCGGACGGTCTCTTGGTACTTCTCGCCAAAAAGGGCAACAGCCCCGGATTTCATAGCCTTGCTCAGATCCATTATTGTTGTTTTGACTCCCGTATTCATCCAGATCCGTTCATTGACGATATCTTCAATTTTCTGTATTTCGGCTTTTGTCAGTGGCGCATAGTGCCCGAAGTCAAAACTCAGGCGCTCCGGTGAAACACGAGATCCGGCCTGTTTGACGTGATCTCCAAGCACCTGGCGCAATGCCGCCTGAAGCAGGTGCGTTGCTGTGTGGTTTTTCATGGTGCGGCGACGCCTGTCAAGGTCAACGAGTGCGTCCACCTCATCACCAACATGGAATTTTCCACTTTCCAGTTCCACCTGATGTGTAATGGCTGTTCCACGATAGAAGGTGTCCGTAACACTGGCTCTACTTCCATTTTTAACCAGATTCCCGGTATCACCGATTTGGCCGCCTGCTTCCGCATAAAATGGAGTTCCTTCAAGTACGAGTTCGCCCCTCTGACCGGATTCAATACAGTCGGAGAAAGATCCATCCACAACAATGGCGCGGATCGTAGC
>Ga0209536_100011895_pt1 | contig 12697 bp, 7 predicted proteins | sample DeeMarSeWOR28_12_FD_187461 | JGI IMG/M metagenome (GOLD analysis project Ga0209536, IMG submission 187461) | Marine sediment microbial communities from White Oak River estuary, North Carolina - WOR-2-8_12 (SPAdes) (version 2) | ecosystem: Environmental > Aquatic > Marine > Intertidal zone >...
TATTTTTTATATATTTATTATGTGAAGATGAAAAAAGGAAAGTTTAAAGGATCAAAAATAAAAATATTTTCGATTTTTAAGATAGAATCCATTTATTTTTCGATATTTTTCGTCTTAAATTCCTTAAACAAAATTAAACGATTAATTTTTATTCTAATGATAATATTTTTATATAATAATAAATATAAATTAATGTGATTTGTAATGAATCGTGCGGCCAGTTTAATGATAGTTGGAATTATTCTTTTCCCAATTATAATTCCTATTACAACTCCTGCAGATGTAATTAATGAATCTAATATTATAACCTCTAGTCATTATGACAAAGGATATAGATATAACATTCAAGGTTGGGTTTACATTCATATTGAAGGAAAACCCTATGAAAGAGGATATCAATATGGATATCTTGCTTCCAATGAAATAAATGATATATTTCTAAGATGGATTGATTTTGAATATGATAGATTAGAAATACTTAAATTATTTAAATTTAGAAATCCAGAAAATTTATGGAATTTCTTAAAATTAAAAACAAAAAATTGTTTTTTAAAAAATATACCAGATGAATATATTGAAGAGTTAAGAGGATTAACAGATGGCTTAAATGCAAGGGACGTAAAAATATTTAATCGAAATATTAATTTTGATGATATACTAGCATTTCAATTTATACAAGATATCGAATATAGATTCTTCAAATATCCTAAAAAATGGTTTCAACCTTTTCGTAGTTTTTATTTAAATATCAAACAGTTAGTTTCAAAAGATAATAATTCTCACTCAGGACATTGTACTGCTTTTATTGCAGCAGGTGATGCAACAAAAAATGGTGAAATTGTTGTTGCACATTCATCAATATTTCCACATTATATCTCTCAAAGATGTAATTTTATATTAGACATACAACCTTCAACAGGTAGTAGATTTTTAATGACATGTCCACCTGGTTCATTATGGAGTCAGGAAGATTGGTATCAAAATGAAAATGGAATAATTCTTACTGAGACAGAGCTATATCCACAGGGACCATGGAAGAAAAGAGGAATACCAAAAGGTGTTCGTTCAAGAACAGCAATTCAGTATTCAAATAATATTGATGAAGTAATTGATATATTAAAAGAAGGAAATAACGGTCTTATTCCAAATGAATGGCTTATTGGAGATACAAAAACAGGCGAGATTGCATCAATTCAACTTGCTTTAATAAATAAACCAATAAAAAGGACTTTTAATGGATATTATTGGTCATGTAGTATACCTCATGATATAAGTGTGCATTCAGAATTATGGGGAGTTCCAACCTTTATATTCAAAATTTTATCTAGAAGATTACCACAAATATTAACTACAAAAACAGCAGAAAAATTCATAGAACTTGGTGAGCAATATTATGGAAAAATAGATTCAGAAATTGCTAAAAAAATTATGTCTACAAATCCAATTTATGAAAAAACCACAGACTGTAAAATAACAAGCTCAAAATTAATTGACAAGATGGGACTTTTTGTATTCATGGGAAGACCAGACGGAGAACAGTGGAACCCAAGTGATGAAGAAAAAAAGAAATATCAAAGAATTACAGAACTACCAACTTCAGGATGGCTTGAGGTATATACACCAAAATCTACCCCTGTTTATATGAAAAATACTAATAGTTACATTGAGGATAAAAAAAGTAAGATTTTATGGAAATATGAAACAGAGAATGCAAAAAATATTGATTATTCTTCATCAACAGTTTCAGATGATATTGTTTATACTGCAATGTCTACTGGTAAAATTCTAACCTTGAATTCTGATTCAGGTTCTTTAAATTGGAAAGATAGACTTGATGAAAAAATAACTGATTCAGTAACCTTTAAAGATCTATATTTTGTAGGAGGAGAAAATGGCTTATATGCATTTGAAAAGAAAACCGGTAAAATTAAGTGGAAACAGATTGTAGGTTATATTTCTTGTAAACCTGTAATTGCAAATAATCTAGTAATTGCTGGTTGTGAAGATGGAAATATATATGCATTTGATGTTGATTCCGGCAAAATTAGATGGGCTAAGAACTTTTTAGAGCCGGCAAAAATTTCTGAAATATCTAAAAATAATGTATTCATTGGTTCTGGTGATTCCTGCTATGCTTTTGATATAATAAACAAAGAAATTATTTGGGAGTTTAAGACTAATGGAAAGATATCTGCATCTCCAAAAATACACAAGAAATATGTTTATTTTGGTTCATGGGATGGAAATCTATATGCTATTGACTCAAAAGAGGGTACTATTAAATGGACATTTAAAACAGGATGGGGAATTGTAACAACCCCTGCTGTTTCTGAAAATTTAATTTTTATTGCTTCAAATGATAATAATTTTTATGCAATAGATAAAAACAATGGAAATCTTCAATGGAGTTTTAAATGTAAATCAGCAATTCACTCAAATCCTGTTGTTTATGGCGAATATATATTCTTTGGTTGTGATGATGGTAGATTTTATGCACTTAAAAAAATAGATGGAGATATTGCTTGGAGCTTTACACCAGGTTACTACATAAAGGATGACTCTTTAAACTATTTAACAACACCGATTTTTTCTGATCCATATATAGAAGATGGTATTGTTTATATAAGTGCAAAAGGAACTATTTATGCATTAGATGCACAAACATTTGAAAAGTCAGATACCATGGTAAAAAAATCCTCAAATGATTTATTTAACATATTTATTATATTAGTTTTACTATTAATAACAATAGCAATTATTTCATTTAAATTGAGAAAAAAGCTGGTAACAAGATAGGAGAACTTATAAATGGTCAAGCAAGAATTCTGGAATTCCCGATTTGCATTTATAATGGCAGCGGTAGGCTCTGCTGTTGGTCTTGGAAATGTTTGGAGATTTCCATATGTTTGCTATGATAATGGTGGCGGAGCATTTCTTATTCCATTTTTTGTAGCAATATTTACTGCTGGAATTCCACTTTTAATTCTAGAGTTTTCAGTTGGTCATTGGGCACGTGGGACACCACCGAAGGCATTTAAAAAAGTTGGTGCTAAATGGGAGTGGGCTGGTTGGCTTGCAGTTCTTATTCCCTTCATTGTTGCAATCTATTATGTTGTTATTATGGCATGGTGCTTTTCATATATGATTTACTCAATTGATTTGAGATGGGGAATGCATGCTGAAAGCTTCTTTGCTAGTTTTCTTGGCGATACTGGTAGTCCCTTAGTTCTTGGTGGAATAAGTCTTCCTGTCCTACTTGGTCTTATTGCTGTCTGGTTCTGTATATTTTTTATTTTATACAAGGGTGTTGGTCGAATTGGAAAGGTTGTTGCTCTAACTGTTCCTATACCAACAATACTTTTGATAATTCTAACCATTAGAGGTCTTACTCTTCCAGGTGCTATTGAAGGAATAAGTTACTATCTTACACCTGATTTCTCAAAGCTTGGTGATTTAAATGTATGGCTTGCAGCATATGCTCAGGTGTTTTTTTCTTTTAGTCTTGCACAAGGAATAATGATTACATATGCAAGTTTTCTTAAGAAAAAATCAGATCTTACAAACAATGCTTTTATTGTTGCCCTTGCAGATGCAGGAACCTCATTTCTAGCAGGTTTTGCAGTATTTAGTGTTGTAGGATATCTTGCAATGTCTCAGGGAATTGGAATTGATGCACTCGGTAGTCAGATTGCTGGCCCGAACCTAACATTTATTACATATCCAACGGCTATATCTCTTCTTCCATTTGCAGCAGCGTTCTTTGGCTCAATATTTTTTATTGCGCTTCTAACCTTTGGAATTGATTCAGCATTTTCAATGATTGAACCAATTGCTGCAAGTGCAAACTATAAATGGAAAATAACAAAGGCAAAAGCAACTGGAATTATGTGTATATTGGGTTTTTTATTAAGTCTTATATTTGCCACAGGTGGCGGCCTATATCTTCTTGAGATACTTGACCATTTTATTGCAAATTTTGGTCTTGTAACAATTGGACTTCTTGAATGTTTGATATTTGGTTGGATGTTTAGATTAAAAAGTTTAAGATACCATGCAAATGAGACATCTGAAATAATTCTTGGCAAATGGTGGGACATTTTAATAAAAATAATAATTCCGATAATTCTTGTAATACTTCTTGTAGCAGCAATAGTAAACAACGTAATAAACAATCCATATCCAGATTATCCAGGATGGTTAATTGTTTTAATGGGAGTATCTCCCCTTATAATCATTACTGTATCATCATTTATTTTGATGAAAATAAAAGGAAATAAGGAGAGTGAGCAGTAATGGGCCTACCATTATCTGCAATAATAATGTTAATATTCGGGTCATTAGTTTTGTATGGTGGTCTTGCTTATTTTGTCTACAGGGCTTTAAAAGGTAAGAAATTCAGATAATAATTTTACTTTGAATTGTTTTCTTTAAACCTTCAAATTCAATTAATAATTTATTATCACATTTAAAATCAAAATCATAGACAATATCTTTTAAAATTAAAGGTTCTGCCGGGGCCATACCAAAATCAACAATCTTATCAGGATTGCAAAGCGCTTCTACAATTCTTTCTTTTTCAAGTTTTCCATTTCCAATTTTAATGAGTGTTGAAACAATTCTTCTAATTTGATTCCAAAGAAATGTTTGAGCATAAAAATCAATTAAAAGATAATCTCCTTCCCTTGAAAAAATAATATTGTCAATAATTCTAACAGGATCCTTAAAAGGTTCGATTCTAGCAAAATTAGAAAAATTTTGCTCACCAGTAAAAGCAGAAGATGCGGATATTATCTTATTATAATCTAGGTCTATTAAATTAAGATAATAACAATAATTTCGATACTTTGCATATCTTGGATTAAAATCAGATTTTACATCAACTGCGCCAAAAACTACAATATCTTCAAATTCATCTGAAAGACTCTTTAATATATTTTTTTTAGAAGCATCTGTATTAAAAGCAACTACATTTCCAAATGCTGAAACGTGTTTATCGGTTCTACTTGCTGACCTAAATAATGAATCTTTTGTGTCTTCAATAAAACCATTCTTTATCAATGCTTTAATAAACTCACCTTCAATTGTTCTAAGGTTTGGTTGACGGGCATATCCATGAAAACTACTTCCATCATAAGCAAATTTTAATGCAATCCTCATGTCTTATACAATAGGTAATAGAAACAACCTATCCTCCAGATTAACAACTTTAATAGTTTTAGAATCAAATGAAACTTGTTTTGGTTTTCTTATTATCTTTATTTCATAATTTTTCTGATCCATCACTTGTACTTCATCATCTTTTTGAGATACCAAAATCATCTCTTTGATTAGATATTCCCCTCCAATTTTACTTGCCTTTTGAATAGCTTTTACATCAACACTTGTCTCAATCCAGTTTGATAGATCAATTAATTTTACTTTATTTCCATGAAAAGAAACAACCTGGTAATAGGAATTGTCAAGTTTAATAAAGATACCTTTTTCATAAGATGGAAGTCTAATTAAATATGTCATTCTATATACTTGTTTTCCATCTTTCATCCCAATATTTTTTGATGATTGTTTTATCTCCCCGCCGAACAGCTCCTGGACCTTTTTAGCAATTACAAGACCTGCCGCCTTTTCGCTTATATAAAAATCAAGACCTCCATGTTCCTCTGCAATGTCAGTTATAAATAAAGCTCTATTTCCTTTAGCCTGTAAATCTTCAACAAGACCTGTGATAGATAAATCAATTTGTTCAATCTCATCATCTTTTAGCTTTCTGTTATTTGCCCTAATCTGTACAATTGCTTCGTGATAACCTCCAAATCGTTTGGAGCAAACATCACAAACAGTTCTATTTAAGCGAACCAAGATTTCATGATCTTCTAAAATTTCTACATTATCTATAAAACCAGAGATGAAGACCTTACAGCCCATACCATCTTTTGTATCCTTGCATTCTGTGTTTATATCAACTTTATTTAAATCTTTACTAATTGTAAAATTACTCTTTATTAACTTTTTAAGTATATCTCTAATATGATCAGAAAACCAAGTGTTTTTGAATTTAAATGAGCTACAATGAGGACAAATTGTTAAATCCAAGGTTTCTGGACCTTTTGTAAAAGTATGGGTTTTAAGATAACAACTAAGGCAAGAACCATCTCTGAATATTTTACCTTCCCTGCCGCATTCAACACAAAACATAATAATTCGCCGATTTACAAGTAGGTTTCTTATGATTTTGAATTAATATAGGTTAATCCTACTTAATAGCTTTTAAACCACCTTCAAAAGCCTTCCTATTCATAGTCTTAAATTTTTTGGGGATATTTTCAAGAATTGTTTCTAAAAAATCCTCAGGTGTGAAAGGTAATATACCTGTTGCTGCTAGAGCGCCAAGCATTACAATGTTTTTTGTAATCAATGCTCCCGCATCTTTAGATATTTTTACTGCATCTATCTTATATAATTTCCCATATTTGGAAATTTCTTTAAAAACCTCTTCAATATCTGGATACTTTTCCTCGCCTACGGATACTGTGTAAGGTATGACTGGATTTATATCAGTAATAATTTTTGTATTCCTATTTGAATAATTTATATATCTCAATGCTTCAATTGGTTCTGTACTAAGGATTACATCAGCTGTTCCTGAAGAAACTAATGGGCCTGAAACTTCACCCATTCTAACAGAGCAATTTACAGAACCACCACGCTGGGCCATACCATGAACCTCAGAGACGAAAACATTTATTTTTTCTTTGAGTGCTGCCTTTCCAAGTATGTTTGCTGCAGTAATTACTCCTTGGCCACCTACCCCTGTTAAAACGATGTTTATTTTATCCTTCATTTTTTTGCCTCCTTAGGTGATATTGCTTCAAAGGGACAAATATCAGCGCAATTACCACATCCATTACATTGCTGAGAATCTATAAAAATTGCATCATCCTCACCATAGTAAAATGAGGGGCAGCTAAATCTTGAAATACAAATTTTGCATTTTTTACATGTTTCTTGATCGATTTCATAAACAAAGATTTTTTCTCCCCTCTTTCTTTTATCTCTATTTTCTAAAAGAATGCATGGAGATTTACTAACGACAACTGATGTACCTTTAAAATCTAGAGCTCGTTTAAATGCTTCAGTAGTTTCCTTTATTTTATTAGGATTAACAATCTCAATATGTTCTACACCACATCCTTTTACAACATCTTCGACTAGTATTTTTTTTGCAGGACGACCCATTCCATCAAACTCATTTCCTGGATGTGGTTGATGACCTGTCATTGCAGTTGTTCTGTTATCTAAAACTGTTATTACTACATCATGATTATGATGAACAGCATCAATAATTGGTGGAATTCCAGAATGGAAAAAGGTGGAATCTCCCATAAATGAAATTATCTTTTGATCTGTTGATATAGCAAAACCACATGCTGTTCCAGCATTAGATCCCATACATAGTAAAAGGTCAGCAACTTCATAAGGAGGTGCTTTACCTAACGTATAACATCCAATATCAGTAGGATAAATTGTTGTTTTTGGTGCAGCCTTTTTCACAGCATAATAAGTGGCTCGGTGAGGACACCCCGGACATAAAGCTGGTGGACGACTTGGAAGTTTAATTTTTGATTCTATTGGCTTTATAATTGGATTTTCTATTTTGAATAATTTTGAAAAAGCATCTGCTACAATATCCAAATTATATTCATATAGTCTAGAGAAATGTCCAGTTGATTTTCCATAAAATTCAACATTTGATTTTATATCATGAGCAATTACTTTAAACTGATTTTCAAGAATTGGTTCAAGTTCTTCAACTATTACAATTTTTTTACAGGATTTTATGAATTCCTCACACATCTTTCTTGGAATAGGATGTGTCATTCCTAGTTTTAGAATTCTAACATTTAGTTTCAAATCCTCTGCAATTTCCTTTACATAATTATATGCAACACCAGAAGTTACAATTCCCCATCCATTCGGTTTACCAACATTTATTATTTTGTTAAACTTTGATTTTTCTGAGATTTTTTCAGCTTTTTTTATCTTTTCTAAAAGAATTGGATGTTGAAGTCTTGCAATAGCTGGAACTGTAACTAGCATTGGGTCTTTTTCAAAATGGCCTTTGCCTCTAGGTTTTTGAATCTTATGTAGTTCAATTGAACCTCTTACATGATTTAGACGGGTTGTAGTTCTCAAAAGAATGGGCAATTTAATTTCTTCTGATAAGTCAAAACCTACTCGGGTCATCTCCCTTGCTTCATCTGGAGTTGATGGTTCAAGCATTGGCGCATTACCAAATAACGCAAAATATCGATTATCTTGCTCATTTTGAGAAGAATGACAAGAAGGATCATCTGCAGAAATTATTACATGACCTCCTTTACAGCCCACATAAAGATAAGTCATAAATGCATCACTTGCCACATTAAGACCAACATGCTTCATACAAGTAAGTGCCCTAAGACCAGTAATAGATGCTGCAGCAGCAACTTCAAGCGCTACTTTTTCATTTACTGAATATTCAAAATAGAAACTTGGTTTTTTATTTTGTTTTGTAAATGACCTTGCAATTATTGAAAAAGTATCTGCAATTTCTGAAGAAGGCGTTCCAGGATAAGTTGTAGCAACATCAATTCCTGCCTCTATTGCACCTCTTGTAATAGCTTCATTTCCCAATAATAGAATCTTTTTTCCTGGAGTATCTTCTAATATTTCCATTATTAAAACCTCCCTTTAATATATCGGAGAATGTCATTAGGGCGTGAAACTTGTAAAAGCGTACAGAATATAAATCTAACTCATTTGAGTAATCCCTATATATCATCTTAAATAAAAATCAATATTATTAATTTAAAAAAGATATTTGTGTTAATAACAACAAAATATTAATTTTTCGTCAAAATCTACTATAATTGTTAATTATTAGTCATAATACCTTTATATAAGCATAATGATTCATTTTTAGTTATAATAAAAGGGAGGAAAAGAATCAGTATGAAAAAAAGAGTATTTTATAAGTATTTAGTAATAGGTTTATTTATACTATTAGTTGGTACAAGTTTTTTACCATCTATTGGAGGAATTAATAATATTGATGATGTTAACTCAAAAATAACATTTTATACATTTAATAGAGATGGAACAAAAAAATGTATAGCAGAATTATCAACCTATACCGCTGAAGAAATATCTGAATTGTTTGATGAGTTAAAAGATAAAATTACAATCGATCCATATAGTGATGAAACAAAAATAATAAAAAATGAATTTGTAGAACTCTTGGAAAAATATGAACTAATTCCTATGGACGTATCAAAAGCAGATGTACATTCTTTGTTGAATCCCAGATGGCAACAACAAAAAACAAATTTTATTCTTCCAAAACCATTTTCTCATACAGGTTCTGCTTTCATTTGTAGTATGGCTGGAGAAGGTTACGGCCTTTTATTTACACCGATAATGTTACCGAGACCACGTTTAACAGCAATATGGTCATCAGTTATCGATGCTGAATCTATGGCTGCAAATCTTCTAACAGGATGGGGATTTGTTGCATCCGGCCCTCAATTCGGAATAGCATTAGGATTCGTGGGAATTGGTATATCATTTGCAATACCTGGTCAACCTGCATTTTTTGGTTTTGGAGGTTATGCGTTAGCAGCTTTTGTAGGAGGAGATAATATTGAAACCTATCCATTAAACCAAGAGCCAATAATTTCAGAGGAAAATCCTCCAAGTGGAACATGGAATGTTCCCGTATCATTGTCTGAACTAAGCTTTCGTTTAAGTGATCCTGATAGGAACAGCATGAGCTATACTGTTACAACAAATCCAGATATTGGAGGTGGTGAGGGAAGTGGTTCTAATGGTGTCTATTCAGTTCCAATTAGTGGACTTGAGTATGATAAATCCTATAGTTGGACAGTTAGAGTCAGTGATGGCGAAGATACAGTAGAAAAAACATTTAATTTTATCACAATTTCTAGTCCACCATTTGATCCTTTTGAAGAAGGGTGGCGTTATCGAAAAAAAGTTGAAATAAATCATTCATTTATTGACGGAGATTTATTTAATTTTCCAGTACTTATTAATCTAGTTGATTCTGATTTGGCTACCAAGGCCCAAAATGATGGTGATGATATTTTATTTATGGAAACTCATGGTGTTGCAAATAAAATCTATCACGAGATTGAAAAATATGATGGTTCTTCTGGAGAATTAATTGCATGGGTCAGTGTTCCTAAAGTTTTTTCTGATAAAGATACAACATTTTACATATATTATGGTAATCCAAACTGCAATTCTCAACAGATCCCTAGCAAGACATGGGATTCTCATTACAAAGCTGTTTATCATATGAACTATAATAATGGGGGCTTAATTGATAGCACATTAAATAATATCGATTGCGCTACTATACTAGGAAATCCTGAATATCAAAAAATGGGTAGAATTGGCTATGCAATTGATTTTAATAAGAGTAATGGGGATGCATTTGAAGGAATTGATATTTTTGATGAAGAAGAAGAACTCACTGTTGAAGCTTGGATAAATCTTGAGAACTATCATCTCTCACATTGTATTATAGCATCACATGAAGATGCTTGGTATTTCTATATTTCCCATCAATACAATAGTGTAATATTTGGATGTCATGGGGGAGTTTCTGGTTCATGTGCAATTGATGATATTGAATGCCCATTGAATAAGTGGTATTGTGTCGCTGGATCATGGAGTGATCATAATGATAGAATGAGAGTCTATGGAAATGGTGTTTTAAAAGACACCTATATAGAAACACTACCTATGTATTCTTCTCCCTATAATTTTGCTATAGGTTATCAAGACAGTATGGGTAAATTCTTTGATGGAATTATTGATGAGGTAAGAATTTCTGATATTGAACGAAGTGAAAACTGGATAAAAACAACATACATAAATCAAAATGATCCTCTTAAGTTCCTAACATTTGGTATGGAAGAAATAAATTAACTTTTTTATTTTTTATATATTTAAAATAATACATGTAAATTTTAAATAATAATATATTGATATGATAATTAATAAGGGGGTAGAAAATGAAAAATAAATTATTGACTGAAATAGTAATATTACTAATTGTATGTTTTTATGTATTAACATCATTATCACCATCTTTAGATCTATCTAGAAAATATAACCTAGATGAAAATATTGTGCTTATAGGAGAAAATGATTTTTCATCTCAACAACCAGTAACAATCACCAATATTAATGAAATAATTGCAATTGAAAAGCTTGATACTAATGATTATGACGAAGGCTACGTAGAACACATGGATGTTTGTGTTGAAAGGGATCAATTATTTCGATCTAAAATAGACGTCGATTCAAATATATTGCATGGCATTTGGAGCATTCCCACTGGTGGATCAACTTACTATCCATACTCTGGAGAACACAATGCAGTAAACAAATGGGGAGATACAAAGATGGGGATTTCATTTCCATCTAATGTTGATGTTCATGGCGCATGGTTTGCTGGTCAAGGTGGAGGCGAAGGCGTCTGGGCAGAAGGTATTCGTGTTCATGGTTATTTAAATGGAGAGTATAAAAAAACTACTGAATGGTTTTATGACATTGATGATACTCCTTCTTGGTTTGATATAAACCTTCAAGATATCGATAGGATTGTTATCGAAGCAATTCCTGTCTATAACGGTGCTGGTTGGTATGCAATGGATGATTTTACATATTCTCCCAAAATAGAAAATCAACAAGATGGTTCTAAAGTTATTGTCCTTGATTTTGAAGATTGCTACTATAAACAAGACCTAAATAAAACGAATTATGGCGGCCTTATATGGGAAACCGGAACTGGTGTTTTTTATAAAGATACAAAGAGTGCACCTGTGCAGCAAAAAAACATTGAAGATTCATATGAAAGTAATCCTGCTATTTCACCAGTTCAAATTCATAATTTCCAAGGGGTAATTAGAGGTGATGCAGAATCTTGGTCTTATCCCCCTGATACCTGTGGTGCAGTTGGTCCTAACCATTTTGTTGAAACAGTTAACAGGAATTTTGCTGTATATGATAAAACAACCGGAGAAGAATTGATAAATATACTCTTAGGTTCCTTTTTACCTGGAAGTAATGGTGATCCAAGAGTACTATATGACCAATACAGCGATCGTTGGTTTGTCATTGTCTGTGACTTTACTACAAAAATCTATCTTGCTGTTTCAATTTCAGATGATCCTACACAAGATTGGTTCAAATGCGATTTTATTGTATCACAAGGTAGTGATGCTGGAAAGTGGCCAGATTATCCAACTCTTGGAGTCGATGAACATGGGATTTATACTGCAGCATATATGATTGGTGGAAGTTATGGAATGAGCATATTTGCTCTAGAAAAAGCACCCTTAATTGCACCAGAACCTAGTCTAGGAGATATTTATGCATTTAGAGAACTACCCTTTGAGGGAGCTATTCAACCAGTTCATTCATTTGGTCCCTGTGAAGGAGAATATTTTGTTTCCCGTATGTCTGCAACAGGGATCCGTGTTCGAATTTTAACTGATCTTCTAACAGATCCCACTTTAACAGAGTTAGGTTTTGCTACTATTCCTGCTCATGAAGAACCACCTGATGCCCCAGCTTTAGGAAGCACAATTCCACTTGATACGGTAGGTCACCGTCTTATGAACGCGGTCTATCG
>Ga0209536_100011896_pt1 | contig 12696 bp, 11 predicted proteins | sample DeeMarSeWOR28_12_FD_187461 | JGI IMG/M metagenome (GOLD analysis project Ga0209536, IMG submission 187461) | Marine sediment microbial communities from White Oak River estuary, North Carolina - WOR-2-8_12 (SPAdes) (version 2) | ecosystem: Environmental > Aquatic > Marine > Intertidal zone >...
GCGATGTACAGGGGGAAAGACTCCACCCGGAACATCGTCTACCTCGCTGACGCGCAAAAAGTCCCATGACCATCCCTTCCGTGCGGGGGATGAAGGACATCCTCCCCCCGACGTCCGCAAGATGGGCCGCTCTGGAGGCGGCGTTTCGCGAGTACGCGGCCCGGTTCGGGTTCTCCGAGATCCGGACTCCCGTCCTCGAGAAGACCGAACTCTTCGCGCGGTCGGTCGGTGAAACGACCGACATCGTGGAAAAGGAGATGTACACCTTCTCCGACCGCTCCGGCGAGAGCCTCACGATGCGGCCGGAGGGGACGGCGCCCGTAGTGAGGGCAGTGCAGGCCAATCGGGCCGCCCTGGAAGAGTGGCCCGTCCGGTTGTTCTACGTGGGGCCGATGTTCCGCCACGAGAGGCCCCAGAAGGGCCGGCTCCGCCAGTTCCACCAGTTCGGAGCGGAGTTGTTCGGCACCGATTCTCCCTTCGCCGACGCGGAGATTCTGACGTTCCTTCACGGCTTCCTGAAAGAGTCGGGGCTTTCGGGGGTTTTCCTCGAGATCAACTCTTTGGGGGACCCCGCCTGCCGCCCCGCCTATCACCGGAACCTGTCCGATTTCCTGTCCTCCCGGGAGGACAGGCTGTGCGACGACTGCCGCCGTCGGCGCGAGCGAAATCCCCTCCGCGTGCTGGATTGCAAGGCGGAAGGGTGCGTGCGCGCCACTGCCGATGCCCCGTCCGCGCTGGATTCCCTCTGCGACCCCTGCCGCGTCCACTTCGAGTCCGTGGAAGGGGTGTTGCGCGATTCGGGGATCCCGTTCACCCGGAACCCGCGCATGGTCCGTGGACTGGACTACTACCGCAGGACCGCCTTCGAGTTCGTCATCCCCGGCATGGGGGCGCAGAATACGGTCGCGGCGGGGGGACGCTACGACGGGCTTGCGGAGATCCTGGGGGGCCGGGAAAGGATCCCCGCGATCGGCTTCGCCATCGGAGTCGAGCGCTTCCTGATGCTCCTCGGGGAGGCGGAGTCCCGGGTCCCCGCACCGGACGTCTTCCTGGTCACCTCCAGCAGCCGATTCCTTCCCGAGGCGTTCCGCTGGAAGATGACGTTGATCGGCATGGGGATCCGTACCGAGGTCGACTACGAGGGGCGGAGCGTCAAGAGCCAGTTTCGGCGGGCGGGCAGGGCGGGGGCCCGCTTCGTCGTGGTGTTCGGGGAGGAGGAGGCCGCGCGCGGGGGGGTCATGTTCCGGGACATGGCGGCGGGGGTGCAGGAAGAGCTTTCGAAGGACGAAGCGATCCGGCGGTTGACCCGCCGTGATGACATCCGGGAGGGGTAGAGGTGGACGCTTTTCTGCCGGAACACAAGCGGACGTTCTATTGCGGGCAGCTGCGCCCGGAGCATATCGGGCAGGAGGTCGTCCTGTGCGGGTGGGTCCACCGGCGAAGAGACCACGGGGGGCTTGTGTTCGTGGACCTGCGGGACAGGGAAGGGATCGCCCAGGTCGTCCTGTCCCCCGACTCCGTCCCCGAAGCGCACGCCAAAGCCGACCTTCTCCGCGCCGAGTACGTCCTGTCGGTCCGGGGTACGGTGCGCAGGCGCCCCGAAGGGACGGAAAACCGGAATCTGCCCACCGGGGCGATCGAAGTGGCCGCCTCTTCCGTGGCGATCCTCAACGAATCGAAGCCCATCCCGTTTGCCCTCGAGGACGACACCGACGTCGCGGAAAGCGTCCGCCTCAAGTACCGGTACCTCGACCTGCGCCGTCCCTCGGTCCAGAAGGCCTTCCTCCAGCGGTCCCTCCTCGCCCGGTCCACGCGCGACTACTTCTTCGAGAACGGGTTCATCGAGGTCGAGACGCCCGTCCTCACCAAGAGCACCCCGGAGGGGGCCCGGGACTACCTGGTACCCTCGCGGGTATCGCCGGGGGCGTTCTTCGCCCTTCCGCAATCCCCGCAGCTCTTCAAGCAGATCCTGATGGTCGCGGGGTACGACCGCTACGCCCAGATCGTGAAGTGTTTCCGTGACGAGGACCTCCGCGCCGACAGGCAGCCCGAGTTCACCCAGATCGACGTCGAGATGTCCTTCATCGACAGGGAGGATATCTTCCAGATGATGGAAGGCCTGATGGCCCGGGTGTTCCGGGACGTGATCGGGGTCGAGATCCCGCGCCCCTTTCCCCGGATAAGCTACCGGGAGTCGATGGACCGGTTCGGCGACGACAAGCCCGACATCCGGTTCGGGCTGGAGATCGTCGATTACACGAAGGAACTTGGGGAGACCGGGTTCCGGGTGTTCGCCGACATCGCGGGAAAGGGGGGCGTGATCCGGGGAATCACCGCGCCGGGATTCGGGGAGGCCAGCAGGACCGAGCTGGCCGCCCTGGAGGAGGTTGCGAAGGTCGGGGGCGCGCGCGGGCTCTCCTGGTGGAAGGTGTCCGCGGCGGGCCTCGCATCGCCGATCGCGAAGCATTTCCGGAGCGACCAGCTGGATGCGCTTCTCGCCAAAAGCGGTGCGAAGCCCGGCGATCTCGTCCTGATCGTGGCGGACGACCATCCCGTCGCCTGCGCCTCCCTCGCGCGTCTCCGGCTGCACCTCGGGGAGAAGGCCAATCTCATCGACCGGTCCCGCTACGCGTTCCTCTGGGTGACCGATTTCCCGCTGCTGGAGTGGGACACGGAGACGGGCCGGTACGCGGCGATGCACCATCCCTTCACGGCACCTCTGGACGAGGACCTTCCCCTGCTGGACACCGATCCGGGGAAGGCCCGCGCGAAGGCGTACGACATGGTGCTGAACGGCGCGGAGATCGGGGGCGGAAGCATCCGGATCCACCGGCGGGATGTGCAGTCCAGGATGTTCGAACTGCTGAACATCGGGCCGGAGGAGGCCGACAGGAAGTTCGGGTTTCTTCTGGAGGCGCTGGAGTACGGAGCGCCTCCTCACGGAGGGATCGCGTTCGGGCTGGACCGTCTCGCGATGATTCTCGCGGGGGCAAGATCCCTGCGGGAGGTGATCGCCTTCCCGAAGACCCAGAAGGCCACCTGCCTGATGACCGACGCCCCTTCTCCCGTCGACCCGAAGCAGCTGCGGGAACTGCATATCCGGGTAAGGACGCCGGAAAAGAGTTGACCCGGGGGGCCGGAAAGGCCCCCCCGGGTGCCGCATTCCCGTGTTAGCGGAGTACGAAGACCCCCCTGCGGTTTTTCGCCCACGCTGCCTCGTTGTGTCCCGGATCCGCCGGCCTCTCCTCCCCGTAGGTGATCGTGGAGACCCGGTCCCCGGCGACCCCGAGATTCGTGAGGTAGTTCATCGCCGAGTCCGCCCGGCGCTGACCGAGCGCGATATTGTACTCGGAGGTGCCCCGCTCGTCGCAGTGCCCTTCGATCAGAAGCTTCGCATCGGGATTCTTCTTCATATAGTCCGCCACCGACTGCAACGTCGGCTTCGCGTCGTCCCGGATGAACGACTTGTCGTAGTCGAAGTGGATGTTCTCGAACGTCACCGGAGCGGGCGCTACGGGCATTGGCACCGGTGGTGGAGGTGCTATCTGCTGGGCACCCATATCGGGCGCGCCTTTCGGAGGGGGCGCCATTTTCTCCAGGCACGGGCCAACCAGGGCCCAGAGGTCGTCGGCAGCCTTTTCCGCCGCGTCAAAGTACGCTTTTTTCTCTTCCACCTGGTCCCGGTAAGACTCTTTCCCCTCGTGGATCGCGTGGTCGAGTGTGGTTTTTGCGATCGCGAGCTCGAGCGGGTTGCATTTCACGATCCCCATTTTCTCCGCCTTGGCGATCTTGGCCGCGATCGCGTCGGCCCGGTCCGTTTCACTCTTGGTCATTCCCCGCTTGGCGCAGCCCGCGGCGAAGGAGACCGCGAGAATGAGCAAGGACAGGAGAAGAAGATTCCGGTTTCTCATTTTGCCCCTCCACCCGCCTTCTTCATTCCCTCGGCGGAAGCTTTCTGGGATTTTTCCGCAAATTCCTTTGCCCCTTTATAATCGCCCTCCGTCGTTGCCTCCTCCTCCGCGATACGCAGGTACGATTCGGCGGTGTAATACTCGTACGGCGCTTTCTCCTCCACCCCCATCGCCTTGGCCTGGTCCAACGAGGTGCGTGCGTTGTTCAAAGCGGTTTTGTGGGCCCTGGCGCATCCGACGGCCAGAATGGCCGCGAGGACCATGGCGAAAAGCAGTGCCCAAGGTCGTTTCATAGCCTTCCTCCCTCCTTATTGGGGTGTTCAATCTGCGTGTTTGGTAATACAATTTCCGCGTATGGGACAATAAGATACCACAGCATACCGCAGGATCAAGAGGTACGATGGTGTTTCCGCCCGAATTGTTTCAACCGAAATCGGTTGCCGTGCTTGGAGCTTCCCGGAATCCGGGGAAAGTCGGCCACGGCGTGTTCACCAACCTGGTCCGCTCGGGATTCCCGGGGGAGATCTACGGCGTGAACCCGGCGGGCGGGGAGGTGCTCGGAAGGCCGTTCTTCAGGAATATCGCGCAGATCCCCGGCGACGTGGATCTCGGGGTATTCGTGATCCCCCCGGGCCAGGTCATCGAGGCGATCCCCCTCCTGGCGGGAAAGGGGATGAAGGCGGCGGTCGTGATCTCCGCCGGGTTCAAGGAGATCGGGGGCGAGGGGGCATCCTTCGAGAGGGGTCTTCGGGAGGCCCTCTCGAAGGCATCGGTCCGGGCGGTCGGCCCGAACTGCCTGGGAGTCATCAACACCCATGCGAGATTGAACGCCTCCTTCGCGGCCGGCTCCCCTCCCCCCGGCTCGATCGCCTTCTTTTCGCAGTCCGGGGCTTTGCTGACAGGCGTCCTGGACTGGGCCGTCAGCGCGGGGATCGGGTTTTCGAAGGTCGTCAGCCTGGGAAACAAGGCGGACATTTCGGAACTGGACATGATGGGGTATCTTGCGGACGATCCGGAGACGCGCGTCATCCTCGGGTACGTCGAAAGCATCGAGGAAGGGCGAAGATTTCTCCGTGCGGCGAGGGAGGCGACCGCGAAGAAGCCCGTCATTCTGGTGAAGGCCGGGGCCACGGCGGCGGGAGCGCGGGCCGCCTCCTCCCATACGGGAAGCCTTGCAGGGTTCGACCGGGCGTATACGGCAGCCTTCCGCCAGGGGGGACTGCTGCGCGCCGGTACGGTAGAGGAATTGTGCGACCTCGCCCTGGGGTTCGCCTTGCAGCCTGTGCCCGAGAAGGACCGGCTGCTGATCGTGACCAACGCTGGTGGCCCCGCCATCATGGCGGCAGACGCCGCGGAGAGACTCGGGATCCCCCTGACCGAGATCTCCGCGGATTCCCGGGAACGCCTGCGGTCGGTTCTCCCGCCGACGGCGAGCCTCGGCAATCCGGTGGACGTCATCGGCGACGCCCGGGCCGACAGGTACAGGGAGGCTCTCGCGGCGGTGCGGGACGATCCCTCCACGGGATCGGTGCTGGTGCTCCTTACCCCCCAGGCGATGACCGAACCCGAGGAAACGGCGCGGGTGATTGTCTCTTCGCTCTCGGGGTCGGGGAAGACCGTACTGGCTTCCTTTCTGGGGGAAGAGTCCGTCGGGGCGGCCCGCGCCATCCTCGGGAAAGAGGGGATCCCCCAGTACCCAGGGCCTGAGCGGGCCGTCCGGACACTCGGGGCGATGATTGCGTACCGGCGCATCCGGGAAGCGGGCCTCCCCCCCTGGGAAGAACCCGAGAGAACGCCGTTGCCCGCAGCCGCTGCAATCCTTCGCGATGCGCTCTCCCAGGGGAGAAGAACCCTTGGGGAGGAGGAAAGCCGCGGGGTACTCGAATCGTACGGGTTCCGTTTCCCGAACCATGCGCTTGCCCGGACGAGCGACGAGGCGGTGGGGGCCTTCGAAGGAATGGAGGGGGAGGTGGCGATGAAGATCGTCTCCCCCGGGGTTCTCCACAAGACGGAGGTGGGAGGTGTCCGGCTGAACCTCCGTTCGGCGGCGGATGTTGCCCGGGCTTTCCTGGAGATCACCTCCTCCGTCCGCAGGATGTCGCCCGCTGCCTGCATTGTGGGCGTTTCCGTGCAGGAGATGGTGGCGGGGGGGAGAGAGCTGATCCTCGGCATGAGCCGGGACCCCCAGTTCGGCCCCCTCCTCATGTTCGGTCTCGGAGGGATCCACGTGGAGGTCCTGCAGGACGTCACCTTCCGCGTGGCGCCGGTCTCCCGGGGGGAGGCTGCGGAGATGGTTCGGGAAATCCGCGCCTATCCCCTTCTTGCCGGATTCCGGGGCGAAGCCCCTGCAGACGAGGAGGCGATCGTCGGGGCGATTCTGAGCATCTCGCGGCTTTCCCTCGATTTCCCCGGGATCCTGGAACTGGATATCAACCCGGTAATGGCGCTGCCGAAGGGCAGGGGGCTCATGGCGATCGATTGCCGGATGTCCATAGGGGAGGAAGGGAGATGAAACTGTATATCGCATCCACATCCGGCTACTCGGGGAAGACGCTGCTTGCCCTCACGCTCTCCCGGATCTGGCAGGCCGGCGGGATGAAGGTCGGCTATGTCAAACCGCTGGGGAAGATTCCGGTGATGGAGGAGGGGAGGGTCGTGGACGGGGACGCCCTATTCCTCGCGAAGGAAATGGGATTGCCCGGTCCCCTCGAAGACGTTTGCCCGGTGGTGATCACGCAGGACCTGGTGATGGCAGCCTACCGCGGAGAGCCGCTCCGTCTCCGGGAACAGGTGCAGGGCGCCGTGGAAAAAGCGGGCTCCCGCGCGGACGTTCTGATCCTCGGAGGAACCGCAAATCTTCGCGACGGCTTTTTTCTCGGTCTTTCCCCGCAAGACATCATCTCCTCGTTCGATTGCCGGGTGCTGCTGGTCGACCGGTTCGAAGGGGAGAAATCGATGGACCAGATCCTTTGGGCGGCCGGCATTCTCGGGGAGAGACTCCTGGGCGTCGTCCTCAACCACGTCGCGCCTTCCCAGGAGACGTTCGCAAGGAATGTCATCAAGCGGTATTTCGAGGCCAGGGGGATCCGGGTGTTCGGCGTGATCCCCGTCGACCCCGTCATGCACAGTGTCAGCGTGGCGACCCTCGCGGAAGGCCTCCCCGCGACCGTGGAGTCGGGCGAAGGCAGCCTGGACAGGATGATCGAACGGTTCTGCGTCGGGGCGATGGATGTGGAAGGTGCCCTGAGGGTATTCCGGCGCATCCCGCGCAAGGCCGTTGTCACGGGAGGAATGCGCGCCGACATCCAGCACGCCGCCCTGGAGACGGACACGAGGTGCCTCGTGCTCACCGGGGGAGTGCCTCCGGACGAACAGGTCCGGCACCGTGCCGGGGAACTGGGGGTTCCTGTCCTGGTCGTCAAGGAGGACACGATGGCGACGGTCGAACGGTTCGAGCAGCTGCTCGGACGGCTCCGGATCCGCGAAAGGGTGAAGATCGACCGCGGGGTAAGCCTCGTCGAGGAGCATGTGGACGTCGCGGGCGTCCTTGCCTCCCTGAAGGGGGCGCAAGGAAGATAACAAGGGTCGCATTGCCGGAATGGGGGAAACCCCCCGAAGGAGGGCCATTTCTTACGGTTTTTCCTTGACATCCAACTTCCCTTTGTATACCGTATGCATGGTTTGGCGGGGCTGCTTTCCGTCCAATCCGGTCCCAGTTCATCCCCGATTTTCTTTCCTACGGAGGGAGCAAAGGCCCTGTTCAGGAATTTGGTTCCGTCCCAGGAATTTGGTTCCGTCCAAAGAGGGGGGCAAGATCAACATCCGCCCGGGGATGACGCGGAATGTGCCCGATAACCCGATCATTCCCTTCATCGAAGGCAATGGCACCGGAGCAGACATCCGGCGCGCTGCAGGAAGGACGCCGCCGGCAAGTGACCAGCGGCGCGGCATAATCCGCCGGCATCGTCACCAGGGAGGGTCCGGATGAGCCGAAAGAAGATCACCGTGATCGGAGCCGGAAATGTCGGGGCGACCACCGCACAGCGCCTGGCGGAGAAGGATTTCTGCGACGTGGTGCTCGTGGACATCGTGGAGGGGATGCCGCAGGGGAAGGCGCTCGACATCATGCAGTCGGGGCCCGTGGTCGGGTACGACGCGAGGGTGACCGGCACCAACGGGTACGAAGACACGGCGGGGTCCGACATCATCGTCATCACCTCGGGGCTTCCCCGGAAGCCGGGGATGAGCCGGGACGACCTTCTGAAGGTGAACGCGGGGATCGTCAAGGACGTCACCCTGAAGGCGGTTGCGAAATCTCCCGACGCGATGGTCATCGTCGTATCCAATCCGCTCGACGCGATGACCTATGTCGCCCACAAACACAGCGGACTCCCTGCGAACCGTGTGATGGGAATGGCCGGCATCCTCGACTCCGCCCGCTTCCGCGCCTTCATTGCGATGGAGCTCGAGGTGTCGGTGAACGACATCACCGCGTTCGTCCTCGGGGGGCACGGCGACTCGATGGTGCCGTCCACGAGGTACACCACGGTGGCCGGCATCCCGGTGGAGGACCTCATTCCCAGGTCGAAGCTCGATGCCATCGTCGAGCGGACCCGGAAGGGGGGAGGGGAGATCGTGGCGCTCCTCAAGACGGGCTCCGCCTACTACGCCCCGTCGGCGGCGGCCGTCCAGATGTGCGAATCGATCCTGCTGGAACGGAAGATGATCCTGCCCTGCGCGGTTCTTTCGCAGGGGAAGTACGACGGATGCGACGGTCTTTTCGTCGGCCTCCCGGCGAAGCTGGGAGGGAACGGCGTCGAGGAAGTCGTGAAATTCCGGCTCTCCCCGCAGGAGTCCGACGGGCTCAGGAAGTCGGCCGAGGCGGTCAGGGAACTTTGCGAGGCGGTGGACCGGCTGGGCTTCTGAGGAGCCCGGCCGGTCGAAGAACGTCTGCGGCGGACCATTTCACCGCTCGCGGCCGCCGATGGAACAATAGGGAGCCAGGGGTTCCCTTTGTCCGGTTCACGAATGGCGACGGGTGTCCCGCGTCTCCCGGAAAGCCGGATTGCCGGGGATGGGACCGGGACGGGACAAGACTCCATTCCGGCAGAAGAATTCATGGTATATACTTGGGTGAAGGGACATGCGGATGCCACCTCGGGGAGGCATCCGTTTTCTTGTTTGCCCGCATCTCTGACGGTCTCCGACAGAAACCAACATTCCGGGAGGAGTCAAAGCGTATGAACATCCACGAGTATCAGGCCAAGGCGATCCTGGCCAAGTACGGCGTGGCCGTTCCCAGGGGGAAGGTGGCGGATACCCCGAGGGAGGTGGAGGTCATCGCCATGGAGTTCGGAACGCCTGTCGTGGTCAAGGCCCAGATCCAGGCGGGAGGCCGGGGGAAGGGCGGCGGCATCAAGCTCGCCAAAACGCCGGCGGAGGCGCGGGAGATCGCGAGAGAGATCATCGGAATGACCCTGGTCACCCCCCAGACAGGCCCGCAGGGGAAGAAGGTGAAGCGGGTCCTCGTGGAGGAGGCCAGTGCGATCCAGAAGGAGCTCTACCTCGGGATGGTGATCGACCGCGGGACGTCCCGCATCGTCATGATGGCGTCGACCGAGGGGGGAATGGAGATCGAGACCGTCGCCGCCAACACGCCGGAAAAGATCCTCAAGGAGTACGTCGACCCGGCGCTGGGGCTCATGCCGTACCAGGCGCGCAATCTCGCATTCGGGTTGTCCATCCCGACCCCGCTGTACGGCAAGGCGGTCCGGTTCATGACGGGGCTCTACAAGGCGTTCGTCGACACCGACTGTTCCCTGGCCGAGATCAACCCGCTGGTGCTGACCGAGGACGGCGAGGTCCTTGCGCTCGACGCGAAGATGAACTTCGACAGCAACGGGCTCTTCCGCAACAAGGAAATCCAGGGGTACCGGGACTTCGACGAGGAGGACCCCACGGAGACCGAGGCCTCCAAGTACGACCTCTCCTACATCCGGCTCGACGGGAATATCGGCTGCATGGTCAACGGGGCGGGACTTGCGATGGCGACGATGGACATGATCAAGACGTGCGGCGGATCGCCTGCCAACTTCCTCGACGTGGGCGGCGGCGCAAGCACCGAGCAGGTGACCAACGCCTTCCGGCTGATCGTCTCCGACCCGAACGTCAAGGCGATCCTGGTCAACATCTTCGGCGGGATCATGCGGTGCGACGTGATCGCCGAAGGAGTCGTGACGGCCGTCAAGACCCTCGGCCTCAAGGTCCCGCTCGTCGTCCGCCAGGAAGGGACCAATGTGGAGAAGGGAAAGGAGATCCTCGCCGCGTCGAATCTCGACATCATCACTGCTTCCGACATGAAGGATGCGGCGGAAAAAGTCGTGGCCGCCGCTGGCCGGGCGAATTGAAGGGAGACAACTCATGAGCATCTGGGTCAACAAGGACACGAAAGTTCTCGTGCAGGGGATCACCGGCGCGGTGGGGGCCTTCCACACCAAGCAGATGCTGGAATACGGCACGAAGATCGTCGGGGGCGTCACCCCCGGGAAGGCAGGAATACAGATCGAGGGACTCCCCGTGTTCCACACGGTTCTCGATGCGGTCAGGGCCACGGGCGCCAACGCGAGCGTCGTCTATGTCCCCCACGCCTTCGCGGCGGACGCCGTCTGTGAAGCAGCCGACGCAGGGATCGAACTGGTCGTCTGCATCACGGAAGGAATTCCCATTCTCGATATGGTGAAGGTGAAACGGTACATGGAAGGAAAGAAAACCCGTTTGATCGGGCCGAACTGTCCGGGCATCATCACGCCGGGGGAGTGCAAGATCGGCATCATGCCGGGGTACATCCACAAACCGGGATCGATCGGGATCGTCTCCCGCTCCGGAACGCTCACGTACGAGGCGGTCCACCAGGTGACCACCCTGGGGATGGGACAGTCCACCTGCGTCGGGATCGGGGGAGACCCCGTGAACGGGACCAACTTCATCGACGTCCTCTCGGCGTTTCAGGAGGATCCGCAGACCGAGGCGGTGATCCTGATCGGCGAGATCGGAGGGACGGCCGAGGAAGAGGCCGCGGCCTTCGTGAAATCGAAGATGACCAAGCCCGTCGTAGGCTTCGTGGCGGGGCAGACGGCCCCCAAGGGGAAGAGGATGGGGCATGCCGGCGCCATCATCTCCGGGGGAAAGGGCACCGCGGCGGACAAGATCGAGGCGTTCCAGGAGGCGGGAATATCCGTGGCCGCAACCCCCGCGGTCCTGGGGATCACGCTGGCGCAGCGGCTCGGCAGGAAAGTCCATTAGGAGGGAAAGGATGGCAATGGTGGCCAAGGAGACGGCGGTCGAGAAAATCGAGGCGACGGAAAACGAGAAGGTGAAGATCAGCATCATCCCGCGGTTCTGCAAGGGATGCGAGATCTGCGTCAAGCTCTGCCCGACGAAAGTCCTCGGGATGGAGATGTTCACGGTGAAGGTGGTCGACATCGACAAGTGCACCGTCTGCATGGCGTGCGAACTGCGGTGCCCCGATTTCGCCATCTTCGTAGACAAGAAGAAATAACGGGAACCCAAGACATCCCAAAAGGAGAGAGAGACGGTGGGCACCTTAAAGCTGCTTCAGGGGAACGAGGCGTGCGCGGAAGGGGCGCTCTACGCAGGGTGTACGTTCTTCGCCGGATACCCCATCACCCCTTCCACGGAGGTGGCGGAGTATCTGGCGCGGAGGCTCCCGCGGATCGGCGGGGTCATCCTGCAGATGGAAGACGAGATCGCCTCCGTGGGGGCGATCATCGGCGCGTCGCTGGCGGGAAAGAAGTCGATGACGGCCACCTCCGGGCCGGGATTCTCGCTCAAGCAGGAAAACATCGGGTTCGGGATGCTCTGTGAAGTGCCGATCGTCATCGTCGACGTGATGCGCGGAGGGCCTTCCACCGGGGTTCCGACAGGCCCCAGCCAGAGCGACATCATGCAGTGCAAGTGGGGAACGCATGGCGACCACCCGGTCATCTGCCTGACTCCGGCGTACGTCCAGGAGATCTTCTCCGAGACGGTGCGCGCCTTCAACCTCGCGGAGAGGTACCGCACCCCCGTGATCATCGCCTTCGACGAGGTCGTGGGGCACATGCGGGAAAAGATCGAGATTCCGGAGAAAGGCGTTCTGCCGGTGGAGGACCGCCGCCGGCCGACCTGCCCGCCGTCCGAATACAAGCCGTTCGACGAGACCCAGGGGGACGTTCCCCCGATCGCCGACTTCTTCAGCGGGTACCGGCAGCACATCACCGGCCTGAACCACTCCTCCGACGGGTTTCCGGTGAACGCCTCGCCAAGGATCCACACCGACGAGCTTCGGCTCCTCCGGAAGGTGGAGGGGAACCGGGCGGACATCATCCGGTACGATACGGTCATGCTCGACGATGCCGAGGTCGTCGTGTTCGGTTACGGAGTTTCCGGACGGTCCGGCAAGAACGCCGTGGAACTGGCCCGGGCGGAAGGGATCAAGGCGGGGCTCTTCCGGCCGCTCACGATCTGGCCGTTTCCGGAGGAGGAGGTGGCGGCGCTGGCCTCCCGCGTCAAGGCGATCATCGTCCCGGAGCTGTCGCTGGGGCAGATCGTCCTGGAGGTGGAGCGGTGCGCCAAGGGACGCAGCGAAATCCACGGCATCTTCCGCGTCGACGGCGACCCGATCACGCCGGACCAGATCCTCGAGAAGATCAGGGAGGTACGGTAATGGCCTTCAACTACGATCGGCACATACGGCACGGGAAACTGCCTCACATCTGGTGCCCCG
>Ga0209536_100011897_pt1 | contig 12695 bp, 8 predicted proteins | sample DeeMarSeWOR28_12_FD_187461 | JGI IMG/M metagenome (GOLD analysis project Ga0209536, IMG submission 187461) | Marine sediment microbial communities from White Oak River estuary, North Carolina - WOR-2-8_12 (SPAdes) (version 2) | ecosystem: Environmental > Aquatic > Marine > Intertidal zone >...
CTTTTGTAACGAGACTCAATTTGAAAACAACCGAGCACGAGGACGAGTACGATGGGTGCATATTTATTCCTCGTCCTCGAGAACACCAACCACCCTGAGCGAAGTCCAAGGGCAACCCGTCACTCAGAAGCGAGCAGCAAGAAGCCAGCCGCCAGAAGCATTATGATTTGTTGAATGAACCCGAGGCCAGCCACCGCTCAATTGCCTCAGCTACACCACTGTCATTGTTGGAGGCTACAACCGGGAAGCGGTCGGTTAAATCCGGCGGCGCATTTTGAACCACGAAGCTGCACCCGGCCCAATCCAGCAGATCCAGGTCATTATAGTCGTTGCCGATCGACAGGCTCTGACCGGCTTCCAGGTTAAACATTTCTGCGAGCCAGGCAGCGGCAGAGCTTTTCGATACGGTTGCCGGAAAGACCTCAATCCAGGTGGAACGCCCGTCCAGCGGCGACGTCGTCTGGATGATGCTAAAATCCGGTAACGCCGTTCGCAGTGTCTGGATTAACGGTCGGTTATCGTCGGGTGGAACGACGGCAAGCAATTGGGTCGCCATGTCGAAGCCATCATGTTTATCGCCCAGCGGTTCGGCAAATTGATGATATATCTCAATGCGCCTGTTGAAATCCGCGTTATCTGCTGATGATTCAAAATAGCAAAATGCATGGTTGTCCGGGATCGGGCGGTGAACCATAAAATCAAGCTGGTGAGCCTGCAATATTTGAATCGCCTGACGCACTTGATGCGCCTCCAGCCCGCTTTTGCGAATAGTCAAGCCGTCGGGATGCCGGTTGATGCCGGCACCGCTGGAAAATATGATAAAATCCACCGGCAGGGTTGAAATTGGAATCGTGTTGATCGAGTAAATCGAACGGCCGGTCGCAATTGCCCTCGCAATACCAAGCTCACCAAGCCTTTTCAGGGCCTCAAGGTCGTCACTTGAAAAACTGCGGTCTGATCGCAGTAAGGTCCCGTCAAAATCACACACAAACAGCCCGATCGGATTTTGACCGTTGTGCCAGTCTGATTGTGGTATTTCGTTTAAAATACTCATACCGATAAATACTTATTTTTCAGCTTTATTCCTGTTGGCTAATTTTTGCGGTCAATCGATTGCACAAATGATAGGGGTAAGGCTCTGCCCTGTCAAATAAAATCAAACCTGCATGCTTTTATTCACAGCCCCTGACTTCGATGGCCTTCCTCTGTTTTCTGACCTCTGACCTCTGTCCTCTGAAACGAGATGCATTTTTAAGACCATTTTTAGTGTTGGATATTCCAACACCAATTATTCCCTAAAGCTCCTGGCTTAAAGTGACGATATATAAATTACATGGAAATCAGCATGTTTTAGGATTTGATCGCTAAGAGATCATCGGAGGTCCGCTTTTATTTTTGCAGTTACGGGCCGACATAATATATTCGACGCCAGCACAGCGAAATTTACATATTGATCGGAGGTTGCGTTTTAGAAATGGATAAGGAGACAATCATTTATTTTGAGCAACTGGGGTTCGGGTGGGTTCTTGATAAGATGATGTTAAAGGAGATAAAGCTCAATACAATAAGAGATGAATTGATTACCGATACATCATTGATTAAGATCATCGAAAACATGTTAATTGAAAACCCGAACTTATAACCAGCAAAGCGACAAATTGGAAAATTCGGTACACAACCGTCTTCTGATTGGTATATCCTGAACTTACCTTTCCGCCGGCCTTTTTAGCCTGAAATTCTGATATCACCCGCTTGTTAATGGCGTTTAAATACTTAATTTTTGTGGATTCGACCCTTTTTTAACGATATAATGAAAATTTGTCATCGGCTCGCTGTCAATCTATAGCGATTGTCAAATGGTTTAGAATTGTTGCAGCTGAATTGAGGAATGGTACATGGCTATCGCAGATCAGGAAAATCTAACCTATCGCGGATTGATACAATCCGACGACGGGATCATCACAAAAATATTGAATTCAAACTCCCGGACAATAACATTTCAGACGACATTCGGTTTAAACGATCAGCTCGTCGAGCGGCTTAAAAATCAAACTGAAGACCTCGTTTTCAGTGAACGATCCAGAATTGCGCGGCTGGGTGTTCAGATCAAATGTGAGCCGCCAAACGCCGATGACCTGAGGGGTGATCGTATTACGCTCAAGCAGGTTGCCTCTCCGATGATTCCGGGCTATCCCGGTCTAATGGCACTGCGGGAGTTCTTTACCCTGGGGCTGCCGGTCGGGCGACTGGTCTTCTGCGATCCTGATGCGCTTCTGACCTCTGATGAAGTACTGGAAGCCATCGAACGCTCACAGCTCAAATTACCGGCCTCCACCACTATTTCGGCCGACGGCAGCATTGTCATCGCCCCCCATAAGGTCATTTGCGAACTAAAGGAGCCTCTCGACCAGGAAGCGCTGGGTCGTATATTGCTGCGCGAAGACGGGCGAGAGCTGTTAAATCGATACCAGGTGCGCAAGTCAGTGCCCGCACTGAATATCGCGCCGGGTGAAGGCGCGGTGACCACCTGCTCGATGTACCTCAATGAGCATTATGTTGTTTTGCAAAGCGGTTTTGAACTGGGGCGGAATTTGCCGGCGACGGTTCTGGATCCCATCAAGACCCGTGGCATTCGGATTTACCTTGAAATCGTCAACCACACCCGGCACCCGATCGTTAATCCTCTGATCAGCGCCAAAGTATACAATGCCGCTAAATCCAAAAACAGTGTGCGTTTAAAACATGATACCGCCAACGATTCCTTTTTCAGCTACCGGCAAATGCGTGAGCTGGAAAAAAAATTCGAACCCCATAAGCGCAACAGCTGTCATTACCTGGACAAACCGGTCGTGCTGATTGAAGGTAAAAAGGATGCCATTAAAAACGCGCGCATCTTTTTTAACGGTCCCGGCAATGCCTGCGAAGCCACCCGCGCCCTGTGTGCCGTCGCGCGGCGGGACTTTTCGCCGACCAGTGAATGCAGCCATGAATATGCGACCTCCAAACTTGCCGAATCCATTAAGCATTCACCGGGTGTGCTGGCGCTTAAATATTTTCCGAATTTGATCGAACATCGCGATATCATCAATTTAGCCTGCGACGGGAAAATAAAGGCCCTCTATTTTTACGAACCTTCCTGCGAACATGGCCCCTTTCTCTCGCAGCTGGATCACAATCGCCTGCAGGAATACCACGCGTTTGGTATCGAAGTGTACTGGGTATCCGGATTGAACGGTTGTCTGATGGTTCACACCATGCGCGACGGCATGGGTTATTTTGTGTTGCCCGAGCGGTTGGCTGATTTTCACAAGTCAATGCTGTTTGCCTTTTATGGCTCCAACATGCGGCTTTCCAAAGAAGGCCAGGGGCGTCTGGGGGATCTTATGGATGCCCTGATTGCATTCTGGGGTCAGAGTATCGGCATCGTTACCGGGGGCGGCAGCGGGGTCATGGAGCAGGCCAATACCCTGGCACGCAACCGGGGTATATTGTCCGGCGCCAATTTTCTGGATATTACCGATCAATCCTTGACGACCGACGTTGATTTCTGCCAGGTCTTTCAGTCTACCTGCCGGCATAGCAGGCAAAAATGGTTTGAGGTGGCATCTTTTCCGATCTTTAATGTCGGCGGTCTGGGCTCGCTGGAAGAACTGGGGATTACCCTTTGCAACATGAAGCTTTCCATTCTGGAACAGGTCCCGGTCATCCTGTTCGATACCGAGAGCTGCAAAGGGTATTGGAATGGCGTCGACCAGCAGATTCATGACATGATCCATCATGGCAGGGCGCCTGCCTGGATTCAGGAAAACATTGTGATCACCGATGATCCGCAAGAGGTGATCGAGGCCTATCGGTCCCGCCTCCAACTCTTCTAAAACCCATCTAAAAAAGTGCGTCTAAGCGCCCATGGCTGTGTTGCGATTCGTCTCAAAATGCTCACATACTATCGTGTATGCTCCGCTTTCTCGCCGAACCGCGCCTTGCCATGAACCCTTATCCACAATTTTTTAAATAGGTTTAAATTTTAATTCAATTCAAAAAGTCTATTGCTAATTTCTATCCATACAAATCCAAAAAAGCTGGTGGGGTCTAATTATCTGTGAAGGTTTTTGGATTGCTGACGCAGGATATTCAATTCTCGAGTTTGTAGCGAATGCGCAGAACACCGTCAGCGAAGGAAGTGGAGGTAATTTTAAATGTGCCGATTTCAGCGGTTGAATTGACATGGGGCCCGATGCAGGGACAGTGATCGTAATCACCGATGCTGATGATCCGAATCCGGTCTCCGGCATCGGCGGGCAGTTTTGAGATATTGTAGCGTTTTTCGGCCTCTGATTTAGACACAAAATATTCGCGTACCCGCAGGTCCGAGTGGATAATGCGGTTGACCTGTGCCTGGATCTCATCGATTTCAGCTGCGCTCAACTCCTTTTTGAAGCGGTAATCACACTTGGATTTTTTGCGCTCGATATGGGCGCTAAAGCATCGGCCGCACTGATACAACCGGTCCATCGTCCGGTTCAAAATATGCTCGGCTGAATGCATGCGGGGGTCATATGTTTTCATCTGCAGCTCACCCGCGCTCCCTTTATATTGGTCGATTTCAGGCCGGCAAGAAAGCTTCGGCTCAATTCCACAGATGTCGCATGTTCATAAACCTCGCCCTGCGGGCTGACCCCTTTGATCTTTCCATCGTAAAGAAAGGATTGCAGCAGTTGCATTCCAACAGCCCTGCGGTCCGTTGAATCGACGATCCTATCGGCGGCCGGTGCCGGAGCCGGTAGCGCCAGACCGCTATCGACGATCGATTTCATGAAATTAATCATGCGGCTCAGCCGCAGCAGGGTGATCGTTTCCAAGCGGCTGGTGGTATGCGACAGGGGCAGGGCGCTGGACCGGTAACAGGAAAACGCTTCGGGCAGCAAACCCAGCGCGGCGCACCTGGCGTAGTCTTTGCTGCCCGGTGCCGGGTAAAAGACCGAGGTGCCGGCCAGGATGCGGTGCCCGGCCAGATACAGCAGATCCTGCACCGAATCGGCGGGTTTTTGAAACGGGGCTCCGACGATAATATAACCGACTGCCTGCAGGCCGTTCAGGCGGGCCAGCTCTAAAGCCCGCTCAAATGCCCTGCGAACGTCGGGGCGCTGAAATCGTTTCAGTTGCGCGTTTGCCGTGGTTCCCAGCGACAGGTTCAATGTTTTAAAACCGGCCGCCCGCATGGCGGCAATGACCTGCTCATCCAGCGTTGACGGCATCAGCCCGTTCATGGCGCGCAGCTCCGGCAAGTCGCCGTTAAAGCGTTTGCGAATGGCTTCCAACAACCGTAAAAACCAGGCACGATCCAGCGATAGGTTTTCATCTTCAAAATCGATAAATCCGATATCGTTCTGATCCGCAGCTCTTTCGATCTCACGGATGACCCCGGCAACGCTTCTTCTGCGATGAGGAAAAGCAGAAGAGGCCCCCATCGAACAATAGGTGCAGCTGAAGGGGCATCCCCGGCTGGCGACAATCACCGTTGCGGCTCTTTTATGGCGGCCGTAATAATGCTGATTGAACAGGTCTGTTGCGGGTAACGGGTAATCATCTGGGTTGCTCATGATGGCCGTTTTGCCGATATGCAGGTTTCCGTCGGATTTGCGGAAAACCAGGCCGGGTATGTCTTCATGTTCTTTTGCGTTGCAGAGCGCTCCGGCCAGCAATGGCATTGACACTTCACCTTCACCGCGTATGACAAAATCGACGGCCGGTGAGGCCATTACCTGCGCGGGCAGCTCGGTCGGGTGGTGACCGCCCATGACAATTTTGCACTGCGGGCGATGGGCCTTTATGGCCTCGGCGGTGTGGATGGCCTCGGTTGCATAGGCAGTAAAAAGGCAGGAAATACCCACCAGAAACGGCTGTGCTGCTTTAACCTGCTGTGCAATGGTCTCAAAGCTATAACCAAAGTGTTTGTAATGATGAAACAGGGCGAAGGGTGACCGATCGGGTTTATCATAATAGGGGCGCAGATACGACATTTCAGCGGGCAGATCCAGCGTGCGCGAATGCTGTGTGGCCAGGGCATCTAAAATCTGAACGGAGAACCCGGCTGCCCTCAGACCGGCAGCTATACTGGCCAGCCCGTAAGGTACGGTGCGCTTGGCTGTTAAATAAAAATCGCGAATCGGTGGTTGTACGAGCAGGATATCCGTCATGTCAGTCAGGGTTTCCGCTTCCGGATGTAAGCTGAAAAGCTTTGAGCATCGGGATGAATTTATGATTGGCCCGGGGAAACGGGAATTTTTGGTATTCATCGATGCGGATCCAGCGAAAAGCCACCGGCCCGCGTAAATACACTCTACCGGATACGTATTTGCAGCAAAACACCTCCATGATAATTTTAAAATGCGTATAGGCGTGTTTGACCTGTGTCAGATGGCGGTCGATTTCCACCACCAGGTTCGCTTCCTCTTTGATTTCTCTGATACAGGCTGCTTCGGCCGGCTCGCCATCTCTGATTTTGCCGCCCGGAAATTCCCACAAGCCGCCCAGCAGCCCATCCGGTTTGCGCTGGGTGATCAAAACCCGATTATTTTTAAACACAACGCCGACCGCAATGTGATATTGCGGTGTAGCCGAGCGCTTCCTGCGTTTTGGAAAATCAGCCACCTGCCGGGATTGATAGGCCCGGCAGCGTTTGTTCAGCGGGCAGACGTCACATGCTGGATTTTGCGGTTTGCAGAGCAGGGCACCGAGCTCCATGATGGCCTGGTTAAAGGTGCCCGATCGACGCACATCCAGCAATTTGTCCGCAGCGGCCTTAAAGGCGCTGTTGGATTGAGGTTGATTGACGGGGGCACTGATTTTATGCAGGCGGGCCAGCACGCGTTTGACATTCCCATCGACGACTGCATATGGCTGGTCGAAGGCAATACTGAGGACGGCGGCCGCGATATAATCGCCCACCCCGGGAAGGCCGTGAAAAGCGGCCCAGCTGTCTGGAATCTTTCCATTAAAATCCTGCATAACCCTCTGTGCGGCGCGGTGCAGATTGCGCGCCCGGGCGTAATAACCCATCCCTTCCCATAATTTCAGAACAGATTGCAAATCCGCCGCCGCCAGGTGTCTAATGCTTGGAAATGCTTTGAGGAAGCGACGGTAGTAGCTTAAAACTGTATTCACCTGGGTTTGCTGCAGCATGACTTCTGAAACCCAGATATGATAGGGATTGCGGCTTTTCCGCCACGGCAAATCACGCTGATTTGCTCCATACCACTGTATCAATCGTTTTCTGAGATATTCGAGATCAGTTTTACCCATGTCAGAGAGACTGCCTGCTGGTGAAATAAACTCTGAGAAATACGAATACCTAAACACGAAATCCGAAACAAATTCAAATAACAAATGACCAAAACTCAAAACACGTTTTAAACATTCGAATTTGGGATTTAAATATTGTTTCGAGTTTCGAAATTCGTGCTTCGGATTTTAAATAAACGCCAATTAGCTATTAACCTTGTTCCTTTGTAATTTATAAGACTATTGTATTACCGCAGGATTTTCCTTAATATAGCAAGTTTATTTTTATAAGGGGGATACCGTAAAGGAGGTTCATAGGCAAATGATTTTTTGAGGATGCCTTTTTGATGGGAGAATGCTTCAAAGCTGGCCTTGCCATGATAACGGCCCATGCCGCTGTTTCCCACCCCGCCGAACGGAAGATTCGTATTGGCAAAATGAACGACCGTATCATTAATACAGCCGGCGCCGAATGAGACGCCCCGAATAACCTTCTTATAGTTTTGGGGCTGGTTGGAAAAGACGTAGAGTGCTAATGGTTTCGGGTGCGAATTCAGAACAGATACGACCTTTTCCAGATCGTCAAATGGCAGCAGCGGAAGAATCGGGCCAAATATTTCTTCGCGCATGATGGGATGTTCCCACCCCGGATCATCGATCAGGGTCGGCGCGATATAAAGATCCTCCGGATCGCTTTGGCCGCCGAATAAAATGCGACTGCCGTCGAGCAGCGCAACCAGTCGATTGAAATGGTGCCGGTTTATGATCCGGGCATAATCCGGGCTTTTCTGAGGGTTGTTCCCGTAAAACCGCCGTATATATGTTTCGATATGCTCCCGCAGGCGCTGTACGTTGGAGTGGTGAACAAGCAGATAATCCGGTGCAATGCAGGTCTGGCCGGCATTGATAAATTTTCCGAAAACGATGCGGCGGGCGGCTTGCTCGATATTTGCATCCTGGTCGACAATGCACGGGCTTTTGCCTCCTAGTTCCAGTGTAACGGGTGTCAGATGTCTGGCAGCCGCGGCCATTACCATTTTACCGACGGTCACACTGCCGGTAAAAAAGATATAGTCAAACCGTTCCTGAAGAAGTGCTGCGCCGATCTGCGCATCGCCTTCGATGACGGCAAGATACGAATTGTCAAAATGAGATCCGATGATCTGCGACAGTATCGCTGCGGTGTGGGGTGCATATTCTGATGGCTTAAGTACGCTGCAATTGCCGGCTGCGATGGAGCCGATCAACGGTGCAATCGAGAGCTGGAACGGGTAGTTCCAGGGAGCGATGATCAGGGCGGTGCCGTAGGGTTCATAATAAATTCGGCTCGAGCCGACCCACAGGGTAACAGGGGTTCTGACGCGTCGGGGGCGGGCCCATGATTTTAATTTGCGGCGGGTAAGTCGAATTTCATTCAACACGACACCCACTTCGGTAAGATAACCTTCGTAGGCGGATTTTGAAAGATCATCATTCAGGGCCTTTAAAATAGCCGCTTCATTTTGAATAACGGCATCTCTTAATCGCGCCAGGTTTTGCAGCCGAAATTCCAGATTTTTCGGGTGCCCGGCCTGGAAGAATTTTTTTTGTTCTGCGAGTATTTGCTGTATGTCCGTCATCCTCATTCAAGACCGTAGTGTGTTCATCAATGGATCTGGAACCTATCTCAAAAATAGTAGATCACGCCCAAGAGCGAGGCGTGAGCCGACGCAAAAGCACAGCATACATGAAGTATGTGAGCATTTTAAGGAGGCTCACAACAAAGCTATTGGGCGTTAGATGCATTTTTGAAATAGGTTCTACTTTTTGCCGAGAAGGTGATCGACCATGTCCTGGACATCCGATGTGGGCTCTTTGCAGGCAAAACCCTTGCAGATGTGGGCGGTCGCTTTGCCTTTGACCAGCTGCAGGCCGTCGGTAAAGCCCGCAAATCTGGCCAGACGCTCGGCATTTTGATCCGATTTGACCAGTGCAACCTTATGGGGCGCGAAATTAAGATTTAGGGCTTCCAGCATCTGGCGGGCATCGGCTTTATCGGGATCACCGGTAATGACAACCTCCTGGCCCGGCTGCAGGGCAAAATCGACGCCCAGCAGAAAATAGGTGAAGGCCGTTGGCTGGGCCTTGACACTTCCGGCAAACGTGCGCAACTGCGTCCGGGCTTTGTCGTCCCACCCGGGGTCACCGGTCAGGCGGGACAGCCACAGTAGATTTAACAGGGAAACGGAATTGGCCGAAGGCATCGCACCATCATACAGCTCTTTGGGGCGTACCGGAAGCGCTTCACTTTCATTGGCGGTGGAAAAAAAGCCGCCTTTGTCCGCATCCCAGAAGTCTGTGATCATTTTGTCCTGCAATGCGACGGCTTCCTCGGCATACGATAAGTTAAAGGTTGCCTGATACAAATTCAGCAATCCATGGATTAAAAAGGCATAATCAGCAGCCTGGGCCTCGACGGCCAGTTCGCCTTCTCTGAATCGGTGATACAGCCGGCCATTGTCGGCCTGCATCCGGTTTAAAATGAATTGCGCCGATTTTTCAGCAGCCTGCGCATATTCGGGTTTATTCAGGATACGGGCCCCCTGTGAAAGCGCCGCAATCATCAGGCCGTTCCAATCGACCAGAATTTTATCGTCTTTTAGCGGATGAATCCTTTTCTGGCGATGGGCATACAGCTTTTGGCGGAGGTTCTCCCATTGGGTGACGAGCGCCTCCGGCGCCAGGTTGAATTCCGCGGCCGATTGGGCCAGATGCCGGTCAAGATGCAGGATGTTGGCGCCGGTTTTTTGTCGGGTGGCTTCATCTGCAAAATTACCCTCCGGCTGCAGATTGAATATCTTTTCCCATTTTGCGGTCTGCTCTGCGTTTAACACCTGTCGAAACTCATCCAGATGCCAGACATAGTATTTGCCTTCCTCGCCTTCACTGTCGGCATCTTCAGCCGAGTAAAATGCGCCTTCGGCCGAGGTCATGTCCCGTAACACATATGTAAAGATTTCCTGTGCGGTTTGGGCATAGAAGGGATTCTGGGTGACCTGATAGGTTTCCAGATAGGTCTGGGCGATCAAGGCCTGGTCGTACAGCATTTTTTCAAAATGCGGCAGCAGCCATTGGGCATCGGTAGCATATCGGTGAAAGCCGAAACCGACGTGGTCCCAGATTCCGCCCAGACGCATGGCAGTCAGGGTCTTTTCAACCATGTTGAGCGCTTTGGTTTCACCGTTGCGATGGTAACAGCGCAGCAAAAAAAGCAAGCGATGCGGAGTGGGGAATTTGGGAGCGCCTTCAAATCCCCCGTATCTGGAATCAAAGTTTTGCCATATCAGGTCGTATGCATGATTCAACAGAGATTCTCCGGGCTCATTGGCGGCTGTAAAGCTAAAGGCACGGTCGAGACCGGCGGCAATGCCGGCGGCCGAGCTATGCACCTTGTCGACTTGCGATTCCCATAATGTTTTGACCTGCAGACACAACTCGATCAGGCCGGCCCGGCCATGGCGGTTGTTTTTCGGGATGTAAGTGGCGGCAAAAAAGGGTTTTTTGTCGGGTGTCAGAAAAAGGTTTAAGGGCCAGCCGCCGCTGCCGGTCAGCATCTGACACACGGCCATATAAACCGCATCGATGTCCGGCCGTTCCTCCCGGTCCACTTTGATGCAGACAAATGTGTCGTTTAAATGCCCGGCGGCGGTTTCATCTTCAAATGATTCTTTTTCCATCACATGACACCAGTGGCAGGTGGCATAGCCGATGGATAGAAATACCGGTTTGTTCTGCCGGCGGGCCAGTTCGAATGTCTCATCAGACCAGGCATGCCAATCCACCGGGTTATGGGCATGCTGCAAAAGATAAGGGCTTTTTTCATTTATCAAGCTGTTCGGAGCCATCGTATCCTCCGGGCTTAAAAAATGCCATCAATAATGTGTGGCACAATAAGAATAATATCGGATGTCGAGGTTTTTTCTGATGCTGTTAATTTACCCTAAAAAAGCTAATTAAGCTAAAAACATAGGTACTCAATCAGCCCTCCGCAATAAAAATTTATGTGGAAACTGGTTTCAGAAGTTTTAGATTTTGGTTGCTGACAAGACACGATTCGGTTCAAAAGCGGAGCGTACACGATAGTACGTGAGCATTTTGAAGCGGAGCGTAACGCAGTCAGCGGGCAAAAGATGAAATTTATGGAACCAGTTTAAAGGTGGGAGTAGGGCGGATAAGTCGCCAATCTTGGGTCTTCAATTGGCCGGCCGATCGTAAAATGATAGAGACTTTGATAGCGATTGTCACTGAAGCCCAGTATTTCATGAACCGCATCATCAAAAAAGCAGCCGATGCCCGTACCCCTGGCACCGTGAGCTTCTGCCTCCAGATACAGCACCTGACCGATCATGCCGGTTTCCCAGAAAAGATGCCGGTAACGATGCGGCTCGGCGGTTATAATCTCCTTAAATTTTACAATCATACCCAGTGAAAAGGAACTGGAGCCGGCGATATCCTGATGACAGCTGACCATCATGGCCTGCTGGCGGTAGTTTCCCTCGGCCAGACGGTAGAGGGGAAAATCTTTTTCCACCTCCGCCCATTGAAAATCGGATCGGCAAATCGCTTTTAATTCGTCAAAATCCGCATCTCTGCGCAAAAGGAAATACAGGCCCGGTGCGAGATCAGGTACGTTATGCACAAATAGCAGCAGGTGGGTTAAGGGTTCGGTTAATTCGATATCAAATGGTGCCATATCGCTGCGTGGCAGGGTTTTATCTAGAATGCTTAAAAAGTGGCTCTTGCTGATAAAGCCGCTATCATCAAAGGCGACGGCACTTCTGCGATTGCGGACGATTTCTGCTGCGGATAACGAACTGGTCACATCTGTAAACCAGTTCCGATTTTTCAATTCAATCCGGGTTTTTCCCGTTGATGGTTTTTTGGCCAGGCGCGCGGTGCGGTAAATGATTTCCCAGTCGATGCATTTCTGGCTTAAAATCTCCGCTTCGCCAATGAACGTTAAATTAGCCAGATCCGAGATGATATCCGCCGGCAAGCCCCTGGGAACGTCAGCGAGTCCAAAGGGGAAAATAAAACAAAGGCAATCGGTGTGTTCTTCTTCCAATTTACGGAAACGAACCTGATCGAAACCCAAAATGGCTTCGAGCTCCTCATCGGATAATTCGTTCAGAAAAACACATTTCCATCCAAAGAGGTTGGCTGCAAAACTCAGACAGGCCAGGGCATGACCGGCATCGTGATTGCAATAGCGAAATGCGCGTTCGCCGTATTTCCAGGATTCGCGCCAGAATATGCTGGTTAGCGCAATCAAAAATCCGTCGCTTCCAAAGTGGGAGGCGAGGCTTTGCCAAAGGTCGGGAGGAAGATCAGCCCGGCGCTCGAGCGCATGACCCAGAGCATTGTAATGATAGATA
>Ga0209536_100011898_pt1 | contig 12694 bp, 8 predicted proteins | sample DeeMarSeWOR28_12_FD_187461 | JGI IMG/M metagenome (GOLD analysis project Ga0209536, IMG submission 187461) | Marine sediment microbial communities from White Oak River estuary, North Carolina - WOR-2-8_12 (SPAdes) (version 2) | ecosystem: Environmental > Aquatic > Marine > Intertidal zone >...
AAGTTCCTTGCCCTGGCCCCCCTGGTAAATATTTTTTGCCTTGCGAAAACCGATATTGCGTAAAAAACCGCTGAGAATAGCGTAATGAATGTTCTCATAGGATGCAGGTGTCCTGTTCAGTGTAAAACCTTTTTCCTCAAGCAGCGTCGAGGAGACCTGTTCATAGATATCCTGCCATTCGCGCAAGCGCTGGTATGAGAGAAAATGGGACCGGCAGAATTTTCGCATCTGTGAGCGGCTTTTTTTCTTGTTTTTTTTCTTATCCGTGAAGGGGAGGGTGTTAAATTCTTCCCAGATTTTGAGATAAGAGAGGAAGTCGGATGGATGAACCTTGAACGCTGCATGAACCTGATCCGCCTCTGCTTCAGCGTCTGCCGGGCGAATGCGTGGATCCTGGATAGACAGGGCGCTGGCAATGATGACAATTTCCCGGAGACAGTTGTGATCCCTGGCTTCAATAATCATTCTGGATATGCGGGGATCCAGCGGAAGCAGAGCCATTATTCTGCCTCGGACAGAAAGGCGCGGTTCCTGGCCTGTCGTATCAAGAGCTCCCAGTTCATGGAGCAGATCATAGCCGTCCCTTATTGCTTTGGGTGACGGCGGATCAATAAAAGGAAAGGATGCCGGATCACCGAGTTTCAAATCAATCATGCGCAGGATGACTTCTGCCAGGTTGGAACGCTTGATTTCCGGCAGGGTGAATTCGGGCCGGTTGACAAAATCTTCCTGGCTGAAGAGCCGGATACATATGCCGGGTCCAACCCGGCCGCATCTGCCCTTGCGTTGATCGCAGCTTGCCCTTGAAACAGAACTTACGGGCATGCTCGTGGTGCGTGCCCTCAGATTGTAGGTTGAAATCCTGGCGAGTCCGGTATCAATGACATAGCGGATGCCCGGAACCGTGACCGAGGTTTCGGCGATATTGGTGGCAACAACTATTTTCTGCCCCGTAAAATGCCTGAAAACCCTGCTCTGGTCAGCTGCACGCAGCCGCCCGAAAAGGGGCAGGATGTGCAGGTTTGTTTTGTGTGGTCCTTTCTTTTTTCCGGGGGCAAGAGGATTCAGTTCTTCGTTAAGAAGCTCGATGGTCTCGCTGATATCCCTTTCAGTCGGCATGAAAATAAGGATATCTCCACTTTCTCTCTGTTGCCGGAGACTTAAAACCTCCTGGACAGCAAGGTCGATATACGAGTTATTTTCCTTGTCATCCGTGCTCATTTCTGCAGGACGGTAGCGTACCTCAACAGGATAGGTGCGCCCTGAAACTTCAAGAATTGGAGCATTATTGAAATGGGCTGCGAATTTTTCCGTGTCTATTGTTGCCGAGGTAATGATGACTTTGAGATCTTTTCTTTTTGCCAGAAGCTGTTTTGCATAACCGAGGAGAAAGTCAATATTGAGGCTGCGTTCGTGGGCCTCATCGATGATAAGTGTATCATAGGCATGCAAGCTGTGGTCCGATCGGGTTTCAGCCAGCAGGATACCGTCGGTCATGAATTTGATTTTTGTGTTTTTCGAGGTTCTATCCTGGAAACGTATTTTGTGGCCGACAAGGTAGCCGTACTCACCGCCGAGTTCCTGAGCCACCCTTTCGGCTACGGTTATGGCAGCGATTCGGCGCGGCTGGGTGCAGCCGATCATTTTTTTTTGTCCACGGCCTGCTTCAAGACACATTTTGGGAAGCTGTGTGGTTTTGCCTGAACCGGTATCACCAGAAATGATCACGACCTTGTGCTTTATGATGGCTTCTGTGATCTCAGCCTTGTGGGCAGTTATCGGCAGTTCGTCGGGGTATTTTATTTTGCTGGTTAGGTTCATAGACTATAAGTAAAAAATACAGGCGCTCATCGGATAATATGTGCTATGCTCTTTACCATATTAACATGGACAACACACGAACGTAACTTTTGCTCTATATGAATTTACTGTGATATACTTCAAGACCTGGATTTTTCTGAACCAATCAAATGCAAGGGGGTAATATGAATATCAGGAAAGCTGTTATCCCGGTGGCAGGACTCGGTACACGTTTTCTGCCGGCCACCAAGGCCATTCCCAAAGAGATGCTGACCATTGTCGACCGGCCGACCATACAGTATATCGTTGAAGAGGTAGTGGCCTCGGGTATTGAACAGGTTATCCTGGTGACCAGTGAAGGTAAATCTGCCATAGAAAATCATTTTGATTATGATTTTCAACTCGATACCGTTCTGCAGATGAAAAAAAAGATTAAAATGGCTGAGGAGTTAAACCATATCTCCAATCTTATCGATATTGTTTCAGTACGGCAGAAAAAGCCCCTCGGATTGGGGCATGCCATATGGTCAACCCGCAATGTTGTTGGCAATGAGCCTTTTGCAGTGCTCTTGGGCGATGACCTGGTCTTAAGTGATGAACCCTGCTGCCTCCAGATGATCTCGTTATTCGATGAAGTGCAGGAATCCATTGTCGCCATTCAGCGGGTGCCCCGGGACCAGACTGAGAATTACGGCATTGTTGAAGGCCGGCCCTATAAGGACAGAACCTATAAGGTTGACAGGATGGTCGAGAAACCTGCACCCGGCACCACAGATTCTGATATGGCCATTATCGGCCGTTATATCCTGCGGCCGGAAATATTCTCATTGCTTGAAGAGACTGAGCCCGGTTATGGCGGAGAGATCCAGCTTACAGACGCGCTCTTGAAACTCTCCAGACAAAGAGCCATGTATGCCTATGAATTTAAAGGAACACGGTTTGATGCAGGCGATAAACTTGGTTACCTTAAGGCCATCATAGCCTTTGGATTGCGTCATCCCGAACTTGGTGCGGAATTCAGAAAACACATCAAGCAGGTTTCTGATAATTTCTAACCACATTAATGCCGCCGGCAAGCGGCTGAAGCACCTGCGGCATCCCTCTTGCATGACAGTTGAACCCGTAAAAGACTATTTTGAAGTTGCTGTGTCAGCACCTGTTAACAGGGCTCTGACATACCTGCCTCCTGATAATTGTGAAAAGCTGTTGCGGCAGGGTATCCGGGTTCTGGTGCCACTGGGCGGCCGCAAGATAACGGGCTACATTCTGGACAAAGTTGATTCAGCCCCCGTTGGTCAGCAGATAAAAAAAATATATGAAGTCTTAGACAGCGAACCTCTTTTTCCAGCGGAACAGGTAAGTTTTTACAGGTGGATCGCCAATTACTACCATTACCCAATAGGCGAGATTATAAGGGCTGCGCTTCCGGCAGGACTTACGAAGAAAAGCGGCAGGCGGATCATCATTACGGAAACTGGGAGAAAGCAGCTGCTGGAGCTCTCAGATAAAGCTATAACCGGGGCGTCCTGGTTTTCAGACCTGCTCAAAAAAGGAGAGATAGGCCCGCATACAGCCGGCAGCCTCTGGCGTATGAAAGAGCGCAGGCTTCTGGAGCTGTGGCAGGAAAAAGGCTGGCTTACTATCAGCGGAGAGATTGTTGGTGGAACCGCAAAGGCAAAGACAGAAACATGCTGTGCCCTGACAGAAAATATTGCATACCCTGAAAACCTGAAAGTCTCTGAGCAAAAAACAATAGCTGCACTACAAAAGATTGCCTCAGCAACTGACAGCAGGTTCGTACCACGCAGAGAAGTTACCCGTGAATATCCCGGTGCCGGAAAAGCTCTGAAATCGCTGGCCCGGAGAAATATTGTCATTTTTCGGGAGCAGCAGGTCTACCGGGATCCTTTTGGGGAAAGCTTCCTGCAAAGCGATATTCCCGAAACACTGACAGCCGAACAGAAGAGGGCACTGGATTCAATTCTACCTGCCTTACAAAAGGCCAGGTTTGCCTCCTTTCTGCTGCATGGTGTCACAGGCAGCGGCAAAACAGAGGTCTACCTTCAGGCTGCAGCACATGGCCTGGAGCAGGGCAGGTCTGTCCTCGTTCTGGTGCCGGAAATCGCCCTTGCAACCCAGCTGGAGGCCCATTTCATGGCACGTTTCGGCTCCCGGGTGGCCTTACTGCATAGCGGACTCAGTTCAGGCCAGCGTTTTGATCAGTGGTGCAGGATTGCCCAGGGAATGGCCGATGTTGTGATCGGGGCTCGATCAGCTGTTTTTGCACCATTGAAAAATCCTGGTCTGATCATAGTGGACGAGGAGCATGACAGTTCTTATAAACAGGATGAGGGCTTTCGCTACAATGCCCGGGATTTGGCCGTACTTCGGGCAAGTCGGTCAGCAGCGGTGGTGATTTTGGGCTCGGCTACTCCTTCAGTAGTCAGCTATTACCATGCCAAGGAGGGAAAATATAACCTGCTTTACATGGGGAAACGTATCGAAGAGAGACCTCTTCCTGATGTAGAAGTTGTTGATATGCAGTCAATCAAAACGGTTTCGGGCAGCCCTCCTGTATTCTCGCCGGTGCTAATAAAGTATCTGCGGGAAAATCTGCAGCGCGGTGAGCAGAGCCTGATTTTTCTGAATCGGCGGGGCTATGCAAATTTCATGCTGTGCAGGGACTGCGGTCAGACAGCACAGTGCAGACACTGCCAGGTCTCTTTGACTCTGCACAGGTCAGAAAACAAACTTCTCTGTCATTACTGCGGTTATACGGTAAGCAGCAAGAGCGTCTGTGCCAGCTGTCAATCCATGTCGCTGACAGCCATAGGTGTCGGAACCGAACGGCTTGAACATGAGTTGCAGGAACTCTTACCCGGTGCGAGAATTGCCCGGCTTGATCGGGATACATGTCGCAAACGCACTGATTATATAAGGATTTTGCGGGCGGTGCACAAAGGCGAAATCGATATTCTTCTGGGGACCCAGATGATTACCAAGGGGCATCATTTTCCAAATGTGACTCTGGTCGGGATAGTATTAGCCGATACAGGTCTAGGCCTGCCTGATTTCAGGGCAGGCGAAAGAACCTTTCAACTGATCTCCCAGGTCACCGGGCGGGCCGGCAGGGGAGAAAGGCCAGGACGAGTTATTATACAGACATTTCAGCCCGGACACTACTCTATCGAGATGGCAAGAAGCCATAATTATTCAGGAATGTATGCCAGGGAAATAGAGATGCGAAAGACCCTCAGTTATCCACCTTTTTCCAGACTGGCCAACATAAAAGTTGAGGGCAAAGATAAAGCATATGTTCAGGAAGCGGCAATCAGTCTGGCCAATATGGCACAAAAGTTCCGGAAGGGGCAGGAGCCGGAGATTCTGGGACCGGCACCAGCTCCGTTGATGCGTTTACGGGACTACTACAGGTGGCAGATTTTAATAAAGGGCAAAAAACTTGAAACGCTGCATGCTTTTCTGCACAGGCTTGAAGGTGAAATTGCCCCGCTGGGCAAAGCGGGCAAGGTCAGGATCACAATTGATGTTGACCCTGAATATATGATGTAGTGGTAAAAGAAAGTGCCTTAATTGACTGGAGTTTGTCGGCATACACTGCTACCGACGATTGACACGAGTGCCTAAAGTTGCGTGAACTAAAAGCTAAGAACTGTCAGCAGGCAATTTTCCCTAGAATCCTTGAATCCTGTTTTAGTAATTTCTGTATTTCGGCTTAATGCCGTAAAGGATGTCATCGATGTTCAGCTGCAGCCACTGCTGATCCCACCATTCAAGCGGTGTTACAAAAATGCCGTTGACCAGGATGCTGAAATGCAGGTGGTCACCGCCTGCCATACCGGTGGCGCCGCTTAACCCTATAGCTGCACCCTTGTCCTTCAGTTCTCCGACCGCGACTCCTATTTCACTCAAGTGGGAGTATAGGCTGAAAATACCCTGGCCGTGGTCGAGGATGATTGTATTGCCGTAAATGCCGAGATAATCTGCAAAAACCACATTACCGCGGTTGGCGGCGTGGATTTCAGCCCGTTTTGTTGAGGCCAGATCAATTCCCAGGTGAACCTGTTTGTCTATTTCCTCATTATTGTAATAGTAGGTTCGGTATTCAGCAAAACCAGCCATACGGCTGCTCCTGGCCATCCTTTCAAAGGGGCCGCTCCAGAGACGGAGAGGGGAAGGTTTGGCGGTGGCTGCAACTATGGCCTGGTAGTTATCTTCCCTTATCCGGCTGTTGACATAGACGAACTGGTCCACAAGGGAACCTGTGAGTTGGGGATACTCCTGGGAGAATTCAGGGATTTTCAGGTTTAGGAAATTGTCGCTGATATTTATCCGGTCCTGTTTGAAATTCTGTTTTTTCAGGATCATGCCAAAGGCTGCCGTGCCTGTATTGCCGGCCGCATCTGTTGCCTGTATCACTGCCCCTTCAATTTTCTCTGTGTCATAAGGGAGACCGAAAAAGGTTACAAAGCGGTCATCTTCTTCATCGCTGACCGGGAAACCGGGATTGAAATGACCGTTGACGGTTAATCCATGTTTTTCCACCGCATCGTCAATCTTATAAAGCACCATGCCGCTGCCACCTGGACTCACATAACGGGTGGAATGCAGGAGGGTAATCTTAGGTGGATGCGTATCCATGATAACAGGATAAGTCATAACCGTTTTGTTTCCGGCCATCCAGTTCCAGAATGAGAAGTCACGCAGGGTGACCTGCATTTCAGCTTTGCCGTCGGTAAATCCCAGGGAACGGCTCTCCAGCGTCACTGTACCCTCTAGCTTTTTGGGACCGTCATGGGCAAAAAAACCCTGACGGGAAAACCCTTTGTCATATATTTTTGCACTCCTGCTGCCCTGGCTGAGTATTATCTCAATCAGGCTTATACCGCTGCGTGCGTCTGAAGCGGTAAACTCTATTTCCTTGTGTTGGCCAAAGGTGGAAATATCGCCTTGAAAGCTGATCTGCGGTTTTTCCCGTTCGTAATATTTAAAAAAGACAAGAGCAGCCGCCACGATGAGGGCCAGAAAAAACAATGATATGATCATTGACTTGGCAGATTTTTTTTCTGTCATTTTACCTATATTTTCAGACATATGTAATTATCAGGAGATTGATTATAAAAAAATCACACGGGTTTTATGATCTTTCCCAGATGATTTCATACTTTTCCAGGTACATGTCACTGTCAGCAACGATAATGAAACGCTTTTGCGTCTCTTTTTCCAGGTTTTCGGTATTTAAGGTCTCATCCTTGAGCATCAGGTCCGCAACGCTTGGGTGCACCTTGATGGTGACCGTATTGCCTCCCATTTGCTGACCCTCATGTGAAAGTTTACGAAAAATTTCATAGCAGACCGAGCGTCTGGATTTCAGCAACCCGTCACCCCCGCAGTACATGCAGGGTTCACACATCATCTGGGAAAGGTTTTCGCGATCTCTTTTGCGGGTCATCTGTACCAGGCCGAATTCAGATACTTTAAGAATGTTTGATCGGCTCTTGTCTTTTTTAACTGCCTCCTGCAAGGCGTTGAAGACATCCTCACGGTGCGACTCCTGTTCCATGTCGATAAAATCAATAATGATAATACCGCCAATGTTTCTAAGCCTTAGTTGGTAGGCAATCTCTTTTGCTGCTTCCATATTGGTCTTGAATATCGTTTCCTCGAGGTCTTTTCGGCCGACATAGCGGCCGGTGTTGACATCGACAACGGTCAAGGCCTCGGTTGTTTCAATGATGATATAGCCACCGGAACGGAGCCATACCTTTTTTTCCAGGGCCCGGCTGATTTCAACTTCAACCCCATAGGCATCCATCAGGGGGATTTCATTTTCATAAAGTGCCACCCTTTTGCGAAGCTGCGGCACAAATGTTTCCACGAAGTTGCAGACCCTTTCATATGTTGTCTTGTCATCAACTACGACCCTCTGGATATCAGTCGTAAAAAGATCACGCACTGCCCGCTGGGTGATATCCAGGTCTTCATAGACCATGCTTGGTACAGGTGCCTTGGAAGCGCGATCCTTAATCTCCCCCCAGAGATGGAGAAGAAATTCCATGTCAGCTTCCAGGTCCTCACGTGAAGCACTCTCAGCAACGGTCCTGACAATAAAACCGGCATCCTGCGGCCGGAGGTTTTCTATTTCCTCCCGCAGTCTCTGACGGTCTTCGTCGTTTTCAACCTTTCTGGAAATGCCTATATGGTCTGTCATAGGCATGTATACCAGGTTACGACAGGGCAGGGTAATATTACAGGTGAGGCGGGCGCCTTTGGTGCCCAGCGGCTCTTTGCAGATCTGCACCATGACATCCTGTCCCTCTGTCAGCAGGTCTTCAATGTTGACCTGGGGGCTGGGACTTTCCTGGATGACTTCTGTGGCATCGTCGCAGCAGCTTTGACAGCCACCATTATGCATCATGCGGTCTTCAAAATGCCTGTTGTCAGTTCTGACATCATCCACATAAAGAAAACCGGTGCGTTCAAGCCCAAGGTCGACAAATGCAGCCTGCATCCCAGGCAAAACACGGACCACGCGGCCCTGATAGATATTGCCAACCAGGCCTTTTTCCACAGGTCTTTCCTGGTAGAATTCTACCAGGTTGCCATGTTCAACAAGGGCGATCCTGATTTCATAGGGAGTTGCATTAATGAGAAGATAGTTATACATGGATTCTTAAATATATTTATTATAGTTTTTAAATTCATTTGCTGATTGAATGAACACATAAGGCTTTGGTGCAAAGTTGCTTAACAATACAAATTATCACATAACCAGATTCAGGTAGACAATGTCAAAGCTTTCATTGTTTTCAAGTTTTTTAGCTCCTGAGGTTATACAAAAAATCCATGAAAATTAAAAATGGAAAAATTTGTCAGCATCATCATCCCCACTTATAACAGGGGATATTGTCTGCAAAAAGCAATAGATTCAGTACTATCCCAGACCTATCATAATTTCGAGCTGATAGTTGTTGACGACGGCTCTGAGGATAATACGGATAAGCTGGTTAAAAACTACGGCTCTGATATCGTTTATATTAGGCAGAAAAATAAAGGCCCTGCCGCTGCCAGAAACAGAGGTGTGCAGGCGGCACGCTACGACCTCCTGGCATTTCTTGATTCAGATGACTGGTTTGCAGAAAACAAGCTGGAGGTGCAGCTTGGGGCGATGCTGGAAAAACCGGCATACCTGATCTCTCACACTCAGGAAATATGGTACCGCAACGGCCGGGTATTAAACCAGAAAACAAGGCACAAGAAAAATTCCGGCGACATTTTCTGCCAGAGCCTGGAGATTTGCGCTGTAGGTATGTCAACTGTAATGCTGCACAGGAAAATATTCGAACACTACGGACTCTTTGATGAAGGGTATCCCTGCTGTGAGGACTATGAATTCTGGCTGAGGGTCAGTGCGGAGCAGGAGTTCCTCCTGGTGGACCAGCCCTTGACACTTAAGGATGGCGGCAGGGATGATCAGGTATCTTCACTTTACCGGGTAGGAATGGACAAGTATCGCATACAGGCAATCATGAAAATGCTTGCATCCGGCATGTTGACCGAGGAACAAAAAGAGGCCGCCGTGGCAGAACTGCGCCGTAAATGCACAATATATGGCACAGGATGCCTCAAGCATGGCAGGGTTGAGGAGGGCAGGCATTATCTTAATTTGCCGGAATCGGTCGGGAATCTGCAAAACTTATGAGTTACAGCACAAAGACAAAATTGTCTGATCCGGCAGCCTATATCTCCATGATTCATGTTGAACCGGAGTGTATTGACCATCCAGTGACAAAAAATATTCTTGCACGGGCCGGGAATATCCCCTTTGCAGTGCTTGAAGAAAACAAATCCGGCATATCTTCTGCTGGCTTCAGTCCCAAAAGTTTAACAGCAGGTAAACGCCACCTGCTGCTTGCCAAAAACCAGGGGAAGTTTTTCAAACCATGTCCCGGTACACGGGAGTACATCTGTTGTGATTACCAGGTTTTGAATATTGGCATGAACTGTCCCATGGACTGCGTATACTGTATCCTGCAGGCATATCTTAACAATCCATATCTCTCTTTTTTCGTAAATATTGAGGACTTACTGGCAGAACTGAGAGAGGCCTTTGTTCATACCCCCAGCCGTTTTTTCCGGATAGGTACAGGTGAATTTACCGACAGTTTGGCTCTGGACAGTTTGACAGGATTAAGCAAGGTGCTGGTGGAATTTATGCGGGACAAGAACTCAGCAATCCTGGAACTGAAAACCAAAACTGCTGCTGTTGATAATCTTGAGGGCTTAGACCATGGAGGCAGGACTATTGTGGCCTGGTCATTAAACAGTCCGAACATAATGGCGAGGGAAGAGCTGAGGACAGCCTCTCTGGAACAACGTCTGTCGGCAGCGGCCAGGTGTGCCTCATGGGGCTATAAACTTGCCTTCCACTTTGATCCGATAATCTACCACAGAGGCTGGGAGCAGGGTTATACAGATACGATTACGCGGCTTTTTGCCGCGGTTCCGAAGGAGAATATCGCCTGGATCAGTATGGGTTGTCTGCGCTATTTACCCTCCCTGAAGAAAATAGCTGTCCAACGTTTTCCCAACTCAGGCTTTTTTCATGAAGAGTTCATCGAAGGGCTTGACGGCAAAGCCAGGTATTTCAGGTCACTACGGGTAGAGATGTATAACCACCTGTATCAGCAGCTGATCTATAATGCTGATCCGAAAACCTGTATTTATCTGTGCATGGAAAACAACCAGATATGGAGGGAAGTTTTCGGGTTTGTCCCTGATGGAAAAGGCGGACTTCCAAGGATGCTCGATGAAGCGGCAAGAGACAGTGGCTAACTGGGCCATAACTGTAATTTTCGTATTTTTTTGATTTGAATCTGGTAGTTAAAATCTGTTAGTAGGTGTTTTGCTGCGCGCTCTGTGCTTAATGCACTGGGCCTATGCCATGATCAATATTGCACAATTAATTTTAGACAGGCCGCTGGATTTTTTTTTATTCATTGTTATTTTTTTAAACTCAGGATTAATGTGTACATAATTTTTGATTAGCAGAAATGTTTATTTTCAAATTTGACGTTAGGAGAAAGAATGGTAAATAAAGTTATCCTCATTGGCAATCTCGGTGCAGATCCTGAAGTCCGCTATACCCAAAACGGAACAGCGGTAGCAAATTTTCGTCTCGCTACGACTGAAACCTGGAAAAAAGAAGGTGAAAAGGAAGAGTTGACAGAGTGGCACCGTATTGTCACCTTCGGCCGTCTGGCGGAAATATGCGGTGAATACCTGTCAAAGGGCAGCAAGGTCTATATCGAGGGCCGTATCCAGACCCGCAAGTGGGAGGACCGTGACGGCAATCCCAGATATACAACAGAAATTGTGGCACGGGAAATGAAAATGCTTTCACCCAGGGGCGCCGGTGATGAAGGCCAGGGCGCTTATCGGGAAGAAGAGCCGCCATTGCCGGATGTACCGCCAATGGGCGATGATGTACCTTTCTGATTTTCTCTGAGAAATAACAATCTAGGAACTGAGTCTGAAAGTTATGGACTACTACGAAGTTCTGGGTATTAAGAAGGACAGTTCAACCCAGGATATAAAAAAGGCCTACCGAAAGCTGGCCATGAAATATCACCCTGACCGCAATAAAGGGGATAAGGAAGCTGAGGAGAAATTTAAGAAGATCAGTGAGGCCTATGCCGTCCTGTCCGATCCTGAAAAGCGGAAGCAGTATGATACATTCGGGGCAAGTGGTTTCCAGCAGCGTTACAGCCAGGAAGATATCTTCCGGGGATTTGACCTGGGTGATATTCTCAAAGAATTCGGCCTTGGGGGACTGGGGGGAGGTTTCAGGACCTCAGGCGGGGAAGGCAGCCCTTTTGAAACTTTCTTTTTTCAAAGCGGCGGCCCGGGCGGCGGGCGAACGTCCTACCGGACGGCAGCCCAACAGCCTGTCAAAGGAAGCGACCTTACCTATGAACTTTCGGTTTCATTGAATGAGATCTTGAACGGTTCGGAAAAGACTATCTCTCTTCGGCGTGAAAATAAGACGGAAAACGTTTCAGTCAAGATACCCAAAGGCATAAAAGCGGGTCAGAAACTCCGACTTGCCGGCAAGGGCTCGCCCTCACCCTATGGCGGTCCTCCTGGAGATCTGTTTCTCATCATCAACGAACAGCCCCATCCAGTTTTTACCAGGGAAGGCAACAATCTGATTGTTGAGCAGCGCATACCGTTCAGCAAGGCATGTCTAGGTTCGGAAATAAGTTTGAAATCACTTGAGGGCAAGGAACTGAAGGTAAAGGTTCCGGCCGGGATTCAGCCCCAGTCAAAGCTGCGTTTAAAGGGCCACGGATTGCCGGCAGGCAAAACAGGCGGACGTGGGGATATCTATGTCAAAATCGCTATTGACATTCCGAAAAGTCTTTCAAGTGAGCAGAAAAAACTTATCAGGGAATTGGCGGAGAAGGGGTTGTGATAAAAGAAGGGGCCAAGGGCTCGAGCCCCAAAATAAATATTTGGTTCTAGTCGCTGGCTTCAAGGTACTGGTTAAAGAATTTCTGATCCAGGATTATAGATTTTAATTTATAATATTCCCTGAATTCAGAATCGATCAGTATTTCTGATCTGCGTAAGCCAGCCATCCTCCCGCCATCACCAGCTCACGATCAAAAGGGTTCAACTCAAAGGGGATCACTTTTTTTTCACCCTTGCAGTTATCCGCTACAATCCTGTTCTGTTCCAGATCAACATCCACATCAACTTCTGGTCCCAACCTGAAAAGAGCCTCTATATCAGTCTTGGCAAGCTCGATGGCCAGCATGCCGCAGTTGAACATGTTTTGCCTGAAAATCCTTGCAAAGCTTTCGGCTATGACTAC
>Ga0209536_100011899_pt1 | contig 12694 bp, 15 predicted proteins | sample DeeMarSeWOR28_12_FD_187461 | JGI IMG/M metagenome (GOLD analysis project Ga0209536, IMG submission 187461) | Marine sediment microbial communities from White Oak River estuary, North Carolina - WOR-2-8_12 (SPAdes) (version 2) | ecosystem: Environmental > Aquatic > Marine > Intertidal zone >...
GAGCGGGATTGTCATTGCCTGGCACGGCGGCACGGTGCAGGCCTTTAATTATTTAGCCCTGGTAGGCTTAACTTTATTATTGGCGTTGTCAAGCTTGGGAATCGGTATGCTAATTTCCAGCGCTTTTAAAAAAGCCGATACGGCAATTGGCGTGGCGCTTTTTGTTTGGCTGGTATTGGTCTTCTTCGGCGATTTGGGAATAATGGGATCAGCAATGATCTTGAATATCAACATTGATCAAATATTTGCGCTGTCTCTGATTAATCCATTGCAGGTTTTTAAATTGAGCGCAATTTTTGTTATCCAGGGAAATTTGGAAGTGTTTGGACCTGTTGGTGTGTTCGCGGCACGCAATTACGGCAGCCAGTTGATACCGCTTTTACTGGGCATTCTGTCAACCTGGATTTTTTTGTCATTTGGCGGAGCATATTTTATTTTTCAAAAAAGAGGTGCTTTATAAGATTCAATATTTGGAGTATTGGATTAATGGAATGTTGGAGAAAATGAATATGGATACCATTATTCCATTATTCCATTATTCCAAAGGACTTATTCGGGTCGCCCCATTTATTTTCTTTTCATTCATCGTCGTTTTTGCCGGTTGTAAATCGGGTGGAAATCTTGATCAACCACCGACAATCCGTTGCGGAGAGGACCCATGTGATGAATGTTTTATGCTGATTAACGAAGCCCGCTATGCGGCTGCTTATGTAGTTAAAAGCGGAGAGGCAAGAAGATTCGATGATATTGGATGTTTACTGATATATCACAAGAAACATCAAGAAAATGTAGCTTATTTCTGGGTAAATGACTTTAACTCACAAAAATGGCTTAACGCTAGGAATGCTTTCTTTGTCAAGAGTGATTCAATTCAAACCCCAATGGGTTTTGGGATCATCGCTTTTGCAAGCGAAAAAACCGCTAACGATGTTCTTCCTCCCCAAAATCATATTTTAGGATTTCCTCAACTTTTGGAGACAACTGAAGAATTATATTATTAATTTAGTGATCTATTTATTATCTTATCCCCGACAAAAATTAAATCAATAAGGAGTTATAATAATGTCTAAAATTATTAGTCATGGTTTGGTCGCTGTTTTGGTAGTCTTGTTTGCATTTAGCCTTATGAGTTGCGGCGGAGGAGGGGAATCTCAGCCGGCACAGGAAGCAAGTGCGATGAAAATGGAAAAGCCGGAATTTGAACCTGCAGATGCTGTGCAAGGGAAGCCTCTTTTCGTTCAATTCTGCTCTGCTTGCCATGGTCAAGATGCATTGGGCGTGAAAGGTTTAGGTAAAGATTTGGTCCATAGTGAATTTGTTAAAGATGAAACTGATGAAGAACTTTTGAAATACGTCAACGAAGGTCGGGCAGTGGATGATCCCCGAAATACGACTGGAATCCCGATGCCCCCAAAAGGCGGAAATCCTGCGCTTACGGATCAACAGATTGTTCACATAATCGCCTATTTGCGAACAATAGAAGCGAAACCCGCTCAATAATTTAAGAAATGCTAATATGTCGACAGCGGTCGATCAATTAAATCGACCGCTGTTGATGATGGTGTAAGGTGTGTTTAATCAAACATGCCTTCAGTGGCCTATGAATATCCTTCCCAAATATAGAATGCCATTCTTATTAATCGCCAATCTCATTTTGTTAATTGGGATTTGGAGTGGTTTGCAAAGATTAGGGTGGAACCTATCATTCCCGAATCCAAAGCTTTTAATACAGCATGGTCCGTTAATGATTTGTGGTTTTTTGGGAACGCTTATCAGCTTGGAAAGGGCAGTGGCTTCAAAGAATGTTTGGGGCTATGCGGCTCCGGCCTCAATCGGGCTCGGTTCACTATCGCTCATCATTCTACCTCAGCCCGGACTTTTGCCCTATCTTCTGATATTGGGTGGGGGAATTGTTTTTACAGCGATTTCAATTGTGATAATAAAAAAATTTCCAATCTTTCCATCTTATGTAATTGGGGCGGGAGTGGTTCTGTGGGTGTTAGGAAATATACTCTGGTTTGCAGGATTAACTACTTCACAGTTTGTGGGATTTTGGGCGGGTTTCTTAATTTTTGTGATAGCCGGTGAGAGATTGGAGCTGAGTCGGGTATTGAAAATCACCCGGAAAGCCCGGGTGATTTTTATTATTATTCTGATAGTTATTTTGGTCGGCATAGTACAATCGACTTTTAGTTTAATTTGGGGTAACCGGATTACGGGAATTGGAATGATACTACTGTCTATTTGGCTTTTTGAAAATGATTTAGCGCGCAAAAACTTGTATCATTCCGGTTTGTATCGTTTTATTGCAGTTTCATTATTAGCAGGGTATTTCTGGTTGGGGATTTCCGGTATCCTAAATATTTTTTATGGCGGGGCAGCTACAGGGCCGCTCTACGATGCGATTCTTCATTCCTTTTTTGTTGGATTTGTTTTTTCAATGATATTTGGACATGCCCCGTTAATTTTTCCGGCAATATTAGGGGTATCCATACAGTTTCGCCAGATTTTTTATATTCATTTGATATTGCTTCATCTAACCTTAATTGTAAGAATTATGGGTGACATTATTCCATGGATTCCGGGAAGATATTGGGGAGGGACATTAAACGGAGTTGCAATTATTGCCTTTCTTCTCATTACGGTTTTGTCAATCTTATTTGCAAAAAACGCTAAAGATTAATACCCGGTAAGATCTTATGCCTGCTTTCACGCGATTGTATATCAAATCCTGTCTAATCCGTTTCATCGTACATTTACGTCCGACAGCTAATCTAATTTGGTCTTTGTAATCAAAAGGCAAAAATTAAGAAAGAGTTTAGTGATCCTAATTTTCAATTTTATATTTTCTACCCATGATATTATCTAAACTAAAATAAGGGAAGCCAATGAACTATTGTCCTTATTGTGCCGCACAACTTACCAAACCTTCCAAAGTCTGTCCCAATTGTAAGAAAGTATTGGACTTTGAACTCCTAAGCGAAATCTATACGTCAGGCAAAGGAAGTAATGTTAATAAGCAATTATTGAAGCAGAAATGGTTCAAAGAACATGTCCATCTCATTATCCCTGTAGTAGCCTTATTTGCCGGCTTTTTTATTGGCGGAATACTATCCTATATCTATGCTCAGGGAGAATTTGCGGGAGAACGAACAAATTACAAAAATAGGATATCGGGATTGCAAGCGACTATCGCGAATAAAGATTCGGCTGTCTCAAATTCTACGGAGGAATTTCAAAAACAATTGTCTTTAAAGAATGATATTATCGCTGTGTTATCAGAACAAAAGAAGACACTTGTCAGCGTAGCCAGTTTTACCCGCCGCCTCGCAAAAAATAGTACCATTACACCCAATTCTGTTGATGAGTCCGATTACTATAAAAGAAATATTTTATATTTGAAAGGTCAGTTCGAGGAGCAACAGGGAAGACTTATTGAAACCGGTTATGCGTCAGATGATGCAAACGACATCATTACAATTCCGCAGATTCTTGAGGAATAAATTTATTTTCATATCGGATCAGCCGGCAATTTCCTCTAGAAGACCCGAGTTGAAAATCTTGATTTTATTGTTTTGAATACCAATCATACCTCTTCGCTTGAATTCGTTCAACGCCCGCATTAATGTAATATTCGTAATATTGGCTAGGTTGGCAAGGTCGTCCCAGGAAGGCATGATTTTCAAAAAGTAGTCTTGATCCAATCCATAACTTTGTACTAACATCAGTAAAATCTCTGCCACCCGTTTTAGTATATTCTTGTCACTGATGATAGCAATCTTTTCCTCAATTTCATTGATTTCTTTGCAAAGCGAAATCATGATATTAATGTTAATGGAAGGATATTTTTCAATGATTTGATAAACATACTCCTTGGGAACAAAGCAGCAGCGGCTGTTCACGATGGCCACCGCGCTTGAGGAGAAGTTTGTCTTATCAATCACCGCTCTAAGTCCTAAGATATCCCCCTCTTTTGCCAGGGATAAAATCTTTTTTCTTTGCTGCATATCCATCCTAATAATCTTGGCCGCTCCTTTGGAAAGGCAGAAAATACCCTCTGCCGACGCATTTTGATTGAAGATATATTCTCCGTTTTTAAAAGATAACCATTTCTTATGTTTGTCAATTGTTAATATATCTTCCGAATTGCAACCATGAAAAATAGGAAAACTAAGCGGAGAATGTTGGTTTGCGCTAAACATGGCATATTCTAACCACGAAAAGAGTTAACTCTTGTAGCAATTAATAACTCAGTTTGGCTTTTTAAACAATGACATGGATCAGTATTTGAGCTGATTCAAAGCAAGTTTAGAATTGATCTCGATAGCAGCAGTGAGTTCGCAGAGGCGCTACCTTATTCGTAGGTGGTTTTAAAGTTGGTGATGACTTTATCAGATTTTTTAATGTCAAAACTCATTCTGCCTATGATCAGATCTTCCTCCGTTACCAAATCTACTCGCCATTCCCCGGGTGACACATTACGTTTGTAAGTAAAGCCGCGATAGCCGCCTTTTCTCCCACCGGTTATCTCGAAACCTAATCTGTCAGTTATCACCCAATTTTCTGTGTTCGGATAATATTTTTGCCAGATATGATATACATTTTTTTGAAGCGCAGTTGGAGCAAAAATGGCTGTAAAACAGTAAACTGTATCTCCCTCGGAATGGTAGAACGGATCATCAGAAATCTTCCAAAACTGGTACCACTTCGGTTTCTGAAATCTCAGTCTGTATGATTCGCCGCTACGGGAAACGTTATGATAAATCGCCCCGCTTTTCAATGAGATCGGCACGGGGGGTATTAAGTTCTGCGTATAGAAAATATTCAGCAAAACATAAAGTCCGATGACCAGAGCGATCACTTTTCGGAATTTTCCCATACTAATCATTGCCGATTTTTTATGGATTAAAAAAACCAATCCGATCGAAATGGTGAGGCTGAGAACCCCGCCCAAAATGAATGTCAGCGTGGTCATTTTTTTGGCGATTACGGGAATAAAAAAGGTGAAGAAAGAAAAACTTGAGAGAAAATAAAGTGATGTCTGCAAATATAAATTCGTCAATCTTTTTTCCAAAAATTCGTTAGCGATCAGCAGAAGTACAAGAATTCCCAGAAATAGCAGTGTTTTTGTAAATGAGGCGCTTTGGAAGTAAAAAACGACGTAACTGCTGAATAGACCACCTAGAAAGAATTGAATTCCGAGCGGGTACCACTCTTTGTACCTGAGAATCAAAGAATTTCTGACACCACCAAGCTCCAATATATTTACCAGGAAAATCATCACGCCTAAAAGAATAAGATAACCCAATAAGATCAGATTGTCAGAAAGACGGTCAATCCTTGTGAGAGTCAGACTGTCCCAGGTGAATCCTCCGAAAAAGAACACGACCGGCGTGTACTTGTTGTAACGGTGATAAAAAGTCATCGCCTTTTGGAAAAAGGGGAGGTCCTTGAATGGTGCCATTTCCACTTTCTTAATTCTTACTTCGGTCTTTCCATGGGTGAATAAATAAGTTAATTTAACTGGGTATATTTTTTCAAAGCCAAAAATAATCTTTTGCGGAAAATTGTAACATGAAAAAAGTACTCTTGATCATAATCATCCTTCTTGTGTTAACCGGCGCTCTGATTTACTACTTATACACGAGAATATCTTATACGCCTGACTGGTACGATGCAGGACAATTCAGGGTTGATAAGGAAATGATTGTGCGGTCAAACAGGACGGCAGAATCCATTACCGCAGAATTAACCATGAAAAAAAGAGCCGTTGTGGATGCAGAGATGCTGACATCACTTATCCTTGGAGAAATCCATCGGCAGATACCGGAAGAATCAGACCAGGTTTTAAAGGCACTGCGCTGCGAAATGGAAAAAGACCGAATTTTCATTGAGTCCGTTATTAATCTTGATGAAATCCCGTTGAAAAAGCTTTCTCCTGCTCAACAAAATGCGGTCAAGAAATTACTGAGTTCCTTTCCGGAGAATTCCCGGCAAAATTTTTATATCGGGATTTCCGGAACACCGGTTCTTGATGGCGACCGGATTGAGTTGGGTCCGGAAGCTAAGGTCCAGTTGGGCAAAATGGAGTACCCCCTTCAATCCATTCTGGCCCAGATTTCCGGAAAAAACCAACCTGCGACATTTGTTCCCTTGAGCAAATTTCCGTTCAAGAACTTTCATATTGAAGGGGATAAGATAATTCTGGAAAATTAAGCTCACCTCGCTTTAATTTTTCCAGGTGTTTTTTGAAACTTACCCTACCCACAATTAGTAAGAACATAAATTTACCCAATGGGTTTAGACGTTCATTATCAAAATTGAGGAGAAATCCGATGAGCCTGAAATATTTGCCCCGGTTATTTGCGGTATCAATTATTGTGTTGAGTTTTAACTTAGCCAATTGTTCGGATGTTGAAAAGAGTAACAACTTAAGAATTAAGGATTTTACATTACAAGATTACAATGGCAATAAATTTTCCTTATCAGATTTTAAGGACTCAACTGGCATTGTGGTAATGTTTATTGCCACACAATGTCCGGTTTCCAATGCGTATAATGAACGGATGGTAGCTTTGTATGATGACTACCAGCCGAAGGGATTTGCGTTTGTAGGAATCAATTCCAACAAACAGGAAAGTGTGGAGGAGATTAAAGAGCATTCTCAGAAACATAATTTCGAATTTCCGGTTCTGAAAGATTGGAATAATGTGATAGCCGATCAATTTGAAGCCAGCGTGACTCCGGAAATTTATGTTTTGAATTCTAATTTTGATTTATTGTATCATGGTCGAATTGATAATTCACGCCGGGAAAGTGATGTGAAATCTCAGGATTTGAGAGCCGCGTTAAATGAAATCCTCGCCAGGAAACCTGTTTCCAGCACGGAAACCAAAGCTTTTGGCTGCACCATCAAAAGAGTGAGTAAGTAATTCCACAAATGAAATTCCTTCTCGTTTTCTCAATTCTTTTTCTGGTTTACGGCTGTTCGGATCAGGACGCGGGTGAAACAACCCCGGAATCGGAAAGCATAAACCCTCGGGTCGGTTTGATTGACGAAGCCGGCTTCCAAAACTTAGTTGCCGATAGGGAAGGCAAAATCCTGCTGATAAATGTATGGGCAACATGGTGCATTCCGTGTCGCGAAGAATTCCCAGAATTGGTGAAAATTGCCAACGAATATCATCAGCAAAATGTGAACGTGGTCGGGATCAGCGCTGATTTTCCCGATGAGATTGAAAGTAAAGTCGAACCATTTCTAAAATCACAAAATGCCGGTTTCAAAAACTACGTCGAAAATTTTGAGGATGATGAAGCATTCATTAACTCGGTGAATCCGGAGTGGAGTGGAGCGCTGCCGGCTACGTTTGTTTATGATAGAGATGGCGTTTTACGGCAATCTCATTTTGGACAGAATGATCTTGATGGCTTTCGGAAAATGATTGAGCAAGTGCGACAAGCCGACGTTGAGTAGTAGTTCCTTTTATCCAGTAGTTTCCCTGGTTCCAAACTCAGTTTGGAACCAGAATAATCCTTTTTCTAGAATAATCTTCCTGAAGGTTTCAGACTTTCGTAGGCATGTCTTCAAAACTTTTTACTAAGCCAAATTGCAAGTTTACCCTCCGAATCTTATATTATGCTCTTTAAAAATAACCATTCCTAAACGGCAACAACTCTATGCGATTTTTGAAATCCTTTGTTCGAAGTGCAGATTCACTCAATGAAAAATTGGGCGTTTTCGTCTCCTGGATAACTACCCTGTTGGTCCTCGTTGTATGCTATGACGTGTTCACCCGCTACTTCCTGAAGGAAAGCAGCGTCGCTGTGCAGGAATTGGAATGGCACTTATTTGCGGTCATTTTTCTGATTGGTGCCGGTTACACCCTGAAGCATGACCGTCATGTCCGGGTGGATGTACTTTATATGAAATTCAAACCCAAAGTTAAAGCATGGGTTAACTTCCTGGGCAGCCTGGTCTTCTTGATTCCCTTTTGTGTGTTAGGTATCTGGAGTTCCAAAAACTTTGTGATGAATTCTTTTCAGATCGGGGAAGGTTCTCCGGATCCGGGTGGGCTGCCTGCGCGCTATATTCTGAAAGCGGTCATTCCGGTTGGTTTTCTGCTGTTGTTGGTTCAAGCATCGGCTCTCACTTTTCGCTCATGGATTGAGATTTTTAAAAAAGAACAGTCGGCAGAAGAGGCGAACCAATGAGTGAATTGATGCCATTGCTACTTTTTGCTTCCCTATTTGTTCTGCTTATGCTCGGCTACCCGGTTGCATTTACTCTTGGAGGGGTTTCAATTCTATTCGGCATATTGACATTCGGCTTTGACTTTTTCAATCTGCTCCCGCTGCGAATCTGGGGAGTGATGACCAACTATGTGCTGATCGCTGTGCCGCTTTTCATCTATATGGGGGTAATGCTCGAAAAATCCGGACTTGCCGAGGAATTACTGGAAACCATGGCGCTCTTATTTGGAAGAATGCGCGGCGGATTGGCAATTTCCGTGGTAGTGGTAGGAGCTCTGCTAGCCGCCTCAACCGGAATTGTAGGTGCTACCGTTGTGACAATGGGATTGCTCAGCCTACCCACAATGATTAAACGGGGATACAGCCCAGAGCTTGCAACCGGTACAATCTCGGCGTCGGGTACTTTGGGTCAGATCATTCCCCCAAGCATTGTGCTGGTGCTTCTTGGCAGCATCTTAAATATTTCTGTCGGCGATCTTTTTATGGGTGCAGTAATTCCTGGGACCATTCTGGTTGGGTTATATTTTATTTGGATAATCATCAAGAGCATCATTAATCCCAAAGCTGCTCCGGCAATGCCTAAAGAAGAACTGGCTAAGTTCACGGGATGGGCGATGGCGAAAAGGATAATTCATGCATTTCTGCTCCCGTTCTTCCTTGTATTGGCGGTGTTAGGCTCCATTTTTGCCGGTATTGCTTCCCCCACGGAGGCCGCTGCGGTTGGGGCATTTGGAGCAACTGTGTTGACTATCGGGCAGAGAAAATTTTCATACGATACCTTGAAGAGCGTCATGAAGGAAACTACCTTCTTAACCTGTATGGTGTTTATCATTTTGGTAGGCGCCACTGCTTTTGGGCTGGTTTTTCGTGGAATGGGAGGAGACAGGACATTAACCAATTTGATTCTCGAAGCCAACCTGAGTCCTCATTTATTCTTGGCATTTGTAATGGTGGTTATTTTTATCGCCGGTTTTTTTATAGATTTTATCGAAATTGTCTTCATAATCGTTCCGGTGGTATCACCCATTTTTGTGCATTTGAATGTGAATCTTCTATGGATCGGAATTTTGATCGCAATGAATTTGCAGACTTCTTTTTTAACCCCTCCTTTTGGTTTTTCATTATTCTACCTCAAGGGAGTCGCTCCGGAGGAAATTACCACCGGGCATATTTACCGGGGAGTTATTCCATTTGTCATCATCCAATTAATTGGACTCAGTCTGATTATCTTTTTTCCCGAGTTATCCACATGGTTGCCTGCTGCTCTGGTTGGGAAATAATGTTCGGTTTTACAGATATTTATGGTGGGGACAGCCTTAATCGGCAAGGTGGCTGTTATCGACCAGCGGAATCCAGATCTCCGTTTTACCGATTTGGGAAGTATCGTTTCCGATATCATTTAGAATTCTGACTGCTGTGGGTCCCTGGTAGGTGAGTTTTTTTTCGCTGATTTGTTCAAAAATGAGAGGGTAAATATTTTGAGTAATCAGCATTTCTTCGTCTTTTTCAACTTTTGCGATTTTTTCATATACCCAATTCTTTAACACTAGCGGTTCCTTGACCATTGTTCCCTCCGCCGTGGGTAGGCCAATTTCCCAATGGAGATCATTGGGCTTTGTGTTTTCAGGATTATTATAATAAACTACAAATGGAGGACCAGTGGATATAATCTGCTGATTCTTGATTTCATACAGAAATTCTTCTTTCAATAAATCAAAATCCTCGTATGGACCAGTATGCCTTATTGCCACATAAGTAAACTTGGATAGATTCTGCAGGGATAGTTTTACTTTGACCTGGCTATTCTCATCCTTCAAATCAACCTTATCACAGGATAGGCTCAGGCATAACGCGATTGCCAAAAATTTGAGAAAATATTGACTGGTTTCCATAACCTCGTCTGGTAACCGATATGTCTAAAAGTTTAACAAAAATTTATACACTTGTCAAGATGTTCAGGAATTTTAATTAACTTATCTTTCACCATCAACTTTTAACATCCTAATTGAATTTCTAGTTCAGAATTTGCTTCACCAAAAATCGGATTCATTTTTCGTACTAAAATTTGCATTGTCAATACAGCCATAATTTGACTATATTATTTATAAAAGACCGATGGCCGAAATGTTAAAATTCACAAGTAAAGCTTATTTATTGGGGGTATCAATCTGGCTTGTTTTCGGTAGCGCTTACGGACAGACTATAAAATTTCGAATCAGCCTCGAGACGCCAACAATCATTCCGCAGGAGCAGGATATTTTGGCGCCGCTACCAGGGCAGCTTGAAGATTATGTCAACAATTACGACTGGACCGGTGAAAATGAGAATATTATCATAGAATGTACGGCAAGCTTGATTGTAGAAACCGTAACCAGCCGAGGATCGGAGAAAATTTATCGTTCGCAGTTTTTGGTGAGTTCACCTTCAGGGGAAAACTACTATGACAGATCTTGTGAATTTGTCTACCAACAGGGTCATGCAATGAGTCGTAACCGCGCCATCTTTGATCCTTTACTTGCTTTGGTTGATTATTACATATACATGGTTCTCGGCGGTGAATTGGATACCTGGCTGCCACGCGGCGGATCAAAATACTACAATATGGCACAAAGTATTGCCAACCAGGGTGCTATCAGCAATTACTCGGCAGGCTGGAATGACCGCTTGGAGGCGGTAAGGTTGATAACCGACAGCGACCACATCCCCCTAAGAGAAGCGAAACTTTACTATTATGACTGCCTGTATTACGTTGAGGCAAAAAATAACAAAGAGAATGCCCTGAGATTATCCAATCTGGTATTGCAAAAATTAGAACAAGTTCATCAACGGCGGCCTAACAGCCAGGCATTAAAGCGATTTTTTGACGCTCATTTTAACGAGATTTGCGGCTTGTTTGTCTTTGCGGAAAATGATAATTTTGTGGAACAATTGAGCAACATGGATCCGCGTCATTCCGAAACATACCAGCAATGCGGACAAAAATTACGGCCCTGAAAATGGTTTTTGTCAAACGTTGAAGCGAACGGTAATTAAGTCTCCGTCTTGAACAATGTAACCCTTTCCCTCCAATCTTAATATTCCCAAATCGCGACACTTCGATATACTCTTGTGCTCAACAAACTGGTTGTAATTGACTACTTCGGCGCGTATGAATCCTTTTTCAAAATCGGTATGAATGGCGCCGGCGGCTTTCTGTGCGTTTGTCCCTTTTTTTATTGTCCAGGCACGGCATTCATCTTCATTGTGGGTAAAGAAAGAAATGAGACCCAACAAATCGTAAGATGTCTTGATTAACCTGTTGAGCGCCGGTTCCTGAATACCCAAATCAGCCAGAAAAATTTTTGTATCCTCACTTTCCAACTGAGAGATTTCCTGCTCAATTTCTACACTCATGGATATGATTGAGAGATTTGGCTTGTCCTGGTATTGGCTAAATTTCGCCAGAACTTCATTCTCCTTGCCAATTTCTGTTTCATTGCTATTGACAACTACAACCATCGGTTTAGCGGAAAGAAATTGAAAACCGCGCAGTCTCAATTCTTCATCTTCGGTAAACTCAAATTCACGAAGCGGTCTTTCCTCTTCCAGCCAGGGGAGGCAGCGCTTCATTAGCTCCAACTCTTTCTGTCCTTCTTCATCCTTAGATTTCAGAAGTTCCTTTTCCAGTTTACTGACACGGTTTTCAACAATGGAGAGGTCGGACAGCAGGAATTCCGTTTCAACGATTTGCAGGTCTCTTAATGGATCGACGCTGCCCTCAGGGTGGGGATGATATTCATTTTCGAACCCCCGGATAACCAGGCAGAGCAGATCGGTGGTTTTCAGCACCTGCAAGAATTGGGGATCGAATCCCTGTGTTTTAGCTTGCTCTTTTTCGATTCCCCCTACCTCGATATATTCGATAGTTGTAGGTACTTTTTTGGGCGGTCTGAATATTTCGGTGAGGCGGTTCAGCCTTTCGTCCGGCACTTTCACAATTCCCCGGTGCACCTCAATCTTTCTTCCCTCGTGCAGTGAGGCAATATCCTGCCCTGTCAGTGTGGAGAAGAGAGTTGTTTTTCCCGAAACCGGCAAACCGACGATGCCCACTTGCATCTTATTTTAAAGCCTCATTTTTTCTAAAATTTAAGAAAGCAAGGTCTAGATAACAACTTGAAGATAAATTGGGGGTGAAGGCTTCTGTCCAATCCCCCCGGCGAGATTTACTTAACCAAATTGCTCATATATTTTGGTTTTGAGTTCTCACTTTTCCCTTCTTCCTTTTCACATTTCCTTTTCCTTGACAAACCATGTCCCTTCCCCTAAATTCGCACAGACTATTTTACTCTATGGAGGAGTACAGATTATGTTCAGAGGATCAATCGTCGCCTTGGTTACACCATTCACCTCTAAAGGAGAGCTAAACACTGAAAAAGTAAAAGAATTGGTGAAATTCCATATCGAA
>Ga0209536_100011900_pt1 | contig 12694 bp, 26 predicted proteins | sample DeeMarSeWOR28_12_FD_187461 | JGI IMG/M metagenome (GOLD analysis project Ga0209536, IMG submission 187461) | Marine sediment microbial communities from White Oak River estuary, North Carolina - WOR-2-8_12 (SPAdes) (version 2) | ecosystem: Environmental > Aquatic > Marine > Intertidal zone >...
TGCAATTAGTATACAGTGGGGGTAGTTCCCCCTTAGTGGGGGAGTGATATACTGATAAATAATACTTATCACATACTTAGTTGTAACTTGTATTACAATTTTAAACAGTATCACACTATTAAGTCATTGATTAATAAAAGAAACAGTATTACTTAGGGTAGTAATATATTATTCATCACAATACCTACGTTATCACAAGTCGTAACATTGATCACATTACAATTTCTAATCACTATCGTGATGTACAAATTCTAATCGTGACAATGATTACTTTGTTGTGAATAACTGGTATTGCATGATGAATTATTATCATGTATTAATTTAATTTTAAGGAGATTATAATGGCTATATCATACACACATGAGTTTGTTGAGTTACACAATAAAGATACCAATCACTCAGTAGTTGTAAGAGAGTTTACTGACTTCTACTTCGATCATGGGTATCGTTTCACAAGATGGGTACCTGCTCATGAGGTAGACATCTTCGATGTAGATGAACGAGAAGATAGACTTACAACCTGGTTACTTAAAAATAGTTCCTCTGATCCATATATCTACATCAGAGATAGTTATGACACCAGTGGCACAAGTGAAGGATATTTCTTCGAAGCACCAGAGATATACTAACTCGAATAAATCCCTTCTTTCTCTTGCGAGAAGGGATTTCTTCTCATTTAATTTCATTAATAAAATTTATCTAGGAGATAATATTATGGCAACAACAAATACAACAGCAACAAGTTACAACAACGACTTTGATTTCACTAAGTATTATGAGCAAATCAAAGATGCTCCTGCAGGACTTCGTTTATTCTTGGCTCAGCAGTTACTTGAAAACGCTGCAGATATGATGGGCAGAGCTCAAAAAGATTTACGAGCTCAAACAGAAGATCTAGCAGATGAAGTAAAAGCACTGCGTGAATCAAGACGTAAGTTCTACGAGCAACAAGAACGTTCAACTAACGTAAAAGGTTAATAAAATTTGGGTGGTTACAGAAATGTAACTGCCCTTTTTTTATGCTCTTCTACAGACATAAACAAACTTTGCTAGCCATAGTGATAGCAATAAGTTTGTCAATTTGTAAACGCATGAGCGAGTGTTTTATAAACGAGCGAATACATTTTTGGGGAACTACGTCCCACAAGTATACTCGCATTTACTTAGGCAGAATAGACAATGGATTTAAATAAATTTAATTACGATACACTACTTGAAATTTATTGTGTTGCATGGTATACTAAATTTAAAAGATTCCCTGCACCACAACGAGTCAAGATAGACAAGGAAACTTTAATACACAAAATAGATTTATTAAGGAGACACAGATGAGTAGAGCTAAAGATAAATACTTCGAGCTACTAGTGCGAGAAGAACAAATGATTAAGTATAACATTAGAGCTAACGATCAAGAGCAAGCCATGCGTATCTTTGAACAGCATGGTGAGATCTATAGTGGCAGTCAAGATAGACAAATCGTAGCACAAGATAGACATATAATCGATATAGGAGAACGAGATGATGGAAAACCTTTTTAGTATATTACTTTGGATTGGTGTTGGACTAGTCTATTTAGGTGGATTAGTGTGGTCATTCAAAGATTATTGGGATCAAGATAATCTTTTGTATAAGAAAGAAGATGAACCTTGGTTTAGTGTAGAACATGATGAACATATTGGTATCTAACTCGAAAGCCCCTCAACATGGTTGAGAGGGCCTTTCTCGTAGGTGATCCACATGTGCGTGTGCAGCCTTAAATGCTGATGAGCAGCCAGACTTTAATCCATGTCTTTAAATTTGATTAGTCAATCTCAGCGACTTAAAACTGAAATCTGTCGCAACATGCAGTCGACATTAACTCACTGTCTGGGTGGAACTATGATAGTCATTCCCAAAAAAACAGATTCTATCAATCTAGGTGAATCCAACTGCCATCTATTGACTATGGGTGACATAGTCTGATGAGGATGTGCTAGGTTAAATTTGCAGTTACTACCCTAGCCCTAGATTTTTTTTAACAACATAGGAGATTGTTATGAAGGGTGTAAACAGTAAGAATATAGCCAAGATTATTACTGATAAAGTAATTGAAGGCTTGAAGAATAATCCAGGCAAGTGGATTAAGTCGTGGTCTAGTACGTCACGACCTCGTAATCTATTTACTGGTCATGAATACAATGGATGTAATTGGATGTGGTTATCTATGGTTCGAGGTGGTAAGAATGTAGGTGACAGTAACAAATGGATTACATACAATCAAGCTAAACAAATGACTGGACTTGATCAGCCAATCAAACGTGGTTCTGTTGGTCAACCTATCATTCTGTTCAAACCATTTAAAGTAAGTGAAGTAGTTAGTGGTGAGATAAAAGAAAAGATGGTACCAATGATGAGAGTCTTTCAGGTATTCAATAGAGATGTAGTCGAAGGACTACCTAAAGAAGTTATACCTGAAGACAGTGAAGAAAACAAACTAGAAGAAGTTGAAAGTGTAGTACGTAATCACAAGATAGATGTTAAGAATGGTTTTGATGGTGCATGTTTCATACCATCAATGGATGTAATACACATGCCTAAGATTGTAGACTTTAGATCTACTGAAGATTATTATGCTACACTATTACATGAGATGACACATTGGACTGGACACAAGAGCAGACTAGACAGAGATATGTCTACTCACTTTGGTGGTAAGTCTTATGCGTTTGAAGAACTCGTTGCAGAGCTAGGTTCTGCTATGCTCTGTAACAAATTCAATATAGAAGGTAAGCTACAACACACCGAATATATTGCAAGTTGGTTAAAGGCTTTAGAAGAAGATGAGAAAGCCATACTTAAAGCTAGTGCGAAAGCACAGAAAGCATTTGATTATTTATTAGGAGATAACAATGAATCTAGAGGACTTGGAAATAATAGTGAAAGCTCAAGCTCTTTACAACCAGAAAGTGTATAACATAGATCTTACAGCAATCTTAAGTGATCGAGCTTTCGGTGAGATCACAGATCTAATTGAAGACAAATTAACTAGGAGAAAATTATGAAAGGTATTAAATCTAAGTTTGCAACAACAAAGATTATACAAAACTTTATGGACACAGGTCAAGATCTTAAGTTGACCTTTGACTATCGGTATAGACTTCCAACAGATAAAGAAGTACAAGACTGTTTGGAACATGCAGTTAAATTACATAAGGAGATACGTAATGAAAAATAGTAAATCTAAAATATGTAAATGGGATATAGCATATGAAAGTGTAGTTACTGCATATGTTCCATTACCTAATGGTAAAGTTAAAAAACATAAATTTAATGTTGCAACTGATAATAGCACTTGTGACTATATTGACAATCAATTAGAGGATTACGGCTATGAAATCACAGAATGATATATACCATGGTGATGAACACATCACTGACAAACCATTAACATTTGTAGTAAACTGTAGTGAGGTAGTAACTTATCAAATAGAAGTAGAAGCTATGGATGAAGAAGAAGCTTCTGATATAGCACAAGCTTTACTAAGTAAAGATAGTAAAGGTAACTATATTGTTGATCAGTCTGGCTTTCAAACTGATCTTGTTAAAGTAGTAAGAGAACCACAAAATTATAATTACACTTATGGAGGATCAGAATAATGATTGATAAAGTATGGGATGTAGAATTTTCTAGTGACTTACTCGATGAGTTTTGTAACATGGAGTTTGGTCATGATGACTGGTCAATGGATGAAGATTCTTATGGGAATCTTATTGTAACCTTCTGGAAAGTTAGAAGAAATCCAGGACTATTTGAAGGAGATGATGATGAGTTGTGATCCAAACAAAGAAGATTTACTTGATGCTTTGTATGAAGAAGAGTACGAGTTCTATCGTAACGATGGCTTCATCGGAGAACAAGCCTGTATTCTTGCAAGACAGTCGGCTTTATATCGGTATCAACAAGGTCAATATGATGATTCATATTTAGATGAGGATTAATTATGTCGGATAAGTACTGTACATTTATAAAAAAATATGTTATAATGTTATTGTTGTGTGTCATACCTTGTATGGCATTTTCGCAAACAATAACTATCCATAACCCTGACGGAACAATCAGTGTATGTGATTACAACGAGCAGACAAAGGTTATGGTGTGTTGGTAAGGAACTATTATGAGGTGCAGAGCCTGTAATAAAAATCTAAATGACTTCGAGTCAACTCGTAAGTCGGAATCAGGAGAGTATGTTGATCTCTGTAATCACTGTTATCGTGAAGTACAGTCGGACATTCTTGCAGAAGAACGTCAAGACTTACAAGATGGTAATGATGAGTGGTTTGATGAAGACGATGGTTGGATCGAATTAGATTTTGATTTAGATGACTGATAGCAAAAGAGCCCGTAAAGGGCCCTTTTGTTTTTGAAGTAATAAATTACTTATTGCATACGTACATTGTTACTTCGAAACCGAATCTCATTTCAGTAGCTGATGGTTTTGTCCACATAGTGTTACCCCTTTCATATAAATTAATATACTTTTACCAGTATATATGTATATTATACACTATTCATTGACAAAAGTCTTGTGTTATTGTATGATCTACAACTAAGGATTATTATGAAAAGAAATTTACGAAACTTATTAAACAAACAATTAAGATTAGGATATAAAATAATTAAATTAAGTAACCAAATAGAAATGCAAATGACATATGAAAAGACTTGGTATCTATCTTCAAACATAGAACAAGTAGCTTATGATTTATCTAGAACAATACAGGAATTAAATGAGCAACTTTCTTAGACATTTACCATGCCCTAAGTGTCGTAGTAAAGACAACTTAGGTGAGTATGAAGACCATTTCTATTGCTTTGGTTGCCAGTATCATAAGTTTAAGAATGACTTAGATACTCTGCGTAAACGTGTGCAACGATCAAAAAGCCCCAGTAATGTAACTAATGCTAGTCATATTAATACCACTGAAGAGCTTCCAACAGAAGCACTGAGGTGGTTACTGTCTTATGGTATTACATTAGATGAGATTGTTAAGTACAAAATAGAATGGTGTACTGACAATGGTACATTGATCTTACTTAACACTGGTAACTACTGGCAAGGTAGATCCTTTAAAAGTTATGGTCCTAAGTATTTAAGTAATGGTCCTAAACCCTTGACAGTTTATGGAAAATCTGCTACAATAATTCTAGTAGAAGATATTTTATCAGCGATAAAGATCTCTCGCTTGCAGACAGTCTGCTCCTCCCCATTGTTGGGGAGCAGCCTATCTACTCACTTCGAGTCTGAGTTAGTAGATAAATACCAGATGGTTTACATCTGGTTAGATAGAGATAAAGCAAAGAATGCAATACGAATCAAGAACAGACTTAAAGGTTTAGGATTACAAAGTAAAGTAATAGTAACAGACTTAGATCCTAAAGAGTACACAACTAAGGAGATTGAACAGTGGTTGAAGAACAGATAATTAAATTGTTCTGTGAAGACAGAACTATCTACGATAAGTACTATCAGTATGTTAACCTTAACTATGTTAAGACTAACTACACTGGTCACTATAAACTATTCATTAGTATTGACAGTTACTACAATGCGTATGCTGACAAGCATAGCATTAGTAGTGATGAATTAGAATTACAATACAACAGTAACTATTTATTACAAGAGTCAGAACGTAAAGAACTAATGGCTCTAGTACAAAGAATCTTTGATGCTGAGATAAGCAACAAGGATGCTGTAATCAATCTCCTAAGTGAGCATAGAAGGCGAGGTCTCGCAGGGGATCTTGCCAAGCTCGCTCTTGATGTAGAGGATGGTTCAGCAGAGGTTGACAAACTCTTAGAAAAGTTTAAAGAGTTTGATGTCACTGACATTGAGCAAGAAGATATTAACTTTGTTAACATGGATCTAGAAGATCTATATGAATCACAGATAGCTACACCTGGTCTTCGTTGGAGAACACAATGGCTTAACAAGTCATTAGGTTCACTACGCAAAGGTGACTTTGGTTTTATCTTTGCTAGACCTGAGACAGGTAAGACTACCTTCTTAGCTAGTGAGATTAGTCACATGATTAAACAAACAGAAGGTGATATACTATGGTTCAATAACGAAGAGCAAGGTAAGAAAGTAGGTATCAGAGTGTTCCAAGCATTCTTTGGTACACAACAAAACATATTGTTTGGTCAACAGAAAGAAGCATACAATAAACAATATAAAGATATAGTGGGAGACAGGATTAAGATTTTAGACTCTGAAGATAGTTCAAGCTACAAACGTATCGAAGAGGTTCTTGAGTCTACTAATCCTGCTCTTATTATCTTTGACCAAATAGATAAAGTCAAAGGTTTTAAAGCTGATCGTAATGACTTAGAACTTAAAGCTATCTATCAATGGGCTCGTGAGTTAGCTAAGAAATATGGTCCAGTCATAGCTGTATCACAAGCTTCAGGTGAAGCTGAAGGTAAGCTGTGGTTAACAATGGATATGGTTGACGGCTCCAAAACAGCCAAGCAGGGCGAGGCTGATTGGATCCTCGGTATAGGTAAAGAACAAGACAACACTAGTAGGCTTCGTTACTTTAACATTACTAAGAATAAACTAATTGGAGATGAAGATACACTACCTGATCTTCGTCATGGTCAGACACAGGTACTAATTAAACCAGAGATTGCAAGATATGAAGACATCTAAACCATACATAGTATTAGACGTAGAGACTACTACATCTAACAAAGGTAATCCATTTGACAAAACAAATAAGTTATGTTACATTGGTATTGATAACGAAGTATTTAACATAGAGTTTGATGATGAGCCCTACAAGGAAAATCTCCTTAAAGTTCAACAGTTAGTTGATTCAGCTACTGTCCTTGTGGGGTTCAACATTAAATTTGATTTACATTGGTTAGCAAGATATGGAATTAAGTTTGCTGACAAAAGAATATGGGACTGTCAAGTCGTACAGTTTATACTTGACGGACAGTCTAACCCATACCCTAGTCTCAATGGTGTTGCTGAACACTATGGACTAGAATCTAAACTAGACATAGTGTCAGAACAGTACTGGAAGAATGGTATTGATACACCAGACATACCAGAAGAGATACTAACTGACTATCTTAAACAAGATGTAAAGCTAACAGAACAAGTCTTTTCTAAGCAGATCGCAGAACTTAACAACAGATCAGAACTAAAACGTTTAGTTAGTTTACACAATCAAGATCTATTAGTATTGCAAGAGATGGAGTTTAATGGTATACTATATGATTACGATAAAAGCAAAACACTAGGAGACGAACTTGAAGAACAGATTGCTAAGTTGGATAAGAGACTTTTTGAATACCATAATTTTTCTGACTTTAACCCTAATAGCGTTGATCATTTATCTGCTTTCCTTTATGGTGGCATTATTAAGTACAAGTGTCAACAGCCTGTCGGTCATTACAAAACAGGCAGTAGAAAAGGTGAAGTCAAACTACAGTGGTTCGACCAAGAACTCGAACTACCCAGACGAGTACGACCTCTAAAAGGAACTGAGCTCGCTAAAGAAGGTCTTTACTCTACGGACGAAAAGACCTTACGCTCACTCAAACCTAATGCAGAAGGTCAAAAGATTCTAGACATACTCTTAACAAGAGCTACTCTAGAGAAAAGAAAGTCAACTTACTACTTAGGTTTATGTAAGCTGATTGATGATAACAACTGGAAGAAAGGAGAAATACACGGACAACTTAACCAATGCGTAGCACGAACAGGTAGGTTATCTAGTAGTAGACCTAACCTACAAAACTTTGACGGAGAGATTAAGTCTCTCTTTACTTCAAGATATTAAGGAGATATAATGGACAATCAAAATGAAAAGCTAATGGATGTATTTACATATATATTAATAGCTTCAGTATTATTAGCAACAGTAGCATTTGTATTACACTCATGGAAACTAAATAGATTAGCAGATCAACAATCTATTGATGAGTCTATGTACATAGCTAACATAGTAGAGACAGATCCTTTACCTGAAATTATTATTAAGGATCCAATACTACCAAGAGCATTACCACCATTAGTAGAAGGTGGTGAGGTTTACTTTGAGGATCTATAATGTTATTACAGGCAGATGCTAAACAATTAGAGTGGGTAGGTGCAGCCTACCTAAGTCAGGACGACCTAGCCATACAAGAAATCTGGGATGGGACTGACATGCACTCTGATAACCAGGAAAGGTTTGGATTACCCTCGAGGCTTATAGCCAAGACATTCGTATTCAGACTTATCTATGGTGGGTCTGCCTACTCATATGCTAATGATCCTAACTTCAGAGAGATTGGTAATGAAACCTATTGGCAAAACATTATCGATCAATTCTATAACAAGTATACTAAACTAAAGGAGTGGCATGATGAAATAATATTTAGAGCAAAGCGAGATAGGAAACTTACTATGCCTACAGGTCGTGTGTACTATTACGAACCTGAAGTAACGAGCTACGGAATTAAACATCCACGTACTAAGATATTAAACTATCCAGTACAGGGCTTAGGAGCTGACTTAATGTCAATAGCTAGAGTTTCTTTACGCAATAGATTGCTCAACAAAGAAGGAGTCAAACTAATTAATACAGTTCATGATTCAATTATACTTGACTTTGATCCTAATGTATGGGATAATATAAGTATAGTTAAAATTGTTGAGAAATGTTTTAACGATGTACCTGATAACTTTGAAAAGTTATTTGGACATAAATTTAACCTACCCATGAGAGTCGAATGTGAAGTTGGACCTACATGGGGTAACATGGAGACAGTAAATGTTAATTAATATTATAGATGTACCTGCACCAACCACTAACACTAACCGAAATGGTAGAGAGTATCAGTCATTAGAAGTTACCTACAAAGATGATCAAGGTAGAGTAAGCAGTAAAAAACTAATGTCATTCTCTAACCCAGATGTATTTAGATCTGCACAGACATGGCAGAAAGGTGACCAAGTAAACATAGCCATGGAGAAAGACGATGCAGGCTACTGGCAGTGGACTAAAATCCTAGCAGATGGAGAGGTCGCACCTGCACCTACAAACGCTAGTGCAGGGGGTGCCTCGACATCAGCACCTAAAGCTAACAACGCTACAAGAGTAACAGGTAGTAACTATGAAACTAAAGAAGAACGTGCCCTAAGACAGTTAATGATTGTAAGACAATCGTCACTATCTAATGCCGTAGCTACTCTAGCAACACATGGTAAAGCACTATCTAGTGCAGACGTAGTAGCATTAGCTAAACAATATGAACGTTTTGTAATGGAAGGCAATAGCACATCAGATGCTATTGACGACCTAGCTAACGATATACCTTTCTAATGCAAGCGTTAATTGACCAAGACTTAGTATGCTTTCGCTGTGCTGCAAGTGCAGAGAATGATGACTTTGGTATAGCTAAGTACAGAGCTAGTGAATTGTTTGATCAGATACTTGAGAAGACAGGGGCTAGCTCTTACAGAGCTTTCTTAACAGGTACTACAAACTTTAGGAAGAAGATCTATCCTGAGTATAAAGCAAACAGAACTGCACCTAAGCCTAGACACTTAGAAGACTTAAGAGCATGGTCAGTTGCTGAGCTTAATGCTGAGGTAGCAGATGAAGACCTAGAGGCAGATGATATGCTAGGTATTTTTCAAACCGATGATACTATTATATGCAGTTTAGATAAAGACTTGTTACAAATACCAGGTCGACATTTCTCTTGGGAAATTAATGGTAAAGGATGGACAAGACCTGATACTTTTGTTGAACAAACAGAACTAGAAGGTCTTCGTCTATTTTATGAACAGTGTATCAAAGGTGATCGTAGTGACAATATCAAAGGCATTGATGGCATGGGAGATAAGAAAGCTAAAGTACTTCTCGATGGTGCTAATACCGAAAAAGAAATGCTAAGTAGAGTATTAAATGCTTATGGTAATGAAGAAGAGTTTCTAATGAATGCAAGTTGTTTATGGATCCTACGTAATGATAGACTCAAATACAAGGATCACTATGCCAACATTCAAAAGTAAGTTTGAAGCTATAGTATGGAAAGAGTTACGTAAACATTATAAGTCATGTAAGTACGAACCTGATAAGCATGAGTATATACAGCCAGTGATTCATCGCAAGTATATACCAGACTTTAAGATGGCTAACAATGTATACATAGAAGCTAAGGGCAAGTTAGACTTAGCTACTCGACAGAAAATGGTTTGGTTTAAACAATCCAATCCACACATTACTATTATATTTTTATTTATGAACGCTAGCAATAGGATAACCAAACGTAGTAAGACTACCTACGCAGAGTGGGCAGAAAAGAATGGTTTCTTATGGTTAGATTTTAAAGGTGATTGGATTAATGATTATAAAAAACTTAAGAAAGAATGAAGATGGATCTTATGATTTTGATTTCTCAGTAGGTGAAGAGGAAGCTGAGTTTCTCATGGACTATGCAATTCAAGATCTTATCAGACGAGGGGTAATCAGTTTAGGTGGTAAGTCTGATGGAGAGTTTGAGTTCATAGAAAAAACAGAAAAGGACACACTACAATGAAACATTTAGTAATACCAGATTGTCAGGTAAAACCTGGACAGTCAGTAAAATATTTAGAAAACATAGGTAAGTACATAGCTGAGAAGCAGCCTGAAGTAATAGTCTGTATAGGTGACTTTGCTGATATGCCTAGCTTATCATCATACGATGTAGGCAAGAAGTCTTTTGAAGGACGTACATACAAAGCAGATGTCAAGGCAGTACACAAAGGTATGGAAGCATTACTAGGTCCTATCCATAAGCTGCAAGCTAGACAAGCTAAGCTTAAAAAGAAACAATACAAACCTAGAATGATACTAACATTAGGTAATCATGAGGATCGTATTACACGAGCAGTAGAATATGATCGTAAGTTAGAAGATCTAATTACTATAAAGGATTTAAACTATGAACAATATGGTTGGGAAGTGCATGATTTTCTTGACGTGGTTGTGGTTGATGGGATTGCTTACTCTCACTACTTTGCTTCTGGTGTCATGGGCAGACCTGTTACCTCAGCTACTGCTTTACTCAACAAAAAACACATGTCATGTTTCGCAGGTCACCAACAAGGTAGACAAATTGCCTATGCAAGAAAGGCAGATGGCAGTGAGATTACAGCTATCATAGCAGGTAGTTGTTATGAACACAATGAAGATTACTTGAATCATCAGGGTAATCAACATTGGAGGGGTTTCTATGTATTACATGAAGTTAATAATGGTGCCTTCGATGAGATGGCAGTGTCATTAAATTATGTAAACATGAAATATGGTATTGACAAAAAAAAGAAAGTGTGATATACTAATGGTACAAGCTAGTAAAAAACAAGTAAGTGGTTCTCATTACAAAGACTTTAACATACAGCCTGTTGAGTTTATCCATGCTAACAATATAGGATACTTAGAAGGTAATGTAATTAAGTATGTATGTAGATGGAGAAACAAAAACGGATTAGAAGATTTAGATAAAGCAATACATTATCTAGAATTGTTAAAGGAACTATATCATGACCAACTTTGAGCAGCCTAGATTTAATTCTAAAGCTAACAATAAAAAGTATGAAGATAACTACGATAAGATTTTTAGAAACAAAGATAAAGATACTCGTAAGGTAAATGAAAAAGTAAAGGAAAAGTAATGGCACTTACGTTTAGTGAGCTTATAGAAGAGCTATATGATGTTGATGAGATTACTCTGTTAGAAACCTTAGGGTTAACATCAGAAGATTTAGTTAACAAGTTTATAGATAAGGTCGAGGAGCACGAAGATATGCTCCGAGAATTGATAGATGACAGAAAAGAAGGGTTTGATTTTTATGACTACGATGATAAATAATGAGTTACCTACGCTATACCAACAAGTAATACACTCATCAAGATATGCTAGATTTATACCAGAGAAACAAAGACGAGAGACATGGTCTGAAACTGTAGATAGATTAGTATCATATCTCAAAACAAAAACACCAACACTAGAAAAAGACATTGAAGAACTGCGATCAGCAGTACTAAACTTAGAAGTCATGCCGTCTATGCGTTTGTTAATGACAGCAGGAGAGGCATGTGAACGAGACAATATTGCAGCATATAACTGTAGTTACTTAGCAGTTAACAATAAGCGAGCATTCAGCGAAGCTTTATATATTCTTATGAATGGTACAGGAGTAGGGTTTAGTTGTGAACGACAAGAGATCAACAGACTACCTCAAGTACCAGACAAAGTAGAGCTTTGCGATGATGTTATAGTCGTAGAAGATAGCAAGTTAGGATGGGCTAAAGCCTTTAAGAAACTTATCTCTCATTTATATGAGGGTGATATACCTAACTTTGACTTTAGTAAAGTAAGACCTGCAGGTGCAAGACTCAAAACTTTCGGTGGTCGTGCATCTGGACCAGAACCTTTGAAGAATTTATTTGACTTTGTCATTAATACATTCAAGCAGGCTACGGGTCGTAAGCTATCCTCTATCGAAGTACATGACATCATGTGTATGATAGGTCAGATCGTTGTGGTCGGTGGTGTCAGACGATCTGCACTTATCTCTTTATCTAACTTGACTGATCGCAGAATGCGAGAAGCTAAAATGGGAGCATGGTATAATGACAATCCACACAGAGGTCTTGCAAATAACTC
>Ga0209536_100011902_pt1 | contig 12693 bp, 12 predicted proteins | sample DeeMarSeWOR28_12_FD_187461 | JGI IMG/M metagenome (GOLD analysis project Ga0209536, IMG submission 187461) | Marine sediment microbial communities from White Oak River estuary, North Carolina - WOR-2-8_12 (SPAdes) (version 2) | ecosystem: Environmental > Aquatic > Marine > Intertidal zone >...
AGCGTCAGCGACAGCGGTACCCGGTGGAAGTCTCTCTCGATGAGAGTCGTGCAGAGGGGCGCGGGGAAACGCGTCGTGGGCTGGAGGCGGCGTACGAAGTGCCAAGCGCAAGACCGCAGCCACCCCGCTTGGCGCGCCGTCCGAGGGCGGATTGCGCGGCCCGACCCCACCAGTCTTACGAGGCCGCATCTGCAGGCCGCCCGTCCGCCGGACGCCCGCGTCGTGTTTTTCCGCGCCCCCGTGGTCCTCGAAGCCACGGCGCAGCTCAGTGTCGGCGTTGGGCGATTGCGATTGCGCTGCGGGCGAGGAGGGCCACTGCGAGCACGGTGACGATCAGGGCGCTCGGGGTGCGGGGTGCATAGCCTGCGCTCAACAGAAGCAGTAGCGCGCTTCCCATCTGACGGCGGGCGGGGTCCTCGGACATCGCGGCCGCGACGGTGACCGCGCAGCCCATGCCGAGAGGGATGGCGTAGAGCGCAGAATAGGCGTCGGGGAGGAGCTCGAGCCGAACCGCGCCATAAACCATGGTGGGGAGCTCCTTTCCGGCCGCGCGCTGCCAAAAGGCCATTCCAATCGCCATCGCCGACGCTGCCACCGTCGACAAAACGAGAGCCGCCTTGCCCCTGAGCGTGCCCCAGGGAATCGCGAGCGCAAAAGCCACGGCCAACGGGATCCCCAGATACGCGAGCTCACCCGACCATCGAAACGCATTCGAGAGGCGATCGGTATGTTCCCAGAACACGCGCTCCCCAACGACTCGGATGATCATCGATGCCACGCCGCTCAACGAAGCGACCATCGTCAAGACCAGGGCAGCCACCATACCGGGCGAAGACCTCCAGTGAAGCCCTGCCAGGATCAACAGCAGAATCGCCGCATGCGCGAGCCCGACAACGACATGCACGAGCTGAGGGCTGGTCCACGCGAGCGGCGTGAACGTCATCAACGTGACGATTGGGACGAGCACCCAGCCGAACCCCGCGATACCCGCGCGCGCCGAGAGCGGAAGACCGCTGCGCCGCGAGGAAAGTGCGACGAGACAGAACGCGGTCGCCACGAGGGCCGCAACCGCGCTGAGGTTGCGAAACAAACGGCCCCAGCGATCGAGCTGCAAGAGCGCTTCGTTCGACCAGGCGGCGTGACCGAGCTTGATCAGCACGCGATCGATCAGCAGCTCGGCCGCGGCGGCGAAGGCCGCCATCCAGGCGAGCGGCGGAACATTCGCCATGCCAGCCGAAGGCGCATCATCGGCGGCGGCGACGGAAGCTACGGAAGCAAGGGATGAATCGATACCTTCGCTCAAGGTTCCCGGACCCTACGCGCGCAATCTAGCGCTTTCAAGGCACTCTGCTAAACCACCCGGGATGACCGACGTCCGCCATGACTGGACCAGGGAAGAGGCCCGCCGGCTTCACGATCTGCCATTGACCGACTTGCTGTTCCGGGCGCAGGGGGTGCACCGCGCTAGGCAGCCGCGCGACGCGGTCCAACTCTGTTCACTGCTGTCGATCAAGACCGGGGCCTGCCAAGAGGATTGCTCCTATTGCCCGCAGAGCTCCAAGTACGACACGGGGGTCGAGGCGGAGCGCTTGATGGATGTCGAAGACGTGCTTTCCAAGGCGCGAGAAGCCAAAGCAGCGGGCGCGAGCCGCTTCTGCATGGGCGCGGCGTGGCGAAGCCCGAAGAAGGGCAGCCGGCAGTTCCAGCAAGTCTTGGAGATGGTTCGCGGTGTTCGTGAGCTCGGCCTCGAAGCGTGCGCAACCCTCGGAATGTTAGACGACGAGCAGACCCAAGACCTCAAGGATGCTGGGCTTACTGCCTACAACCACAATCTCGACACCTCCGAGGAGTACTACGGGCAGATCATCACCACCCGTACGTACCGAGATCGGCTCGAAACGATCGCACGCGTCGCCAAGGCGGGGATCTCGGTCTGCGCAGGGGGGATCATCGGCATGGGCGAGACGATCGACGATCGCGTCGCGATGCTCGTCACGCTCGCGAATCTTTCCCCGCAGCCTGAAAGCGTGCCGGTCAACGCGTTGGTTGCCGTGGCCGGGACGCCGCTGAGCGATCAGGCTCCCGTGGATTCGCTCGAGCTCGTTCGTATGTGTGCGACGGCCCGCATCATGATGCCGAACGCTCGCGTGCGGCTTTCGGCCGGGCGCGCATCGCTGAGCAGAGAGTCTCAGCTGCTCTGCTTCATCGCTGGGGCCAACAGCATTTTCTTCGGTGACAAGCTGCTCACGACGGGCAATCCCGATCACGATTCGGACTTGGCGCTGCTCCGCGAGGCGGGCCTGAGCCCCCTCGAGCCCGAAAAGACTGCGGCCTTCGACGCCGCGGAGTAGGGTGAGAACCCTGAAATCGTTGAGGTTTTAGGCGGCGTTTTTATTGAATTTGATTTGCAAGTTCTGCGTGGTACAAAGAGGACGCGATGTTGGTGTGCCACTGCCACGCGATCAATGACCACGTGATTCGACGTTGCGTCGATGCAGGCGCCCGAAGCGGACACGAAGTGCGAGAAGCGTGCGGCGCAGGCGGGAGTTGCGGCGGTTGTCGACCCGCCATCGACCGGCTCGTGGAGCTTCATGGCGCCGCGCAGAACGCGATCGAAGCGCGTGGGCCCCGCGGCTAGTCATAAGCTGATAACGCCTTTCAACTTCAAGCCTCCTCCGTTGCCAGGATAGGTGCGGGTCCCTATGCTCGCACGAAGGACAAAGCATGAAGGGCCACGACGAAGTCATCAGCGTGCTCAATGAGGTGCTCACCTCGGAGCTCACAGCCATCAACCAGTACTTCATTCACTCGAAGATGTGCGAGGACTGGGGTTTTCAGCGGCTCGCCGCGAAGAAGAGAGAAGAGTCGATTGAAGAGATGAAGCACGCCGATGCGGTGATCGCGCGCATCCTCTTCCTCGAGGGCGTACCCAACATGCAGCGCTACTTCCCAGTGAAGGTTGGCGAAGATCCGATCGAGCAACACAAGCTCGATCTCGAGTTGGAGTACGATGCCGTGAAGCGTCTCAATGCCGGCATTGCGACCTGTCGCGATCTCCACGATAACGGCACCCGCGAGCTGCTCGAGATGATCCTTCAGCAAGAGGAAGAGGGCATCGACTGGCTGGAAGCCCAGCTTCACCTCGTCGACACGCTTGGCAAGGAGCGATACCTCTCGGAGCAGATGGGCGGAAACTGAGCCTCCGCGCGCCTGATCGAGCGTGCTTCGTCAAGAGGCTCAATCACTGCTACATGCCCTTCCGATGGAAGCGCATCCGCTTGCTGGACAACCAGCGCCCCGAGACCTCCTCGTCGATGTTCCGAAGCTGCTCGCCGCCTACTATGACGAGCAGCCGGATCCTGATGAACCGTCGCACCGCGTGAGCTTCGGAACTTCGGGCCACCGTGGCTCTTCACTCAGGTCGAGCTTCAACGAGAATCACATTCTCGCGACGACGCAGGCGATCTGCGACTATCGGCGGGCCGAAGGAATTGACGGCCCGCTCTACATCGGAGCCGACACACATGCGCTTTCGGCGCCCGCGACGAAGACCGCGCTCGAGGTGCTTGCGGCGAATGGGGTCACCATCCGGACTGCGCGCGAAGGTGAGTTCACGCCGACCCCGGCTCTCTCGTTTGCGATTCTCGAGCACAACCGCCAGAGCGCATCCGATGCCGACGGGATCGTCGTCACGCCGTCACACAACCCACCGGAGGATGGGGGGTTCAAATACAATCCGCCAAACGGAGGCCCTGCCGATACCGAAGTGACCTCTTGGATCGAGGGCCGCGCCAATCAGTTGCTCGCCTCCGGTCTCAAGGGCGTGCGCAGGGTTTCCTACGAGACTGCCATGCGCGCGGACACCACCGAGATCCACGATTTCATCACACCGTACGTCGATGGCCTCGAGACGATCCTCGACATGAAGGCCATCGCGGCCGCAGGCCTTCGCATTGGCGTCGACCCGATGGGCGGCGCGGGCATCGCGTACTGGCCCCGAATCGCAGAACGATACGGCCTGAAGCTCGACATCGTCAATAGCGCGATCGATCCGACTTTCTCGTTCATGACTCTCGATCGAGACGGGAAAATTCGTATGGATTGCTCGTCCCCATACGCAATGGCGCGTCTCGTCGGCCTTCGAAATCAATACGACATCGCCTTCGGTAACGACACCGATTTCGATCGTCACGGCATCGTCACGTCGAGTTGGGGGCTCCTCAACCCCAACCACTACCTCAGCGTGGCGATCAGCTATCTATTTACCGAACGCGCCTGGAGCGAGCGAGCGGCGATCGGCAAGACCTTGGTCAGCAGCGCGATGATCGATCGCGTCGCGCGAGATCTTCGCCGACGTTTGGCAGAGGTTCCGGTCGGCTTCAAGTGGTTCGTGCAAGGCCTCGTCGATGGCTCATACGGATTCGGGGGCGAGGAGAGCGCGGGGGCATCGTTTCTCCGCAAGGATGGGACGGTCTGGACCACCGACAAAGATGGCATCCTGCTCAACTTGCTCGCGGCCGAGATCACCGCGACGACCGGTCGCGATCCGGGCGAGTGCTATCAAAGCCTCACCACGCAGTTTGGCGCCCCCGTCTACGAGCGCATCGATGCGCCTGCCACGCCCGAGCAGAAGTCAGCGCTGAAGGCGATGAGTGAGTCCGACCTCGACGCTTCGGACTTGGCCGGAGAGTCAATCGTGCAGGCGCTCACGAGGGCGCCCGAGAATGACGCACCCATTGGAGGCCTCAAGGTCACTACCGAGAACGGTTGGTTCGCGGCGCGGCCGTCGGGCACCGAAGATGTCTATAAAATTTACGCCGAGAGCTTCATCGGTCGGCAGCACCTGGCATCCATCCAACGCGAGGCCAAGGAGCTCATCGGCCGCGTGTTCGAGAGGAACACGGCGTGTTAGCGCTCGTCACTGGCGGCGGCGGACGCCTCGGCAATGTCCTGGTCCGAAGGCTCCTCGAAACCGGCCAGCGAGTCCGGGTGCTCGAGCCCGGCAACCGGCCCCAATCACTCGAGGGCCTGGAGATCGAATTCGTGTCGGGCTCCGTGCTCGCCGCCGACGACGTCGCGAACGCGCTCGAGGGGGTTGACCTCGTCTACCACTTAGCGGCCAAGATCGACCTCCGGCCGAAGAAAGATCCGATGATGGTCCCGATCAACGTCGATGGGACTCGCACGGTGGTCGAGGCTTGCTTGGCCCGGGGCGTGCGCTTGGTTCACACCAGCTCGCATCATGCAGTCGTGCGCGAACCGCTCGAAGCACCGCTGACTGAGGAGCGCCCGCTCGCGCTCGACGAGAAGTGCGAGTACCACCGCTCGAAGGCCGTCGGCGAGACCATCGTGTTGGATGCTTGCGCGCGTGGCCTCGACGCCACGATCGTCAACCCCGGATCGATGATCGGCCCGCACGACTACGAGCCATCGATGATAGGCGCGGCCCTGATCGACATGTACTTTGGGCGGGTCCCCGTTCTGCTGGAGCTACTCAGCGACTACGTCGACGTGCGCGACGTGGCCGACGGGATGATCGCCGCGGCAGAGAAGGGGAGGGTCGGCGAACGCTACTTCCTCACCGGCGATGTGATCCCCATCATGGAGATGGTCTCGCTTTATGGTGAGCTCACGGGCGCGAAAGTGCCGACTCGGGCGCTTCCGCTCTGGTTCGGCTGGGTGCTGCTGCCATTCGCTCTCGCGGGGAGCGCCGTCACCAAGAAGGATCCGTTCATCACGGCAGACATGCTTCGCGCGAGCGTGTCGAATGCCGTCGTTTCGCGCGACAAGGCGTATCGTGAGCTGGGCTACACGATCCGCCCACTTCGAGAGTCGCTCACGGATGCCGTGGAATGGTATCGGCAGCGCGGATGGCTGAACGCCTGAGCGCCACTTTTCGCAGTTGACGGGGTCGGCATGCTACACATAGAGCAACCATGAACGGACGAGGACCGCAGAGGCACCAGGACCTCGAGGACGTCATCGATCTCATCACCGCGTCATATGATGGTGACGATGAGATCAACAATCTCGACAGCGCGGACCTTCCGAACAAGCGTGCGGTGATCACTGCATTCAATCACCTCATGCCGGTGCTCTACATGGGCTTCTACAGTACACGCGCGCTCAACCGGACGAACCTCCGGTACGCGCTCAGCGAGCATCTGTACCCGGCGCAGGACATCCTCGTCGAGCAGATTTGCCGCGCGCTTCGCTACCAGGAACGGATGGGTCGCGTTCGCGACAAGAAGCCGGAAGGGTGGAGCGAGGAGGTCGTGTTTCGCCTCTTCGAAAAAATTCCGGAGCTCAGGCGTGTTCTCAATACCGATGTGCGCGCAGCCTACGATGGGGATCCGGCTGCTTCCTCGATCGAAGAAGTCGTCTTCAGCTACCCCAGCATCCAGGCCATCTCTGCGTACCGCATCGCGCACGAGCTCTTCATCGAAGACGTCCCCATGATTCCGCGCATCATCACGGAGCACGCGCACAGCAAGTCCGGCATCGACATCAACCCCGCCGCGCAGATCGGCGAGAGCTTCTTCATCGACCACGGCACCGGAGTGGTCATCGGTGCGACGGCGATCATCGGCAACAACGTCAAGCTCTACCAAGGTGTCACGCTCGGCGCGCTCAGTGTCTCGCGCGACGTGATCGACGGACGCCGCGGCAGCAAGCGCCATCCCACCATCGAGGACGACGTCACGATCTACGCCGGGGCCTCGATTCACGGGGGTGAGACGGTCATCGGGAGGGGCTCGGTCATCGGCGGCAACGTCTGGCTGACCAAATCCGTCCCGCCGGGCTCCAAGATCTTCGGACGCGCCAAGTAGTCGTCGGGCGCTCAGGGGGCTCCGGGGCGCCAGCCAGCCAGCCAGCCGGCTAGCTCGCCTCGCGGAGCTTCTGCTGAACCTTGTCGTAGACCGCCCTCAGGTTGGTCAAGTCCGCCAGCTCCTCTTCGGCGATCGTGATGTCGTAGTTCTTTTCGACGTCTGCGACGATTTCGATCGCCATCATGCTGTCGATGCCCAGGTCCGCGAAGGGCGTATCCTCTGGGATCTCCTCGACTTCCGTCACCTCGGCGATGATCTGCCTGAGCTCGTCCTTCAGCGCATCCGACATGCCGCCCGTATATGCTCGCCTTCCCGATCTCCGTCAAGGGTTTGAAAACCGGCCAATCGGCCTGTTTCGAATGTGGTGTCGCCCGGAAATTACGTTACGTTACACGCGCCGAACCCGATGAGTTGGATTAACGACAAGGCGCACGCGCAGCTCCAGCGCGTGCGTGATGCCCAGGCGCAACAGATCTACCCGTACTTCCGGCCGTTCGAGTCGGGTGGTCTCCACACGACGATCAACGGGAAGCCGATCGTCAACTTCAGCTCGAACGACTATCTCGGTCTCACGAACCACCCGAAGGTGAAGGAAGCAGCGAAGGCTGCGGTCGATCAGTTCTCCACGGGGCTCGGCTCGTCGCGGGTTCAGGCCACGTCGACGGCCCACGTGGAGCTGGAGGCGCGGCTGGCTGCCTGGTACGGATTCGAAAAGGCACTGATCTTCACCACCGGCTATCAGGCCATGGTGGGCACCATCATGGCTTTGGCGGACAAGGACACGACGGTAGTTCTCGACAACCTCAGTCACGCCTGCATTCTCGACGGAACGTTTCTCGCGGCAGGCACTCCGATGCGCGCTCCGGAGGTTCGCTTCTTCAATCACAACAGCGCCAAGGCGCTCGATCGGGTGTTGCGCAAACGAGATCGCAAACACGCACTCGTCATGATCGAGGGCATCTACTCGCTCGATGGCGATGAAGCGAACATCCGCGAGTTCATCGAGGTGTGCGCCGCTCACGAGAACGTGGCCATCGTCTGCGACGATGCGCATGGCACCGGTACACTCGGCAAAGGCGGACGTGGCATCATCGAGAAGTACGGGCTCGAAGGGCAGGTCCCCGTCGTGGTCAGTACGTTTTCAAAGACCTTCGGTGGCATCGGCGGCATTCTCCTCGGAGAAGCCGACGTGGTCGACTACGTCAAGCACAACGCGCGCTCGTTTCTCTTCAGTGCCTCGCTTCCCGTGCCGATCGTCGCCGCGGCAAGCGCCATCCTCGACATGCTCGAGGCTGACGGCGAGGCCATGGTCAGAGAGCTCCACGAGAAGGCTGCGTACATGCGGAAGGGGCTCACCGAGATCGGCTTCGATCTGGGTCACAGCAACTCGCACATCATGCCAATCATGATCCGAGACGAGACCAAAGCGATGTTTACCCATGTCGCCCTGCTCGAAAACGGTGTCTTGATGGTTCCGATCATGTATCCCGCGGTCAAAGAGGGCGAGGAGCGCCTCCGGCTCAACGTCACGCGGGGGCATAGCTACGAAGACATCGATCAGGCGCTCGAGCTGCTGAAGAAATTTGCCGACTCGTTTTCCCTGGTGGCATAGGGGCTCGCCGACGCGCGAAGGACCCATGAAAAACGGGCCCCGAGCGCATGCCCGGAGCCCGTTTCTCGCGGTGCCCTAGGAGCTTACTGCTTGGGCTCGTCCTTCTCCACCACGTGGAATTCGACGCGACGGTTGAGCGCCGCCTCTTCCGCGTTCTGCGGATCTGCATAGAGCGGCTTGGTCGGACCGTAGCCCTCGGCAATCAGGCGAGACCTAGTGACCTGACCCCTACCGACGAGGTAGCGGACGACCGTATTGGCCCGCTTCTTCGACAGGATCATGTTGTACTTGAGGCTACCGCTCTTGTCGCTGTGCCCTTCGACGCGAATCTTCCTGATCTCCGGATGGGCGATCAAGACGGCTGCTACGTTGTCGAGCAGTGCCCACGACCGCTTCTGGAGCTTGGCGCTTCCCTTCTTGAAGTACACCTTCTCGAGGATTTCGAGCTGCCCGTCGCCGATGACGACGAGCTGCTTGGCCTGGCAACCCTGGTTCTCGACCGTTCCGGGCTCGTCCGGGCAGTTGTCGATGCGGTCGGGCACGCCATCGCCGTCGCGATCCGGATCCGGACAGCCGTTGTTCTCTGGTGGGCCCGCGTCGTTCGGGCAGGCATCGTCGGCGTCGAGGATTCCATCACCGTCGTTGTCGGGATCCGGGCAGCCATCCTCGTCCTCGAAGCCGTCGATGTCCTCGGGGTCGTTCGGGCACTGGTCGTCCGCGTCCGGCACTCCGTCGCCATCGTTGTCGAGGTCCGGACAGCCATCTTCATCCTCGAAGCCATCCATGTCCTCGGCATCGTTCGGACACATGTCGAGCTCGTCCGAAAGCCCGTCGCCATCGGCGTCGGGAGCCTCTTTGTCTGCCGGCATGGTGTAGCCGAGCATCCCGAAGACGCGCCAATCCGGAGCGCCGTAGCCATCCGTGACGCCGGCGCTGCCGCCGACGCCGAGCGTGAAGCCGAAGTCCGGCAGCCATTTGAAGCCGCCCAGCACCTCGACGGGCGTCGTTGCCTTGCTCCAGAAGTCCACGGTGCTGTTGGCGGCCGTTCGGCCAAACGCCTCGGCCGAAATCATGAAGTTGTCGTCGCCGAGCATGATGAGCAAGCCACCGCCGTAGGTGAATTCGTTCCCAACGAACAAGTCGGGCGTGACTCGCTGACCTTGCGTGCCGAGCTTATAGCCTGCTTGGATCGGAATGCGGACGTGGTCCCCCGCGTTGAAGTTGAGCAAGAGCTCGAACCAACCACCGAGATACGGGCTCTCGTCGACCTGGCCGGCGAAGTCCTGCGAGCTCCTCGCGAGCGATGCCGTGTTGATCGTCATGGTGGCTTGCGCGCCGATCTGGAACACGTCTTCGCGCGTGCCGAAGAAGTTGAAGCGCGCGCCGAAGTAGAGGTCGCCGAGGTTCGAGTCGGTCAGGCCCATGCCCCCGCTCGGGGGCTTGATCATGAAGTGGTAGGGCATGTCGGCGAAGAGCACGATGTGGTCGGCTAGGCCCAAGCTCAGCATCAGGTGCCCGGTCATCTGTTGGTGCACTACGACCGTCTGGCCTGCGCCCATGTCGAGTCTCAGTGGGTCGTCTGAGTAGTCGAGCCAAACCTGAAAGCCGAAGCGCAGGTGTCCCTGACCGTCCGGTGTGCTGCTGGCAAAGCCATCCGTGGCGAGCTCGGCCGGTCTGAACTGATTGAGGTCGATCTGCGTCGACTGCGCGGTGGCGGTGGAACTGAATCCCATCGCCAAAGTCAGCAGTGCTGCAGCCCAACTCCGATTGCGATCTTTTGGGCTATTGCTGTATGTCACGCTCTCCTCCCATTCCCCGTTCGGTAGGCGCAGAACCGCGCCGGTGAGCGGCTGCAACTCTACATTTTCTGACCGAACGGGTGCAGTTTTTTCGTTTCTGCGGAGACCTGGCGTTCGGGCGAGCGGTTTGGCCGAAACCCTCGTCACAGCCGAGCAAGCCGTTTGTGCAGGCGAAGGGTCCGCGGCCCCGGGCCTACTTCTTCGGAAAGTACAGGCTGACGGTCTCGGCGATGCAGCCGGGACGCTCTTCACCCTCAATCTCCACCGTGACACGGACGACCGAGAGGATGCCCCCCTTCGATTCCTCGACCGATACCACTTCGGCCCCGCCGCGGATGCGCGCCCCGGCCTTCACCGCGTTCGGGAAGCGAACTTTGTTGGTGCCGTAGTTGACCGCAAACTCGAATCCACGGACCTCGAAGATCTGAGGCATGAAGGAGCTGACGAGCGAGAGCGTCAAATAACCGTGCGCAATCGTGGCCCCAAACGGTCCGGCTTTGGCCCGCTCCACATCGACGTGAATCCATTGATGGTCATTGGTGGCATCGGCAAACGTGTCGATCCGATCCTGCTCCATCGTCATCCACGGGCTGTAGCCGAGGTGCTTGCCGACGGCGGATTTGAGGTCGTGCGGGGACTCGAAGACGGTGCTTGACATGTCAGCGTGAGGATACCCGCTTCCGGTGCCGGCGCCAGCAGTGAAGTCAATCCCTCGCGGGATCGATGGTTGTCCTGGCCGCGCTCATTGCGGTGACGCCTCCTGACACGATGAACGCCATGAACTCCGCGCCGTCCGCGTCGAGTGCTTGCACCCGCTCCTTCGGTACCACGACCAGGTTGCCCGCAAAGTTGTATGACTCGGGCAAGTAGACGGACACATGGCCTTCGAGCTGCGGGTCCTCGAAGGATTCCGAGGTCAGAAAGCCCAACACCTTCAGTCCGTGCTCGTTGATCTCGACCGCGACGGGCTTGTCGAACTTGCGCTTGCCTCCGACGAAAGCGCCAAACAGGTCACGGAGCGCGTTGTAGAGGATGCGGATGAGGGGCACTCGTTGCATCCCGGCTTCGAGCCACGCGAGCAGCTTGTTCCCGACGACATTGCCCGTGAGGTAGCCGATGATCGTGATGCCGACGGCGGCGATGACGATGCCGAGCCCCGGGATCCGGGTGTCGAGCCACTCGTCGAGCGTGGTGACCGTGAAGACCACGACCCAGAGCGTAATGGCGATCGGTGCAAGCACTAGGAGCCCTTGCGCGAAGCTTCTCGTGAGCGTTCTCATGTGCCTCTCCTATCACCAGGTTGCACCTGGCGCATTTGCAGCCACAACGCGCGGCGTGTCTGTCCTGTTCCCGCCATGGCAACGCCTCACACCTGGTATTCGCCACATGCTGATGGGGACGCTCTTCTTCAGCGCGATGACCGTCTTCGCGAAGCTCGCTGGCGAGCGGTTGCCCACCATGGAGCTCGTGCTCGCGCGCGTCGTCGTCACCCTCGTGATGTGCTGGTGGGCTCTCCGATCGCTCTCCATTTCGCCCTGGGGTCACAACAAGCCGCTGCTGCTGATGCGGGGCTTTGCCGGCTTCATGGGTCTCAGCTGTTACTTCTACGCGATCAACCACCTGCCGTTGGCCGACGCAACGGTGATTCAGTTCTGCAACCCCATGCTTGCCGCGCTCATCGCAGTTTTTGCCCTCAAGGAGCCGCTGCGTGGAACCGACGTCGTCGCAACGATCCTCAGCATGGCAGGTGTCGTTCTCGTCGCGCAGCCGACGTTCCTGTTTGCCGCTGGAGCGGCCCTCGATCCCGTCGCGGTCGTGATTGGCTTGGTGGGTGCGATCTTTTCGGCAGTCGCCTACGTCGTCATCCGGCGCCTCGGCGCGACGGAGCACCACATGGTCGTGGTCTTCTACTTCCCACTCGTCACCGGCCCGGCGTCGTTGCCGCTCTTGACGCTCGAGGGTGTCGTCATGCCCGAGGGCATCGAGTGGATCTTGCTTCTGGGCATCGGCGTGGCCGCCCAGCTCGGCCAAATCGAGATCACCAAGGGCTTCAAGCTGGAAACCGCCGGTCGTGCTTCGTCCGTCACCTATCTGCAGATCGTGCTTGCCTATACCTGGGGTGTGCTGCTCTTCGGCGAGTATCCGAATGCCCTCAGCTTGATCGGCGCGGCCTTGGTGGTGCTCGGCGTATTCAGCGTGACCCGAAGCGCAACGCCCTAGAGGATCGGATCGAACAATGCGGAATCGACCCCGAGGGCCTCGAGATTCTCGGCGCCTTCGACCTCGCTGATGAATGTCATCAGCCGGCCCCAGCCCTCGTGCTCGGTCGAGACCTTTGCGCCGGTGCTGAGCTCCTTCCAGCCCTCCCAGGTCACTTCGATGCCGCCGATGGGAATGACCTGGACCCACATCCGCCACGCGGCCGGCAGACCGTCTTCGCCCGGGATCCAGA
>Ga0209536_100011903_pt1 | contig 12693 bp, 9 predicted proteins | sample DeeMarSeWOR28_12_FD_187461 | JGI IMG/M metagenome (GOLD analysis project Ga0209536, IMG submission 187461) | Marine sediment microbial communities from White Oak River estuary, North Carolina - WOR-2-8_12 (SPAdes) (version 2) | ecosystem: Environmental > Aquatic > Marine > Intertidal zone >...
TGATGCCGTTTATATCAATAAACTGCAGCCGGAAAAACTGGACATTCTTGTCCTTGATAATCTTCATGATTTGCGCTCTAGTCATTTTTTGTCTCCTTTATTTTGTGGTTAATTCTTCATGTTTTCGGAACAGAAAACTCCTTTAATTCATATAAATGTATTTCTGTTGCCTCTCTCTTTACCTTCTATACATTAGAGACTGCGTACAGCAATCCCTCTTGCAGTTCTTCCTTAAAGGCAGGATCTTTAATCTTTCTCCCGTCATAATCTAAAACATAGAATACATCAACAACCTGGTCTGCCCGCGTGCCGATCCTTGCCCGGTAAATATTTATGCCGAAATCGGAAAGTATCCTGGTGATCTCATACAGCATACCTATCCGGTCGTGGCCGTAAGCCTCAATTATTGTATAAATTTCAGATGATCGGTTATCTATTTCTATCTTGGCGTCCAACCGCTTCTCAGTCCCGCCGATTGTCTTTCGCAATGGAGCCAGTTTTTTATATAATCTATGTTCAAGGCCCAATCGCTGGTTTACCGCCATATCAAGATCCCGCGCCAGTCCTTGCCAGTTCTGGTCCTGATAGTTCTGCGAAATGGAGGAACTTACTTCAATGGTATCGATCACCGTGCCGTCATCCCAGGTGAAGATCTGGGCGGCCAGGACATTCAGGTTATGCAATGCCAGAACCCCGAATATCTTGGCTAAAAGCCCTGGCCTGTCCCTGGTGACCAACAACAGCGACCAGGACTCCTGGCGCTCTTCGTGAAAGAGCAGGATATCCTTTTTTGCCAAACCCTGACGGTGTCGGAGATGCTCAACAACGTCTTCCGGGGCAAAGTTTAAAAGATAGTCATCGGGGAGCATGGCCAGGTCCATATCAGCATCATGTGGCAACAGCTCAAAAATCTTTTCCCGCATCCATCTGGCACCAAGCTTGGCTCCCTGATTCTTATCCTGCTCAGAGAGATCACTGTGTTCAAGCAAAAGCGCAATTTTCAGATAAAGCTCCTGAAGCAGCGCAGCTTTCCACTCGTTCCACACCGAGGGTCCTGTTGCCTTGGCATCTGCTATGGTAAGCAGATAAAGCATGGCCAACCGCTCCGGGCTCTGAACTCTTTCAGCACAGCGCATGATGAGTTCCTCATCCTCCAGGTCACGACGCAAAGCCGTATGGGAAAGAAAAAGGTGGTTGCGAACAAGAAATGCCAGGTTGTCCACCTCAACATCTGAGAGCCCCATGCGGCTGCCGATGGTCCGGGCCAGGTCGCCACCTCTTTCAGCATGTCCGGTGCCAAATCCCTTACCGATATCATGAAGCAGACCGGCCAGGAAAAGAACATGCTCGGCTTTGACTGTGTTGAATATGCTCCTTTCCTTATTACGAAGTTTCTGCAGTTCACCAATCACCTGCAGAAGGTGCCGGTCAACGGTAAACACATGATAAATGTCATGCTGAGCCAGAGATTCAACTTTATTGAATTCTGGTATATAGGCTGCCAGAAGCCCTGTTTCCAACATAGCTGTAAGTCCCAGCAGCGGGTCATTGGTATCTGTCAGGAGGGCCCAGAAAGGTTGGGCCATACGGCGGGAATGGCGTTGTTTTTCTGTTATCAAATCGAGATTGGCACTGACTAATTTTTTTGTCCGGTGATGGACCGGTATGCCTGTTTTAGCAGACTGGGTAAACAGCCGCATCATGAGTATTGGCTTTGAATTAAGGAGCTCCTGGCTGGCCAGGTGGATTCTGTTGTGCCTGATCTCAAGACCAGGCTCAAGAACCTTCTTGTCCCTGGCTTTAAAATCATGATCAAGCACCTCGTTCACATGTTCAAAAAAAAGGTCGGTCCCTACCCTGATTGTCTCCATGTGGCCGTATACGTCTCGCATGAAGTATTCTACCGCCAGCCTCGATTTATCGTTCTTGAACCCGAAAGCCCGGGCCATTTCCTCCTGGTGTTCAAAATAGAGCTGGTCATTCTTGCGGCAGCTAACATAATGCAGCCGGTTGCGGATACGAACCAGGTAGTCGTAGGCCTCTTCAAGCTTTTCGAGTTCAGCCGCGGTGAGTATGCCTGCATCATAAAGATCATGGAGTCCATGCAGACCGAAAATAAACTGGGCTGTCCACAGCATGGCCTGAAAGTCCCTGAAACCACCTCGGCTCTCCTTGATATGCGGCTCAAGCAAATAGGCGTGCTTGCCGAAATCAGCTTGACGCTTTGCCCTGTACTCCAGCATTTCCCGTAAAAAATCGCTCCGATGGCCTTCAATGAACTTTCTTCTGTATTTGTCTTGCAGTTCATCAAACAGTGACTTTGAGCCTGTCAAAAGTCGAGCGTCAAGCATGGCTACCTGAAAGAAAAAGTCAGCCTTTGCATCGGCCAGGCATTCTTTTACTGTGCGGACCGCATGGCCAACTTCCAGTCCGGCATCCCACAGGGGGTAGAGAACAGCATCAGCAACCTTTTCCAGGTTTTTCTTGGCTTTTCGCTCGTAAAGCAGCATCAGGTCAATATCGGAAAAAGGAAAGAGCTCTTTTCGCCCATACCCACCCAGGGCGACCAACGAAAATCCTTTGCCTGCTGCTTCACATTCGTCAAAGCTGTTCTGAATATGGTGGTCAATGAACTCAGTGTGCTGTTTCAGCAAGGCATGACCACTGACCCCCTGTTTCCATAGAGCATCAAGGGCTTCCTTCCTGGCGCGAAGCCCGTAAGTTTTCTGCTGGTCGGTTACCTTGTGTAACATTGAAGTTTGACCCACGATGCCCCCGTCAAATTGAATTTGTGCCGGAGGTTTATTGTAAAAGCTAGCATCTGCCATATTGGTTTAATTTGGGGTGGTACTTACTAAATGGCCTCCTTGCCCTTTTCTCCTGTCCTGACCCTGACTACCTCATCTACGGGCAGCACAAAGATCTTGCCGTCACCAATCTTGCCGGTCTGGGCAGCCTTGCAGATAGTCTCGATAACCTCATCCACCTGGTCGGCATCAACGATGATCTCCATTTTTGCCTTGGGAATAAAATCGACAATATACTCAGCGCCACGGTAGATCTCCTTGTGCCCCTTCTGGCGGCCATAGCCTTTTACCTCTGATATTGTCATGCCCTTGATGCCAATACCATTTAAGGCCTCTTTGACATCATCCAGTTTGAACGGCTTGATAATTGCCTCAATTTTTTTCATGACCTGCTCCTTTCTTTCATTATCTATTGTTTAGCGATTACAGTGTTAGCTGTAAGCTGTTTCACTGTGTTCACTTAAATCCAGTCCCTGCACCTCGGATTCTTCACTCAGCCTTAAGCCCATGACACCGTCCACAATTTTGAGCAGAACCCAGCTCAGCCCAAATGCATATATCCCGACAACCAATACACCGAAAACCTGGGTACCCAGAAAACCAGCATTGCCGGCCAGCAGGCCATTCGCGCCACCCGGGTTGACAGCTGTGGAAGCGAATATCCCTAAACTGATGGTACCGATTACCCCACCCACGCCATGGATGCCGACAACGTCCAGGCTGTCGTCATAGCCGAATTTTCCTTTCAGCGTCACCGCATAATAGCATCCTGCCCCAGCAAGCAAACCAATCAGTATGGCCGCATTGGGACCGACAAAACCAGCCGTAGGGGTTATGGTGGCAAGGCCGGCAATCGCTCCGGAAGCTGCCCCCAGGGTAGTAGGCTTGCCGCGGTGCAGATATTCGACCAGCAGCCACATGGCCATACCGGCCATACCACCCAGGTGGGTTGCCACAAAAGCAGTGGCGGCAATACCGTCCGCCGCCAAAGCAGAACCACCATTAAAGCCGAACCAGCCGAACCAGAGAAGTCCAGTTCCAAGTAATGTCATAGGCAGATTATGCGGCATGAAGCTATCCTTTCCATATCCTTTACGCGGCCCGAGGATTAAAGCAGCTGCCAGGGCGGCTGCACCTGATGTTAGATGGACAACCAGGCCGCCGGCAAAATCCAGTACTCCTTTATTGCCCAGCCAGCCACCGGCACCCCAGATCCAATGGCACACCGGATTGTAAACCAGGATTGTCCAGAGCAAACTGAAAACAAGAAACGGCCCGAAGCGCATACGCTCAGCAAAAGCACCGGTTATCAGCGCCGGAGTAATAATGGCAAACATGCACTGGTAAACCATGAATACCGTCTGTGGGATTGTTGTGGCATAATTTTCGCTTGGCGCCGCAGTGACCCCTTTCAGTGCGAAAAAAGAAAGATCGCCGATAAAACCTCCAACATCCGGCCCGAACGACATACTGTAGCCAATATAAACCCACTCAAGACTGATCACCGATATCATGATGAAACTCTGCAGGACCGTGCCAAGCACGTTCTTGCTGCGGACCATGCCCCCGTAAAAAAGGGCAAGGCCCGGTGTCATCAGTAAAACAAGTCCGGCTGCTGCTAAAATAAACGCGGTATCCCCTGTATCAATCATTTACTCTCCTCCCCCAATTCAGTTTCTTTACTAAAAACAGACCTAAAATAAATAAGGTTAGAAGAGCAAAATGAATGCCAGGCTGATTGATTAAATATAACCTCCTGTAATTATTTATTTAATATAAATATTGCTGACCACTTCATACAGGTTAATTATTACAATAGTGTAATAATGAGCCTTTTTTATTACACTATTGTTTAACTTTTATGTAATCACTTTCACTTCAAATCTACAGTCAAATTACAGGGTATAGCCGACCTCGCTATGCTCTGTAAGGTCAAGGCCCTGCACTTCTTCTTCATCGTTGACCCGCAGGCCGACTATAACATCAATAACCTTTAAGATAATAAAGGTCACAATCATCGAATATGCTATGGTTGCAACCGCGCCATAAGCCTGCACAGCAAAAAGCTTGGGATTGCCGAAAAAAAGCCCGTCAGCGCCGCCCGGATTCCAAGCGGTGGACGCAAACAGCCCAGTAGCCAGTGCCCCCCAGAGGCCGCCAAGGCCATGCACAGCAACAACGTCCAGGGCGTCATCATAGCCCAGTTTGCTTTTCGCAACCACTGCCAGGTAGCAAATAACCCCAGCAGCCAGGCCGATTAGAATTGCGGCACCCGGCCCTACAAAACCGGCGCCTGGGGTAATGGCCACCAGGCCGGCCACTGCTCCCGAGGCAGCACCCAGGGTAGTTGGCTTGCCCTGGATGGCCCACTCAGCAATTACCCAAGACAGGGCCGCGGCACCAGTGGCCACCTGAGTAGTAAAAAAGGCCAGCGTTGATATATCTCCGGCCGCCAAAGCAGATCCGGCATTAAACCCAAACCAGCCAAACCATAGTATGGAGGCACCCATGATGGTCATTGTCAGGTTATGTGGATGAAAAGCTTCCCTGCCCCAACCCTTTCTTTTGCCTATCACAATAGCTGCAACCAGTGCTGCAGCACCGGAATTTATATGAATAACTGTGCCGCCCGCAAAATCCAGGGCGCCATGACTGCCGATCCAGCCGCCGCCCCATACCCAGTGGCATACAGGCAGATAAACCAGGGTACTCCAGAGAACGGTGAACAGCAGAAAGGCCGTAAACTTCATGCGCTCGGCAAAGGCACCGGTGATCAACGCCGGAGTAATGATTGCGAACATCATCTGAAAAGCCACAAACAGCAAGTCCGGGATTGTGTCTGAATAAGGCCCGGGGGTCAATCCGACACCCTTGAGCATGGCAAAGTCCAAATTGCCAATAAATCCGCCGATATCCGGACCGAATGCCAGAGAGTAACCAAAAAGTACCCAGGTAATTGATATCAGACCAAGGCAGATAAAACTCTGCATAATGGTGGCAAGTACATTTTTGGAACGCACAAGCCCTCCATAAAACAAAGCCAGACCGGGGGTCATGAACATGACCAAGGCTGTGGCTACCAACATAAAAGCTGTATCGCCGGAATTCATATGAAAAATCCTCCTCTTTTTTAAATGATATAATGTTGATTATTCAAAAACAAAGTTATGCAGTCTGCTTCTATCAAATGATAAAAGGTACAGCAAAAGGCATGCCAAAAGAGAAATAATAAGCTAACTATGTAAATATATGAAATATTTTATTCTCGCACCCATTGGGCACTATCAGAAAATAACAATAATGTAGCATTTTTATAACAAAAAATTACAAGATTGTTATAACTTTCCATCCGCATATCAGCCTGCCTTGCCAGGGCATTGCGTCCCAATTCCAACCAGGCCAGTCGCCTGCTCAACACATCATGGCACAATTACAAAATTGTAATAATATATAATTTTTCATTAGTATTTTATTTCATAATTGTAATAAATTGACTGGCTCGAACAGCTGGGCAACTTTTAATAATTTTTTTTAATATAATAAAATTATATACTTAAAAGACACAAAGACCATGTCATTGTGCACTTTGGCACGGTTGTTGTATTAAAAAGCGAAAAATGCATTTTTAAGTTTTTCTTACAATAATGAAACTAACGGAGGACAAAAATGAAAAAAATTGAAGCAATTATCAAGCCCTTCAAGCTTGACGACCTTAAGGAAGCCTTTTCAGGCCTCGGCCTGCACGGCATGACCGTTTCGGAGGTTAAAGGTTTTGGAAGGCAGAAAGGCCACAAGGAAGTGTATCGGGGTGCTGAGTACGTCGTCGACTTCATTCCAAAGGTTAAAGTCGAAATCGTTGCAAACGATGAACAGGTTGAGCAGATCATTGAAACTATCATTGGAGCAGTTAATACCGGCAAAATTGGCGATGGTAAAATTTTCGTTCTTCCGGTTGAAACGGTCTGCAGAATTAGAACAAGGGAAAGGGACAAGGACGCCATATAATTTACAATTTTGTAATTCAAGGAGATAACACCATGAAACGATTATTTAAATTATCATTTGCCATGCTGGGACTGACTGCTCTGTCTGCTGCCCCGGTACTTGCTGAGGAGCCGGGGGTGGCTGAGAAAGTGATTCACCTGGCATACTCAATTGACACCTTTTATTTTCTCATGTCAGGCGCCCTGGTCATGTGGATGGCATGTGGATTTGCAATGCTTGAGGCAGGCCTGGTCCGCAGTAAGAATGTAGTTGAAATTTTGACTAAAAACATAGCCCTCTATGCAATTGCCAGCATCATGTACATGTTTGTTGGATATAACATTATGTACGGCGGCGGCCCCAACGGTTTCATTCCCGGCTTCAGTTTCTTTCTGGGCGCGGACAATGCTGTTGACGCAGTCTTGGCAAGCGGTGGGGAAATTTATTATTCCGCCATGTCCGATTTTTTCTTCCAGGTCGTTTTCGTAGGCGCTGCTATGTCTATTGTATCAGGTGCGGTTGCCGAGAGAATGAAACTCTGGAGTTTCCTGATTTTCGCAATGGTCCTTACCGGGTTTATCTACCCTGTTGAAGGGTACTGGAAATGGGGCGGCGGCTTTCTCGACAGCCTTGGTTTCCTGGACTTCGCAGGTTCCGGTGTCGTTCACCTCTGTGGAGCCTCGGCTGCCCTTGCAGGTGTTCTAATTCTTGGCGCACGAAAAGGCAAGTATGTGGGCGGCAAGGTAAAAGCCATCCCTGGCTCCAACCTGCCCCTCGCTACTCTGGGAACCTTTATCCTCTGGATGGGCTGGTTTGGCTTCAACGGCGGTTCCGAGCTTATTATCAGTAATATCGAAGAATCAAATGCCGTTTCCCTGGTCTTTGTCAACACCAATATGGCTGCTGCCGGCGGCCTGGTTGCTGCCCTGCTGCTCTCCCAGGTCTGGTTCGGCAAGGCTGACCTTACCATGGCCCTGAACGGCGCTCTGGCAGGTCTCGTAGCCATTACGGCAGAGCCGTTAACTCCCACGCCCTTGGTAGCAACTATTGTAGGAGTCATCGGCGGCCTTCTGGTTGTTCCATCCATCGTCTTTATGGATAAAGCACGAGTTGACGATCCGGTAGGTGCTATTTCAGTGCACGGCGTGGTCGGCATCTGGGGATTGATTGCCGTAGCATTTACCAACCCCGATGGCTCGCTGATGGCTCAGCTCACCGGTATTGGTGTTATATTTGGCTGGGTCTTTGGGACAAGTATAGTCGTCTGGTCCATTATGAAAGCAGTTATGGGAATCCGTGTCAGTGAAGAGGAAGAGCTCGAAGGTGTTGACATCTCAGAGTGCGGCCTCGAAGCTTACCCGGAATTCACCAGCAGTAAATAACCTTCAAGTATCACCTGTAAATTAATCAGGAGAGGGCGTATTACACGCCGTGGAGAAAAGAGAAACCTATAAAAAACAAGGAGAATACACCAATGAAATTTAGCACAACAAAAAAACTGATCACAGGAATTACCGCAGCAGCTCTTCTCTTTGCAGCCGGGGCGCCGGCTGCAATGGCAGAGGAGGAAGTACCCTCGGCCGATGCCTCGGTAGGCTTTTACTCGCAGTATATCTGGCGCGGTTTTGAATTAAGTAAGGACAGTATAGCCATTCAACCTTCGGTATCAGTCGGCTATAAAGGGTTCGGAGCCAACCTCTGGGCCAGCCTGGATACAGATCTCTATGGTGCGGACACGCACAAGTGGGTTGAAACGGATTACACGCTTTCCTATGACGGCGCCTATGAAAAACTGGGGTACGGCGTCGGCTGGATATATTACGCGATTAACGCCGACGGCGACTCAGATACCCAGGAATTTTACGGCACCCTGAGCTATGACGTAATTACCGCACCTGCATTTACCATCTATTATGACACAGACAACTTTGCCGGCGACTGGTATGCGAGCTTAAGCTTCGGCCACACCTTCATGATCGCCGAAAAGTACGGCCTGGATCTCGGCCTGTCACTTGGCTACTACTTTATCGCAGATTACTTTGGCCCCGGCGATGACTACTCAGAACTGCATGACGGTATTCTCTCAGCGGCCATGTCGTTCCCCGTAGGTGAGTACATTGCCATTACCCCTGAAATCTACTGGTCCTTCCCGCTGAGCAGCGAGGCCGAGGAGTTCTATAAAGACAACAGCTTTGAAGGAGACGACAACTTTGTCTACGGCGGCGTCTCGGTAAGCTTTTCATTCTAAAAACAGTCTGAACGCAAAAAAGGGGTTAACTCCTCTCCCCCCCTTGCAGGAGGCCGGTCATTCTCCCCCGACCGGCCTCCTTTAGTTCAGGCGGGATCGATGCATAATGAAAAGGTAAAAGATATAAGATTTGCATTACTTAACATTACAATTTAAAGAAGCGGGTCATGGCCAAAAAGATACTTGTTTTCCAGCACAATCCCTGGGAGGGGCCTGGTCAGTTCCTTCTCAGTGCGGCAAAAAGCAAAAGGATAAAACTGGATATCATCCGGGTCTGGGAAGAAAATATCCCGGAAGTCAAGGACTATCTGGCCATGATCGTTCTTGGCGGCGGCCCCAATGTTGATCAGGAACATATCTACCCATTTCTGGCTGATGAGAAAAAAACTATTAAAAGAGCAATAGGGCAGGATGTGCCCTATCTTGGTTTTTGCCTGGGCCACCAGCTGCTCGCCGATGCCCTGGGGGCGAGAGTGGGCCCCAACTTTCAAACAAGCCTTGGGATCATCCAGGGATTTCTCACCCATGACGGTAAAAACCACCCTGTTTTCAGGGACCTGCCGCAGCATCTGCCACTGTTCAAATGGCACGGTCAGGCGGTTCAGGAGCCCCTGCCCGGCCACATAGAAATCCTGGCCACCTCTGCTGAATGCCAGGTGGAAGCAATTTCACTGCATGATAGGCCCCATATCATCGGGCTGCAGTTCGACAATCATGCAGCAGCCCCGGAAAATGTCAAAAGCTGGCTCACCATGGATTCCAAGTGGATCGCCACTCTGCAGGACAGGGAGGTAAATCCGGATACCATTATCCGGGATGCGGAAAAGCATCAGGAAATCATCAAGCAGCAGTTTTCAAAATTGTTTGACAATTTCTTCAGCCTCATTCATTAGTAAAAGGGTTCTAGGGTTCTAGGGTTCTAGGAGTCAAGGGTTCTAGGGTAAAAAACATAGCGATTTGTAATAATTTGTTGCTTTAAATAGTGCAGTTAAGTTAGAAGATTGTGCTTTTCAAGCAAGCCTAGGCGGCTGTAGATACAAGGAACAGGGACTTGGACAATATAATAATATGCCCAATTCTCTGTGACGCCGTAAATGCAGCTGGATCGGCTTGCCTTATATCCACTAATAAAATATAAATTTATTATGACTAAGACTTGGGGAAACACAATTTATTCTCTTCTTGAGCAGACCGGGCCGTTTGCAACTGCCGACACCCCTCCTGGGTTCAGGGTTTTCAGTACCGAATCCCGGCTAAGGGCAAAGTGTCTTCGGGAAAAAGAACTGATTACCAAGTACCGGGCCACCCGCAACCAGATTTTCGAGTTCCTGGATGTCAGCTCCTTTGCAGAAATTCGAGGCCTTTTAAGCGATAAAGAAAAGCGGCTGCAAATAGAAAGACGGGCATATAAACTGCTGGGCAATATGTTCGGCATCCATGGCAGTGACCGTGAAATTATAGCCAGGGTAGACAGCTATTCAAGAACAGCAGATGACGTTATCCGTTACCTGAAGAACAGGATTCTGGCTAACTATGCCCCGTTTATTGAGATAACCAACGAGATCGACATCACCAGTTCACCGGTGGAACTGCTCCTCATCATGTTCGATGAGAGCTACCACAAAAAGGCCCGTTTCGAGGCAAAGAGAAAACTCATCCTCATGAGCCTGGCCGGCTCCATTGACCAGCGTGAACGTGAGACCGAGGTCGAGGCAAAGTTTGCCGGTTTCCTTGATTTTCTTAATGCCTACGTTTGGAGCCCGGAAATCAAGATCGGCGAACTGGACATCTTTTACCTGTTAAGCACCCACAATAAAGAGGATTTTTCCTGCAAAGACGTACAAGTCCTTAACATGGATGCGGCTGCCAACATAAAACTCAAACCAGGCCAGAAACTGACCCTCATCAAACGGCGGCGCTTCAAGGAAAACGGCCGTGAAGTACCTATTTATGTCAGTGTCAGGAAAAAACCGCCCGAGGCAAAGGTATTAAAGCTCATGCGCAAAAATGAAGAAAACCCTGCTGTGGCAGTTGATGATGAGCTTGGCCTTTTAGGCGTCCTTGACACAGTAGCCGAAGTGCGCCTGTTTCAGAAACACCTCACCGAAAGCGCCATCAGGGCCAATTCTTTCATGACCCTGGAGGACATCTCGGACACCTTAAAGGGCGGCAGGCACAAAAGCTCCAGCATTGGCAGTTCATCCTCTACGCCGATGATGAAATTCTTTGCCCGTATGGGCGGCATGCGGGTCGAATTTATAGTGCACACCAATAAAAGCTACCTTGATTATATTTATAAAAAGGACGTTTCCCACGACGAGTACGAGGTCAAGCGTATTTTTGATTCCGGGGTGGCCGAGCTTCTCTTTCCAAAGGAGATCTATCACCTTGACATGACAGCCGTAAAAAATGACCTTATCCGCTGGTTCCGTAAAAGGATAGAGGGGCAGTAGGCTTCTAATTTATGACCTTTTCTAATCGAATAGATACCATCCTTGCCTCTCAGCAGGATGCATTTATCCAATGGGCATATATATAGTGGCAATGGCAACAAGTAACTCAATTCATTTTTTTACCCTTCATGAGAGATATTAAAATCCATCATCGCTTGTTAGAAATTGGCATACATATAATACTTTTAGGTTTTGGATAGGCATTTAATGTAGACTTGTTTGACCTTATTGAAGATACCTGTCCAGGTGTAAGCATTAAGAGTGTCCTGGATCGGTGAAAGATCAATTCTTGAGGAACTGACTGCGGCTTCAATTTGCTGTTTCAAAGCCTTACCCAGTCGTTGCTCAAATAACATTTCATCTTCCGGGTAAGGCTGATCAATGAAACGCAGACGTGGCACCGGCACCAGCTTTATGAAATCAGTATCCGTGTTGCCGACCAGTTCCTTAACACCGGGAAGATCAGTGGAAACAATCCTGCAACCACTGGCCAGTCCCTCTAAAATAACTAGAGGCAACCCTTCAAAAAAAGATGGCAACACCAGAATGTGGGATTTTCTCAAAATCTCTGCCAGGCTTTCCTGGGGAAGAGGGCCGTGCACGATGACCTTTTCCCCCAACTTCTCCGCCAGTCTCAGGCAGTATTCTTTTTCTTCTCCGCTGCCGCTGCCCACGAGGTGTAAACGCCATTCAGGAAACCTGATCGAAGCCAACGCCCGTAAAAACCATGGGACTCCCTTGGCATTGCTCAACTTTCCTGCATATACCAGTTGCACCGGGGCGGCGTCATGCTTTTCACTGGGATAAAAGAGGGTGTTGTTATAACCTGCACCAATAACAATGATTTTATCAGCAGCAATATTATATAGGCGGATAATCTCATCCTTCTGGGCTTGGCTTAAAGCCATGACAAAATCGATCTCCCGGCAGCCCCGCAAAACCATACCCTGCAGATGTTTACAATTCTGGAACTGCCTCAGGTCTGAACCATGGCAGGTCGTTATTAGGGGAATATGTGGAAAAAGCCTGCGAGTCAGAGAACTGACAATCCATAAGTGGTGACTGTGGATTAAATCTGGTTTAAAATGTTGGACAGCCCTTTTCAGCAATTCTGAAAAGGCAGTTTCATATTCGTTTAGGTTTTCTTCGGAAAGATCACAGAACCTGCTGCTGTCATAGGGCATCACATCACTCATTCCGG